>FWPU01000699.1_pt1 | contig 107897 bp, 101 predicted proteins | sample 2228361 | NCBI WGS metagenome assembly FWPU01 (sample SAMEA103939777, study PRJEB20133) | metagenome | reverse complement strand
TTGTCTTAATGCCCTAACGGGCATTTATTGATTCTGACTGCTGTTTTGGGAAGGGGCAAATTTTACCCCTTTTAAGGGATTGCACTAGTAAAAATACGCCAATTTTGTGCCCCATCTCCCACTTCATGCCAAATTTCACCTCAAAATCGAACAAGTCTTCCCACTCGATTTTGGCTTGCGAACCCCCCTCCCAAAAACACCCAATTTAAGCCATTTTTCAAGGGGGGGTTCGCAAATTGCACCGAAACCTATTATCGTTTATAATATAATACTTTTTGCCAATTTTAGCAAGAGCATTTTTTATCTCTGCTCACTACTCTCTTGTCTATTCCATGGCAATCTGTATGGATAGCATTTGCAGGCGTTGCGATGGATGAAAGGAACTTCAAACGATCACCAAACTGGGCGGTTGAGTGATTTCGCCCAGCCCTAGGCTGTGCACCTTGGCTCGACAGTTCTCGCATAGTTGATACACTCGAACGCCATCCTCTTCCTCGTTGATCAACTTCTTCATGCGACGTAGCAATTTCTCCAATTCTTGAGGGGTGAGATAGACCTCGAAAACGCTTTTCTGAGCCCGTTCACCGATCGATTCTAGGTAGCGGGCGATCTTCAAACGGCGCTTATCATCTACCACATCGTAGACAACGACGAAGAAACTGCGCTCCATGGGACAGGTGGATGGAAAGGGTTCGTCTGCAAGGTCTAACGAAAGCCCATCCCCTGATAGCCGGCAGGTCCGTGGAGGATGCGGTGTGCAATTTGATGGGCTTGCTCGAGGATGCACTGACGCAGCGGATACTGCAGACCGCGAAGGGGATGGGTGTGTTTCTGCTCGAGGCGCTGTTCATAGGCTTGCAGAAAGCGGCGTTGCCCCTGTTCGTTCAATATGACCGGGCGTTCGGGTGGACCTGGGGTGAAATCCGCCGGGGTGAGTGTTCCGCTATTGCAGCACCACAGGACAACTCCATCCACCACTGGGCGAAACTCCTCGAGCAAATCGAGCCCCAAGGCAGGGCGATTGTAGGCGACTTCGTGCAGGAACCCGGCGTAAGGGTCTAACCCCACAGCTTGGATAGCGCTGGCGGTGGCTTGGCTGAGCAGGGTGTAGCCGAAGGAGAGCAACACGTTGACTGGGTCGGGAGGTGGGCGGCGAGCGCGGCGTTCGAAGTGCCATTCCTCCCCAATCAGGCGGCGATAGCCACTGAAGTAGGCAGCCGTGGCTGCCCCTTCGAGCCCAATCAGGGCGGAGAGGGTCGTCTTACGAGCAACGTTCTGCAATGCCTCTTGAAGGTGTTGGATGGCGCGTTGGATTTCTTCGTCCTTGCGTTCTTGATTGTGGCGCAATAGAAGGGTGCGCATGTGGCTCAACTTGGCGGCGACAAAGCCTTTAGCCATTTCGAGCACGAAACTGGGTTGGGTGAGGCGGTTATATTGGGCGCGCCGCAAGGGCACATGGGGCGTCACCGAACCAACCAAGCGACCGCGATAATCACCCCGTTGGCTGAGAAAGACCACCTCGCAGTTTTGGGCGAGCAAGGCATCCATTGCCGGTGTGGTCAGGCTGATGTTGCCAAACAGGACGACTTGCGAAACATGCGCCAAGGGTAGGCTGGTCAGGGTTTCGCCTTCATATTCAACCTGCAATCGGCGGTTGTTGATGCACAATTTTGCGCCTTGTTGAAGTACGTAGACGGGCGGCATAAATGGACGTCTTCACCGTGATGGAGTGGTGGGTTTCTCCATGAGATGGATTTGGCGGCTTTCCATGGGGGCTAATGGGCGACCTGCGGCTCGATGGTCTCCTCCTCTGCTACCGGGCGGCATTGACCCAAGCCCATGGTTGTGCCGGCACCCACGCCGGCAAACAGGGCAAAGGCTGCCAGGACGGCGATGACGCTCATCCAATAGCGATCGTAGTTGAGGGTGGTGTAACCCACACGCCCGACGGCGCCGATGCGCATGCCCCCGCTCTTGGTGGGCACCGGGCGGCTGGAGAGGTGATAGCGCCCAATGGCGAGGCACTCGGCAGCGTAGCGACGTGTCTCGGGCGGAAAGGCAATCGGGGCAAAGGCATTCCATCGTTCGAGCAAACTGCCGAACACCAATTCAGGCAGGGGGAGTGGGACGTGTTTCTCGTTCGATTTGAAGGTGGTGGGACTGGTGAATTGCAGGGTGATGCGCCGCGGCGCGGGTTGTTTGGCAAGCAACAAAGGTGCGCTCAACTGCTGATACGTGGTGGCACACGCCCAAGGAGAGAGTGCCGCAGGGGCGTTCTCCGAAAAGGACGGTGTGGCGTTCATAGAGACCTGCAGGATGCGGAAGGGGTGATAGTCCATCTCGATCTGTCTTCCCGTGGCTAAGGGTCCATCGCAAGTCGCCGAGTGGATGATCTCTGCCAGTTCATCGGAGTATGCCGTCAGGCGCAGCGTGTATGGGTATTCCATGTTGAACTTGCCCTGCGGGAAGGGACCCATCAGGGTGGAGACGGTGAAGGGGCGGATGACGCTATCTTCGTGCAGGTCTTCTGCCAGTTTGGGGTTGTATTGGTGGACGGTATTGAGCAGGAGGGCATGGGCGGCGCGCCCCCACCACAGGGGCAGGGTTTGTTCGTGGCTGGCTTGTTGCATAGGTTGCAAGGTGAGAAGCAGAGAGAGAAGGTTGGGACGATCGTTCATGGGCAGGTTACCTGAAGACATGGTTGGGCGATTCTCTCGTTTTCATAGGTTGTTGTATCGGGCACCTCGGGCATGGTCGCGCACTTCTTGCAGGTTGAGCACCTCGGCGACTTCGTAGCGCGGGGGCAGACTGCCGGCGATGGGGCGCAGACGCAAGACCGGTGGGAAGTATCCCATCCTGCCGTGCAGGTCTGCCAGGAGGAGGGCGGTGATGAAGTTGAGCGATGGTGGGTTGACCAAGATCGAGGCAGTCTGCCAGGTCTCGCTGGAAAGGTCAACCTGTTCCAACAGGCGTTCCAACTGCGGGACGAAGGGCTGCTCGTTATCAAAGTGCACGGGTAGGTCGAGCACTTGCTCGATCTGCTGCCCGGTGATCTCCTCGATACGCTGTCTCTGTTGCTCGGTGAGGGGATGCGAGAAGTTGAGCACAATCATGAGGTTATCCTATCCTAGGGGTGGGATGTTTGGAGAAGATGCCACTCCGCGTAAGGTTGATCGAGGGTGGGGTGTGCTGCCCAACACTTCATCGAGGGCGCGCCGCAGGGCATCCTTGCTCTCGTCGTCGAGGTCCAATCGCCCGCTTTGCGGGTTGGTTCGTCCACCCACCTGCACGATCCTGACTTGGCGAGCCTCGGCGAGGGCGCGCAATTGGGAGCCCAGGGGCTGGCGGGTGATCAGGATTTTGCCGGTGTAGGTGCCGAGGTATTCTCGCCCGGCGATGGTGTTGAGCAGATCGATCGCCTGGCGTTTGTTTGCCTTGCGGTCTTTAGCTTCGGCAATGGCAACCTGGTTGCCGCGCCGCAGGATGAAATCCACCTCAAAGGCGGCGAAGACCAGATTGGTGCAACACTCATCTACCTGTCTTTCGAGCCATTGGCGCAGCCCCGATTCTTGGGAGTTCTGCGGTCCTTTCTGGGCAAACGGTTGCAAGCCATGGGCTTTTAGGTAATCGGCGATGGTGATGAGCGTGCCAAGCACGCGGTGACGTTGGCGTTGGGGTTTGCCATTTTGCCAACCATATTCATAGAGCACGTTTTGCTTGCCTTCGCTTTGCAGGTAGACGAAGGGCAAGCCCATCTGACGGGCGATCTCGTAAGCAGCCAACGCCATGGGTTTGGTGCCGCCGGTCAGGTTGATGATGGTCTCTTCGGTGCAAAGTGTGCCCATTTGCTCCAAGGTCTTCGGCAGGTCATACGGTTCAACGGCGCACTCTTCGGCATTGGGCAACATGGCTGCCAAGTTGGCAGCCACCCGTTGGGTGGTGAAGGTGTGGCAGAGCAAGTGTCGCTTCGGCTGGAGCGCCCGCGCCACCAGCAGGTTGGGAATGGGCTGTTCACCGATGAGGGAGAGGAGGAGCATGGCTTTACGGATTAATCGGAAGAGTATTCAAAATTTGGATGCATCGTTGTATCTGTTCGATCAAATTTTCTGGCTTTTTGGGGTCTTCACGCATACCAGCATGGTCAATGTCGTTGCGAATCTCTACTAGATTCAACCATAAGGAAAGCACCGTTTCCACTTGTGGGATTGAACTTAAAAACACAGGGGTGTAGGTCCTTTCAGACTGTTTAGCCGATCGGTATTCATTTGCTTCACCATTGATGACGTTTTCGAAACGTTGGCGTGCGCTGAGTTGAGTGGTTTTCGGCGATCCAACCTGCACCATAACCCAGGAGAGCAGCCATTCGCGTGCCACGGAGACTGCCTGAACCCAGTGTTCGTGTTCGGCATACCAATTAATCATTTTCCTTTCGACCTCTAATGTTGAATGAACCTTCTCCGGATTGCGTGGTTCCGCATGGGAGAGTGGAGCATAGGATTGGACGATGCTATCCAAGAGCAACTCAAAAGGTCGTGTTGCTGCAGTTTGCTGTAGAATCGGTTGCGCCTTTTGGACGCGTTCCGGTAATGAAGCAACACTTTGCATGGTCTGATGTGGTCTGATCAATTGTAAAGATTGAGAGATCTCACCAAGGAGAGTTGCAAGATTCCCCAAACGTCCTATTTGTTCTAACAACCCCCTGTTTTCCCCGGCTTCTAGTGCCATAGATTTACGATGGTTTTTTAGAAGTGAACTGAGGTAGCGTGAGTCGCCGGTACGATTGAACCGATCGGCTGCAATCGCCCATTCGAGCAAAGAAAGCATTGGCGTAAGGTCGAACATGGGGGTTTCGAAAGACCAGACAATCTTCCCGACATCGAATGCACCATAGAGTATCGCCTTGAAAGATACATTCATTCCCGCACGAAGAAACGCAGCGACCAATAATCCAAGTAGTGGGAAGGACCTCAGTCCGTGGGTAATATCAAAGGCTACCTCTTCATTCGGTGAGACGGAGTTGCTGATGCTTTCAAAGATTTTCCAAAGTTCCTGTTCATCCTTACCCACAGGTACCGGATAAGGTATTACTTGTATGTTGTTTGGTAGTGATTGTTTGAACTCTGGAAATACTTTTTCTTCCGCATCTTCGGTGAGAAAAATACAAAGGGTATCGGGTTGTAGGAAGTGACAAGAGGCAATGGGTGAAAATTTCGTAGGGAAGGTCTGGTCTTTCCATTGGTATGTTGTTTGCTCGTATTTACCTACACCTAGGAATGTCAGTAGTTTCATTTCGGCATCACCTCCACCATCACCCAACCGAGAGGATAGGCGGGTCTCTCAAACTTTTGCCCTTGTTGGTTCTGCACAACTGCCATGACCACACGGCGACTCTTGGGGAAGGGATCACCGGGCTTACGCTTGCCGCGTGCCAGGCGGTATTGCTGAATGATGCGTTCCATGAATTGGGCATCCTTCTGTAGGTTTGAACCGAAGGTCTTATCGTTCCATCCGGTGCCCCAACCCAGTCGAAGCAGCATCTGACCTTCTCCAGGTTGTTTTTGTGCTAGTTGCCGGTAGTAATTGAGCACATTCTTGGCAATTGGAACGCTCTCAAACCATTGAATTTCCTGTTTGATATGCTCTTGAGTGTGCTGGTTGACAATCTGAGCCAGGTGATTGAGCACAACAACGTACTTGAGTTGCAACCCGTGTTTCTTCGCCCAATCGGAGAACAAGGCGTTATCCACTTTGAGGGTTTGCTCGAAGACCGTATTTGGGCGGACGGCTTCTACTTCAACAGGTGCGCCGAGGTTGCCGGCGCGATTGACAACGCGAACGTTGACCACCATGAGGCAATCGGCGGTTATAGGTGCGCTATCGGTTACATGTAGCGCACGCAGCAGGTCTTTGTTCGGATTGGGTCCAAAGATGGTGTGCTCGTAGCCTTGGGCAGCCCATTCGCGTTTTCTCTCGAGTTTGGCTAGTTCGGGCTTCAGGTCCAATTGCTGCCAAATGTACCAACCCAAAGCCGTGCGAAAGGCACCCTTGAGGCTGGAGCCGGGGAGATATGCTTGGTCGAAGGGAGTTTTGATCTGCTCACGCAACTGGGCACCTTCCGCTTGGGAACGTGGAGTGCCTTTGATCACGTAGCGGAAAAAGGGGCTATTGGGTTGGAAATCGTCTGGCTTCAGCAAGTCCACCGGCGGGGTTTGGGCGAGTTTTTCTGCCATCGAGGCATCTTCCACATCTTGGGCATCGAGCAAAGCCGTGTCGTTGATTCGCCAGGTCTGCCCTTGGTGAATGGCATAATCATATCTGTAGAGAAGTTCCACCCCATTGCCGATGTGGATGGGGGTAAGCACAGAAACTTTCATTTGAAACAAGGTGTAATCAGGCATGATCAGCCTCCTTTCCGAGGTTGCGTTGCCAGCCGATGGTCAGGGCATACCCCATGCGATAAACTGGATGAGGCAAGTCGCCTTGCGGGTTTTGATACGTTGGGCGCACATCGCATAGATCGCCCAGAGGGAAGGTTGGAGGTACAATTAGGCTTCCTTCTGCGACCATCGTCAGATGTTTGCGGCGTTGGGCTGGGTTGCCAAAGGACCTGAGCCACCCGCCAACTGAGATAAGTTGATACGCAGTTCGTGCGTTGTTCAGCGTTGCCGGGAGTTCGGCAGAGTGTGGGTGGTAACGACTGAGCAGATAAGCCAGTTTGCCCACCTTTGGATCGGGTAGGGAGAATGGCTTCCCTTCTTTCAAAGTGAACGACCCATAACCTGTGGTGCGTTCACCGCCGAGACCATCCTCTTGCAACATGTAAAGGCAGTGGTTCAACGCTTGGCGATAGGTTACCTGGCTAGTACCGATGGTCCGTTCAGATGAGTTCCATTGAACGCCCAGCCACAGACCACAACCCTCAGCAAAGGTGACACGAGTGGCATGGAAGATTTGCGAAGCAGATTGGATGCGGTCGATGGTTACGCGTGGCACATTCCTTACTTGAAAGACGCTGAGCAAAGGTAGCGCATGTCTCCTCCCAGCAGGTCTTTGCATTTCTTTGGGTAATTTCTCTACTTCCTCAGTGAGCAGCCAGAAGGTTCCACCCTGTAACGCCACGCCGTTTTTTGGCTCTTCTCCCTCATCTCTAGGGAACAAATAGGCATATAGCCCCTCACCTTGCATGGCTTTCTGCAGAATGCCCTCGGAGAGGTAACGAATGCGCTTGATGGTCTTGCCATAGTGTTCACGAGTGACCTCGCTGAAAAGCGAAGCGAGATTGACCGGTGCAGGGTAAAAGCGGACCTCACCGGCGAAGGGAAAGGCGCTGGTGAGGAGAAAGGGAGGATCGCGCTGTTCGGCTATGAAAGGCTCGGCGAAGACTTGGGCATCGTTGCCACTGCGCGACCAGGCGTCCAACACGGCAGAGAAGAGTGTATCGGAAGGTATGATCACCAAACTCTCCTCTAGATTTTCTGCGCCTGTGCCCAGGTGCAACCCTCCCTTGAATGTCAGTAAGTAGGGCACCAATTCAGGCATGACCCCTCCTAGGATTTATTGAATTCCAATGGTGGTGCGAATCTGCTTTTTGATGTTCTCTAAATTAGCAATTAAATCTTTGAGCAGTGTGTATTTACCCAAGGTTTGTGGTTCTTCTAGATAGGTTTTGTTATTGCGAAGTTTGACTTCGATGTTCTTCAATGCTACCTTTCCAGAGCCGCGCGAGCCCAACCCCCCTAGGTAATCATCCTCTAAAAGTTGCATGCCCTTGACTAAAGTCTCTAAGCGGTCAACGTCTTTGGCTAGATTGCAATCATCGCCGCTGTAGATGCTATAGACCAACTCGGCTGGGGAGAAGACGGCGCCAGCCGGGACACGCTCCATTTGACGTGGATTCGCAGCCGAGGTGACCCGGTCAATCGAAACCTCGGTCTTGATTTCGGTGTACGGCAAGTCGGTTCGACCGGATTTATCTAATTTTTCTGCACTTTCTTTTGTCATGTGCACGTCGCGTACAATCAGACGGGTGGGTGTAGCAAAGTCGCGTTCACCGGGAACACCGAACACCTGGCAAACATCACATGTTAGATACTCATCGCCGTTTTCGCAAGAGTGGATGTAACCTTGTCCAATGCGTTGATTCTGCACTTTACCTTGATATTTTTCGAGCAAACTGCGCATTTTGCCCTTGAAAGAAGAACCAGGGATGTAGGGGTAGTTGGTGAGCGGATCGCGAATGACCGTTTTATCCACCCCACCGATTTCGATGCCGGCTTCGGTACCGCCGATGTGCAATCCGGTAAGCGCTTCGATTTCAAAAGTTAGAAAGACACGTCCTTTGAGTTCGATTTTCTTGCTCATGATAACCTCCTAAAATTTTGTGTTCTTAGTTACCACCATAGGCTTTATGGTAGGCAAGGATGGCTTCAAAGAATTCAACAAAACGTTTAAAGTGTTCATCTTGCTTTTCAGGGCTTTTCTCACCGATGACGAACTCAAGCGCAGGGTCAAGCACGCTAACTAGTTCCTGGACTGCCTTGCTGCGTTCCTTCCTCGCTCGATAAGCCATCTTGGGCTTGAGTAAGATCAATCGGCGCAACGCTTTCTGACGACTTTGCTCGCCCATGCCCCATTGTGCTTGAATCTGGCGCACCTCGCCAAAGAGGGCGCGTATCTGGCTAGTTGTCAGACCGATATCTTTGAGTTGCTTGCCCAGGCCATCGGCGCTCTTGACCAATTTTTCAGCGCCATTGGGGTCGGTGATGATCGTTTTGAGATCGCTTAGAATGTTATTCATGGATTACCTCCTTCAAAAATATAATTAACGTACGAATTTACTTCCGCGTCAACAATTCTGCCCAGCGGGCAGCAAGACCGATCCACTCGATGACTTGAAATCGATCGGCGATTTCATCCCGAAGTTGTTTGATTTCGTCCTCGATTTCACCTCCTGCCTGTCTAGCCATGCGTGAGAGGGTGTAAAAACTCAACCAGTTCCACGGTCCCCAGAGGGTTTGAGGTTTACGGGTTTGGGTCTGGTCGCGTCCCTCGCGACGACGTTTCTCGTTAGCCTCGTGATAATGCTCTTGCAGAGAGAGCAGACGGCGTAATAGAGCGCGGTTCACCTTCTTGTGCTCGATCATATCTTCTAAGCGGTGCATCAATGCATGGGCGTTTTCTATGCCGGTCTGGGCACAGTCCTTCAAACCGAATTGTGCCCAAGGCAGTGCCTGCCCTAGAAACGTGATGGCATCCTTCTCTCTTTGCTTTTCTTGGTTGGCACTGTTCCCTTCCGTCCATCTCAGGTGTTTGGCTTGCTCTTCGGCTCGACCGGCATCGCGTGCTGCCTGTGCCAGCGGGTACTTAGCGGGGATGAGCACGATGCCGGCACTAGCGTGAATCCCGGGATGGTTCGCAGCGAAACGCCCCAAGTCTGCCCGCACTTGGCGAGCAAGTTCCACCACTTCGTCCCATGCGCCAACGAAGAACAGGTCATCTCCGCCTGAATAGATGGAATACAGCAACTCACCTCGCGAAGGGTCTTTGCTACGGCTTTGTTGATTGCGTCGTTCCGCCAGCACTTCGACCCACCCATCGAAGAATAGGCTGATGGTGAAACTGAGTGAGGCAACTCGAGAGAGCGAAGCCTTTTCTCCCAGCCCATCGGAGAACAGTTTGCCGGCGTTGTCAATGTCCATGCGCAACACACCCAAGCGCTGAATACCCTTGGATTGGGCTACCATGGCGTGGAATGGCTTCGTTGATCCTTCCTTGTTAGGTAATTCCGTTATGCCTAGTTGACTTAGGTGTTGGATTTCTTGCTGAGTGATGATCGGGGTTACATTGACGATGAAGCGTCGTCCAACGGCAACGTGGTCGGCGGGTTTCAGTTTGGGAAGGGCTTGATCTTTCAATGCCAAGATGATGCGCCGTTCGAAAGAGTTAGGGCTGGATTGAGCATCCGGTGCAGCATCCTCAAGGCGTGCTGCCATGCCAAAGGCTCGTAATACCTCATCCCACGTGCCAGGAGTGGTTTTGGCACTTAAAGGTTGTGGAGTTGGGTTATTCACCTGATCCAGAATTAAATACTCTGCTCGCCGTAGGCGATCTCCTAAGTGCTCATAAGAAATACAAGGAAGGCATTTGCGTGTGTCGTCCACAGCCTTGGTGTCAGGATGTTCCAATCCACAAACCTGGCATTGTCTTTCCAGGTTGCCACCATGTCCTTGGGGTTCGAAGATATACTTGAGGTCCTCTCCCAATTCACTGAAGCGCCTTTGTTTGACTTGTTGTAGTTCGCCGGTTAAATCTTTCCAACGTTGGCTGATGCGCCCCTCGTAGAAATCAGCACCGGTCAAGGGAGCGGAAGTAAGCGCTAAATACAATTCTCCACAATGGTGATGGTAAAGGACCGTACTGATCTCCTTCTTGATTTGTTCGATGAGGGGTTCATCCAGTGGTCCAGCGAGCAAGAAGAAGTGCCCACCGCCTTGGTAGATTAGGTTAGTGATGGGTAAGTCTAGGCGGCGAAGGATGTAGCGCACAATGGCTTCGGTAACCAATTGAAGGTAGAAGGAACGCCCCCGCAAAGCACTGGTCGCGCCGCGTGCTGTAATGGTGTAAATGAAATCCTGTATTCCAGAAATATCCCCGCCTACTAGGATTGCGATTGGATTTGTATATTTTTCAGGATTCTCACTCAATTGGGCAATATCTTGTGAGGATAGGTTACTTCGCACCAAAATGGTTGCCAATGTAGCCGTCATGCGCCCGTGGTCATATAAACTGACATCGGGAAGCGCCTTGTAGTATGCGGATGGAATGCACCATGTATAGCGTTGCAACAAGAGGAGCATATTCTCCAAGTACGTCTGGAGGTCAGAAGCATTTCTGTAAGCCTGCATCAGTTGGCTTGCATCCTGGGTAAATTCTTTCCAAAGTTTCTCGTAGGCTGTCCAGGCTTGTTGGTCTGGTAAGGTGTGGTCGTCAAAAAGGGTCTTTTCTTCTAAGGACAGAGGCAGGAGGGGAAAGTATTTATTAGGTGGTATCGTCTGTCCGTCGGCTTTCAACGAGCAAAAGATTCGCAGCAATTGCCGGGGGTGTCTTGTACGATCATCTTCTTGTGCTTGGTCATCTTTGCTTCTCTCTGCTGCTGAGAGTTGGTCGGCAATGCGGATGATGCGCTCAGTATCGTTGGTAGGTCTATGGTGATTGGCTGCCAGGTTTTTTACCTCATGCTTCCAAGGCTCTGGAACAAATTTCTTGATGAAATCAGCAGTGAGCAATGCATGTTTATATTTGTAATCCCTCTGTGCCTCTTGATCCCAGATGCGGGTTGCCCCTTCATCGGCTCTTTGTGCAAACTTACCTATATCGTGGAGTAATCCTGCTAGTGCGACTAGATATCCATCGTTTGCCATTTGCCCTCCGATAACACGTTAGTCTGCCCCATCACCTTCCGAGCAGGGGACAGTGGTGAAGCGGTCTTCTCGGAGGCGCTTGCCTCCCCCAACCTTGCCTCCGAGAAAGACCCCGATGATGAATAGTTTACAGGAGAAACGCCATTTTGTCATGCGGGTTTTCCCGTAATTTGGCTTGTATTTTGGAATTTCTTTTGGGTAACTTGGATGGACACCTCCTTTGGTATTGAGTGGAATTATTCCGAAACCAAATAGTACAGGTGGAGCAAGCGCACCAATTGGGTTCGACCGACGTTGGGCAGGTTCCAATGGAGTGCGGCTTTGCTGTAGGCAGAACGTAAGTGCTGTTCTACGGTGCGTGGCGAGAGGGATAAGCGCGTGGCGATTGCCTGGTCGCTCAACCCCTCGCGCACCAGCAACGCTACAACGCGTTCCTCCGCCCGGCTCAGCATACCCAGCACGAAGGCGCGTATCTCCTCCAGGCGTTCGCTCAGGCGTAATTTTTCCTGGCGAACCAGTGCCTCGAAGGGGTCTTCGATGTTCGCCAAGTCGCGCAACATGGGCGAGATATTCGACCATTGCACAACCGGAATGGGGATGAGGTGCACTTGGTCACCGGGTTGGGGATGAAGGCGTTTGCTGGTGAGAAAATCCCCCTCGGAATAGAGATGCCATAATCGGTCTTGCTCATCAAAGAGCAGTTGAGCGGTGAGCATCCCGTAGATGGTCATGGTCTTGCGTCCACCGGCGATGGAGAGGTGGACGCGCTCCCCGTTGAGTTTGGTCAACCTCACTTGGTTATAGAGGGTGCGAAAGGCTGCCTCGGCGGCTTGAGGTGTCTCGACATCCTGAAAGGGGTGACCACGTTCGTCGCAAATGGGGATGAGGTTCAAGGGGAGGTTGCCAGGGGTTTCATTGAAGGCTGCTTGCAGGGTTTCCACCGCCGCTTGAATGGGGGTTTGTGGGGCATAGGTATGCACCACGATCACCCGCGCAATCTGCTCTCCTTTTTGGGTCAATAGGTCTAAGGCGGCAGTGACGACCTGAGGTTCGGTGCCGAGGGTGGCGATCAGAGCAGCGGGTGGGAGGGAAAAACAAGTAGTCATTGTGGCTCCAAACAAGCGCTCATGTTGTTCGCTTTAGGGGAAAACCTGAATTATGCGGATGGTAGGTCAGAGGCGAAGAGTGTTCACGAAGTTCATGTATCCCCATTTCAAGCGACGACGTGAAAACAGAGATGGATAAGCAGCCGTGATAACTAATCTAATTTTAATCGAACCTAGGCACAATGGGCAAGGCGATTCGCTCTTGCACATCAATATTCCTAGGAGTAAAATCCTACCATAAATTTATGGAAGAAGCCTATCAGAAGACATTAAATTATCTTTACAGTTTCGTTGATTACAGTTTGCAACGAACCTTTCGTTATTCGCCCGAGAAGTTCAACCTTGGGCGCATGTTTGCTTTAATGAAGGCTCTAGGTAACCCGGAGCAGGCATACCCGATCATCCATGTTGCCGGAACAAAGGGGAAAGGCTCGGTTGCCTCGTTTTGCGCCAGTGCCTTGCGGGCAGCAGGCTATCGAGTGGGGCTATATACCTCGCCTCACATGCAGGATTATGCCGAACGCATTCAAATCAATGGGCAACCAATGCACCATGAAGACTTGGTTGACCTGGTGGAAGAGATCAAGCCATACATCGAGAGCATTCCCGAACTGACCACATTCGAAATCACCACAGCCTTGGGCTTTCTCTACTTCGCCCGAAAGAAAGCCGATGCCGCTGTGGTGGAAGTGGGCTTGGGAGGCAGGCTGGATGCTACCAATGTCTGCCGTCCTTTGGTCGCGGTGATCACATCGCTCTCTTACGATCATACACACATCCTTGGCGAGACCTTGGCGGAAATTGCCGCCGAGAAAGCCGGCATCATCAAGCCGGGGGTGCCGGTTGTACTATCACCCCAAAAGGATGAGGCGCGTCTGGTTATCGAACGTATCGCTCGGGAACGCGGTGCACCGTTGATTCAGGTGGGCAGAGATTATCTCTTTGCTCCGCTGGCACGTTCTTTGGAGGATCAATCGTTGCTGGTTTGGTCTGCCGCCGAGCAGGACTTGGTGAATGAATACATCGAATCGGGGGGCTTTCTAGAATGGGAGCCAACCCGCCTGAACATCCCTCTCTTAGGGTTTCACCAGGTGGAAAACGCTGCAACGGCGTACACGGCATTGCAGGTGGCGCGTCAATGGGGTCTTGCCATCAGCGAGGCTGCCATTCGTGTGGGCTTCAGCCAGACCACCTGGCCGGGTCGCTTTGAGATACTGCAACGCTATCCACCGGTCATTGTCGATTCAGCGCACAACCGCGATTCGGCGCTCAAACTGCGCCTTGCTCTCGATGACTACTTCCCTGGCTATCCTGTGGTATTATTGTTCGGCGCCTCGGAGGACAAGGACATCCATGGCATGTTTGCGGAACTGGTGCCAAGGGTGCGCCAAATTGTGGCTACCCAGTCATTTCATCCGCGTGCCATCGAACCCGAAAAACTGGTTGAGATCGCCCATCAGTTTGGCTGTCCGGCAAAGGCGGTGACTCCAGTGGAGGCGGCATTAGAGGAAGCCCTATCTCTGGCGGAGGGGGAAGCCGTTGTATTGGCTGCCGGTAGTGTGTTCATTGCTGCAGCGGTGCGCCATGCCTGGATGAGCATGTATGCCGAAACGAGAAGAGCCTTGGTGAAAGGTTAACTATTGGTTTCCAAGTTGGTAAAATTGTAAAGAGGTTGAAAGATAAACATGGGAGATTGGTATCCGCAGAGTAGTGAAGATGATTTCGGTGAGGCATTGCACCGTAGAACCGAAGAACTCTACAGTGTGCCAGATGCCTTGCCCGATGATGATGGTCTCATCGAATGTCCGGTTGTGCCCTTGCGTGATGTGGTCATCTTCCCGCGCATGATTTCGCCGATCTTCATCGGGCGCGAAGCCACCTTGCTGGCGATCGAGGAAGCACAGGTGGAAGATCAAACCATGATCGCGCTTCTCCAGCGTGACCCGGATGAGGATAACCCAGGCACTGATGACTTCTTCCCTATCGGGGTGGAGATCGCGGTTGGTCGCTTGTTGAACATGCCAGATGGCTCAAGTTCAACTTTGGTTCAGGGGCGACGTCGAGTGGAGATTGTTGAATTCACTCAAGAGGAACCGTTCTTGATCGCCCGTGCTCGACGCATCTACGAGACTTATGAGATGAACAATGAAATCGAAGCGACCATGCGCACAGCACTGGAATTATTCCATCGTTGCGTGCAGTTAGATCGAAGCCTGCCGGAAGAAGCCTATCTATTTGCTTTGAACATCGAGGAACCTGGGTGGCTGGCGGATATGATCGCCACAGCCCTCTCACCCTCCTTGGAAATTCGGCAAGAGTTGTTGATGACTCTAGACCCGATTCAACGCCTGAAGCGAGTTATATCCTTGCTGGCTAAAGAAGCCGATGTGTTAGAACTCGAAGATGAGATTCACACTCGAGCACAGGGAGAGGTCGATCGAACGCAGCGCGAGTTCTATCTGCGTGAACGCATGAAGGCGATCCAAACCGAATTAGGGGAGGGAGACCTATGGATGCGCGAGGTGCAAGAGTTGCGCAGTCGCATCGAAGGGGTTAGCCTCCCTGAAGAAGTGCAGGTAAGAGCCTTGAAGGAAGTGGATCGCCTCAGCCAAATGCCACCGATGTCTCCTGAAGTGGGCATCATCCGCACCTACATCGAGTGGATTTTGGAGTTACCTTGGACACAAGCCACGGAGGACAATCTGGATGTGCGCCACGCCAGCAAGGTGTTGGAACAGGGTCATTATGGTCTGAAGCAGGCGAAGGAACGCATTTTGGAATACATTGCGGTGAGGAGCCTAAAGCCGAAGCGCACCCGACAGCCGATCCTCTGTTTCGTTGGTCCGCCAGGCACGGGGAAGACCTCCTTAGGCAAGTCCATTGCCGAGGCGTTGGGGCGTAAGTTTGTGCGCCTTTCGTTGGGTGGTGTGCGCGATGAGGCGGAAATCCGCGGTCACCGCCGCACCTACATCGGTGCGTTGCCCGGACGAATCCTGCAGACCATGCGGCGAGCCGGGACGATCAATCCCCTCTTCATGCTCGACGAGGTGGATAAACTAGGTTTGGACTTCAGAGGCGACCCAGCCGCCGCTTTGTTGGAAGTGCTGGATCCTGAGCAGAACTTTGCCTTCTCGGATCATTACCTGGAGTTGCCTTACGACCTCTCCAAGGTTCTCTTCATCACCACAGCCAACACGACCGCAACTATTCCTCCAGCCCTATTAGACCGCATGGAGGTCATTGAATTTCCGGGATATGTTGAAGAAGAGAAGATTGAGATCGCACGTCGCTTTCTCATCCCTAGGCAACTTGAGGAGAACGGATTAGAGGAAGAAGAGGTGCGCATCACCGATCAGGCGATTCAACGCATCATCCGAGAATACACTTACGAGGCGGGCGTGCGCAATTTGGAGAGAGAAATCGGGCGCATTTGTCGCAAGATCGCACGCCTCAAAGCCGAGGGAATGCGTTACCCCACTCAGGTGGGTGCTTCCTCCATTGAACGGTTTTTAGGACCGCCTCAAATCTTCAATTTTGAAGCCGAACGTCAGGACGAGGTCGGTGTGGCGACGGGCATTGCCTGGACGGAAAATGGTGGCGAACTCATGCCGGTGGAGGTTTTGCTTCTTGAGGGTAAGGGTAACCTGCAAATCACCGGGCAAGTTGGCAACGTCATGCAGGAATCGGCTCAAGCAGCGCTATCCTATCTCAAATCCCGCTCTAAGCAACTTCATATTGACCAAGATAAATATGAGAACCTGGATGTCCACATTCATATTCCAGAAGGCGCAATTCCGAAGGATGGACCCAGTGCAGGGGTGACGATCGCAACGGCATTGATCTCGGCTTTCACCGGTCGTAAGGTGCGCCGTGAGGTTGGGATGACCGGTGAGATCACCTTGCGCGGGCGCATCCTACCGGTGGGTGGAGTGAGAGAGAAGGTCTTGGCTGCTCATCGTTCTGGTTTGAAGACGGTCATCTTACCGCGGCGCAACATGAAAGACCTGGTGGATGTGCCGAAGAAGGCACGCTCCGAGTTACGCATCGTTCCAGTGGATCACATGGATCAGGTGCTCGACATCGCACTCGAACCTGCCTCGGCGGTACCTAAGCCCACTCGCACACGTTCAAAGCGCAAGGCGATGCATCAGGATGATAACGCAGAACACCCACCCACATCCGCCGGAGAGCCAACCAAGGTTATTTCACAAGAAACAACCCACATACACCCTATGGTATAGGTTGCGCGATCGCAATGGGTTGTAGGGAGTTCGTTCGCAGGTACTCCCATGACGAATTGGATGTATCCCATTCATCTGGAAATGTGAATTTATGGAGTTTGCAATGCGTTTCCGCGGATTCTTGGCATCGGTCTTAGGGATTTGCACCATCTTGGCATGCACTTTACCTTCAGCACTTGGACTCAGAACTCCTATGCCCGCGCCTTCTCCAACACCGGTGGTCGAATTTACGATCCCTCCAACCACAAGCAAACCCATTACAATCGCGCCGACGGAGGTTGCGGCTACTACACCGGTTCAACAACCGCCAACTCAGGCAATCATACCAACACCCAGTCCTCTAGTGGTTGAGCCGGGTACGTATGCGGTCGTATTGGTACAGGAAGACGATGTGCTCAATGTTCGCAGTGGCGCTGGTGTGCAATATCCCATTCTCGATACACTTCACCCTCAAGCAACCGGGATTCGCCTGACCGGAAAAAGGCAGCCGGTTGGCGAATCCTTGTGGGTTGAAATCCTTCGACCTGTAGGAGGCACAGGGTGGGTGAATGCCTTTTATCTGACGGAAGAGGTTAAACCTGAGCGATTTTGCGCTGATGCCCGCGTCAACCAATTGATTGCCGATTTTGTCGGCGCGGTCTTAGCGCGCGATGGGCAGGCACTCGCACAACTCGTCAGCCCTCAGCACGGTTTGATGATCCGCTACGAGTGGTGGAATCCAGAAGTATCCTATCGAACAAGGGGTGAAGTCGAGGCGATATTTAATGAGACAACTGAACGCTTTTGGGGTAATGAGGATGGCAGTGGATTTCCCATTCGAGGCAGTTTTCGGGATGTCATTCTACCTCGTTTGATGAACATCTTAGACGCAGAATACAGCCTTCATTGTAATATTTTGGAGGTAGGTGTATCCGTTGGGGGAACAGCAGGTCTGGTTGTATTGCCTTATGAGTATGCTAACTTTCGCTACGTAGCCTTGTACCGTCCCGCTCCTCCCGATATGGAAATGGATTGACGCACTTGGGTGGTAGGCATTGAGTATGTTGACGGCAAACCGACGATTGTCTTCCTCGTGCAATACCATTGGGAAATCTAGATGCCCTTTTCATTGCCAAGTAATTGAAGCGAAAGAGAGCATAAGGTTCTGTGAGAGGATCAAAGATCGGTTCAAGGGTGGATTGAAGACTACCTGATTGTAGTTTCGAAAATGATCAATGTCATATTAATCAAGACAAATGCAAAAATTAATAACAAGTCGGGGGGGTTAAAATGCACGTCTTTGAGATAAGTGCGATCTTTGTAATATCCAAACGCTCGACATTCTAAAGCGGCTGCGGTTGTTTCGGCTTTGCGTAAACCATTTACAAGAATAGTGAAGACGTATCGTTGCCAAAGCTTGAAGCGATGGATTATGTTAGATCGTGCGGCTCGCCCGCGGATTGCATGAGCAGAACGAACAGCATCTACTTCACGTTGGATCAGTGGTAAAAACCGTAGCGCCAGGAAAACAGCAAAGGCATAACGATAGGGAATCCCGGCTTTTGCGAGAGAAACCATCAAATCGCGACTATCGGTTGTCCATATCAGAACGAAACTTGCCAATACAACTACAGAAAGGCGGAAGAAAAAGATCGGTCCTTGAATGAGTCCATTGTCTGTGATTTCTAAGGGTCCGATACGATAGATGACATTGCCTGGATCGGCGAAGAAGTGAAAGAACATAAGTAAAATTCCAAGACCAAAGATCAATTTAGCGCTCCCTAGAATCTCGCTCGGTTTGATCCGCCCACAAATCAACGCCATGGCAAGGATAAGCAAAAACATCAATGCTCCAGAGACAGGTGTTCTATATAGGAACAATCCGATTGCTACCACAAATACCCATATTAATTTCACCAACGGATACACCCGGTGAAGTATCGCATCTCTCTTTATATACCTTAAACTATGCTCCTCTTGTGTCATTGGAGCACCTCTGCAACATTTCAACGAATTCTTTGGTGGTTCGGATTTGTCCTTTATCCGCAATCTTCAGATCCGGTATGGCTTGAACGAGCTGATGTAAAAGAGTGGGACGAAGATTCGCCTGCTCGAGAATGTCACTTTTTTCAAATAACCCAGCCGGTGTTCCATCGTAGTAGATTAGCCCTTCGCTCATCACTATGACTCTTTCAGCGTACTCTTGAACCAAACGCATATCATGAGTGATCATAACTACAGCAATGCCTTTTAGGCATAGACCTTTCATAATTTTCATGAGCGTTTGCGTCATTTGCTTATCTTGGCCATAAGTTGGTTCATCTACCATAAGAACTTTGGGTGAGCCTACCAGCATAGTAGCAACCCCTAACCTTCTCTTCATTCCTGCACTAAGGGCAAAGGGATGTAACTCTGCTACTGCGTCTAATCCAAGCATTTCAAGAAATTCTTGCGTTATTTTTCGAACTGTTTTCGGATCATTGATGCCGCGAGCGAGGAGGCTGTAACCGATTTCATCTGCTACTCGGTCGGTCAGGAACTGGTGTTCTGGGTTCTGAAACACAAGTGAGATGTGATTAGCAAGTTCCTCTATCTTCCATTTAGTGGCTGGTTTACCGAATAAAATGAGTTCGCCCCCTTGGGGTTTAAGCAATCCCACCATCAACTTTGCAAGGGTGCTTTTTCCTGCTCCATTTCTCCCGACAATTGCAAGCAATTCTCCCGCTTGAATTTCTAAGGATATGCCTCGGAGTGCCTTCACCCCGTTGGAGTAGGTGTAGGTTAGGTCTTTTGCAATGATTAGCGGATTTCTTTGCACGGGAGGCTTTTCAGAGAGAGGCAGGGGCACGCTTATCATCTTCTTCCCAAATAGCCCAATATTTTGTAGGAATATAAGGGTATCCTGAACGGTGATAGGTACTGAGCGGGATTCTTGTGAATGCGTCTTTTGCAGTGAAAGAGCGATTTCGCTTGTCTCAGGCAACCAGATGCCCAAGGATTGCATTTCATCGCCATGTTCCCAAAGGACTCGCTTAGGTGAATCATCCGCCAGAAGATGCCCTTCATGAAGTACAAGCAAACGGTCAGCCTTATCTAGGAACTCATTTAACTCTCGGGTTACGAATAGGATTGTTTTCCCTTGGTCGCGAAGGGATAATACTAAATCATGCACTGCATATGTTGAGGCCGGATCGAGGTTTGAGGTAGGCTCGTCTAAAACAATTAAAGAAGGGCGCATGGCTAAAACTGCTGCCAGGGCGAGTTTCTGCACCTGACCACCAGATAAATTCCATACCAAATGATCCCTAAATGGTGTCAATTGTGTGGTTTCTAGCAGTGTATCAACAATGGTTCGAATTTCACTTGGGTCTAGACGTAAGTTTTCGGGTCCAAAGGCGATTTCATCTTCGACAGTCAATGTCGCAAACATTGTCTCAGGATCTTGCAGCACCTGCCCAACTTTCGATGCTAGGTCCTTAACACTAACCTTGCGAGTATTGATTCCGTCAATCCAAACATCTCCTTCTAATTTGCCCCCCAGAATATGGGGAATCTTACCGTTGAACAAATCACATAAGGTGGATTTACCCGAGCTACCGGGACCGACTAGAATGACAAGTTCTCCCCTCCCAAGTGTTAGAGAAAGTTCTTTTATCGTTGGCTTGTTTTGATTCCAATGAGTGTAAGTAACGCTCTGGAGTTCTGCTAGCGGCATGCAAGAGTCATTCATTATAATTTTTCAGGCCAATTTGATGGTGAGAAAATATTTCGAGAAGCTACCCATGAAGGGTATTAATTGCCTCATGGGTAGCTTTTTATCAATTAATAAAGTGATGGTTACCTCGCAGCAGCACGAATCAACCCCGTTTTTCCCAGGGCGATCGCAAGGTAATAGCCAACCAGCCCACTTAAGATCAATCCTGAGATTAAATTAATGGGTACGGCTAGCCACACATCTCTCGCAGTTGCCGGATCCCACCCGAATAGAATTGATGTCCATACTGTGCCAAATTGGGATGACGCTGCTCCTGCCATCATCGCAGTCACAAGGTTGTATTTTTGGTATCCGCAAATTGCCATTACTGCTTCTACCGCTAGACCTTGGGTGACACCCCAACCTAGCGTCCCAACTCCGGCTGCGTTACCAAGGAGTATCTCCACGGCTGTCTCAATCACACCTAGAATGAGTGCAGCACCCGGTTTGCGAATAAGCCACATCACGAGAATATATGCCCACATGAAAGCACCTTGTAATAACGCTCCGCCTAATGGACCCAGCGATGAGTTCGCCAAGTACCAGATATTGCCCACACCCGTATTGACTACACCAGTGATTGCTGCAATGACAGCAATAATGACGATATCGCGTGTTGAATATTTTAGATTCCAACCACCTTTCTGTGCTTCCATAAGATTTCCTCCTCCAATATATTAAACGAATGAATTTATGTCAATTGTGGATTTATTTGGATACGCGAGCAATCAATCCTAGAACTATAATAATTACGATGTTGACAATTAGATAGGATGCCATAAGATTCCTCCTCCTTTCAGAACAATATAGTCGCTTTTGAAATTTTATAATATTAACCCCATTCGACGCAAATCGTTTTTAACATCTTCATACATCTTTAACCATTCAGGCACAGGGTTTAAGTTATCAAGATGATATGCTTGATCGAAACGCACTCCTGGATTTCCTCCAGGAAGTTCAAAAACATGTTCATATTTATTGAGTAATTTCAAAACGAGGTGATTGGCTTGCTGAAGATCGATGCCTTGCCTTGTAACTGCGTGTCCAATTTCTCCCATTAGGCGAGCTTCTAAGCCACTTCCATTGGGGGCAGCTCCATCGGCAGCACCCACTCCTTCTAAATGTGCGCCGCTTACTGTAACAACAATTGTGTTTGCCGCTACCTCGTAGAGCAACTCATATGTCAATGCACCGCTTTTAGGATAAATATCAGCAACGATAATACAGGGGGCATTGCGGGCAAATGCTTGTGCTACTGTGCTTTGTACCCATAGCACTGCGCGAGTAGTGGTAGCAACATGGCGGATGTGGATGGGATGAAGCAAGTGATAATCTGCTAAACAAATGAGATTGGCAAGGATAAAAGATGCAACTTGCACAATTGCTGAACCAGGCGCGTCTCCTGCCAATCCCCCCACCATAACACATGCTAAGGAGGCGTTTTTCATTCCATAATCTAATGAGTTCACCACGCGCGTCATGCTTCCTTTGTCGATCATTAGTTCATTTAGTAAAGGAACCAGGTGTGCGTCGCAGGGACGTAAATAGGATGGTTGAGAAACTGCTAAATCACCCAATTCAGTTACGCTGCTCTGGGCTGCGAGCATGCCCATTCCAGGTCTTCCAACACGTTGTAAGCCTTCCCGTAGGTATTTGAGTTCCCGTCGAGTGGCTATAACCTCTGTTGGTTCTCCTGCTCGTACTTCGCACCCGTTGATGTGAGTTAGAGAGCCACAAGTGATCAGATCAACAATAGGCTCCTGCATACAACTCATTACATAAGGCAAGAATAACTCCTCTGGTGTTGGAGCACCGGGATTGCCTGCCCATACCAATGGTTGTCGGTTGTCAAGAATTCTTCGGGCATAGAGTGTACGTGCATCTTTTCCCTCCCCTAATACCAATGTATGTGGCATGTTCGCCAATCCCCACTCTAAATCCTTTTGGTCGAAGATGATTCTTCGTTTAGTAGATATACAATATGCACCTAGCAAAGAGGCTAGTTCCAGCCCTGCTTGAAATACTCGGTCGGCAAGATTTGCATCATTGCAAATAATTTGATCCTTTTGCCAGCTCAAATGATATTTTTTCACCAAGTGTCGTGTGGTCATCGTTACAAAGTCAAAATCCCATTGTTCTTTTGTTATCTGCGGTCCTCGATTAGAACGATCTATGATGTCTAGATAAGGGTATTTCATGGGGTTTTGCCTCCATTTTTCAATTGAGTGTATAGGCACGGCACTTGTTCGGCAAGCACGTCTTTATCGCTTCTCCAAGCGAACCGTTCACCGACTCCACCATATTCGAATGAGAGCAACCATGGCTCAGCCCACTCGCCTGAAGCGATGTGTTCTAGCACCCACGTTAGCATTGCCCAATCCTCTTCTTGAACCGGCATGTGATCCATCCAGCGCCCATCTTCTTTTACAATTCCAGAGAAGTGGACTTCGTGAAGCCTGTGGATTGGTAGGCTGGCAATGTATTCATGTGCATCCAGCCCAAGGTGATGGGCAGAGATGCAGGCATGGGAGATATCTAAGAGAAAACCACAACCCGTTTCGTCTAAGATGCGGTGGATATATTCGGCTTCGACTGCGGTACGCAGGTATTCTCCCATCGCTCCGCTGTAGGGATTGTTTTCCACTATGATTCGCTCCGCTCCAAAACGTTCCACTACGTTGACGACCTCGCGTAACATTTGGTCAAGGACCATTGCGGATTGTCTTGGTGAAGGTTGATCGGGTTGGATGCCTGGGAAGGCTCTCAAAGTAGGAGCCAAATGTAAATTCACGAAGGGTGTGTTCGTTTGGCGTAAAATGGTAGCCACCTTGTTCCACTGCACGTGTTCCAATTGATGTTGCCCCACATCTAGGTTGAAATGGACAACGACGGGATGTACAGTGGAAGCTTCCCGAATCAATCCAAGCCAATCAGGACATTTCAAGTAATCAAATTGGATTCTGCCTTCTTTCAGTAAGGCGACTGCTTGAGGAGAGTAATTTACCGCGAGTTTCATGGATTATATATGGCTTTAGGGGCAGGCGTTGTTTTGGTGTTCCTCGAAGGTGATGGCAAAGGTGTGTCTACCCGATCCATCGCAGGCAGCGCGGAAATAGTAATAAGGCGTTTGCGCTGGGAAAGCGACGGCACGTAAGGCATTGAGACCAGGATTGGCGATCGGTCCTGGGGGCAATCCAGGTTGTCGGTAGGTGTTATAGGCGGAGCGAACCAGTAAATCCGAGGCACTGAGTGGATTCGTCCACCAAGTTTGTTGTGTTTAATTGTAGCCTAGGGCATATTGAACCGTTGAATCGGCGTCGAGTTTCATGCCAATTGCCAATCGGTTGAGAAACACAGAGGCAATGATGGGCATCTCGTCGTCAATGATGGCTTCGCGTTCGATGATTGAAGCCAGGGTAACTGCCTGATGAATGCTCAATCCTTGACGTGAAAAGCCTTCTAAAATTTCCGGGGAAACGCTTGTTGCAAAGCGGTCTAAGAGGAGTGCAATCAGTTGTTTTGTGGTTGCCTCTCTTTCCAGGCGATACTCGCCGGGAAAGAGGTAGCCCTCCAAGGTTGCTCCCGGCGGGAGGTCTTCTAAGAAGGAATAGCCGTTCGGGATCGAACGGCAGGCAGCGAGAAATTCTTGTGGGGTTATCTCTAAGCCGGATGTAGGCAAAGCCGCAGCGATCTCCTCCATTCGCCAACCGGCAAGGATGTGGAAGGTCACTTCTCTGGGAGTGGCATCTTGTAGCAGGTGAGCGATGTCCAATGGGCTTAAGGCAGGGCTGAGGATGTAGTCACCTGCTTGCAACGTGGTATCTATTCCCGCATATTGAAGATAGTTGCGAAAGGCATTTGCGTTGCGAATAAGCCCCTGCTCAGCCAACCTGGAAGCAATAGACGGAAGCGATTCGCCCAATTCGACACGAAAAGATTGAGGGTCACCGAATGGGTTTGTCGGTTCATTGAGGTCTTGTTCATGTAAAAGCAACACCGTAGAGAGGTAGAGGACCTCAAAGGAGTTGAGCCGTGGAGAGGCTGGACCGAATGTCTTTGCAACACGCTCGGGCAGAGTGAAAACTACCCCGACGAAAACAATCAACCCCAGGAGGAGGGATGCCGATAACAGAACCATTAGAATCGGTAGGCAGGTTGAACGGGGACGAGTCATGCCTTTTTTTGAGTATCTAGATAGGATTGCAAGATCACTGTGGCTGCCAATTCGTCTACAGGCTCACGCCGCTTGCGACGACGAACGTTGAGGGCGATGCGGGCGGCGCGTGCCTCTTGGGTGCTGAAACTCTCATCCCACAGGACGACCGGTAGATTGCATTGTTGACGTATAGCGTTCGCGAGCCGAGCGGCTCGCCTGCCTTCTCGAGTTGGTGTTCCGTCATCATCAATGGACTGACCGATGATGATCATCTCGGCTTGGTGTTCGATCGCCAATTGGGCAATGACGGCAGCGTTGATCATGAGAGATTCGTGCTCGATGACCCTCAGTGGGCTTGCAATCGTGCCCGTCGGGTCACTGATGGCAATGCCAATGCGTTTTTCTCCGGGGTCAACAGCGAGGATTCTCATGGGATCCTCACATGGATGCGCATGGGGAGGAGAGGCAAGCGCGGCCACCAAGAGGGTTCAAGAGAGATTTGTGCTCTCTCAAGCAATGGCAGTCTTTCCATAAGAGATGTTTCTGCTTGAGCAGGTGTTGCTCCTAATACCCATTGAACGGCTTGCTCTTTTGGAATATGCGCTTGAATCTGGCGTGAAAAACGCATATCTGCATGATATATTCCACTCTCATCCATTTCAAAATCCCTCACCCCTTCAATTTTGAGCGTTTGGGGAATTGGAACATAGCCATGTGGCAAATTAGCGTTCAGGATTGCTTCGGCAAGTTGGGTCAAATCATCTATGGCAATGTACTTTCCTTCGTATTCGGCGCGTAGAGTGAGGGTTAGTTCATTGCTTGGCTGTTCATCGGGTGGCTGAAAGGTCTTTTCCAAGGTTTGCTTCAGCAGAGGTTTGGAGGTGAGCAGCAAATCTCCGGTCTCGAGTTTGGCATGGATTTCCTGCAAGGCTGTTCGTTGTAAGGCTTCAAGCAATTTGTAGGATAATCGAGTACGGTCGAGCGGAGTGGGCGCAGGTACGGGAACGTCGCTGCCTCCCACTGTTGGTTGTGGGTTGGTGACAGCAAGATGGGCTCCTAAATTGCCTTCGATCACTTGCAAGCGATCGGCGGACAGATTGCCACGGCTGCCCGGAGTCAATGCCGTTGCAGGGATGATGGCTGTTTGACCGGGTCTGGCAGGAATGTAATCGGTTACCTGAGTGGCAAAGCGCACTCGTAAATCGAGCGTGCTCACAATGGTACCTGCCGGTACGATGACCGTTTTATCGGTCAAGTTGGTGAAGAGCAACTTGCCTTTCGCATTTTCTCGCGGCACATAAGCAATTCCCGTTGGAGTGAGGCTATCTTGCCCTTCGACCACGACGGTAATCGTACGGAGAGGAACTACCCCGGTGAGTCGCACCCGTTCGATGTTAGGCGAGGCTTGGATGGTAATGACCACCTCTTGAACCTGGTTCCTTGGGCTTAATCTGACCTCGGCGCTGGGGAAAATCGTTGCAGCCATGGAGAAAAGTGCCAAGATGCCCAAGGTAAAGAAAACCAAACGCACCGGTTGAGATAATTGATCGGTTGAACGAAGGCGAGTAGGTGGTTGACTCAGAAAATCGGTGCGTTTTTTCGATGAAGGACGCATGGGCTTGGGCAAGCGTGTTCGTGACCAACGTGCTTCTTGAGCCTGGCGCACATGATCGAAAACTTGGATGCCTAAAGCCTTTGCGTGGTAACGAACGTCTGGGTCGTGGGCAACGAAAGCCAACTGAACACCCAGGCTCAGGCTTTTGCGCAAGAGCAACACCAGGTCTAACTTATCTTTCAATACCTTCTCGCGCCGAGGGAGAACGAGCAAGATTCTCGGCGCTTTGCTCCAGTTCATCTTATCGCGGATTGAGAAGACATCGTCGTGTGCTTCGACCGTGATGATTTGGGTCTTCATAGACATCCTTAAGAGGACACGGTGAGCAACTTTTGCTCAATCCACTGGGCTGCCTCCGCCATGACGGCATTGAGTTTGTTGGCATCTTTGCCGCCAGCTTGTGCAAGAGTCGGTCGACCACCACCGCTACCTCCCAAGGGTGTTGCAATGACCTTAGCCAATTCGCCGGCGTGAACGCCGCGCTTCGTCAGGTCCTCAGTGACGGCGACGATGATCACCGGGCGTCCGTCTTCCACCGAAGCCAAAACAGCCACACCGCTAGCGTATCGTTGGCGGAAGCGATCTGCCATTTGGCGTAGGGTATCCACATCGGCATTGGGCAGAACCGTTGTGAGCAAGGCTGTCTTCGCTACGGTGCGCACTTGTTCCAGGCGGCGATTGAATTCGTTAGCGACCAGGCTACGGCGCAACGCAATGTTCTCCTTACGAACCTCTGCCATTTCATCTAAAAGGCTTTTCACTTTCTCTGGCAGTTGTTCTGGGGTGGTGTCGAGGAGCGCAGCCGCCTGGTTCAACGCACCGAACCTCCTTTGGATGAGTTCATAGGCTCCACGTCCAGTCACTGCTTCGATGCGACGCAAGCCAGCCCCAACGCTTCCCTCGCTAGTGATGAGAAAGATACCAATATCACCGGTTTCCTCCACATGAGTTCCCCCACATAGTTCGTAAGAATAATACGGAGAGGTCTCTCCTCTCATCTTTTCGGGAGCCCTCTCACCGATTGTAATTGTGCGCACCGTCTCGGCGTATTTTTCACCAAACAAAGCCATTGCCCCTTCGCTGATGGCTTGTTGCAAAGGTTTGAACTCAATCTGCAATCGGTAATTTTCCAGAATACGTCGGTTGACGTTCGCCTCGATTTGTGCCAGTTGTTCCTTCGTAAGCGGCTCTGGATGGGTGAAATCGAACCGCAGGCGGTCTGGCGCTACCAGAGAACCGGCTTGTCGCACATGTTCACCGAGGATTGCACGCAGTTCGGTGTGGAGAAGGTGCGTAGCGGTGTGATTGCGCATGATGTCGCGGCGGCGTTCAGCATCTACCTGGGCAATGCATTCCTCGCCTACCTTCGGGGTTCCTCGATTGACCACCCCAACGTGAACAATCACCCCCGCGGCAGGCTTGCGCATATCGTCAACGCCGATCTCCCACCCCTTTCCGCGGATCACCCCCTTATCGGAAACCTGACCACCTGCCTCTACATAGAAACAGGTTCTCGGCAGCAAGACTTCCACCCTTTCGCCGGGTTGAGCCTGTTCGACAATGTGACCATCCTTTACCAAGGCTAGGATGCGCCCGTCCACTTGTAAGGCACCATAGGGGTCATATTCCACGCCTTGAACGGGCAACTTGCCTTGGGATTGCAGTTCGGCGACAAGGGTGCGATATAGTTCCACCTCTTCGTCATAGGCTTCGAAGGCTTCGCCAGCGGTAGAGGCAAGGCGATGTGCTTCCATGGCTTGGTGAAAACCTTCATCGTCTACCTCTAGTTGTTGTTCGCGGGCGATATCGCGTGTGATTTCCAGCGGCAATCCGTAGGTGGCGTAAAGGTCGAAAGCCTGTTCGCCCGGTAAAACTCGGGTTCCTTGATCTTTTAGGTGTTCGAGCAAGAATTCCAACTTTGCTACTCCAGCCTCTACGGTGCGTTGGAAGCGCACTTCTTCTCGGGTGATGTTCTCGAGGATAGCCTTGCGATTGCGATGTAACTCCTGATAAAAATCTCCGTAATGGGCAATCACAATCTCAGCCACTTTGGATAAAAATGGCTCATCGAGACCGATTTTGCTGCCGAAGCGAGCCGCGCGGCGGATGATCATGCGGCAAACGTAGTTGCGTCCGGTATTGCCGGGGATGACACCATCCGCGATGAGAAACGCCGCAGCACGGGCATGATCGGCAATCACCCGATAGGGGGTGATGTTTGCGAGGCGTTCCTCATCCGTGTGACCGGTGAGTTCTTGGACGGCGTCCATCATCGGGCTCAGTAGGTCGGTCTTATAGTTGGAATCAACATCCTGTAGAATCGAAACGATGCGCTCCAACCCCATGCCGGTATCTACATGCTTGGCAGGCAATGGCTCAAGGGTTTGGGCATCTAAGCGATTGTATTGGATGAAGACCAAGTTCCATAACTCTAAGAAGCGTGCACAACCTTGGTTGACTCCACACACATGCCCTGGGTCATGCTTTTTATCGCAATATTCTGGACCTCGGTCATAGTGGATTTCGCTGCATGGTCCACAGGGACCGGTTTCTGCCATTTCCCAAAAGTTATCCTTGCGTCCAAAGAAGAGCAAATGCGTGGGATTAAAGCCAGGCTGTTGCAACCAATAGTTTGCTGCTTCATCATCGCGTTCGATTTCGCCTTTTTCATCCTCAAAGCAAGTCGCCCAAAGTCGTTCCTTTGGTAAATCCCATACGTTGGTAAGCAGGTCCCATGCCCAGGAGATAGCCTCTTTCTTATAGTAATCGCCGAAGGACCAATTTCCGAGCATCTCGAAGAAGGTATGATGCATATCATCCCGCCCCACATCTTCCAGGTCATTGTGCTTTCCAGCCACGCGCATGCACTTTTGAGAGTTTGCGGCGCGGGTGTAGGCACGTTTCTCTTTCCCCAAGAAGACATCCTTGAACTGTACCATGCCGGCGTTGGTGAAGAGCAAGGTCTGATCGCCGCCGGGTACCAATGAAGATGAGGGGACGAAGGTATGCCCCCGTTCAACGAAGTAATCAATGAAATTTTGTCGAATTTGAGCACCGCTATAACGTTTGTTGGGCATGGGCACTCCCATATGAGGTTTTATTTGAGAAATATCATCATGAAATTATAAGCGAGGCATAGCAAAGGGACAATGGGATTTTCACAAAGTATATTCATTAACTGATGAATTGGCACAGAGAAAGGAAACAGTGAGTATAATACTCCTCATGGTAGAAGCCCCTGAAGAAATGGTAGGCAAGTTATTACGTAAGTGCGGAAGGCGTCTAGCCGTTGCCGAGTCTTGCACCGGTGGATTAGTCAGCCATCGTATCACCAATGTACCCGGTTCTTCGGATTACTTCTTGGGAGGCATTACGGCGTATGCCAACGAAGCCAAGATGAGGCTTTTGGGGGTTTCGAGGGAGACCTTGGAAGCGCACGGTGCGGTCAGTCGTGAGACGGCTTTGGAGATGGCACAGGGTGTGCGTTTGGCTCTAGGCGCGGACATTGGTCTTAGCATCACTGGCATCGCCGGACCGGGCGGGGGAACCCCACAAAAGCCAGTAGGGTTGGTTTGGATTGCTCTAAGCACGAATCGGGTGAGCGATGCCAGGCGTTTTCTCTGGTCGGGGACCCGATTGCAGGTCAAAGAGCAGAGTGCTCAAGCAGCCTTGGAATGGCTGCTAGAGTTCTTACGCCAGCAAGAAACAACAAGTCCTTCGGAGAAGGCTCAGTTTGGCATGGAACCTGTTCATGTAGAGTTTTATGTTGACGTGAATGGTAAGGCAACCCCCAAGAGTTTCATTTGGCATGGACGAACTTATCCGGTGGATTCCATTGGCAGGCATTGGCAGGATGAAGCAGGGCAACATTTCCTGGTAATGATCCCTGGGGGGAGGGTGTTTGAGTTGTTGTTTATCTCTGAAAAAGGGCAATGGTGCTTACGGCAAAGCGGGCGCTCACGATGGACAGTTTGAAGCGAAAGATCATCCTGATAACTTGGCTCTTTCTGGCGATGCTTTTGGTGATGGTGAATGTGCGCCCGAGCGTAGCACAGACAGGCGATGCATGGGGCTTGATTGCAGCGGTCAATGAACTACGTGCTTCCTACGGGTTAGCACCCTATGAAGTCAATGGTGCCCTGATGGCGGCAGCCCAAGCACAAAGTGAATGGCAGGCAAAGATCGGCACCTGGAGCCACAGCGGTCCTGGGGGGTCTAGACCGCACGATCGGGCAGTTGCCTTCGGCTATGGCGGTGGAGCACAGGTGTATGTCTCGGAAAACGTTGCCATGGGTCTAAACCTCACCCCACAAAAAGCCGTTTACGAATTGTGGCAAGATTCGGTCCACTTAGAGACGATGCTCTCTACGTTTTACCAGCACATCGGGGCTGGTGTAGCAACTTCTGGGAATGTGCTTTTCTATACCATCGTGGTGGGCACCATTGCAGGCGAACCGGGTAGCGCACCCTCAGCACCTGGCGGTGGTGCGACCACGCCGGTGGCAGGTGCACCGGTCGCAACTCAACTGGTTGTGCAGCCGATTCAAGTCGCCACTCCCATGGCAGATGGCTCGATCATACACGTTGTCCAATGGGGGCAGTTCCTCATCAACATTGCTGATGCCTATGGTATATCCTTGAGAGAACTGCTTACACTCAACGGGCTGACCGAGGAAACCGTCATCTACCCTGGGGATAAGTTGATCATTCGCTTGCCAACCCCGAGCACCAGTACCCCCGAAGTCCCCGAAAAGGATGTTCAGAGCACTGGTGCAACCCCAACTCAAACATCCACTCGAAATTCCTTGGCTAAAACGCCAACGGTCACACCTACTCGCACAGATGAGAGTACCTCGATGAGGTTGACTCAAGTTATCGAAGCGTTGGCTACACTAACTCCTAGAACATCTATTGAGGGGACGCCGATTGGGGCGTCTGAGGTCCCCTCTAGCCGTCCCGATTTTCTGTTATGGGCGGCGATTGTGTTGGGCGTGAGCGGTTCGGTGCTGATTGGACTAGGTACAGCACTCAAGCGCAGTGGCTAGAGTGGTGGCTTGCCTAACCTTGACCGTTCTGCTTCGACGATGGCTTCATCCAATTTGCGGAAAAGTGGAGCAGGGGGGTGCAATACCTGTCCGGGAGGCAACTGGCTGGGCTTCCAACAACCATCTGCGTTACTAGGGCGATAGCGTAAGACGACATGCTCTCCGAGTGCATCACGATGAGTCTCGACAAATTGTTCGCCGAACAAAGGCTGCGTATAGCCTAAATAGGCATGAAGTTTTTCGCTGCTAAAGGGCAGGAACGGGGCAAAGAGAGTCTTGAGGGAATCGATCACCCGTAAAGCAGTATAGATGGTCTTCGCCGCCGCTTGTTTATCTTCTTTGATCTCGAACCAAGGGGAGGCTTGGTCGAGATATCTATTGACCTCAGAAGCCAAGCGCATGACTTCGTTGAGGGCGGCGCGCAATCGCACTGTGCTGAGCATCTCACCAATGCTTTGGAAACCGGCTTCGACCATTGCTAAAATCTCGTAATCCGCAGGGCGCAACTCACCCGGCTCGGGCACGCGACCTTCCCAGTGCTTGTAGGCAAAAGAGAGAACGCGATGGGCTAAATTCCCCCACGTGGCAACCAGTTCGTCATTATTCCGTCGCAGGAAGTCACTCCAGTCCCAGTCAGTGTCTTTGGTTTCCGGCATGTTCGCCGTCAGATAGTACCGTAGTGGGTCTGGGTCGTAGCGGGTGAGGAAATCCAATCCCCAAACCGCCCAATTGCGGCTGCCAGAGATTTTCTGCCCTTCGAGGTTCATGAATTCATTCGCCGGAACGTCATAAGGCAAGGTGAGGCGATTGCCCTTTGACCCCTCGAAGAGCTCACCAAAACTCTCTCCGGCTCCGATCAACTGAGCTGGCCAAATGATGGCATGGAAAGGGATGTTATCCTTGCCGATGAAATAATATGTCTTAGCCTCGGGGTTGAACCACCAATGGTGCCATGCCTTGGGGTCTTGTTGAAGGGTTGCCCATTCAATTGTCGCCGAGAGGTAGCCGATGACTGCCTCGAACCACACGTAAAGGCACTTGCCCTGCCAGCCTTCGATAGGCACTGGTATGCCCCAATCCAGGTCACGGGTGATAGCACGACCGTGCAGTTCGTTTGCCAAAATCTGCCCTAGAGATTGGCGCAGCACATTGGGGCGCCAGTAGGATTCCCTCTGGCGCAGGAAATCCACGATGGCAGGCTGCAACGCCCTCAAATCCAGGAAGAAGTGTTCGGTCTCGCGCAGTTCGGGGGTAGAACCATCAATCTTAGAACGAGGTTCGATCAACTGCGTGGCTTCCAAAAGGTTACCACATCGGTCGCATTGATCGCCACGCGCGTTCGGATAGCCGCAAATGTAGCAAGTCCCTTCCACGTAGCGATCGGGCAAGAAGCGCCCTTGGTTGACCGCGTACCATTGCTTTTGGCGTTCGGTGTAGAGATATCCGTTCTTCTTGAGTGCCAGGAATATGGTCTGTGAGACTTTGAAGTGATTCTCGGTGTGGGTGCTGGTGAACAGGTCGTAAGCGAGACCCAGTTTCTGGAAAAGTTCTAGGAACGTGGCATGGTATCGTTGATAGACCTCTAGAGGGGTGAGCCCTTCGGCATCAGCACGCACCGTCACCGGCGTGCCGTGAGCATCCGAACCGGAGACCATCAGCACCTGGTTGCCTACAAGCCGATGGTAACGGGTGAAGATATCCGCCGGCAGGTAGGAACCGGTGATATTGCCAACGTGAATTAAGGAATTTGCATAAGGCCAGGCGACTGCCGCAAGGATGTATTCAGACATAAAGACCTCCCGATGGAGTGAGGTGTTGAACCAGAAGAGATTATAAAACAAAAGGGCTGTCCGAGTGAGGACAGCCCAGAGTTTACTTGCGCAGAGAGTCAGCAAACGCACTGCCTGGCTGTCCACTGATGAGCGTGGCTAGCCATTGCCATCATGGACATGTTGGTTTATATGCTCCTGAGAGGTTCTCAATTCCCATTATATGGTTTAAGCCTCATTGATGGGTATGGGAGGCTCTACTTGGGTAGAAACTGGGCAAATAAGGTTGGTAGGATAATGAAGGCATAGGCATCATTCAAGAGGTGCATGAGCATACATGCCGGCAGATTCCTGCGTTTGACGTAAAGCAGTGTAACCAGTAAAGACCAGACCCCAATTTGGATGGTGCCGCCGATCCCCCAAAAAGGGATGTGCAATATGACGAATACAAAGTAGGCAATCGCAGCGCTCAATCCAACTCTTCCGGTGAGGCTGTAGATGCGTTCGATAGGATAGCCACGAAATAGAATCTCTTCAGTAATGCCTGCAGTGAGAACAACCCCCAATCTTAGGGCGATGGGGACTTGTGCCAGTTGCCCAATGCCTGCCGAGGTTGTCTTCAAACCTAGGGCAACAATGATGGGGGTCGTGAATATGAATACCAATGCTCCCCCGATGAAACCGAGAATGCCCCATAGCCAATCACGCCCTGCCATTTTCTTGATTCCGATTGACGATAGAGGTTGGCGTTCCCAGAAGAGAATGATGCAAATTAAGAGGATGGCAAGTGCCCATTCTTCAACGATGCTGAGAACTACTCGCGATGGGTTTGCCAAATCTTCCATGCGTTTACCAAGCAATGCATCTAGGAGAAATGGAAAAACAAGGGCAACCAATAAGCCAATGAAAGTAGCAGTCCGTTTGGGTCGTGTGCTCATTGTTTATCCTCTGTGAGTAGTATAGGGATGGTTTTCCATGTTTTGTTTTAGACCTTCACCGGGTTTCACTGTTGCTCCATTGAAGGCTAACGATTTCCTCGGGTTAATGGATGAGCGCCCCAGATTCGGATGACTACCCCAACCGCAATGGCTAAGAATAAGATCGTGTAGCCAAGATTTGAGGCATTTACCTTCATACTGGGTAGGAATAACCAAATTGACCAATTCATTGAAGCATGAAACAACAGCGCTGCGAGTATGCTTCCTGCCGTGTTGTTGTAAATCCAAGTAAACAAGATGCTCACAAGCACTATCTCGATGATCAATAATCCAAACAGGGGCAGATTGTCCACCATAAATTTCCCTGGGATGAATACGAGAGGTACGTGCCACAGCCACCAAACGATCCCTAGGATGATGCTGGAAACCAGGGCACTGCTCTGTTCTTGTAGGCGGGGAAGTGCGTAGCCTCTCCAGCCGAATTCCTCTTGCAATGGACCAGCTGTGAAGAGGATGACGAAAAAGCCAATGATGAAGAATGGGGGATTTGACAACACGGATAGGTCTAAACCTGTTCTTGAGGTGACCACCGAGAGCAAAATTGCCCCACCGAATATCAACGGTGGAAGGAGAAGGATGGGGATCAACCAGGTCTTCTTGAAGCGCACCTCCACACCGCGCTTCAATAAGCGGATGATGCCTTTTCCACCTTCATCGAGATAGGCGGATACAAGTGCTGCAAAGAGCGGTCCAAATGCAGCAGGGTTGAGAGGGCTTGCGAGAAATTCAGATATACTCTTGGGGATCGTTACACCGTTTGCATTCAAGGCTTGTGGAATCCAGAATAGCCATGAAAAAGCATAAGCGAGCAGGAAAAATCGAATTAAGGCTTTATTGAGGTTAGACGATGTGTCCATAGCAATGCACTCCGAATTGATGCGATCACATGGATGATGAGGTAATTGGGCTTCATGAAGAGGAACGCCTTTTGACGTGATCCCTCCTCTCTATCCCTTGACATAGGACAACTTTTCGCGGATCAAGCCGTTTTCCACCCGAAATATATCCACTCCTCGGACGTGTCCCTGTTCACCTTCCTCATCAACCCAGAAATACTTCCAACGCATGATGCATCGGTTGCCCAGTCCAGCGATTTCCTCGATTTCGATGCGAGCATGTGGGGACTTTTGGAAAAATTCTTGCCAGAACCGGGAAACCGCCTCCTTTCCTCGGTAAATCGTGCCATCGGGTGCTGGACTGGTGTTCTCAAAGACACAGTCCTCGCTCATCCGTCGCATCATCCCTTCTACATCGTGCCGGTTGAAGGCTTCGTTGAATTCCAAGACAACGCGTATGGCTGATTCAACTCGCGACATGCGTATTGGACTCATTAAGAACCTTCCATCTAGATGAAATATGATTGTGAAGAGAGATTTGTCTCACGCTTATGTACCCCAGAAGGAGGTTGCAATAGGGGCTCAGCCCACCTTCTTCCCGCAGACGTAAATGTAAAACACTGATTTTCCCAAGCCAAACTCTGGGTGACCAAGTAAAACATCGTATCCATGATGATGCTCGCGGAGCAAGTCATTTGCTTGCCTTCGTTCCCAGACCTTTCTCACCAGTGGGGTGAAATCCGATATTTCGATCTCTGTCAAACCTGCTTCTGCCATCCAGTTTTGGAAATCTTTTGGGGTCGCCTCACACAAGTAATCTAACCCGATTTTTTGAAAGGCATCGCGCACCTCTTGAGGGATTGGCTCGGTCACGATGACGTCGGTCAAAATCATCTTCCCACCGGGCTTGAGCACACGTGCCATTTCGGGTTGACCGATCTGAGTAGGTTGTGGCGTTGGGAAAAGGATGAATTCACTGACCAGAGCATCAAAGGTTTCATCGGGAAAGGGGATGCGGTTTGGCTCCGCTTTATGGAAGGTTACATTCTCTTCCAAACCCCTCCGTTGTGCAATGTCACGCGCCTGTTCCAACAATTTGTCATCGAGTTCTAGACCGATGACCTTGCCTTGCCCTCTGCCTTCGATCAAATGAAATGCAACCTCTCCTGCTGCACTACATAGGACAAGAATGTGCTTGCCCTCCATCGGCTCTAAATCGTTTCGCAATTGCTCAAGTATAGGTGAGAGGTGTTTGATTTCTTCTTGCTTCCATTTCATATAGTCATTCTTGATCATGCGATGACCATTTCATTGAAACAAATGTGCGCGTGTTCGTTGTAATTTTATCATCCTTCTCGATTTGGAAAATGGAAGCGTTTAATATTGATAGTATGTTTTACGATTGTCTGTGGATATGAAATGTTGCAATTAGACAGACGGTTATGTATCTTTTAATTCCATATTTTGTGTTAATGAAATATGGCGAAAGGTAAAATTATCCGAACAAAAGGTCAAAGGAGGCTTATTCTGTGCTTTTTGAATAGGGATATAATGATGCGAAAGACGATGGATGACATTTGCTTTACGAAATCTTCTAAAAGGAGCGAAAAGAGATGACGATCGTCTTGGATGGAAGTGGATTGACCATAGACAAGTTAGTACGCATCGCCCGCTTTGGTGAAAAGGTGGAATTGCACCCAGAGGCGCTGGAACGAATCAAAATCTGCCGTGAGATGTTGGAGGAGAAAATTCGGGCTCGCGAGATTATGTATGGGGTGAACACCGGTATCGGCGAGTTCTCGGAAGTCGTGCTGACCGATGAACAGGTGGAACAATTTCAGCGTTATTTGATTTACAACCACGCCGCCGGCATCGGCGAACCTGCGCCCATCGAATACGTGCGCGGAGCCATGGCGAGCCGCATCAACGTCCATGCCCACGGCAAATCGGGTTGCCGACCGGAAATCACCCTGACGCTCGTGGAGATGCTCAACAAGGGCGTGACTCCCGTGGTCTGCCAAAAGGGTTCGGTGGGCGCCTGTGGTGACTTGGCACCTATGGCGCAGATGGCGTTAGCGTTGTTGGGTGAGGGCGAGTCGTATTACCAAGGACAACGCATGCCCACCCGGCTGGCTATGGAGAGAGCCGGCATCGCCATCCCCGGCTTGCAAGCCAGGGATGGATTGGCTGCCATCAACGGCTCCAATCTGCTCACAGCGATGAGCGCCTTGCAACTCTACGACATGAACCGCTGGCTCAAGCAGGCGGAGATCGCTTGTGCTATGAGCCTGGAAGCATTGCTGGCCAATCTCAAGCCGTATGACGTGCGCCTACATGAATTGCGTGGCTTTAAAGGTGCCATTCGCAGCGCCAAAGCCATCATGAAATGCATCGAGGGAAGTGACTTACAAACTGGAAAGATCAAGACCAAGGTACAAGATGCCTACTCCATGCGTTCTTCGCCGCAGGTGATCGGTGCTGCCCACGATGCGATCGCCTTTGCCCGCAGCCAGGTGGAGATCGAGTTGAACGGGGTGGGAGATAATCCGATCTTCCTGCCCGAATACAAATTGACCCTGACCGGGGCAAACTTCCAGGGCACGCCGGTCTCGCTACCGATGGACATGGCCGGTGCAGCCATTACTATGGTGTGTGTGCTCTCGGAACGCCGCCTGAATCGTTTGACCAACCCGGCGTTGAGCGTGGGCTTGCCCGCCTTTTTGACCAAAGGGGCAGGCATGTTCTCCGGGTTGATGCTCAGTCAATACACCGCCGATAGTCTCATTGTTGAGCAACGCATTCTCTCCATGCCTGCCAGCATCGGCTCGATCCCCGCCGCGGCTGACCAAGAGGACTTTGTCTCGATGGGGATGAACACCGCCATCAAGAACGACCAGATTCTCGACAATGCCTACGGCGTATTGGGCATTGAGTTTATGGCGGCTGCTCAGGCATTAGATTTTCGCAACTTCAACAACGGGCGCGGCGTGCAAGCGGCGCGGCGCGTCATCCGCAAGTATGTAGCCCACTTGGAGGAAGACCGCCCCCTCTACCCCGATCACAATACGATGAAGGAACTGGTCAAATCCGGGGAGATTTTGGAGGAAGTGGAACGAGTGGTTGGGAGTCTGGAATGAAAGAAGCCACCATCTCTAAGGAGAAGGCGGCTTCTTTTGAGAGGAGAAGATAAATCAACCACAGCCCCCACCCGTCGGTGCCCTCTTGATATCCAGTTTGATCTTCGGGATGTATTCGATATCGTAGTGATCTGGGTTTGGATCGGCCGCTGGAAAAGCGGCGCCTAGCGCGGCTGCAAACTCATAACGCAACTGTTCATCGCTCCCGCGATAGAGCGGACGAATTCGATTCTCGTCTTTGGCAAAAATCTCCAACCATTTATTGATTCCACCTTCCAAGATGTAAACGTTTGGTACGCTTTCTGCCACCAAAATCTTCCATCCTTTGGTGGCTAGGCTCTCATCATTGCTCATGACCACCACGACGGTGTTTTCTGGCTCTAGGTGTAGTTCAGAGACAACACTGGAAAGCCTTTCAAGGGGAACGCGCCGAGCGTCTGCGATGTGGAACAAATTGTAATCTGCTTCGCTGCGTACATCCAGCAGCACCAATTTGATTTGATGGTCATGCATCGTATCGAGTAATTCACCAGGGTGGACATAAACAGCCCGTTCTTTCAACAAGGGCTCCTTCTGTGGAGCAATTTTCGCCCAACGATCTGCCGTCGTGGGTTGACCGATCAACCAAACCACGAGAGCGCCTAATAGAAGGAAACTAGCCCCAACATAGCGCGCTCGAGGTTCTCGTTTCAGGTCTTTACCACCGAAAATGCGTTCCAACTGTTCAGCTCCCCAGAACATGAATAATGCCATCAGAACGACGATGACCACTACCGCGCCAGTGCTTAGGTTAAGCCATTGAGGCAAAGTGAAACGTCCCATGTAGGTTGAATGCCAAAAAAGGTCATAGAAATCAACTGTTTCTCCGAAGAGGAAGATGCCAAAGAGAGTTCCGAGAGTGAAGAACAGTCCATCTATTTTGAAGGTTGAAAGTGCTACTAGAGACGTGCCAGGACAGAAGCCACCAAGGATGAAACCGATACCCATGAGGAAGCCACCCACGATGCCGGGAACGAGATAGGTCGGGTTGACCCAAATCAGGTTGTAATCCAGCAAACCCAACCCAGTGGCAGCGAAGATCAGAACCATAGCAACGACAATCGCTGTGAACATAACTTTCAGAACGGTCAATTCTTTGAAGTAGAATTGGGCAGCAAGTTTGGGTGAATTGGCAAAGCCGGAGATTTCTAAGACGTAGCCAAAGGAAAAGCCAATGAGCAAATAAATGAAATAAGCACCGTATTTGCCGAGTAATTGAGTGAGAGGGAGTGGAAAAGGTGCCATGGGTTCCTCCAAATCATGTCCACAACTTGCGGACGAAGTAGGCGAGGGTATATCCACCGCCGAAGACGGCAAACATAAACGCCCAACTGCCGACCGATAGCACTGCCCCACCGGATAGTGCCTGCCCCGAAGTACAACCACGAGCAAGGCGTGCACCATAACCCATAAAAGTTCCTCCCACAAATGCCATCAGCCAGCGCGTGCGAGTCGAAATGCGCGGTCCTTTGCCGGTCTCCACCCTCAATCGCCCATTCAGCCATCCGGCGACGAACCCGCCAATCAAAGTGCCCATCGTAACGAAGACGATCCAATTGTCTAGAGGGTGTTTATCTCCACCGGCTAGGCTGATCAGGTAGGGGACACGGTCAATGTGGTGAGGAGCAATCAAATCTTCGATGAAGACAACAATGCGGTTCAATCCTCCGGATGCTCCCAAGCCATTGCCAGTTAGGAAAAAAGCGAGGAAAAGGACGATGCCCAATAAGGTACCCCCTAGATAAGGATTGACATACGGCTTTGCCGATCGTTTAGTGAGAACCTTGCTTAGGGCAAATGTACGTTGAATGCGTTTGGTTTGGGCGTGTGCGCTCATATCTGTGCCTCCTCATGGGTTAGTGGTTGGATATCTTCCGAAGATGCCGGATGGATCTCAACCTCTTCCCACCCAAACATCATGGATTGAATGCTGGAGAGCGGAGTCGGTCCCGCCGTGGTAGTGAGATAAGCGTGCAACACGATAAAAGAAGCGAACAACCAGGCGAGGAGGGTATGGAATGGTGCCAGGAATGGCAACCCACCAAGCCGATGGGTTAGTTCGGGGAAATGCTGTGCTCCCCACATCAGTATTCCAGTAAGCCCTTGCAATGGCAATAGGATGTTCAGAATGGCAAAGTAAGTGAGTTGCTGAAGCGGGTTGAACTTACGTTGAGGGGTTTTCTCAAAGGGATGTGGTTCATTGCGAAAGATCCCCCTAAGGTAATAAATGGCTTGTGCGATCATTTGATCGAGGAGACCCTGGGGACGAGGGATGAATTTGCGAATCTCCCCACTGGCGAGGTGATAGAACAGGGAAAGGGATGCATTGACTAGAAGAATCCCGGCAAAAACGTTGTGAGCCAATACAGTCCACCGGAAACTGATTAGGCTAAACCGTTCCGGGTTATGAATGACCAATCCTGTGAGCAGCAAGGCGACGATGGTAAAGGTCTGTAACCAATGCCAAAAGCGCTCATAGACGGTGTACATGTACACGGTTTGATGTGTGGTCTCTCGAGGCAAACGACGCCTAGATTGATAATAGCGTAACCCTCCATGAGCACCGACTCCCAACAGAGTGGCAATAATAAGGAATGTGCCACTCAAGTCTACCCAATCCATATTATGATGACCTAGAATGTAGAGACCTTGTTCCTTGGGTAAGGGTTGGTAATACAGTGCTCCATCCTCCGTGGTATAGAGATTGCCAGTGAAGAGCACATTGCTATCTTGTACAAAAGTTGGTAGCACATTGCCGGGTAAGTAAGCAGACAACCGGAAAGATTGTGTTAACCGAGAATCAGGAGCGTGACAGGTTTGGCAATCACGAAGCGCCCATTCATCGGTGCCTACATTGTGATGGATGTTGTAGGGTTGGATCTCACCAACGATGCGAGGATTTTCTAAACCGAGTTGTTCCAAGCGTTGGGCGATGATTGCCTCTTTTTGTGGAGAGTTGATGACCAATTCGGTCTCATCGAGATTGCCAGAATGATCGCTATCAAATACGGCAAGTACATCTGGATGATATTCCTCGCCTTGGAGCCAGGCTGCCTTCAAATCCATTAATCGTACTGGGCGCGGTGGATCACCATAAATCCAATACCACGAGGCAATCAGGTTGAATGGGGCAATGCGCGTCTTGCCGTCAATGTCCTGCTGTGGGAGAAGGACCGGCTGATAGCCGGTGATCAAGGCATTGATCGAGTTGTTCGGTCCTTCAACACCGCGGCATTGGGTTTTTGGTGTCGCATCTACGTGGAGGACAGTCCAATCAAACGTTTGAAAGGCAGTGGAGTACAATTTGGGAATGTGACAGGTCTCGCAACGAATCGATTGGATATGTCGTTCTTTGTAAGGAAGCCAATCGTGGGTCGTCTCTATGTTATGGCAAGATTCACAGCGGCGCATCGTGTCTTTCAATTCTGGTGCGATGGCGCTTTGGGCACTCTGTCCACGGGCAAACTGGTGGAGTGGGCGGTAAAGATACTCGCCAAGTTCCAAACGGCGTGGGTCATAGGATAAATAAGAAGGTTGCGCATCCGTCCTTTCTAGATAGTGAACAGGGTTGTTCAAGGAATAATGGCAATCAGTGCATTTCAACAGTCGTTCCGCATGAACATCCCAGGAACGGGTCAATCGCTCCTTATTGGCAAGGTTCATCCCGGTGTCCGATAGGCGTTGTGGTGAGATGATCTGTCCGGTGGTGACGGTACTCCACTTCTCCGGGTAACAGCCGATGGTGACCAACGGTGTGGCTAACTCATCGTGAACTAACCCATGGCACAAGCCGCAGTTTTCATTGGTAGGGTCTTGAATTTGTACATAGTCCTGTTGGAGTTCTCCATTTGCGGAGAACGCTTGTTGCTTCCATTGATATTGACCGTTGATGAGTTCAACAATGCCGGAACCAATCAGTGTAGCCGTATTCGCCCATTGAAAGTCTCCTTGGTGTAAGGCTTGGATGCGTGCTTCGTTGTTTGGATTGGGTGTGTGGCAGAGAAAGCAATTCATCTCAACAACGCCAGAAGATTGCCAGTCCCAAGGAACTACCTTACCAGTTTCGGGGTCGAGGACATTGGTTTCGGGGTCGTTGGGAGTGTTGGTTAAATTCGTTAGAGGTATGCCGTTGCGGCTGTAAACAGCAGGACCACCTCCAACATGTCGCGCGCCGAATTGTTGTATCCAAGCCGCAGTGCCGAGATCGATAAGTGCATCACCATCTGGTGAAAGATACCGATAGAGGATGGGATTCCACCTACCGAAAAAGCCACGGCTGGTATCCCATGGTCTGCTATTTGGAATCTCGCCTGGGTTACTCAAACTTTCTAATCCCGCAGTGGCGTGGTAACTATGTTGTTCGATGAAGGTCGTATCGTGGCAGTTGCCACAGGTTTTCATCGTCGAAACCGCCTGACCGCTCTCCAGTACATTTTTCCCATCTCGGTCTAGCAATGGGAAACTGGGGTGAATCGGAGAGGGTTGGTTGGAACCTCTTGTGGGCGGTCTTGCAAGGGCGGTGGCGAAACTGACCAAAACCAAGGTAATGATTGATATAGAAAAGACGAGGAGGTTGGTAAGCCGTGATTTGAAAGGGATAAAGACCGTATTGTTACTCATCGTTGATGCTTCTCATCAAGGGATTTAGGGTTGTGTGAGGTTCTTGAATCGCCCGCCCCATTCCATGGGGTCTCCGGGATAGCCCAGTGCTACCCAATCCAGACGACCTTTGGGAGAGTGGCAAGCAATGCATTGTAAGGCATTTTCTACTGGTGAGACCAAGTGAGTGATCTGCATATACATGATTGTCTCGGCGAAGCCGTATTGACCACTATAAGGAAGCCCAACGGCTTGAGAGCCCAACCGAAGGGCTTGATCCCAATCGAAATCCGTCCAAAAGCCGCCCTCGCCAACTGTTTTGGGTTGAAGCAGATAATTGTAGACGGCATCGTAAGGTTGCTTGGCACGATGGATTTTAAAGGGATGGATTTTGGCTTGTGGGTCATGGATATCGCCAGCCAATGGGTTGAGTTCGGTAACTTGTGTTGGATCAATGATGTCGCCGAAGAGATAGCGGTCTTTGATGCCACTGAACCAACGATATTCTGGCACCAATTGTTCATCGTAGACAAAGGACCCTTTGATTTTGAGATACACGTGAGGGTCTTCGGGATAATCCTGCCCGGCAGTTGACCAATCCCAATAGACCTTGGTGGGGTCTTTCACTGCGCCATAAGGAATGTGGCAGGTTTGGCAGGCGACAGATTGGGTGTGAAAGTTTAGGCGCTCATCACCGTGTGGTTTTTCGTTGTGGCAATCAGTACATAGAACCTGATTTTCCAGGTCTAGGCTGACGGCTAGAGCACGCCCACGGATGTTGTGGTCTTTAGTTTGGTGGCAATCAACGCAAAGAAAATCGTAACGTCCCATGTGGACATCAACACTCTCCGGTGGGTGGATGAGGTGAAGGTCGAGATCTGCGTGTTTGACAGCATTTCCCCCACCCCCTTCGAAGTGGCAACCGCCACAGTTTTCACGACTAGGCGTGCCCACACTACGGGCGATAGAGAGTAAATCTACACCCTCAGCAGGATAACCGCCTTTGGTTTTGACATAAGTGCCGGTTTGTTCATGACAGACAAGGCAATCCACATTTTCTTCTGCACTGAAATCGAAATTTGCATCCACCCATCCATATCCTACATGACAGGAAGTGCATCCTGGCCAATTAGATTGTACACCAATGCAGAAATTGTTCGGGGTGTTCTTTTTACCAATCGTAACGACTACATCACGACCCTCAACATAATAGGGTTTGCTCTCCCAGGTCCAATGGGTGGTCTGCATGACTTGTTTGGCGGCTTCTGGGTGGCATTGAAGACATGCCTTCGTCACATCTGAGCCAGTTTGGAAAGGACCTTTGAGCAGGTCAGTGTGGTCAACATGGGAAGGTCGTTTGATGACGTGAGTCCAGGGGTTATCTTCGGAGTTCCATTTTGGGAGGGTGAAAAGGAGAATAGGGACAATGATCACAAGTAAGGTAGCAATGAGTCCAAAAATCCAGATGTAACGATGTTTTTTCATATGGTCTCCCTAAATGGTGAAAAAAGACGGCATGGGGTAATAAGATAAGCGGCACGACACATTTGCAAAGGTATCCCAAATCGTATATATACATATTCGTAATAATGCATAAGCGAATTCGTGAAATATTTAACTATTCCCTGCTCTTTTGGTTTAGTATGTTTTGTCATGAATTCCAATGACATTTGTCACTTTATAGAATGGTTAGGTGGATAGCCAATACAAGAAATCTTCATGATAGGGTTATCTTCATTTCATGATGAGGGGTTTCGTCATATATGACGGTTATTGCTATATTTCGTGACATTTATCACTATTCAATCTGGAAGGGATATTTATAATTTGACAATAATACATATACGCATATTTGCATATAAGTAATATGTTTGAGAATGGAGAAGGTTCGATGGATCAGTCTCTCGAAAAAGAAATCAACCAATTACATGCAGAATTCTGCGCTGCCTTAGCAGATCCCAAGCGCTTGCTCATCTTATACACCCTGGCGGATGGTTCACATACGGTCTCCGAACTGGCGGAAATTTTGAACCTGAGCCAGCCGGCAGTTTCACGACATCTGAAGGTGTTGCGCGAAAGGGGAATGGTCATTCCCACTCGATTGGGTCCCTCGGTTGAATATCGCTTAGCGGACCGTCGTTTGATAGATGCGCTTGACTTACTGCGAGCCGCTATGCGCGATCATCTCTCCCATCGCGCTGAATTGATGAGCGCTTTTGAAGCATAACATCTTTTTCAGGAGTGTGGATTATGGATGCAACCTATGTTCCAGCAGAAAACAGGTTACAAGTACAGGTAAATGACGGAGCAACAAAAAATAAACTTTCCATGATTGTCTTCAGCGGAGATATGGACAAAGTGATGGCAGCATTCATCATTGCCACCGGCGCCGCTGCCTCGGGGATGGAAGTCTGTATGTTCTTCACCTTCTGGGGGTTGAAAGCCATCCAGAAGGATGGTGTGATGAGCGGCAAAGGTTTGTTCGGTCGAATGCTGGGAATCATGAACCGCGGTGGTTTGAATGCCATTGGTCCCAGCCGCTTGAACATGGGCGGTCTCGGACGATGGATGTTCAAGAAGATGATGAAGCAGAAGGGTGTGGCATCGTTGCCCGAACTCTATGAAATGGCAGTGGATTTAGGGGTTAAGATGATGCCCTGCCAGATGAGCATGGACGTAATGGAGTTCGCTCCCGAAGCCTTCAAGGAGAATGTCACCGACCCCGTTGGGGTTGCCACCTTCTTGGAAGAAGCCTCAGAAAGCAAGATAGTTTTATTTATCTAATCCGTGAAAACATATCCTATTTGGAGGTAGAGCAAACATGTCTGATATTTCGATCAGCAAAACCTTGGATCTCAAAGGATTGTTATGCCCAATGCCGGTGGTGAAATTGGCAAAGGCGATAAAGGAAATCGCCATTGGCGAGGTCATCGAAGCCTATGCCACCGATCCCGGAGTCATGGCAGATATCCCCGCTTGGTGCCGTACAAGCGGCAATGAATTGGTGAGCATTGAGAAACAGGATGGACAATTCCATTTTGTGGTTCGTCGGTTGAAATAGTTTTGTATGTAGTCCATTTCTTTTAGAGGTGTCTGATGGATGGGTTGACCGTCTTACAAGTTGTTGGATTTCTATCATTGGTCGTTTCGGTCGCGCTCTTCGCATGGAGATTGAGGAAGTTCAATGCCCTGCCTAAACCGGTAGACCGAGCCGCATCGAAGGGCAACACAGCACTAGGAGTAATCTATGCCTTTTCGCTTGGAATGGCACCATGGGCAAAGGAGAGTACGCGACGTCATTGGGCTTCTTACCTTCGAGGGGTTGCCTTTCACGTTGGGATCTTCCTAGGTTTGGGAATATTTTTCACTTCGCCATGGATCCCTGCTTTGGCTTCTAACTGGCGGGTATTACTGGCAATCGTTAGTAGCACGGGCGGCTTCTTGGGAGTGGTCGGTTTTCTTGCTCGCTTTGTAGAACCCAACTTGAGGAAGTTGAGTCAACCGGATGATTATTTTGCGGTCGCCATGGTGAGCCTGTTTCTCTTTGTGACCGCGCTATGGTTGGTGATACCGACATCCTCTCCGCTTTACTACATACTCAGTAGTATATTGTTCATCTACGCGCCATTTAGCAAGATTCGGCATTGTATTTACTTTGCCTATTCTCGTTTGTTCTATGGAAAGTGGATTGGGCGACGCGCTGTCCTTCCTCATGTTCAACAGAAACGATTGGTATCCACGAGGTGATGCAATGAACGACAAAGTCCAGACAGCCATAGAGGTACTGAACAAGCAACTCAATCAACCCTTGGTGACGGCATTCGAAGTCTGTGCACGTTGCGGAATTTGCACCGAAGCCTGCCATTATTATGTGGCAGATCCGAAACCAGAAAACATGCCGGCTGCCAAAGCAGAACAATTGCGCAAGGTTTATCGGGCAGAGCACGATCCTCTCAGTCGTCTTTTCCCTGCTTGGACAGGCGCCGAACGGTTAACCGAAGAACGAATCGCTGCTCTAGCGGAGACTGCCTTCTACCGTTGCACCCTTTGTTATCGGTGTACAGTGAACTGCCCCATGGGGTTAGACACCCCGTTGTTGATGGCAACCGTTCGAGCGATGGCAAGCGCCACCGGGAATGCACCGGAAATCCTGGAAATGTTGGCAGATGCTGCCATCGAAAAGGGAAACGATCCTTCCTTCTATATCGAATTGTTTCGGGAAACCATCAAGGATTTAGAGATCGAACTGCAAGCCTTGACGGGCAATCCGCTGGCTCGCATTCCCATCGGAAAGAAAGGGGCAAAGATGCTCTATGTAGCCCTGGCAGGTGCTCATACGATCCTGCCGGCAGCGGCTGTGTTCGAAACCGTGGGTGAAGATTGGACGCTGAGCATTTTTGAGGCGTCTAACTATGGCGTTTTTCTAGGAGATGCCTCGAAAGCCAAACAAATTGCTAAGCGCATCGTGGACGAAGCCAACGAATTAGGTGTTGAAGAGATCGTGATTTCGGAGTGTGGGCACGCTTATTATGCTATGCGTTGGGTGGCACCAAATTGGTTTGGCGAGGCATTTCGATTTCGTGTACGCAGCATCGTAGAGGTATTGGCTGAATATATCCGAGATGGACGACTGAAATTAGACCCGAACGCCAACCCCGAACCCATCGCTTATCACGATTCCTGCAACCTTGGGCGCAAGGGTGGGGTGTTTGAAGAACCACGCATCATCTTAATGGCAGCAGCCAAGGAATTTCTCGAATTGAATCCCAATCGAGAAGAAGCATATTGCTGTGGCGGGGGCTCAGGGTTGGTTGCCTTGCCGGAGGCGTATGATTTGCGCATGATCGCCGGTAAGCCGAAGGCAGAACAGGTGCGCCGCTCGGGCGCCAAAATAGTAGCCGCTGCTTGTGAGAACTGCCGTCTGCAATTGGGAGATCTGAGCGGTCATTATGGGTTGGGCGTTGGGGTGACCTCATTGACGGATTTGGTCGTGCGTGCTATGCGTCTGCCCGGAGCCAAGGAAAGCATCGAAGAGGTGATCGCCAAACAGGTCGTAGAAGAGGTCAAATAGACGATTGAAACCGTATCACCGCTTAAAAGGTGTTACCAGGTTGGGAAAATCAGGAGGCTAACGCAGCCTCCTGTTTTTTCACATTCTCCGACATTCGCTACTGTAGATAAGTTCGGGGTACTTAGTGGAAAGTTCCGCCTCGAGGGCATTTAAGAATCTCTCAGAGAGAGGAAACCCGACGATGCTCATTGCTTCGAGTGCCGCGCCAACCACCGGAACGAATGAGGGAGTGATGATCCGCGCCCGAGGAGCAACGCGGTGCACGGTCTCGGTGATGACATCCAACAAGAGCGGTCCTCTACCGCGAAACACGCTGGTCGAGAGGACAACCGGCACTTCATCTTTCTCCAATCCTAGCCGTCGTATTAAAACGCCAGCGGTCAAGCCAACCTCTTGTCCAAGGAAGATCAGCAAGGATTGGGCAACTTCATCGCCCTCATATGCCGCCTCAAAGAGGATGGGCATGAGGCCTTTGAGTCGGCTTTGGGCTGCTGGGTCTCTCAAGGTACGAATCAAAGCCATCTCATCCTCGGTACCCATGAATTCGAGCACGGGTTGGCGCATCTTAGTTGGTTTGCCGCGTCCATCCCAGGCGCGCATAATGGCTCGGATGATTTGCTGTCCCATCCATTGGCTGCCCCCATAATCGCCAGAGATATATCCGAGACCTGGAAGGATGATTTCTCGCCCGTCCTTGCCTCGTCCGGCGGCGTTGAAACCGGCTCCAACGACCACCGTCACGCCGAAGGTAGCCAAGTGCAATCCTGCTCGAAGCGCTGCAATGGTATCATTTTTTACTTTCACCCTCATTGGATGAACCAATTCTTCCACCACTTGCTGTAGGAGTTGATAGTCTTCGGGCAAATCTGCTCCTGCAAGGCAGAAACAACCGAATCGTATACGTTCCACCTGCAAGCCAGCCTCACATAAGGCTGCACGAATCGCCATAGTCCAGGCATTCTTTGCGGCTTCTATACCGATGACTTGGAAGTTGCTTCCTGGACCAGCGCCAAATCCTAATGCGTTTCCTTGATCGGACAAGATCAGTGCATGGGTTTTAGAATTCCCACCATCAACGCCTAGGTAAATGGACATCATTCGTTGAAAACTCGGAGGATCGTAGGATGGTTCCTACGCCGGGAAGTTTTCCTGAACGGCTTGGTAATGAGTATGTTTCACAACTCTTTGGGGCGATCATCCATATACAAACGCCCCCGGAGCGATTCGAACGCTCAACCGCTTGATCCGAAGTCAAGTGCTCTATCCATTGAGCTACGGGGGCAATCATTTCAAATTATACCTCGTTTATTGCTTCGGGGGGGTGATAAATTTTGGCAAAGTTTTCCAGAACAAGGTGTGTTTTTCCGTCTCTCCGGTGATGGCATTCGGACGCAAGACATCAAGGGTCATGACATCATCCTTGATTTCCTGTGAAAGGATGGGATCGCTCTGGATTGCAGACACCACAGCAAAGAAGACATCATGGCTTCCGGCGCGGACGATCTCGGTCACTTTGCATTCCAAGTTGACCGGGCACTCGAGGATGATCGGTGCCTTCACGGTTTTGGCTGGAGCGGGGGTCAAGCCGCAGAGTTTAAACTTGTCCACGCTTGGGTCGGCACCAGAAACGCTTCCTGACCGCGAGACCGCCTCCTTCAATCCTTCGTGCGGGATGTTGAGGACGAATTCACGCGTTTCGCGAATCACTTTCCACGAATGGCGTGGGAAGTAACTTGGGGAATAATCACCATTACACAATCCGATAGCAACACTGAAAGGATAGCGTGCGACTACTGTCCAGGCAACGATAGGGGTGATGTTGGCACGTCCTTGGGCGTCTGCGCAGGTGATCATTACGGCAATGCTGGGAATGAAGATTGGATACCCTTCACTCCCGGTCTCTAATGGGATGTCTTGTTTGGGATGCTGAATCGTCTTCAATCTTTCGCTCCTCTCATGAGGTTAGTATCGGGGGAAGATAGATGGAACGGCTCAATTTCGCTGCCAGTTGTTTGGCGAGTTCCTGGGCATCTTTCAGGCGAAACAACCCATGACCTGGGCAAAGGATGTCGAAGGAGAGTGTGCTCAAACGGTGTATGGTTTGACGGTACGCATTCAAATCCGAATCGAAGGTGTTGAGGATTGGGATGAGCCCGCTGGCAAAGAGGGTATCACCGCAAAATAGCGCTTTGCCCTCAGGGAGTTCTGCCAGGTAGCAGACCGAATCGGCACTATGACCGGGTGTCTCGATCAGGGTGATGGTTGTGTTACCAAAGTGCCAATGGATTTGATCGGGGTAAGCATCTACTTGACGAGGAGGGGTAAAGATGTAATCCGAGGGATAAATTCCCTCGCTACGAGCGACATCCAATGCCAAGTCTCTGTCATGACCTTTGCGCACCCGTTCCGCCGTGAGTGCTCCACCAACGATGTGCAACCCAAGGCGAGCCTGCAATAGAGCGGCACCTCCGGCGTGATCGGCATGGCAGTGAGTTAGAAACAAATGTAGGAGGGGTTTTTCTTGGGAAGCAACCTGATGGATATGCTGGATGAGCGTGTCGGTTTGTATTCCTGCGCCCGAATCGAACAAAAGCCAGCCCTCTTCCGTCTCAACTAGGTAAATGTGAGAGTCATGTTCTTCAGTGAGACCGATCTCGCCGCTTCCTACCAGGTAAATATGAGGGGTGAGGTGGATAGGTTCGCTCATAGGCTCAAACCACAGAAGATGAGAGCGGTAAGGGCATAGATTTTCGTAGCCAAGTAAAGTTGCTCGATTTCAACATATTCGTTACCAGAGTGAGCGCGTAGGATGCTCCCCGGACCAAGGATGACGCTGGGAACACCGGCTTGGTTTAGATGGTACAGGTCTGTCCAATAAGGAGCCAAACCAAGTGTTTCGGGCAGTCCGAGGCTGCGCATTGCTTCAGAGGTTACCCGGACAATGTGTGTGCTTGGTTCTGTCAGTGAGGCAGGGTAGCCAGGCTCCTCGGGTGATACTTCGCCAGAAATGCCCATGGTTCGCATTTGTTCGGAGAACGCCTCCAGTACTTCTGAGGGAAGAATTCCTGGAGGCAGACGGACATCTAGGGTTGCTTCGCATTCCTCGGGGATTACATTCGTACGTACGCCGCCACGAACGGTACCGATGGAGCAGGTTGGTGATCCGTATGGTGCCTCCTCTCGCTTGAAAAGTGTCATCTCCTGGATGGAAGCGAGTAACCGAACCATGTGTTGGATGGCATTGACCCCGGAATCGGGCATGCTACCATGCCCACTTCTACCGGTTGTCTTGAGGCGCACAAATTGACCACCGCGCTGCCCGATGAACAAGCGACATTCAGAGGCTTCGCCAACGATCACCCCATCGGCGTGGAAGCCGTGTTGCAAGAGGTATTTTGTCCCGCTAGGAGGACCTTCCTCCCCGATCACCGCGGTGAGGAGGACCTGTCCACGCAAGGGTGGATTGACCTTTGCCAGTATCTCCAAAGCAGCAACAAAGCACCCCAAAGCCCCTTTCATATCCGCTGCACCGCGACCATATAGGCGACCGTCTTGAACCACGGGTTGGAAGGCACGTTCACCCATCTCATAAGCGCCTACGGTATCTAGATGCGCATTGAAGGCGAGGATTGCCCCAGGTTGGCTGCCTGAATAGCGGGCGATCAAGTTTGCGCGCCCGGGCACAATTTCCTGCAAGGAAATCTCCAAGCCGGTATGTCTCAGGTGGTCTTGCAGTCGTTCAACCAGGGCAGCCTCACCCGGTTGAATTCCCCACCGTTCACAATCCTCTCGGTCTTTGGGGTTGACGCTTGGAGTGCGAATCAAATCACTCACCCGTTCTACCAAGGGGTATCGTTCGATTTCGAGGAGAAGTTTATGCATCCAATCTTGGTTCATCAAGAATCTTCCATAAATCGGGGGTTGATTGGGATTGAATGATTGCCTCGGCAGTGTGCCAACCCATTTCAGGATCGCAGGGATGGGAGAAGGCAGCAAGAGTTTGTCCCACGGCTTTCAACCCTGGTAAGATGGCATTGGGGTGAGCGCTGCGTCCCATTGTACCGATGCGAAAGGCATTCAGTCCAATCTCCACAGGTCCTGCTCCCAAGGCGATACCATGACGATGATAAATTGCCTTTCTGAATTCAAGTTCGTTGATGCCATTGGGGAGTAGCGCGGTGGTTACGCTCGGCGCAGCAACCTCTTCCTTTGCCAAGACGGGAAGACCTAGGCTGCGCAACCCCTGGCGCACGGCACGTGCCGCAATAGCATGGCGTTGAAAAACCTTTTCGATCCCTTCGTTCATTAAATCGAGCAGCGCGCCGAGCAATCCGAAGACCAACGGACCCGAGGGGGAAGGACCATGGACGATCTTTGCCTTCATTGTGGGTAGTGGTTGGCTTTCTTGCCAGGCTGCCTGCAAGACTTCAACGCCGAGGTGACGATGTTGACGCCACACCTCCAAATCGAGACAAACGCTGGCAATAGGGGTTCGGCGAGTCTTGATTGCCTGCAGAGCGCGTTCGTTGATCGCCAAGATAGATAGCCCTTGTGGAGCATTCAATGCCTTTTGCCCGCTGCTGATCAGCACGTCAATGCCCCAATCGTCCATGGCTATAGGCACGACGCCTAAACTGCTGACGGCATCTACGATCAGCAGTTTATCGAACGCGCGAACCACTTGTGCTAACTCTGCCAAAGGGGCTAACACCCCTGTGCTGGTCTCAATATGAACTAGGCTGACGGCTTTGCAGTGAGGGTGCAAGCGCAGAACGTTGGTTAATTGTTCAGGGGTGATGCTTTCTCCGTGAGGAACTTTCACCTCGATGGGATTGGCGCCAATGATTTTTGCTATCTCGGTGAATACTTGCCCAAACGTGCCACCGTTGACGGTTAAAATGCCTTCGCCGGGTTCGAGCAGGCTGAGCAAGGTCATCTCGATAGCATGGGTGGCATTTCCAGTAATGAGCAGCACCTCAGATTGCGTTCCAATCAAGCCTTGAAGGATTTTGGCGACCTCCAATTCTGCAGTGAAGTAATCCGGATAGTAGATTGGGGCATCCATTTGACGAGAAAGGGCGGCTCGACAGCCCGGACTCAAGGCAGTCTGCCCTGCGCTCAGGTTCAACCGATTCATACAGTATCCTTCTTGGCTTGGGATTTCAGAGCATCTCTCACCTGTTCACACAGTTTTACCACGTAGGCACCCTCCTCAACAGGAATGGGGGGAGGAGTGCCGTGGATGACCGCATCAACCCAGGCGTGGATGGAGGCGATCATGCTTGCAATGTAGCCAGTCGGTTCGAAGATGCTCGGTTGCCAAATGTGGCGTATTTGTTCGCGATAGCCAAACCATTCAACCTGAGCGACAATGTTCTCCACAATGATCCGCTCGGTTTCAGTGGCAATCTCCAACCGTTCGATGGGCAACTGTCCCCATTCTGGACCGCTCAGGCTGCAAATCAGGTTTCCTATAGCCCCATTCTCGAAGGAAAGGGCGACCTCGATATCCGTCCATACCAAGTTGGGTTCGGCTTTAGACCCAAAGGCGAACAGTTGCCGTGGTTTGCCAACCAAGTGAACCACGAGGTCGAGGATATGGGAGAGGGCATCAAAGACCAGAAAGTCTTCCGGTAATTGAGCGCGTAGTTCATTGGTTTGAGCAAGCGGCACGTTTTGAGCGAGGATACAAGAAACAAAGCGAATGCCTCCTGATCGTCCAAGGCGTTCCTTTGCCATTTGATAGCCTTTGGCAAAGCGTCGATTGTAATTGACCCCACAAGGTCGCCCGCCAGATGTGGCTGAGGCAACCAATTCATATGCACTGAGGACGTCGCGTGAAAGCGGCTTTTCGCAAAGGGTGGCTATCCCTGTTTGTAGCAACTTCTTCCCAATGGTGACATGGGTCTCGGTCGGGGAGGCGATGCTGGCTACCTCGAACTGTTCCGCGGCTAGCAATGCTTCAAGCGAATCATAGGCACGGCAATTCAAGCGATGGGCGAGTTGGCGTGCCTTTCCTATGTCCGGGTCGCAGACGGCAACCAGGTGGGATTGGGGATGCGTGGCGTAGGCTTCGGCATGGATTGCTCCCGCCCAACCACATCCGATAACGGCAGCAGCGATTTTGCGTTCCATGGGTTACCCTTTTACGGCTCCCAAAGTCAATCCTTGGACAATGTAGCGTTGCAGATAGACGAAGAACACGACCACCGGAGCGGTAACCACCACTGAACCAGCCATCAGAGAGCCCCAGAGAACGCGATATTCGCCTAGAAAGAGGCTTATCCCAACGGGTAGGGTGCGCATCGCCGTGCTGCGCGTCAAGGTCAAGGCAAACATGTACTCCTGCCATGCTAAGATGAAAATGAACAAAGCTACCGTGACGATTCCCGGAGCGGCTAAGGGCAGGATGATGCGAAATAGCGCCTGAATCTGATTGCAACCATCCACTTTAGCGGCTTCTTCTAGTTCCAAGGGAACGGTGTCGAAATAGGCTTTCAGCATCCAGGTGCTGAAAGGTAGGGCGAAGGTGGCATAGGTGATGATCAGGGAAGGATATTTATCTACCAAGTTGAGTTTGAGCATGAACACAAAGATGGGAATGATCAGCAACACAGGTGGAAACATCTGTGATATGAGCAACCACAAAGAGAAAGCGTTTTTACCTCGAAATTGATACCGCGAAAGAGCATATCCGGCAAAGACGGTCACGATGAGAGACAGCACCATGGTGATAAATGCCACCAAGACCGAGTTGCCGAAGTAGCGAGGAAATGCGGTGTTGAACAATATATGGTAGAAGTTCTGTGTGGTTGGGTTTTTCGGAATCCATCGCGGTTCTGCGGTGAAAACCTCTTCAGGGGGTTTGAAGGCGGTCGAGAGCATCCAACCAAATGGGAACACCAAGAGCAAGACTACAAGGATGAGCAGGAATAGGACAATGAATTGCTTGATCTTTCTTCTTAGAACCATGCGTTTTCTCTCTCAGATTTTCACTAGTACGCTAAAACGTTGTGCGTTTCATTCTTTTACCTTTTTAGAGCGTTTCACTGCCTTTCTTGAGCAGTTGTGAATAAATCATTGCAAAGATCAGTAAGATGATCAGCATGAATACGCTAATTGCAGCAGCATAGCCAAATTCGACGTAACTGAAGGCAGAGAGGTAGGCGTAGGTGGAGAGCAAATGAGTGGAATTAGATGGTCCACCCTTTGTCATCACATACACAATGTCAAAGTGATTGAAGGTCCAAATGATTGAAAGCATCGTGACAATGGCGCTTAAATAGCGCAAGTGGGGCATGGTGATGTGCCAAAAACGTTGGAGCGCATTGGCACCATCTACCTCTGCGGCATCGTACAATTCTTTAGGGATAGATTGCAATCCAGAGAGCAACACCACAGCCATGAAGGGCACCCATTTCCACACTCCCACGGCAATCACTGCCGGCATGGCTAAGCGTCTATCTGAGAGCCACTGCAGGGGTTGATCGATGATCGAGAGAGCATGGAGGACATTGTTGAGGATGCCGTAGTCCGGAGCGTAAATCCAACGCCAGACTAATGCAGCGACCACGGATGGCACTACCCATGGGACGAGCACTAAACCGCGAAAGAGTCCGCGAAATGGGATGGGTTCGTTCAATAGTAGAGCAATCCCAAGCCCAAAGAGGTATTGAAAGAAGACAACCCCAAGCGTCCAGACGACCGTGTTGCGCAAGGCAACCCGAAAGATAGGGTCTCTTGCCATCTCGGCAAAGTGTTTTAACCCAACGAAGTGCATCTCCCCTTGTTTGATGATATCTACATCGTTGAAACTCATGTAGATGCCGCGAAGCAGGGGAACGAAGATGATGATGCCCATCAGGGCAACCGAAGGAAATATCAAGATGTAAGGGGTGATTTTTCGGATCAGCCTGGCCCGCCGAGCTTCTCGTTCGCTGATTTTTTGCAAGGAAACGGAGATTGCCACGGTCTTCTCCTATTCCCCCGCCCCTTGAAGGGGGGCGGGGGAGTCTTATTGGGTTATGTTACTGTGTGCCGTGGATCTTGTTGAATGCCTCATCAAACATCTTGGCTGCCTCTTCAGGAGTGATCTCTCCCTTGAGCAACGCTTGTAACCCAGGATTGAAGTACCCTTGTCGGAACTTCTCATAATCTGGAGCAAGCGGGCGATTGTGTGAGATGGTCATGGCTTGAGCCAATGGGGCAATCAACGGATCCTTAGCGAAATCATATTCGAGGTAGGCTTTCGTCCAGTTGAAGGAACTGTGCGCTAAGCAGTATTGGTCTGCCCAAGAGGGGCTACCTGTCTGCAAGAACTCGAGGAACTTGTACGCCTCGGCTGGGTGCTTAGATTGAGCGGTGACGACCAAGGAGTTGGGGTAGCCGAGTGCTGCCTGAATGCCATCCGGACCGGCGGGGTTGAGCGCGGTTGCCCACTTGCCATCTAATTCTGGAGCAGTATCTCGGATGACGCCAACCGCCCAGCCACCGTTGTACATCATCGCCACCTTACCGAAGACGAAGTCGTTCTTGACATCCTCCCAGGTCTTACCTACCACATCGGCGGGCATGACCTTGTGGGTATTGACCAAGTCATAGTAGAACTGCAAGGCTTTCAAGCCAGATTCCTCGCCGATCGTGGAGACCCAACCCTTGTCGGTGAGTTTGGCGACTGGGTTGCCAGCTTGCCACAGGAAGGGCAAGAAGTAGTCATCCGGCTCCCACCCACCTGCAGGCATCTCGACCCCCCATTGGTCGATGGTGCCATCGCCATTGGTATCCACCGTGAGTTTCTTGGCGTATTCGACCAACTCGTCCCAATTAGCAGGGGGTTTGTTGGGGTCTAAGCCGGCTTGCTCAAAGAGGTCTTTACGGTAGAAGAAGCCCCAAGTAGCACCTTCCCAGGGGATGCCATATATCTTGCCATCGAAGACCACTGCCTCTAGAGCAGCAGGGATGAACTTGTCCTTGAAGTCTGGGGATAGGTACTCGTCACCTGGGGCAAGAGCACCCATGCGGTAGAACTCTGCCGGCCAGGTGCTGCCCAACATCTGAATATCGGGAGCCACACCGGCGGCAAGCGAGGTGACGAACTGGGAGTGCGCTTCACCCCACGAGACCACCGTCTGCTCGATCTTGATGTTGGGGTTCTGGGCTTCGAAGTCGGCAATGGCATCATTTAACACCTTTAATCCAGCATCCAACCAGGTTAAGTGGGTGAATTTCAGGGTGATGACCTCGGGTGTCGGGGTTGGCGGAGGGGTGGTTGGAGCCGGTGTAGCCGTGATGACGATCGTCTCACCTTCCTTCTCAACGATGACTGTCTCGACGATCTTCTCCGGCGTCGGTGCTGCACAGGAAGCCAGCAACAAGGTTAAGATCACCAAGACCCCTAGGGCGATTGAGAAGTGTTTTCGGTACATGGTTAATTCTCCTTTCTCTCAAAAATTTTTAAGGGTTTACAACGGTTTTGTGTATCGAAACTCGAACTCTTTCCCAAACGATCACCTCCTTTCGCGTTGCAAGTTGGTTAGATGGGTTGATGAACAGATTGGATACAACCGGTCTGGGCGGCTTGTTCAGCCAATGTGACTAGGTGGGCTGCTCTCACGCCATCGGTTGCATCTGGGATTGGTTTTATGCCATTAAAGATGCATTCGAAGAAGTAGTTGTCCTCGGGTTGAATCCCAAGGATGTCTAAGGGGTCTGTTACATCGAGTGGGATGGATCGAGTTTGTTCTTCAAAGAGGTGGAGGAGATTGGAGTTTTCGATTAGGATTGTCCATCCCTCGCCAAAAATTTCTGCGCGCACCAATCGAGAGGGTTCTGCCGTGTTGTAATTCGGGTAGGACGGAGCAGCGTGGTCGTGGAAGGTCAGGCTAGATATGGCGCCGTTCGGTGAACGCAGGAGGATTGCAGCAGTATCATCTAGATAGGGATGAGGGAGGCGCAAACGCGCGGTCATGGCGAAGATTTGGATCGGTGTTTCGCCTAACAATGTACAAGCCAAGTCCAGTGCATGGCTTCCCAAGCAAATAAGCACCCCGCCTCCTTCTTCCCGCAAACCTGCCCATGTCTCTAAAAAAGGAGAGGTTGCAAAAGTCAATTGAAGGCTACGGATTTGTGTCTGTGTTTGCTCGATCCATTGCTGTGCCCAGCGTACGGCTGGATTCCAACGATGGTTAAAACCAACCATCAGGAACTTTTCCGAAACGGCTGCCTTCTGATGGACGGCTTTGGCGTCTTGTAAGGTCATGGCGAGAGGTTTTTCGCAGAATACGTGTTTGCCGGCAGTCAGGGCTTTAAGGACAATCTCGGCATGGGAATCATGACGTGTCAGGACATAAACGACCTCGATATCTGGATCATCGAGGAGTGCTTCGAGGTTTGAGAACACCTTAGCGCCATAGCGATTTGCCAATGAATGCGCTTTTTCCTCGACTCTATCTAATGTTGCCAGAATGCGAGCCATTCCACTACGTTCGATGGCTTGAGCGTGCAGGTTGGCGATCTCGCCACAACCGATCAAGGCAACGCCGAGTTTCTCCATGTCTAACTCCGTTTGACCTGAACCGGTGCGCTCTTCTCCAAGGAGGCTAGCGCTGCCTCCATGATGGCAATGGTGCTGACAAATTCCGCTGCAGTGATGCGGGGTTGCTTTTGTTGAAAAATACAATCTAAGAAATGTTCGATCTCTCTCTGGTTCATCGGGGAATAGCGTGGTTCACTGACCTTGATGCCATCTTTTCCGTGGATGAAGGTGGGGTAATTGTGATAATCCGCACGAATGCAACCCCGTTCTCCAATGACCTCCAGACCTAAAAATGGATAATTCCAAGTGATAGAGCAACAGATATCCAGGTTGCTGAGGGTGCCATTTTCGTGTTCGCAAAGGAGTTTGGCATTATCCGGTCCATCCACTTGAGGGTGCATGAAATTTTTCCCTAGCGCATAAACAGAGTTTATTGGCGATCCAACGATCCACTCTGCCAAATCTGCGACATAGGTTCCGAATTCCACAAACGGACCGCCCGAACGTTGAAAACTCATCTGCCATGGGTGATTGGTCATTGCTGGGTGATTGACAAAGACGTTGACCATCAGAGGCTTTCCGATTTCACCGCGTAGCACACTCTCCCGGGCTTGAATCATGCCATCCTCGTAGCGGGCGGGTTCGCCGGGTTGGACGACCACCGATGGGTGGCGAGCAGCAACCTCGGCTATCTGTTGGGCAGTTTTCAGGGTATTAGTGAGAGGCTTGCCAACGAAGACGTGAATTCCGGATTGGATGGCAGGCAAGGCATAACGATGGTGGTCGGCGGTTTCGCAGGTGATGATCAGAGCATCGGGGTTTTGTTGCATTAGGTCCTCAAACCGATGGTAGAGCGGCACACCTAATTCCTGAGCAAATGATTCTGCTATGATCTCCGCACACGCCAGGACATCTTCGGGGGGCATTCCCAAATCGCAAATGCCGATGAACTGCACATCCTTGTGGCGAGCGCAAGCGCGCGAATAGAGGGTTGCATACCATCCTTGTGCCATTCCGACTAGACCCATGCGTATCTTTGCCATTTCAACCTCACTTCATTGATCGCTCAATCCGAGAAATATTGTGGGAGGTATTGCCGATGAGCATCGAGAAGTTCATCGGTTAGCATTCGTGCCATTTCGAAACTAGGCACTAGCGGGTTCACCCAGAGGGATTGCACTAACTTCGGGCGTGAACCGCTCACCGCGGCTTCTATCGCGAGGATTTCAGAGGTCTTTACTGCTTCGATGAGAGGTTTGATAGGAAGGGGAATTGACCGGCGCGCTAGAGGTGTCACTCCGTGAGCACCGACCACAGTCGGCACTTCCACGGCGACATCGTCAGGCAAATCGGGAATTGCGCCATTGTTTCGTACGATGAGAATCTGTACATCGCGGCGATCGGTCATTAGAGAAAGCATCAGGCGCAAGGCAGCTTCGGAGTATAAGGCACCGCCGCGCTGGCTGAGTTCGACGGGTTTGGTATCCAAATTGGGATCGCGATATTGGTGGAGCAAGGCTTGTTCGATCTCTGCAACAACTTCGCCGCGCGTCTTTCCTGTTCTTCGGATGTCCTCCACCACCTGGGGAGTTGCGTAATAGTAACGCAGGTAATAGGTGGGCAAGAGATGTAAGGTTTGCAACAAATCGCTCTGGAAGGGAAAGTGTTGATGTGCCTGATGGGGCGAGGTGTGCGAGAATTGGTCAAGGATGTGTGGAAGGTAATCCTTTCCCGCCATCTCTGCCTTGCATATCCATCCAAGGTGGTTCAACCCAATCCAGTCCAACCAAATTTGCTCGGGAGAGGCGTTCATCAGGGAGGCGATAGCCCGTTGTGAATTGATGGGTACGTTGCACAAGCCGACCACTCGTTGCAAGGGGCTGTGCTTGAGGAGTGCCTCAGTGATCATGCCAGATGGATTGGTGAAGTTCAAGAACCAGGCATTGGGGGCGAGGCGAAAGGCGACTTGGGCAAATTGTAGGGTAACCGGAATCGTCCGTTGGGCTTTGAAAATGCCACCCGCCCCAACGGTCTCTTGCCCTAACACATTGTGGCTCAGTGGAATGCGTTCGTCGAGGATGCGAGCCGCCATCCATCCGACACGGATTTGTGAAATGATGAAATCGGCTCCTTCGATGGATTGCTCTAGGCTCTGCGTCTGTTCGATGCGGGTGGCAAGTCCGGCACGTCGAAACATGCGTTGTATCAGTCCACCAACCACCGATAATCGTTCGGCGTGAATATCGTAGAGGCTGATCGTATCCACGGATAACTCGCCTTGGCGTTGGATCACGCCGTCTAAGAGTTCTGGGGTATAGGTGCTTCCGCCTCCTAGCACACACAGTTTGCTGATCTTGGTCATCTCACTTGCTCCGTCTCGGTCTGTTGAGTTCAATGGTAAATGCCATACTTGCGGCAGGCTTCCAACATAGCGATGTAATTCTCCAATGGAACATAAGCAGTGATTGTATTGCTAGACCCTAAGCAGAAACCGCCTCCAGGTGCTGCCACCCGAATCAATTCGCGCACCGCCTGTTCAACGTCCTCAGGCGTACCCCGCGCGAGCGGATAGTCCAAATCCACGTTGCCAATGAGACAAAGACGATCCCCATAACGACGCTTGACTTCGCCGATGTCCATAGCCTTGGGTTCGATTGGATGCAATCCATTGAAGCCAATGGCGATGAAATCATCCATCAATGACCACAGGCGACCATCGGAGTGAAGCAAAAAGGGTAAATCGCGTTCTTGACAGATTGCCTTCATCTTCCGATACCAGGGGAAGAGCCACTGGCGATAGTATTTCGGGTGAATCATCGGACCACTGGTGTACGCCAGGTCATCGCTGATCCACATTGCACCAACCCGCGGATAACTAGCCGCTTTTTGAAATACCTCTAATAGAAAGGTGCCAACGCGTTCGAAGACCGCTGCAACTAAATCGGGTTGATCATGCAGCAATAAACTCATGTTGGTGAAACCAAGGATCATCCAAACTTCTTCGAAGATACCGCTCGTTCCGGCGATGATGCCCATTCCATCTGGAAGCAGGTCAGGGGCGTGTTCGAGGGAGGAGAAGTCAACCTCCGCAAGGGTCGGCCACGGGTATTCTTCAAAATCTTTCCAAGAAGCGATCCACCCCGTATGTTCATCGGGGGTTGGTCTGCGACCACTGAGTTTTGGGAAAAAATAGCGTGGTTCGATATGAATGTAATCGTATCCGGCGCGATACCAGAATTCGATTTCTGCTTCTAAGTCATAATCCTCTCCGGTATCGTGGGAGCCAATATGACGCCCGAGAAAAGCCTCCATGATAACCTGATCGATCCACAACTCGGCTAGCGGCACGCGATCCGGTTGTTGGCAAAGAAGTGCCGTGCGTATTCGACGAAAGTCAGGTGAGGGATGCGTGCTCATGATAGATTAACTCAGGAAATTTTTGCATAAGTTCGAGATGCAAGGTTTTCAGAAGCGATTCGTCAATGGTGATGCCAGAAATGCTGAGAGCCTCCAGTGCAGCGCCAACTACAGGAACGAAGGCAGGTGTCACGATGTGCGCCTTCGGCGCAACACGATGAACCGTCTCGGTGATGACATCGAGGAAGAGCGGTCCTTTGCCACGGAAGACGCTCGTGGAAAGCACAACGGGCACCTCCTCTTTTTCTAAACCGAGTCGACGGATGAGAACCCCCGCAGTTCGCCCGACCTCTACGCCCAAGAAGGTCAAAAGAGATTGGGCTACTTCATCACCTTCGTAGGCGGCATTGAACAGAAGAGGCACTAACTCGAGGATGCGGTCCTGTGCGCAATTCTGACGTAGACAGCGCATGAGTTCCACTTCGTCACCTACGCCCATGGTTTCCAGAACAGGCTGACGCAAGATGGTTTGAGGTCCACGACCATCCCATGCGCGCAATACGGCTCGAATGATCTGCCGCCCCATCCACCGTCCACCGCCATAGTCACCGGAGAGATAGCCAAGACCGGGCAAGATGATCTCCTGACCATCTTTCCCTCGCCCGGCGGCGTTGAATCCCGTGCCCACAACGACAGTCACACCGCATACATTACGGTGCAATCCGGCGCGCAGTGCTGCGATGGTATCGTTTTTAACCACTACCTTCACCGGGTGCATCAATTGTTCAGCAGTCTGGTATAGCAACTCGTAATCCTCGGGGAGGTCTGCACCGGCTAAGCAGAAACAACCAAAGCGGAGTTGATCTAGGGGTAGGTTGGCTTGATCCAAGGCTTCGTTGATTGCCTTGCTCCACGCAAGACGGGCTTCCTCTATACCAACTTCTTGAAAATCACTGCCACCACTTGCTCCAAATCCGAGGACCTTCCCCTCCATTGTAACGATCAAGGCATGAGTCTTCGAGTTGCCACCATCAATGCCGAGGTAAATGGACATCTCATTGCCTCCCTTGGAGACTGGCACCGCACGTCTCGCGTATCAGTATGCTCATGGGGAAGATGTGCTGAAAGGCGGGGAGGGAGGGCTCTTGCATGTGCTGAATGAGTTGTTGCACAGCCATTGCGCCCATCTCTGTGAAGGGTTGGGGGAAGGTGGTAAGGCGAGGCGAAAGGTGCAGTCCAAACTCCTCGTTATCAAAACCGATGAGTGCGACATCATCGGGGATGCGGATTCCCTTGCGAATCAAAAAACCGTGGATTTGCAAGGCACGTAGGTCGTCGAAGGCAATGATCGCGGAAGGTTTGCTTTCCAAAAGGGATTCGAAAGGTTGGTCTCCTTCGAATTGTATGGGCACCTCGCAGATTTGAATGTACGTAGATAAACCGTGGTCTTGCATGGCTTGGATGTAGCCCTGAATGCGTTGATGGGAGTGGCTATCCATGGCAATAGGAGTGATGTATGCAATGCGATGGTGTCCAAGCCGAACGAAGTGCTCAACGGCTTGATACATTGCGCCGAGGTTATCCACATCAATGAAGGAGGTATTTGGGTCATTCGATGTAGCGCTGAGTAATATCAGCGGGTGACCATCCAGCATTTCCATCTTGGATAGCGTTTCGATTTCTGTCGAGCTGGGACCGGCGAGGATCATGCCTCCCGCAAGTCCGCTCGAGAAGATTTCATGAACTTGGGTTGCAAGGGGTTTTTCACGGGAAAGCAGGCTGACAACGACCTTGTAGTCCAATGCACCCGCAGTGGCACAAACGGAGGCGATGATGTCTCGGAAGTATCGTGAGGCAACCAACGATTCTTCTGAGAAGGGGAAGAGTAGGGCAATGACTTGGATACGTGTGCTGCGCAGGCTTCGGGCACGAATGTCTGGAGCGTAACCAAGTTGCTCCACTGCGGCTAAAACTCGTTGGCGTGTCGCCTCGCTCACGTTTCCCGTGCCGTTCAAGACGAAAGAGACCGTGGCAATGGATACCTGGGCTAGTTGACTGACATCGTGGAGGGTGACTTTTCTCTTCGCCATCGTGATGACTTAAACGTTTAATTAAAACGTTTAAGTGAATTATATAGCAAAAGTTATTCCAAAGTCAATAGGTTAAGTGACAAATCGAAGATTTATTCCAAAGAGAACATCTCGTTGGGGTTGGGATAATTGAACAAATTAGGTTGACAAATGGGGGGGTATATAAGGGAATTCCGAGAATTCAACCAGGCTAAAAACTTATCCTGCAATCAAATATCGGTTCCGTTTTACAGCGAGGGTCTGCGTTCTTGATGATCCCCAAAATACTTTCTATATAGGAAAAATGTGAGCGCTCCCCCTCGCGCTCACAATGAAAAAACCTACTTAGAATTCCTTATCTTTTTTTAATCTCTTGATATATTATCCATTAATAGATACAATCATGAATAGGCAAACTGTTCATGTTCATAGACATTTGTACTGAATTGGCATCGTTTTTACTGCAAATTACTGAGCAATATGTGTGCACTGTCCCATAAAATCTATGTTGCCATCCTTGACGATCACCAATCCATCATAGATGGCTATCGCTATCGGTTAGACCGAGAACCGGATATTGAGGTTGCTGGTTTCGCACATTTCGGTGAGCAATTAGAACCCCTTCTAGAAAAGCATCCTTTCGATGTATTGTTATTGGATATCAATTTGCCGGTTTCGTCTGGGAACCCCAATCCATACCCGGCGCTTCACGTCATTCCCAAAGTTCTCCAAAGGTATCCGAGATTGAATATTCTCGTGGTCTCTATGTACGACGAACGTGCTCTCATCAAGGCTGCATTAGAGGTCGGTGTGGCTGGTTATATCCTTAAGGATGATCGTGAAACCATTGAAAATTTGGCAGAGGTCATCCGTCTAGTCGCCAGAGGGGGCATTTACTTCAGTCAACAAGCCTATCAACAACTACGTCAAAGTCCGATCACGGAACCGCACCTTACCTCTAGGCAGATCGAATTGCTTTCGCTTTGTGCCGCTTATCCTGATGAAACAACCGCCGAGTTAGCGCGGCGATTGGGCGTGGCACATTCAACGGTGCGCAATCTGCTTTCGGATGCATATTTGCAACTAAACGTGCACTCTAAGGCTGCTGCAATCATCAAGGCGCGTGAAATGGGACTGATCATTCCGCCTTCCTCATTGCATCAATGAACCACGAGAAGGTCCCTTCGCATTCGAGGTGGCTGTGAATCAACCATTGAACAACTTGCCCCTTGAAAAAATCGCTCCTTGGCTTTTCCTGTTTCTCTTACTGATATTCACCTATGCCTATCTTTTTGAAGCCCCTTATGTTGGTTTTGACTTCAACCTTCTCAATGGGGAGGTTTTGAAAAAGTTTGTATCGGCAGCAGTACAAAACGACCTGATGATCGGTGATGAAATCCTGCAGGTTAATTCAACCCCGTGGAGCGAATATCGTCTCAGCAAACTCCTCCCTATCTTTGGAAATGAGGTAAAACCTCATCAAGCGGTCCTGATTCGAGTTGCCCGACATGGACAAAGCATTGATGTTCTGTGGCATGTTCCAGGGTTCAATTCGAAGGAATTTTTCCATCGCCTACTGGGCATTTGGTGGGTGGGCTATCTCTTTTGGATTTTCGGAACCATCACAACGGTTTTTGTTCGTCCAAAAGATGTGCTTTGGCTTTTGTTGGTTCTTTTTATTTATCTCTTTGCGGTTTTTCTGGTCGTTGTTGTAGTGGCTAAGTGGCGAGTTTGGGGGAGTGCGGTACTATTTAATATTTTAATTTGGTTACTTGTTCCGATATCCCTTCATTTGCACTGGCTCTTTCCCAAGCCTTTGGGTAGACTTCCATCGTGGGTCTTTCCTATGCTGTATCTCTTTGGTTTTTCATCGGCTGCATTGCAATGCCTTCAAGTCTTTCCCCAATTTGCTTATCGGATCGGAATGTTGCTCGTTTTTCTGGGCAGCCTAAGCCTGTTAGCGTTGCATTACCTGTTCAGACCCGAACATCGAAGGGAGATAGGATTATTAGGTTTGATTTTCGGGATTGCTTCCCTTCCGGTCATCAGCCTGGTCATCTCGAGGTTTTTTGGGGTGACAGAATGGTCTGATGGGAACATTGCGTTGGTCTTGCCGGCGATTCCCGGAGCATACTTGTTCGTTCTCTACAAGCGCCATTTGGGGGGATTGGAATATCGCATCAATCGCTTGATAACCATTTATTTATTTGCCTTGATTCTCGTATTTCTATCCTCCATTGCCATAGCGATCGTTCACATTGTGGTTGATTCCCCTCAAGAGGATGCTTTCCTCATGATCGTCACATCAACAGTTTTGGGTATAGCATCTGTGATGTCTTTTCCGGCTTTCCAACGGAACATCGAACGTCGCTTATTTGGCATTTCGATCCCCTCATCGTTATTGCTAAAAAGATATATTGAACGCTTGTCCACTAGCCTCGAAATCAACTCATTGACACAACTGATCCAGTCTGAATTATTGCCCAGCCTGCTCGTTCGCCAGTCGGCATTGCTTCAAATCACAGAAGATGGGTCGTTGTTGCCTTTGATGACGATGGGCTTAGATCGGGATTCGTTGCCAACGAAAGGTGACCTATCCTGGCTTCTTGATCGAACGGGAAAATTCCTCCCACCGAAACAAGTCGGTGAATTACGCCAACATTGTCAATGGATTCGATTAATCCTTCCTTTATATATCAAAGGAAAGTTGATAGGATTGTGGCTCTACGGTAAGCGCGATCCGGATGATCTCTATCTTCACGAAGATATAGCAACCTTGAAGGCGTTGGCTCACCAAACAGCCATTGCACTTACCAATATTCGTCAAGCAGAGAACCTTCGTGCTCTCTATCAGGTCAACATTGAAGAACACGAGTTGGAGAGGATGAGGCTTGCGCATTACTTACATGATGAGGTACTCAATCCATTGGCATCCTTTATCGCCCAGTGTGAATCATCTCCGATGACAGAGCGATTTCTTCAGGTTTACCAATCCCTTTCGAAAAATATCCGCGAGACCATCCGCGGACTTCGTCCAGCCATCATCAACCATGGTTTGTACCTTGCTTTAGAAGATTTGGTGAGCAATCTTTCCGAGCGGGCAGGTGAGGGGTTAGAGGTTGTTATGGATGTGCCTGCCTCAATGGTTCGCTATGATGCGGATAAGGAGATTCACCTCTATCGGATCGTGCAACAAGCCTGTGAGAATGCGCTCAACCACGCTCGTGCAAAGACCTTGAAAATATATGGAACTTTGGAGCAAGATCGAGTTTGTTTGACCATCGAAGATGATGGTGTAGGCTTTTCTGAGGAGGAAACGTTCGATTTAGCCAACCTAATCGCCAACAAGCATTTTGGCTTGGTGGGGATGTATGAACGAGCAGCACTTATCGGAGGCGACCTCAATATCAAATCTGTCCCAGGGGAAGGGACATGGGTTTCCATTCGTTGGTCTCCTCGGTAAAGGGTTTATATCTCGTTGAAACGGATTTTCACAACTGTGGGGGAAGGTTATAGAAATTATAGATTGCCTCGGTAAGGTCAGCGATCAATTTCGCAGAAGGGTCCCAAATCAATTGTTCGGGATGATGTAGGAAGATGACTAGAACGAAATCCCCTCCAGGGGTGAAGACGATGCCTGCATCTCCAATGGTGTTGATAATGCCATACGTAGATACCCATCCGTGTTTATGGGCAACGCGTGTACCCTCTGGCACACCGGCTTCGATCAACGAACCGAGATGATTCTGGGTGAGGAAAGCGATCATGGTTTGACATTCCTCTTGGGTGATCTCCCCGGGGAAAGCAGCCACTAAGTTACCACCACCTGATTTGCTGCACACATAAATATCCTCCAGCAACATCCCGATTTCGGATGGAGTGGTTTGATTGTAGATGTCTGGATCGGTGTTGATGTCGGGGCGGGAATTGGCGGGGGTTTTATAAATATATAGAAGGGGAGCACCGGCGTAGAAATACCCAGCCAGGAAGGTGTTTTCCAAACCGAGGGTTTTCATGTCTTCGGAGACATCGAGAGGAGCGCGTGTGCGGTCAATCACTCGTTCCATCACCCAATCGGCTGGATCGTTACCCGATTTCTCGATCATCTCCTCGAGCAATCGAATGGTTTCCAGGTCTGGGGTGTCATTCAGGCGGCGGAAGACGGATACCATGATGGGGATTTTGATGATGCTGGCTGCAGTGAAGGATAGGTCTGGGTTAGTGGGTAGACTCTCGCCTTGGCGATAGATGAAATGAATCTCTTGGTTGCTCTGCAGGTCGTGCAGGTAGAGACCTACCACGCCATCGAAGCCGGATAAGTCAATGGTTTGTTTGAGCATGACCTCCAAGTTTTGGATTGAGGGGCGTGGCGGCTGAATGCGCTGTAGGGGGAGTTCGACCACACGTTGAGAAGGCGAGCGCAAAGCCTTCTCGATGAGCAGAACGGCGCGATCGATATCCAATGACGTGCCAAAGATGCCTGGGTTGAAGTTGACTGTGCCAACCGCAGGCATGGCTGGCGTTGGAGGTTGATCGTAACGCGCTGCAATTTCATCATGTAGATAGGCTCGCAAGCGGGCTTCGGAATAGGATGCCCTGAGCGGTATGTTGGCAGGAGATGTGCTTCTGCCCCAAAGGAAGTTCCAAAACTCCTGCCAAAAAGGTTGTTGAGTGCGAGCCAGGTCGGCAGCAGCCAACATGCTCTCTAAATCCAATTGAAACCCAACCACAGATGGCTCCAAGTGAATGATTGCCTCTCCATATTTCAACTCAATCGGGGTGGAATAGACCGCCAGCAGGCGTTCAGCACTGCTTTGGCGGTCTAAACCTCCAACTGGGATGCCGGCGATCTCCATGCCCATTGGGAAGATCGCCCTCAGGCGGCTAAAGCGTACCAATTGGAGCGCGGTTAGAGTGAGGGAACTCAACAACAAAACGATGGAAATCCATCGCAAAGTGGAACCAGCACCACGACTTCTCATTTGATTATTTAGTATATCACACTGCAGAAGTTATGCTACAATGTATCTGTTTATTTTGCCGAGGAGGGAAAATGTTGCGTGCACTGTTCATCCACCTCTCAAAAGCCAATTGGGCACGACAGATCGTCACCCGCTGGGCATTTGCTTGGCGGGCTGCTTCTCGTTTTGTGGCAGGCGAACGCCTCGAGGATGCCATTCGGGTCATCCAAACACTCAATGCCAAGCAAATCAACGCCACAATAGACCATCTTGGGGAACACACTACAGATCGCGCCATGGCGATCCAGGCAACTGAGGATATCCTGCTTGCATTGGAGGCGATCGAGTGCAGTGGAGTGCGCTCGAACGTTTCGATCAAGTTAACCCAAATTGGGATGGAGTTGGATAAGGCACTCTGTGCTGAGAACTTGCGAAGAATCGTGATGCGTGCCCAGGAGTTGGGCAATTTTGTGCGAATTGATATGGAAGATTCGTCCTTCACAGAGACAACGTTGGAGTTATACCGTTGGGTACGCCAAGAGTGCGATGGCGACCATGTGGGCGTGGTCATTCAGTCCTATCTCTACCGCAGTGAGAAAGATGTGATTGAATTGGTCTCCCAAGGCGCACGGATACGTTTGTGTAAAGGGGCGTATAGCGAACCAGCCCATATTGCTTTTCCGAAAAAGCGCGATGTAGATGCCAACTTTGATCGGTTGGCTACTTTGCTCATAAACCAGTCGGTCGCACTTGGCTCTGTAAAGGCTAGCGAGGATGGACGGATTCCACCCATGGTAGCCATTGCGACGCACGATGAGAAGCGCATTGCTTTTGCCAAGGCTTATGCGGAGGGAGTCGGGTTGCCAAAGTCTGCCTTGGAGTTTCAGATGTTGTTTGGCATCCGCCGAGATGTTCAGGAGCGCTTGGCTATGGAGGGATATCCGGTGCGAGTGTATGTGCCCTACGGCACTCAGTGGTACCCATACTTCATGCGGAGATTGGCGGAACGCCCGGCTAACGTCTGGTTCTTTCTTTCAAACTTACTTAGGCGCTGAGATTAGCCTTTGCGATTCTGTCTGGTTGAGGGGAATTGACAATCCAATGATGGTGCAGTAAGATATATTCATATTTGTTCATATATTCAAATAATTTCGGTCATTTAATCAGATGGCAACTCTTGATGATCGCACGGCATCACGGCTGGCTGAATTATTCAGCGACTTGAGCGATCCGAGTCGCGTGCGTATTATTGCGGCTCTCACTCAGGGAGAACGGAACGTTGGCGCAATAGCAGAGGTGGTTGGGCTTAGCGAATCCGCTGTCTCCCATCAATTGCGTGGTCTGCGTCAGATGAGGTTGGTTCGAGCGCGCAAGGTTGGACGACAGGTCTTTTATGCTCTTGACGATGATCACATTGCCGATCTGTTTGCACGTGGTTACGACCATGTCCAACACGAATGACATTGTACTGTTCATCATGGAGAACCTAACTTGAACGAGAGCACCATAAAAATCGCAATTCCACAGTTATTGCCGGGCATTATGGAGAAGGACGACCGTTGCTTGGAACGTTTGGAGAATGCATTGCAAGGGCAACGTGGCATCCATCGCGCTCACCTGGAACGAGAAAATTCTCCGGTGCAACTTTGTCTCCATTACGACGCTAGCCGACTCTCCTCAAAAGATATTCAAAACTTGGCAAAGCGTGCGGGTTCCGAGATTGCGCGTCGATACCACCATCGGAAAGTGAACTTAGAAGGTCTGGATTGTTCTGATTGTGTTTTAGTAGTGGAACATAGCCTTTCGCGATTAGAAGGCGTGTTACATGCCAAAGTCAACTACGCTACCCAAACTTTGCAATTGGAATACGATTCTCGAGTTGTCAGCCTATTGGATATCGAGAAACGCCTCCATCAGTTGGGCTACCGCGTGGTGATTGGTGGCATGCGCGGTTGGTTGAGCGCGCATCGTGAATTGCTTTTCAGTCTACTGAGTGGTTGGTTCCTCGTACTGGGGTGGGTAGGTGAACAATTCGTTCATCTACCTTACCTGGCAGGTCTGATCTTCTATTCCATTGCCTACTTGCTTGGGGGATACGATATCGTCCGTTCAGGTTTGCGTTCGCTGAAGAAACATCATTTTGATACGGATGTATTGATGCTTCTGGCGGCAGTAGGGGCGGTCATCCTCGGTGAGTTTGCCGAAGGTGCTCTTCTACTTTTCCTATTCAGTCTAGGGCGTGCTCTTGAGGAACACTTTTTGCGTCAAGCCAGAAGGGCTATCCAGGCATTAGCAGACCTCACACCGCGGACGGCTTTGGTCAAGCGAAATGGCATCGAGATAGACGTGCCAGTAGATGACATCGGTATTGGGGAAACGGTCATTGTTAAGCCGGGTGTCCGTATCGCAGTGGACGGTGTGATTGTACGTGGAACTTCGACGGTCAATCAAGCACCGGTCACTGGCGAAGCCATTCCGGTGGAAAAGACCGTTGGCAGTCCGGTCTTCGCGGGGACCATCAACGGCGAAGGGTTGTTGGAAGTGCGTACAACACGCCTTGCAAAGGACAGCACCTTGGCGCGCGTGATCCGGCTTGTTGAGCATGCTCAAGGGCAGAAAACGCCAACCCTCCAATGGACCGAACGGGTGATGCGCGTATTTGTCCCTGTTGTCTTAGTGGGTGTTCTTACTTTGATCGTTGTTCCACCTATCCTCGGTGTTCCATTCCGCGAATCCTTTCTCAAAGCCATGGCGTTGCTCGTTGCTGCTTCTCCTTGTGCTCTGGCACTAGGGACGCCTGCGGCGATCTTATCGGGGATTGCCAGAGCAGCACGTCAGGGTGTTTTGGTCAAAGGGGGTGTTCACTTAGAAAATCTCGGCAATCTCAAGGTAATCGCTTTTGATAAGACCGGTACGATCACCCAAGGTATGCCTGAAGTGACCGACATCATCATTCCTACAACGGGGGCACTCCTTTTCCAAAAAAATATTACTGAATTTCATCCAGGTCTTTCCAAGGATTCTTTGCAGGCGAAAATCATCGGGTTGGCTGCAGCAGTTGAGATTCGTTCGGCTCATCCGCTGGCACAAGCGTTAGTCAAGGCTGCTAGTGAATTGGGAGTAGACATCCCTGAGGTCGAGCAGGCGAAAGACCTCACCGGGTGGGGAGCCGAAGCCGTACTGAGTGGTCATAGGATCTATGTGGGAAGTCTAAAGAAGTTGGAGAGGCAGAGCGACCAACGCCTTTCTACTGACCAAACCTTTCGAGAGCATGTGGCTGAACTTGAAGCACAGGGCAAAACGGTTGTGGTTGTTGTTGAAGATGGCGATATTCTCGGCGGTGTTGCCATTGCCGATCGATTGCGCCCTGGTGTGAAAGATTGCATACAAACCCTGAAAAATATTGGTATGGTTCGAACGGTCCTGTTGACCGGCGATCACCGAAAAGCCGCAGAAGTTGTTGCTCTTCAAGCCGGTCTCGATGAGTACTATGCAGACCTTTTGCCGCAGGAAAAATTGGAACTTATTCAGGGTTTGATCGAACGATATGAATGGGTGGGTATGGTTGGTGATGGCGTCAACGATGCGCCCGCTTTGGCAAGAGCAACGGTTGGGATTGCATTGGGAGGAGCAACCACCGATGTTGCCCTTGAAACGGCGGATGTGGTCTTGATGGGTGAGGACCTTGCGAAATTACCCTTTATCATTGGTTTGGGGCGCGCAACCCGAAGGATCATCATGCAAAACTTGATTCTTTCCTTGCTGGTGATGGTCGGCTTGGTGGTATTCAGTCTCACCACTTTTGCAAACATTGGAATTGCCATCTTCCTCCATGAAGGGAGTACCTTGTTAGTCGTTCTAAACGCCTTGCGATTGCTTGGTTATCGTATCGGGAATATGGTATCATTCCATAATTATGTACAAAGTTGAGGTGAAATGACCAGAAAACGCACATCGCATCATCTGCCTCTTTTTTTGATCCTGGTTGGTGGTTTGTTGGTGGTTGTGGCTCTCATGTTTGGGTTGAGGACCACGGTTGATCGGTCGGTGAATACCCCGACGAGTGTTGTTTTGGATGAAACCACGGTGCCGCGCGTGAGCCTGAAAGATGCCAAGGCGGCATTTGACACACAATCTGCCGTGTTTGTGGATGTGCGCAGTATGCAAGCATATGCCCAGGCGCATATTCCCGGAGCATTATCCATCCCCCTTTCAGAATTGCCGAGCCGTGCTGATGAATTACGCAAGGACCAGTGGATCATCACCTACTGAACCTGACCCAGAGAAGAATCGAGCGCCCGTGCGGCGCTCTGGCTATTGCAAGATGGGTTTGCCAAAGTGACTCCTATACAGGGAGGTTTTGAAGCCTGGTTGCAGGCAGGATATCCGGTTGAACCGTGAAGGTGTGCGTGTTGGCTTTTTCTATTTATCATTCGGAGGAGAAGGTAAAGCGTTGTAATTCTTAGTGAGGTTCTCATGAACCTGCATAAATTGCGCTTGTTTGTGCAACTCTCGCGTCCTTTGTTTCTCATAGGGGCAATGTTATTCTATGCCCTAGGCTTGAGCATGGCACACTACTTCGGTGTGAACATTCGATGGGAATTGGCTATCTTAGGACAGATGTGGGTTACCTTGGTTCAACTGAGTACGCATTATCTCAATGAATATTTTGACGCGCCCCAGGATGTGAACCAATCGCAACGCACCTTCTTTTCGGGAGGCAGTGGTGCCATTGGTGCAGGAAAGTTATCGCGAAATACCCCCCTCATCGCTGCTGCGGTGTCATTGACTTTGACAGCTTCGATGACCGTGTTGCTTTTGAGAAGTGCACCAAATACCCCGCTTTTGATTATCTTGTTGGCAATGATTGCCTTTGGGGCTATTTTCTATTCTTTACCTCCTGTGAAACTCGCCTCTAGTGGCTATGGAGAATTGACCGCATCGTTCATAGTGGCTAATTTGGTGCCGGCGTTAGCCTTTGTATTGCAATATGGAGAGTACCATCGGTTCCTAGCCATGAGCACATTTCCATTGACGGCTCTTCACTTGGCGATGATGTTGGTGTTCGAGTTTCCGGACTATGCTACGGATTTGAAATTTGAAAAACGAACGCTATTGGTGAGGTTGGGATGGCAACATGGGATGAGTTTGCATAATTTATTGATATTTAGTGCATTTCTCATACTGGGATTAGCCATAATATCCGGCTTACCGGCTGCAATTGCTTTGCCGGCTTTCATTCCCTTACCCTTGGGTTTATTGCAGGTTTGGCAGATGCGTCGCATAGCAGCCGGTGATAAACCCAATTGGAATTCCTTGGGAATGACAGCCGTTGTCTTGTTAGGAAGTACAACATATTTATTGACTTTTGGTTTTTGGATGAGGTAATGTAAGATGCCTGAGTTCCTTCAGTTGTTATCTCCCCAAGAGGCTTTATACCGATGGCTTGAACGTCTTTCACTAGAGGTCCAATCCGAACAAATCGAAACCAAATACGCTCTAGGTCGCGTCACCAGTATTGGGGTGAATGCACCTCATCCATTGCCTGCCTTTGCCCGCAGTGCAGTGGATGGTTACGCAGTGCGGGCTGCGGACACATACGGAGCCAGCGAATCTTTGCCGGCTTATCTTTCCTTAGTCGGGGAGGTGAAGATGGGTGATGCTCCTGCCTTCTCGCTGATGCCCGCGCAATGTGCCATCATCCACACCGGAGGGATGTTGCCAAAAGGTGCAGACGCTGTGGTGATGTTGGAGTACACCCAAATAGTGCGAAGTGGTGAGGTGGAAATCTTGCGTGCTGTGGCAGTGGGAGAGAATATTTTGAACGTGGGGGAGGAAGTTCAGGAGGGAGAAGAGGTCATTCCGGCGGGGAAGCGATTGCGACCGGCGGAAATCGGTGGGTTAATGGCGTTAGGTATCACGCATGTGCAGGTTGCTAAATGCCCTCGGGTAGGAATTCTCTCAACAGGAGATGAAGTGATCCCGCCGCAATCCGTTCTACAACCGGGCAAGGTGAGGGATATCAACACCTATACCTTGAGTGCTCTGATAGAGGAGAGCGGTGGTCTTCCGGTGAGTTATGGCATTATCGGTGATCAAGAGGATACTTTGCGTCAATTTGCCATTCAGGCTCTAGATGAGTGTGACATGGTAATCATCACGGCAGGGTCTTCTGCCAGCGTGCGCGATCTAACGGCTCAGGTCATTCAGGATATGGGTCCCCCGGGCGTTTTGGTCCACGGAATCAACATTCGTCCTGGCAAACCGACCATTTTGGCGGTCTGTAATGGCAAGCCAGTCATTGGACTGCCCGGAAATCCAATGAGTGCCTTGGTGATTGCCAACTTATTCGTCGTTCCGGTGATTCACCGCTTTCTCGGTTTGCGTGAGGAAACATTCCACCATCCAAGTGTGGTTGCACGTTTGAGCGTCAATGTTCCCTCACAAGCCGGTCGGGAAGACTGGGTGCCGGTGCGGTTGACTTCAACCGCAAGTGGATATTTGGCAGAACCGGTCTTTGGCAAGAGCAATATGATTTTCAACTTGGTGGCTGCTGACGGAATGGTTCGCATTCCTGCGGAAGCCACGGGTTTGAGCGCGGATGAGCTCGTCGAGGTGAGATTATTCTTATGAAGACGGTCTATTTGCGAGATATCCCATTACCTGAAGCCCAAGCCCGTTTTGAACAGGCTTTACGTTCCATTGGTCGTTGGGGAGTCCTGGGTGAGGAGTGCATTCCCTTAGACGAACACGCACTAGGACGGGTTTTAACAAAACCCATTTGGGCACAGATCTCCTCCCCGCATTACCACAGTGCAGGGATGGATGGTTTTGCCCTTCGCTCTTTAGATACAGCCGGCGCAATGCCTACAACCCCGCGAACTTTATTATGCGGGACGCAGGCGATCTATGTGGATACAGGCGATCAAGTGCCTGATTGGGCGGATGCCGTTGTGCCCATCGAAAACGTCGAAGCGATTGATGAAGACGGACAACCCAGCAAGGATGCACGCCGCCCTTATGCGATTCGTGTGCGTGCAGCAGCAACCCCTTGGAGTCACATTCGCCCCATGGGGGAAGATATTGTTGCTACCCAATTGGTATTGCCGGCTGGGCACCTCCTGCGTCCGGTTGATTTAGGTGCCATCGCCGCTTGCGGTCACGATTGTGTGTGGGTGGCTCGTAAACCACGTGTAGCCATCCTTCCTACTGGGAGTGAGTTGGTGCCGATCGGCAAGGCTGTTCGGGCTGGAGAAATCATCGAGTTCAATTCGCTTGTCTTGGCAGCGCAAATCAATGCTTGGGGAGGCGAGGCGACGCGTTTTCCGATCACTCGCGATGATTTTGAGGCGATTCGAGAGAGAGTGCAAGAGGTCTGCCTTCAGGGCTATGATCTCGTTTTGCTCAATGCCGGGTCCTCTGCAGGCTCAGAAGATTTCTCTGCTCAGGTGGTCGAATCCTTAGGGGAATTGTTAGTACACGGCGTAGCCGTACGTCCGGGTCATCCGGTCATCCTTGGAATGGTAAGAGCCTCGGCGGAAGAGAAAGAGCGTGTCGTCCATTCAATTGAGGGAGAGGGTTCTTCTTCATGGATACCGATCATCGGAGTGCCTGGTTATCCGGTATCTGCTGCTTTGACCGGAGAGATTTTTGTTGAACCCCTGCTCGCCCGCTGGTTGGGTCGAGAGCCTCAAGAAGCACAACGATTGAACGCTCGCCTGACGCGTAAAATCACCTCACCCGCGGGGGATGATGATTTTGTGCGAGCAGCCGTCGGTCGGGTGGGGGAACAATACCTCGCGGCACCGCTTGCCCGAGGAGCGGGAGTCATCACCTCGTTGGTCAGAGCAGATGGACTGGCACTCATCCCACGTGGCTCGCAAGGGCTTCCTGCTGGCGCTGAAGTCACCATCCATTTATACCGTTCCCTGAATGAGATTGAGAGGACCATTTTAGCCATCGGTTCGCATGACATAACGTTGGACTTGATGGCTCAACATCTGGCTTCTCGCCATCGGCGCTTGTCTTCGGCGAATGTGGGTAGTCTGGGTGGATTGGTTGCCTTGCAACGCAGAGAAGCACACCTGGCTGGTTCTCACCTGCTAGACCCGCAAACCGGTGAATATAACCTATCCTATATACGACGTTACTTACCGGGGATACCGGTGAGAGTGATTGCTTTGGTGGGTCGCAAACAAGGATTGCTTGTACCGAAGGGAAATCCGAAGCGTATCGAATCTCTTCTGGATTTGATGCGTTCAGATGTGGTTTTCATCAATCGTCAACGCGGCGCCGGTACACGCGTCCTACTCGATTATCATTTGAATTTGTTGGGAATTGACGCTTCAGCCATTCAAGGTTATGAACGAGAGGAATACACTCATCTAGCGGTTGCTGCTGCAGTGGCTTCGGGCAGAGCCGATTGCGGATTGGGCATCGCTGCGGCAGCAAAGGCTTTAGACCTCGATTTCGTTCCACTTTTCGATGAACGGTATGATTTAATCATTCCACTGGAACATTGTCAGAATCCTCTGCTCTCCCCTTTGTTTGACGTGCTTGAGGATTCGGATTTTCGGCATGCAGTCAGCGCTCTACCTGGCTATGACGTTTCGATGATGGGCAATCTGATTGCAGAAATAACCTAAGGTATTCAATTCATATGTATTGGAGGATAAACTATGGCTATCAGTAAATATCAAACAGCACCCCATTTCAGTTTACCGGATGAAACAGGGACACTGCGTAGCCTATCAGACTATCGGGGTTCTCCGGTCGTCTTGTACTTTTATCCTAAGGATGATACACCTGGCTGCACCACAGAGGCTTGCAACTTTCGCGATGATTATACAGCCTATCAAAAGGCAGGAGTAGTTATCCTTGGGGTTAGCCCAGATACGCCAGAATCCCATGCAAAGTTTAAAGCCAAGCACAATTTACCTTTCACACTGTTATCCGATACCGATCATAAGGTTTGTGAGTTGTATGGAGTTTGGGGTCGAAAGAAGTATATGGGGCGAGAATATGATGGAGTTTTTCGCACGACTTTTCTCATCAGCCCACAGGGAAATATCCTTGAAGTGTTTGAGAATGTAAATCCAGCCAACCACAGCGCAGAGATTTTAGCAAGGCTTCGAGAAATAGATTTCTCTGGGGTCTAATTCATGAGAACATTTATATTGTGCTTGCTCTTTTTGCTCTGTGGCTATCTTCTTTCAGGGTGTGTGACAGTTCAGGTCACAAACGTCTCAGCAACTCCAACAAGTGCAGGGGAAGGGATCAGACCTGAACCACCGGATGTCTATGCGACCATGAAGAATCCCTTCTCGACCGATGACGAGGAGGCGGTTAGCAACGGAAAGGCATTGTACCAGGCAAATTGCTCTTCTTGTCATGGTGAGGAAGGATTGGGCGACGGACCGGCGGGGGTTTCTTTAAACCCCAAACCAGGCAACCTCGCCCGAGATCATAAATCCCTGAGCGATGCCTATTTGTTCTGGCGCATCTCAGAAGGAGGTATCTTAGAACCTTTCAATTCTTTGATGCCGGCATGGAAATCTCTCCTGAGTGAGCAACAAATATGGCAGGTCATCACTTACCTGCGCACATTAGGCAGTTGATTTTTGTTATGGAACCTCTCGATGAGCAGTTTTTCGGTAGTATTCTTCGTTGTGAAACGACTTAATCCGTGGATTGCTAAACACCTCCGAAAATATTTACCCTGGCTCTTGGGAATCGCTGCTTTCGCTATGCCCGTTCTGATGGTGTTGTTGCTGACCGCGTGGTGGCGGGTCATACCCATCCATTGGCAAATAGAGTTGGGCGTACTGTTGTTTCTGAGCATCCTTTTAATAGGTGGGTTATTTTCTTGGTCTCTCTACCTAGTGAAACAACAGACCAGGTTGCAACAACAATTGGCAGAATTCCAGGCAAAAACTTCGCAGACAGAACATTCCTTGAGAGCCGTTTTTGCTCTCAATAGAGAATTCTCACTGGCTGAGAACGAAGAGGATGTAGTTGCTTACCTTTTGAAGTTTGCTGCAGAAAGGTCTGGTGCATTGGCTGCTTCCTTGGTACCTTTCGATGAAAGAGGACAACCGCTCACCTCGATGGAGTACGGGGAATTGCCAACTTCATTATATAAAGCCTGGGTAGAGTACCTCGCTTCTTCAGAAGTCCGGCAACGTTGTAGGAATTGTCGGGATCATTCCTCGCTGAATAGTACCTGCCCTTTGATGAACATGCCCTTATTGAAATCGGTTGCAGTCTACTGCCTTCCATTGAGGCGTGGTGAACGAGAATATGGAGTTTTGAATCTGTACTTGCCTTCGAATCACCAATTGGATGATGATACCCGTGCATTTTTGCATACCATTGTAGATGAGACTGCACTGGTCATAGAGGGAATTCGATTGAGAAGGCGCGAATACGAATCGCTAGAACGATTGAGAAGTATACGGTATCAGAAAGACCTTCATGAAACTTTGAATGCATTCCTAGAATACATCAAAGGTAGGCTCAAAGCAGATTTCGTTTTCCTCTGGATTCATCATCGTATGGTTGGTAATGTCCCTTTGAGTATGAGGATTGGAGACCTGCCGTCAGAAGTGGAGGATAGGGTTCAAACGATCGTCCAAAATATAGACGCTTCTGATGATTCAGGCTCGTTCAGAGGAGCCCGAAGCGAGATCATAGGAGAATCGGACTCCTACGTAATGTTGAAAGCACCGTTGAGATTGTCGGATCAAACCAACATCGGGGTGATTTTGGTGGGTGTTTTCGATCAACGTTCGTTCACTCGGAGACAACTCTCTCATCTCGAAGCCACAGCCCATCAGATTACCTCCATCGTTCAAGAACACCATCAGCTCGCCGAGATGGAATATCAAATGACCATGGCAGAAAGAACGCGATTAGCACGCGAAATCCATGATGGTTTAGCGCAGATTCTAGGGTTTTTGAAACTTCAAGTAGCGCAGATGAGCATTTACTTTGAGCAGGGAGAGGTGGAGAAAGCAAGACAGGCTCTCCATTCGGTTTATCAAACGTTGTCTGATGCGTATCAGGAGGTTCGACAAGCCATTGACAGTCTGCGTATTAAACCTGCGGACAGCAGGGGTCTGGGTTGGTTGGAGCAAACCGTGGTTGAATTTCGCGAGAATACCGGTATTGAGGTAAGCATCGAAGGGCAATTGGAACATCTCAATGATACTCCTCCTGAAGTTCAAGCGCAGTTGATCCGCATCGTACAGGAGGCGCTCAGCAATGTGCGCAAACATGCCCATGCAAAACGAACCTGGGTGTTTGTACAGAAGAGAGAGAATGACTTATTGTTAGAGGTAGGTGATGATGGAATCGGCTTTGCACCTGAAGATGTTCCCCAGAGTTCTCGACATGGATTGCGAGGGATGCAAGAGCGGGCAGAGTTGCTCTCTGCAGATTTACAAATCATCAGCCAACCCTATGAAGGGACAATTGTGCGAGTTAGTCTACCGCAAAGAGAGATGGAGAAAGACCTGTGAAAAAAATTCGTCTGGTGGTTGTAGATGATCATGCATTGTTTCGCGCCGGGCTCATCAATCTCTTGAACCAAATGCCAGAATTGGAGGTTGTCGGGCAAGCCGCAGATGGGAAGTCTGCATTAGAAGAAGTGCGCCGAACAAATCCTGATGTGGTCCTTTTAGATATTCATATGCCGGGGATGGGAGGTGTAGAAACGGTTCAAGCGCTCAAGCGAAGCGAAACCTGTCGGGTCTTAATGTTGACCATCTCGAAGCACGATGAGGACTTGTTCGGTGCCATTGAAGCCGGAGCCGATGGGTATTTATTGAAGAGCGCAGAGCCAGATGAATTGCGTCGCGCCATTCTTTGGGTGGCGGAGGGAAAATCTGTTCTATCTCCCGAAGTGACGCGCCGTGTGTTACAAGCCGTTAGCAGTGGTCCAAGCATGGCATCAGGGGATTTGCTCAGTGAGCGTGAACTGGATGTGCTTCGATGTTTGGCAAAAGGGATGACAAGCGCTGAGATCGCCCATCATCTATATATCACGGAAAACACCGTGAAGACCCATGTGCGGCATATTCTAGAGAAGTTAGAGGCAAGTAACCGAGTCGAAGCAGTGAGCAAAGCACTCCAATTGGGCTTGATCCACCAAGACTAATCTTTATCCATTTTCTTTACTTTTTCTAACAAGGGGTGATCTTAAAATCACCCTTTTGTTGGTTTAAATTTCCCCCATTCAGTCAAACGAGAGGCAATGACATCTTTCATTCCTTTTGATATGTTAACGAATGAGAGGCATATATGTCTAAAGCCGGAAAAGTTAGCCCAAGACGCGTGTTGATTGCGTCGAAACATGCGCTTTTTGCCCAAGGATTGAGCAGTCTATTGCAAGAACGTCCTCAGGCAGATGTGGTTGTGGTAGGTATTGCTTCCTCAATTCAAGAAGCCACCCAAATGCTACATGCTCATCAGCCCGATTTGTTGATCGTGGATTACGATGATGAGCATTTCAATCGGGAGGATGTCCTCGCACGTTTCGTAGAAGGCGAGGGTAGGTTGCGAGTGGTGTTACTCTCCTTGGGGGAAAGTGGTCACGAGGCGATCGTCTATGATCGCCGCACGATGGTAGCAGCCCAGATTGACGATTGGCTTGCTAATTGGGTGGAGGGGGAACATTTGATCCACTCATCCAACCGAGTCATCGCTCCTGGCAGTACAGATTCCGATCATCCGAGGAGAAGCAACGCGATGAAACATCTCTTTGGTGCTGCAATCATCATCATCCTTCTAGCAGCAGCGATCATCTTTGGGCTTGAACAAGCGAGATTGTTGCCCCATCAAGCCAGCCTACAAGCCAGACCCATTGATAACTTGTTTACCTTTCATTTCCGGGTGATTGGGTTTCTCTTTGCACTCATCATTGGTTTTTTGCTCTACAGTCTTGTGGCTTTCCGTCGCAGGAAAGGGGATACCGAGGATGCGGTTCACATCACCGGAAACACCTCCTTAGAGGTGTTATGGACAGTAGTCCCCTTAGGTATCGTTTTATATGCTTCGATTTTGGGAGCACGTGCTTTAGGTGAAACCTTGAGAGCCGATCCACGGGCTTTGGAGGTGCGAGTGGTTGGTTCGCAATGGTCATGGCGTTTTGAGTATCCAGATTACGACATTATCTCGACGGAATTGGTTTTACCGGTGAATAAACAAACGATCTTGCGCCTTTCTTCCACGGATGTCATCCACTCCTTCTGGGTACCAGAGTTTCGCGTGAAACAGGATGCGTTACCCGGTGGGGAAGCAATGGTACGTGAATTACGCATCACGCCCACAGAGATCGGGGAATATCAGGTTCGTTGCGCCGAACTTTGTGGTCGGCTGCATTATCAAATGATGGCACCGGTTAAAGTGCTCAGCCAGGCGGAGTTCCAAGCCTGGGTCGATTCTCAAATTGCTGCACCTCCGACCAATCCGGTTGAACGAGGCGATCGCCTCACACAGCAATTTGGTTGCCGAGCATGCCATAGTATTGATGGCACACCAGGAGTTGGTCCCTCTTGGAAGGGCATTTACGGCACTCTAGAACCTCTGGCGGATGGTTCGACGGTGTTGGTGGATCGTGAGTATATCATCGAATCCATCCGCAATCCGGGTGCTAAGATCGTAGCCGGTTTCCAGAATATCATGCCCGCGAATATCGGGGCAGAATTAAGCGATGCACAAATTGATGACATCATCGCCTTCATCGAGAGCCTGAAGTAAAACCGATTTGTTTTTCTCAGCATGGAGGAAAGTATGAGCCTGTTGTCGTTGGCATTATTTCGAGGATTGATTGCCCAGGGGGTTGGCACTCTATTGGGTATGGGAGGAGCGATGTTGCTTCGGTTGTTGCTCGGGTTGCCAGCCTGGAAAGCAGAGCCGGTTTGGGTTGTTGGATCACTCATTGGTGTAGTGGCTTTCATGGTGGCTACGGGTGTGATGAGTGATTGGTTTAAATGGATACAAGGGCAAGATACCCCTGAGCCAGACTCAGAGGGAAAACCTCTCCAGGGTTGGAGAAAATTGGTAGACCTCTCATTTGACCACAAGATTATCGGTATTCAGTACGGCATCACCTCTTTGTTTTTATTAGCCATTGCTGGTGGTTTTGCACTCGTTTTTCGTACCGAGTTGATCTCTCCGGGCATTCAATTCTTAGTTCCCGATGTATTTAATACATTCATCAGTTTGCATGGCATTGTCAATATCTTTGCGATCCTACTGGGTGTTGCAGCCATGTCAAACTACCTGGTGCCGTTGCTGATCGGTGCGAACGATATGGCATTCCCGAGACTAAATGCTTTTGCATATTGGATCAATGTGCCTGCAGCCGTGCTCTTGCTGAGCACACTCTTCCTCGGTGGCATTGATGCTGGTTGGACAGGCTATCCGCCATTGAGTGCAAACCTTGGCAAGATGGGGTTTGCTATGTTCTTCCTCGGCGTATATTTATTTGGTCTATCCTCCATATTGGGCGCTCTAAATATCATTGCGACGACCGTGAGAATGCGAGCCCGAGGGATGACCTTTTTCCGAATGCCCATCTTTGTTTGGACGGCTTTTGCCACTGCCTTGATTGCGCTCACTGCCACCCAATTGATCGGTTTATCCTTTCAAATGGTCTTATTTGAACGGCTGTTTGGAATGGGCTTCTTTGACCCTAACAAAGGTGGCAATGTCATTTTGTTCCAACATTTGTTTTGGTTCTACTCCCATCCGGCAGTTTATGTATTTGTTTTGACCGGATTGGGGGTCATCAGCGAGTTGCTGCCGGTCTTCACACGAAAACCGTTGTTTGGGTATCGTTGGGTGGCTTTATCGTCTTTAGGAATCGCCTTAATTGGTTTCTTCGTTTGGGCGCATCACATGTTCACGGCGGGAATGGAGAGTTTCTTACGGGTGCCGTTTATGTATAGCACGTTGTTGGTCGCTGTGCCCACGGGGGTTAAGTTTTTCAGTTGGATAGCAACCATCTGGGGAGGAAAGATAACCTTCCCGACGCCGATGTTATTTGTTTTGGGTGGTATCTCGATCTTTTTATTAGGAGGATTGAGCGGTCCACCCAATGGAACGGTAGCAACCGATTTGCACCTTCACGATACGTATTGGATCGTCGGACACTTCCATGCGACCATGTTCGGTGGTTATCTTTTCCCCTTCTTTGCGGCGATCTACTATTGGTTTCCGAAGATGAGCGGGCGAATGTATCACGAAACCTTGGGCAAGGTTCACTTTTGGTTGATGTTCCCTGGCTTCTACCTTCAAGCCTTGGGTCAGATGAGTGCAGGGTTGTTGGGTATGCGGCGGCGCATCGCTGACTATGATCCTGCTTTAGGTGTCGAACCACAGCATTTACTCATTACCCTTGGAGGGTTTATGGTTGCTCTTGGGGTGTTGGTCTTCTTCATCAACCTTGCTGTGAGTTTGCGAAGAGGAGAGGTTGCTGTTCCTAACCCGTGGAAATCACGGTCGCTCGAGTTTCAATTGCCTTCTCCCATTCCTGCACACAATTATGGTCAGCCAGTAGAGGTCATCGGCGAACCCTATGATTATGGATTACCCGGATCGGTCTACGTGAGAACAACTCCGTCTGTGGTGCCTACCTCAACGGATTGAATTTACGGGATGGGTATTCCTCGGAGGTGATAGTATATGGCGGAAGAAAATATCTCTGATGTGAATAATAAAAACGGGGCATATCGCTTAGGGTTTGTGGTGTTGATTTTATTGGGTGCGTTGACTATTGGTGAATACTTTATTGGCAGCATTGCGATTGGTTGGATTGCGCCGTTGTTTCTCATTGCCATCATCAAGGCGGGCTTGATCGTGCGAGATTACATGCACATTTCTCGATTGTTTGTCGGGGATGAGGAGAGCACAGAATGACTGTAAAGACACAATCTCTCGAAGAATATCGTTATAGAACGGCTACAAACCGCCTTGGGCTTTGGCTGTTCATTCTTTCAGATGCTTTCGTATTCGCAGGGTTACTTGTTGCTCGCTTTTATCTCTTGGGTGGAACACGTCCAGAACTCGACCAACTTTTGGGATTGACGGTGACCTCTATCTTATTAGTTAGCAGTTTCTTTATGAATCGGGCAGAGATAGCCATAGCCCACGGAGATACGAAGGGGTTTCTGTATGGGACGATGGTCACGATTGTTTTGGGTGGCTTGTTCCTTGTCGGGGTAGTGGGAGTGGAGTGGCAAATTGCGCCATTCCGTCCAAATGACTCTGCCATGGCTTCGATTTTTTACACCATGACCGGATTTCATGCAGTGCATGTATTGACCGGACTCATCTTTTTGGTGGTTGTCTACCGCAATGGGCGGCGCGGTAGATATACTGCCGAAAGGCATTGGCCTGTGGAAGCCGCTGCGGTTTATTGGCATTTTGTGGACGTTGTTTGGGTGTTTTTCTATCCAGCCCTGTATTTGATGGGTAGAGTGGTCAGTTGAGGTCAACCTAATGAAAGTGCGTCACACGATTGTCATCGGATTGGCATTGTTTGTGCTTGTGGCAGGTGTGCTAGTAAGCCAATCGCTTGCGCGTCCTTATACATTCCATGGCTCATTGATTGAGCCACCCCTGCCAGCAAAGGACTTTACGCTGAGGGATCAACATGGCAATCTCTTCCGTTTGAGCGAACAGAGAGGCTATATTGTCTTGTTGTTCTTCGGTTACACAAACTGCCCAGATGTTTGCCCGGCAACCCTTGCTCAATATCGTCAAATCAAGAATGCCCTCGAAGAAAAGGCTAGCCAAGTACGCTTTGTGTTTGTTACCGTTGATCCGGAAAGGGATACCGCCGCTCAACTGAGAAAGCATTTGGAACGATTTGATGCTACGTTTGTTGGCTTGAGTGGCACGAGGCAGGAATTAGAAAAGGTGTGGCAGGATTATGGAGTTTTTGTAGCCCAAAATGACCCAGAGAATTCCTCTGGAGGGTATTTGGTGGATCACACGGCTCGCACCTATGTCATCGATTCGAAGGGATATCTGCGCCTAACCTATCCTTTCGGAACGCAAAGCGAGGTGATGCGACAGGATATATTGCATTTATTGCGGGAGTGAGACGTTGATGAACGAAATGGTTCGATTGGGGGTACGTCGGTTCTTGATTGCATTTGCATTTTCCATTGGGTTTGTCTGGTTAGGGAGTGAAGTGGCTTTCCACTTGCAGAAGGATGACACCGACCGTCCACCCAGGGACATCATTCTGGTGATACCAGCAGGTTCAGCGGAGAAGGTGGCACGTGGCGAAAGGGTGACCGCTATTCCAGAAGAGATGGTCTTTGTACGGGGCGATCGTTTGGTAATTAAGAACGAAGACACCACAGCTCATCAGCTCGGTCCGCTATGGATTCCGGCTGGGTCGAGTGCCAGCATTGTCTTGGATCAGGCAGATCGATTTGCCTACTCCTGCTCCTTCCAAAATACCCGTTACATGGGATTGACGGTCAAAGAGCCAACCACTTGGAAAAGCCGCCTGCTGGCTCTGGCTTTAGCAGCACCTGTTACAGCGGTTTTGCTCTTCCTCTACAGCACCCTAGTCGTTCCATTGCGTCGTGACGTGCCCAAATCCGTTTCGCAAGAGGGTGTGCATTAAGAATGATCCTTTTGAAGCGACGTTGGTGGAAGACAACTTTGATGGTCGTTGCAGCCGTTGTGGTGATGGTTCGCCTAGGCGTGTGGCAGTTGGATCGCTTGGAACAAAGACGAACTTTCAATGAGCGTGTAAAAGCGCAGATCGGTCAACCACCACTTGAATTAACCGAAGCGACGTTGGAACTTAATTTGGTGGATATGGAATATCGAGAGGTTATTGTAGATGGTGAATACGAATTCAATGGCGAGGTTGCCCTACGAAATCAAGTGTGGAATGACCTGTATGGTGTTCATTTGCTTACACCATTGCATATTCAAGGGACCGATTGGTATGTCATTGTAGATCGTGGTTGGATACCTGCCGAGGATTTTCAATCCGGGGATTGGTCAAAGTATCAGGAGAGGGGAACTGTCATGGTGCGTGGTGTAATTCGTTCTTCACAAAGCAAACCAGACTTTGGGGGGCGGATCGATCCCACACCTGCCCCTGGTGAAGGGGTCTTGAAAGCCTGGCATTTGGTCAATTTGGAACGTATCGCTGCCCAATTACCTTATCCTATTCTTCCGATTTACATTCAACAATCTCCGGACCCATCTTGGGTTGGTCCCCCCTTCCGCAGCCAACCTCATCTCGACTTGAGCGAAGGTCCTCATTTGGGTTATGCCATTCAGTGGTTTACCTTTGCCTCTATCCTCGGTTTGGGCTACCCATTTTTTATTCATCGAAGGGAGAGGTTCGTTCGGGCGAGAGAGAAACATTATCCATTAGCAAAGGGTCAGGAAATGCTATGAAGAAGGGATATTTCTTTCATTTTTCTCTCTTGACCTACCTGATGACGTTTGGGTTGATGGTGAGTGGTCATGCGATTACCGTGCTCGGTGTAACACATGCCTGCACGGCATGGCTGCTATGCAAGGGTGCCTTTCCACCAACAAATCTGGGCGAGTGGGTGCACATGGTTCATCGTGGGATCACTCTGCTATCCGGTGTATTCCTCCTCGCACTGTTCCTTCAAACGTGGCGCTTCAAGCGCCATTACACAGGGATCATGGTCGCTACAACCGTTGCAACAGTCCTTTTTCTGGCTCAGGTGTTGATGGGCATTCATGAGGTCGAGCAAGATTATCCCACCTATCTTCGAGTGGTTCACTGGTTGACTGCTATGGGGATGTGGACTGCATTGGGGGTAGCCACTGTTCTCGCTTGGAGGTTTACTGAGGAGAGATCGGTCATCCGTGTTGGCGAGGCTGAGAACGAGAGACAACATCTCGGTCAGCGATTGAAAGACTATCTGATGTTGACCAAGCCCATCGTGGTCGCCCTGCTGTTATTAACCACATTGGCAGGCATGGTAGTTGGAAGAGGCGGTTTTCCAGATTGGTCTACCATTTTTTGGACATTGTTGGGTGGAGCAATGGCAGCGGGTGGTTCGAGTGCGATCAACCAATATATTGACCGTTATGACGATGAGAAGATGCAACGTACTTACCGTCGCCCGATCCCTTCTCGGCGTGTGACACCGGCTGAAGGTCTTGCGTTTGGTTCTGCGCTAGCACTTTCCTCCATTTACATCATGGTCGTTTTTGTCAACATATTGGCAGCGTTGCTGACTCTATTGGGCATTGTGTATTACATATTGCTTTACAGCCTCTGGCTCAAAAAGACAACGGTGCAGAACATCGTGATCGGTGGGGGAGCGGGCGCCATTCCGCCTTTGGTTGGCTGGGCAAGTGCTACTGGGCATCTCAACATCTCGGCATTGTTTTTGTTCGCTGTGGTGTTTCTCTGGACGCCTCCGCATTTTTGGGCTTTGGCATTGGTGCGGCGTAAGGACTATGCCCGTGCGGGTGTGCCCATGTTACCGGTTGTGCGAGGTGAACACGAGACGCGTTGGTATATCCTCCTCTATACAATTGAATTGTTTATCCTTACACTGATTTTGCCACTCTTCGGACTGGGAGGGGTGGTTTATTGGATCGCGGCAATTGTTTTGGGTGGATTTTTGCTCTCTTCAGCCTGGAGGTTGTGGAGACAAGGTGGCAATAAGGTTGCATGGAAGATGTATCGCCATTCTAGCATGTACCTTGCCCTTTTATTTTTGGCTTTGATGGTGGATGTGATGGTTTGATGTACCTGTTAATGGGTGCTCCGTAGAGAACCATTGATTTCAGAACTTAATTCATCGGAAAGAAACCGATCGTCAAATCCAACCTAATCTGAATTAGGGATGCACAAACATGAGATATTCCTTATTTTTCATCCTTTTGGGAATTTTCGGGGTATTGGTCACTGCCTGTCAAACAAACCAGACGCTGACCATCCGGGAAGCCTGGGTACGCCCCGCCAGTCTGGGAGAGAACAGCGCAGTTTACTTCATCATTGACAACCCTACCTCCAAGGAAGACATCCTTTTATCTGCCAGTAGTGATGTCTCTGCACATACGGAAATTCACGTGAGCATAATGAACGAGGAAGGCACTATGGCGATGCACCATCAGGATCAGGTGACCATCCCCCCTAAAGGTCAAGTGGAATTCAAACCGGGTGGATTGCATATCATGTTGATCAACCTGCAAAGAGAACTGGTGGTTGGAGATCGTTTTGATTTAAGGTTGACGTTTCGCGAAGCCGGTGCGATGACTGTAAATGTTCAGGTACGGCAGCCGTGAGGACATCAGTGCGATGCGTTAAAAAACCCTCACTTTTGTACCAGAGCCCTTACGATCCCAATCTTGGGCGGAGGCTATGGGCGTCGTCCAACGGTAGAGCCACTTGGCATCTTCATTGCGCATGTTGACACATCCGTGACTCATGCGTGAGCCAAAGTTATTGTGCCAATAGGTGCCGTGAAAAGCCACCCCTGAGGGATGCTTGAAGAAGCAAACCCACGGTACGCCGGGTAGTTCATAGGCGTGGATGTCGGAAGTCAGTTGACCATCTCCCATATGTTTGGATGGCATCTTGATGTCTATAGTGAAGTTACCTCGTGGGGTCTCTGTGGGAATCTCACCGCTATACCCCCCATAGGCTGGCAGTCCTGTTGATACCTTGGTGTGCAAAACAACTTCACCATCTTCAAACGCAGTCAGGGTTTGCTTGAGAATCGAGACCTCGATCCACTTTCGGTGAGGAGGAACATCGGGAGAAATGGGGGCGAGTTCCTCGTCCATCACAGGACGCAAGTGGATGGCAGGGGCAAAGTAATCCTCTCGAAGCAGTTCATCGGTGATGCGATACCAGATTTGACCGTCTTCCATTTCCTCGATGCCGGTGATCCAATGCACAGAACCGAAGTAGAGACGATAAAGGGGGATCCATTCACCTTGGCGGGTGAGATACATGCTTTGGGTGTAAGGAACCGTGACCTCTCCCAGTTTTCTCCCCTCGGACAGGTGTTCCAAAGGAGTGTTTAGGTGGGCGGCTTCGACGCGTTGCAGGTAGGCACTGTGGCAATATCCTCCAACGACTCGATACCAACGCGGATTGAGTGGAGGTCCATAGGGAGAGATAAGTTCCTCGAAGAGGCTGACCAATTCATCGCGTTTACGTGAGCCGATACGCTCGCTCTTGAGATTGGGTTCGCGGAAGACCCCGATTTCCGAGATGGTGACCCGCCCAATACCGATGGGGTCGACACGGTCTTCGGGAGGCAATAGGTCGCGCAAGGGTTTCGTTGCCAGTGCACTGAAACTAGCACCGATTACGTTTAAGAAATCGTGGCGGGAGAGAGTCTTTCTCATTAATAAATGTGAACTTGCGTGCCGTGCCCGGTTTTTTCGATGACCAATGGCGCATTGACAGGCGTGGTCCAACGGAAGAGCCACTTAGCATCTTCGTTTCTCAAGTTGATACATCCGTGGCTCATCGGCCAACCGAAGTTGTTGTGCCAATAGGTACCATGAAGGGCATAGCCTGTTTCGAGTTTGTGAAAGAACATCGTCCAAGGCACACCGACTAATTCATAGGCTTCTAGGTCTAGGTCGCCACGCATCAATCTGCCGTTGCCCATGTGTTTGGAAGGCATCTTGGAATAGATGCGGAAGCGACCTTTGGGAGTCTCGGTGGGGAGGTCGTTGATGGGTTTAATGCTGCGCGGTACGCCGGAGGAAATGCGGAATTGGCGAACCAATTGATCGCCCTCGTAAGCCATCAGGGTTTGGGTTGCCAGATTGACCTCGATGCGCTTCTGTTCAGCAGGTACATCCGGAGAGATGGGGGCTATTTCCTCGTAAGGAATGGGACGTAAATGAGCCGCGGGAACATCATACGTCCAGGGTTGTAGTTCATCGGTTATTCGATACCAAGGCTCGCCATCCGGTCCTTCATCAACATCGGTGACCCAATGGGTGCTCTGGTAATAGAGACGATATTCTATCTGCCAACCTTCGTAACGATCGTAACGATAGGATTGCGTGTATGGCACCGTGACTTCTGCTAACACACCACCTTCGGGGATGGATGATAAGGGTTCTTGGAACTTGATCTCGACCAATTGGATGTGCATGCTGTGGAGGTACCCACCCCAAACGCGATACCAATAGGGGTTGTAAGGGGGACCACTTGGTGGTGTGACTATGGAGTAAATATGGACCAATTGATCGCGATAGCGTTTGCCGACAATTTGGCTCTCGAAATTGGGTAAACCGCGTAAATCAATCTCGCGCACGGTTACCCGACCGAGAAGCCCGTAATCTTGTTCTTCCTGCCGTGGCGGGAATGGATTGAACGCCAGGCTGCCTAGAGCCAACGCGCTCACTTTCAAAAAATCGCGGCGAGTAACCTTTCTGACCATTATGGTCTGATTTTATCGAACTGTGGGCAGGAAATCAAGGCTCTAAATATCCGCGTTGAATGTTTAATATTGGCTCTCGGGTCGGGATGAAGAGAAAATATAGAGGATGACGCCAAACACTAACAAAAACGTTAATTCGCTTTTGGAATGAGTGTGATAAATTATGTACATCAAGTGTGCAAGCGCCGTAAACATCCATGAGAAAACAGGTGACCATAAACGGTCGCCTGTTTTCTTTATAACTTTGTCGCTAGAAAGGTTGCTCCTGATTCTTTCATCGTGCTCCGTAATTTGCTAGGTCCTTCCATTCGTCGAAACCGATCGAATTTTGATAGAGTTTCTGAAGCGTTTTAAGATCAGTGATAGATACGTATCTCTGATTCCTTTCTCCGGGATAGGTGGTGAAGACTAGTTGCATTTCCGGTGAAATAATGGGGGCGAATTGATTGTCCATAATGACGTTCGCCATTATTTTGACCGATCCGAAATGATCAGGGGCATGCTGTTGATAGTCAAGGGAGCGTAGGGTAGCCTCTACCTCCATATTCGGACCGTTCCAATAGACTGCATTGACCTGCATAACATAGATTTGTGATTCCAAGGCAGCAACGATTTCATTGATCAACCGGACTTTCAATGCATTCTCATCTAGCGGGGTTGGGGTTGCTTGAACAGCGGTGATCATCGGTGCAGCCGTGGGGAGGGGAGTGCTTTCCGGCGATGGAGTATTGGACGGATATGGGGTGAAGGTGGGCAGAGGGGTGTACGTCGGGTAAGGCGTATAGGTGGGTTGGGAAGTTTGTGTTGGCAGCGAGGCGATGGCGGTGCCGATCATCGCCTGAATGTCCTCATTCGATGGAGAACAGGCGATCGCGAGTAGGGTCGAGATCAGCAACAAGAGAAATCTAATTGTTTTTTTCACAATACCTCCTCAAAACGCTCTTTTAGCAAAGAGTATTTGAAATAATGGGAATTGAGTTGAGGGAACGTATGATTCCCGATCATTCTATTCCTCAAAGATTAAGAACCAAAGACCACATGCTGGCGTTCCGGTTGAGGGCATGTGGTCTTCAGTCGGGGCGGGCGGAATTGAACCGCCGACCTCTTGCACCCCATGCAAGCGCGCTAGCCGGACTGCGCCACGCCCCGTCGTGTAAGGCATTATAGCGCGTTCTCGCTTTTCTGGCAATGCCAAATTTTCCACCAAAACCCCACCGCTAGATGGTGATGTCTTGGAACTCATGAGTATAATGGTGGTATGTGTAGACTTCGCCTGGCTGCTTGGTTTGCATTGCTCTTTTGGGGCATCATTGTTTGGGGTTGCCAATTCAGAAACAACGACCCCGGTTGGGTTACGCTTACAAACCCTTCCACTACGCCAACGGATTATACAACCCGTTTGCAAGATACAACGACATGGACCGTCACGCCATATACGCGGAGCGTCATCAGTTCACCGGAATCGACTCCGACGACAACGAAGAAGCCAACACCTTCGCCAACCCCAACCAAGGTATTCCGTATGTGTTCCCCTCTCTCAATGCATCCACTAGAAGAACTTCCCCAGATTGTCTCATCGCCCTATAGCCCTCCACCACCGAATAGGAAAGAGGAACGCCACCATGGGGTTGACTTTGCATACTACCATTATGGAGATCGAGACACGATGTTGGGTGAGCCGGTCCAATCCGTTTTATCCGGAAAGGTAGCGGCGAGTTTGGTGGAGTGCAATCCCTATGGCAACTTTGTCATCGTTGAAACTCCGCAAGATGGATTGACCGAAGAACTCATTGAACACCTAAACATTGCACCGGGTCAATCCTTGTATCTCCTTTATGCGCATTTAAACATCCCGCCAGTGGTTCACTTGGGTGACTTGGTGGAAGCATGTCAATCGTTGGGGGAGGTGGGTATGAGCGGCTTCACGGAGATACCTCACTTACATCTAGAGACGCGCCTCGGTCCAAGTGGTCAGGTGTTTGGTGTCATGCGCTTCTATGATACTCGTGCCACTCAGGAAGAAATAAGTAATTATATTTTATGGCGCACCAGTGGACTTTTCCAACACTTTGATCCGATGACTTTATTATTATTCCCCTCAAACCTGTGAAGACCATCACCGAAGCGAAAATTACTTGACAATTGTGGTTCATTTTGATATGCTGTAACTACCGAACGGTCGGTAGGGAGGGCGAATGACCAAAGAGGAGATACTCGAGGTAGCCGCTCAAATCTTCAGCAAGAAGGGTTTTCACGCGGCTTCGATGCAAGATATCGCCGAGGCAGTTCACCTACAAAAGGCGAGCCTTTACCATCACGTCAATAGCAAGCAAGAGATTCTCCTAGAGTTGCTCAACCGTGCCTTGGATTTGATTATCGAACGGGTATCGGTGGTTTGCGAGAGTTCTGTTCCTCCAGAGGATAAGTTGCGTCACGCTATTCGAACATATTTACAAACGCTCTCTGAATATGATTACTTGGCAGCGGTCTTGCTATTGGAATATCGTTCCTTGAAACCTGAATTGCGGAATCGTCACATTCCCCGACGTGACCGTTTTGAGAGCCTTTGGCGTGGTCTGATCCAGGAAGGCGTGCAGGCAGGGTCATTTCGTTGCCATTCCCCATCCCTTGCAACCAGGGCACTATTAGGCACGATGAATTGGACCATCACCTGGTTTCGTCGCGATGGACCTCTAACCATCGAAGAAATCGCCGATCAATTTGCAGACCTATTCCTCGAGGGTTTGCTCATAAGAAAGACAAGCGAAGATGGATGATCATTTACCCCCGGTACAATTCTTTGAGAATGAAAAGGGGGCTAGGATCTACCAGATTCCACTAGAAGTGTTCCCCGGTCTTTGGGCTAAGGTATATCTCGTATTAACCGAGGATGAAGAAGGCAATGGCTACCGGGTATTGATTGATGCAGGCTCCGGATTTGGAGAGGCTAATCAACACTTGGAGAGAGGTTTCCAAAATATATCGGAGATAGAGGGAAAACCCATCTCTCTTTCGGATTTAACCCATGTTTTCATCACCCATGGGCATATTGACCATATTGGCGGGTTGTCTTACATTCGTCCACGAACCCAAGCATTGTTAGGCGTTCACGAGTTAGATAAACGTAACTTGACGAACTATGAGGAACGGATTACGGTCGTAACTTGTAAACTGAACCAGTTTTTAACCGAGGCAGGGGTACCTCGGGAAGAGCACAACGAACTTTTAGAGATGTATAAGATGACCAAAGGGTTGTTTCATTCCGTGCCGGTGGATTTCACTTACGAACGCATCGGCATGAAGATGGGACCCTTCGAGTTTCTTCATGTGCCTGGGCATTGTGCTGGGCATGTGGTTATCCGGCTGAATGGAGTACTTTTCAGCGGCGATCACGTCCTGAGTGAGATCAGCCCGCATCAAGCGCCGGAATATCTGACTTCCTTCACTGGCTTGGAACATTATCTCAACTCTCTGGTTGCTTTGGAGCAGTGGGCGAGTGATGTCCGGCTCACCTTGGGTGGACATCAGAGGGCGATGTACGATGTGAAAACTCGCTTGAAAGAGATTCGGCAAGTTCACCTCTCTCGCCTGGGAACCGTTTTGAACGTATTGGAGCAACCCCATACCATTTGGGAAGTTGCTCAATCCTTATTTGGGGAGGTGCAGGGGTATAACATTCTTTTGGCGGTCGAAGAAGCCGGCGCCCATGTGGAATACCTCTATCAAAGAGGGTATTTGGGCATAGAAAATGTACACGAAATGGAGAATAGCAGTTGTCCGATACCCATCTATTATCGGCGCTTGAAGGGCGATCTTACCCCATCATTGGCGTTGAAAGACGTGGATGGGTCGGACACCATTGGTGGTTAACATAAGTCAAGGAGGAAACCCATGTATTCTTTTGAACCGACTGAAGAGCAAAAGATGTTGGTGGAGGCGGTCAGCCGTTACGCCCTCAACGATCTCAGAGCAGCCGCACGCGAGGCTGAGGAAACCTGTCAGTTGCCCATGAAATTGATCGAGAAAGGCTGGGAGTTAGGTATTCTACAAGCCTCGGTGCCGGAGGATTACGGTGGCTTTGGAGAGCGGTCGGCTCTGACGGGAGTGTTAGCCATGGAGGAAATGGCATGGGGAGACTTGGCTGGTGCTATGGCGGTGATGACACCCTCCCTATTTGTCCTTCCGATTCTACTTGTGGGGAGTGAAGAGCAAAAGAGAACCTATCTCCCGCCAGTGGTTGAAGCGGAGTGGAAACCTTATACCGCTGCATTGATGGAAGCGCGCTTCGACTTCGATCCCAACGAATTGGATACAATTGCCCAAGCAGAAGGGGAGGGTTATCTTCTTCATGGAGAAAAGGTTTTTGTACCCTTCGCAGCCGAGGCAGAAGCCATGATCGTCTACGCTCGTCTGGATGGTAAAACCCAAGGGTTCATCCTTCCCAAGGGTACTCCAGGGGTACAAGTCATCGAACGCCAGAAGTTGTTGGGCATCCATGCACTCCCTCTATATCGTGTTCAATTTGAAGATGTGCGCTTGCCTGCGGAGAGTCGTCTTGGAGGTCCACAAGGACATGACTTTACGCCCATCATGGATGCCTCTCGCCTGGCACTGGCTGCCATGGCTGTTGGTGTTTCGAAAGCCGCTTATGAATATTCACGCGATTATGCCAAGGAACGTGAGGTTTTTGGAGTGAAGGTTGCCCAGAAACAGGCAATTGCCTTCATGCTGGCAGAAATGGCAACCGAGATAGAAGCCATTCGCTTATTGCTGTGGGAAGGTGCGTGGATGGTCGATCGCGGCAAGGAAGAGGCAAGCAAAGTCACCTATCTTGCTTGGACCGGTGCAGCGGATATGGCGATGATGGTGACCGATCGCGCCGTTCAAATCTTAGGCGGTCACGGGTATATCCGTGAACATCCGGTGGAGTTATGGATGCGCAATGGTCGGGGATTTGCGACATTCTGTGGGTTAGCCATGGTTTGATTCTAGAGGATTGTTGGGAGAGTGAGCCATGATTGACTTTGAGATGCCTGAAACGATTGCTCAGACACGTTATCTGGTACAGACCGTTGCTGAAAATATGATGCGCCCGGTCTCTCGTTACTTTGATGAACATGAGCATGAGGTTCCGTGGGATTACATCAACTTCATGCATACGGCGATTACCGCCATGGGTGGTAGTTCCATGGCGCCGGAGGAAGGGAAGAAAGACGAAGCCAAGGAGAAGAGACCTCATCTTGGCTATCAACGATTGGCGGTGTTGGTAGAGATGCTAGCCTGGGGAGATGCGGGCATTTATCTTTGCACTCCTGGGGGCATGCTGGGTTCGGCGGCAGTGGCTGCTTCAGGCACTCCTGAGCAGAAGAAGAAGTTCCTGAGCCGCTTTCGTGGAGAGAAGCCTGTCTTTGATGGGATGGCAATGACCGAACCCCATTGTGGCTCGGATACATCTGCCATTCGAGCGACTGCTGTATTAGACCCGGAGACGAATGAATGGGTGCTCAATGGAGAAAAAATCTTCGTCACTGCCGGACACAAAGCCTTGGAACTATCCAATGGTTTTGTGGTCGTTTGGGCGAAGATCGACCCCAATGCAGGGCGCGCAGGAATGAGGGCGTTTGTCATTGAAGCAGGAACACCTGGGTGCAAAGTGACCAAGATGGAACACAAACTGGGCATCCGTGCCAGCGATACTGTTTCGATTGTCCTCCAAGATTGCCGTGTACCATTCGACCACATCTTGGGTAGCCCAGTGGTGGAGAAGACTACGGAAGGATTCAAGGGTGCGATGGCAACGTTCGATGCCACCCGTCCAATCGTTGCCGCGCAAGCCTTGGGGATCGCCCGAGCTGCCCTAGAGACCGTCAAGGAGGAACTGAGCAAACGCGGTGTGAACATTCGCTATGGGCTGCCGCGTCAGAAGTTGACAGCCATTGAGCGTGACATCATTGATATGGAAGTGCAATTACGGTCGGCTTGGCTGTTGGTGCTCAAAGCCGTGTGGATGGCAGATAATCGCTTACCAAATCCGCGCGAGGCTTCGATGAGCAAGGTGCGCGCTGGCGATGTGGTGGTCAAGATCACCCAAAAAGCAGTCGAGATTCTCGGTCCCCTTGGATATAGTTGTGACCTACTGCTCGAAAAGTGGTTCCGAGATGCTAAGATTTGTGACCTCTACGAGGGCACCGGTCAAATCAATCGGTTGGTTGTAGCGCGCAACATCTTGGGCTATCGTGGCAGTGAATTGCGTTAACCTTGTGCAACGAATCCTTTCCCTCGTTGTGTGGATTGGGGTCTTCCTTTCACTCATAGCCTGTGTTGGTACGGTAGGTGTAAGAAGTCCATCCAATGCTGAGCCTTCTATTCACGGTGAAGGAAATGAATTATTCCAACAACGTATAACAAACTTTTTTGACCGTTATTTGCGCTCACCCTAAATGGGCGTTGATTTGATGATTCTCTGCAAGCCAAGGAGTGTGACATGAAACTCCGCGAACTATTCCCTGAGATTTTGCTGATAGGTAGCATCTTGATCAATGGTGGGTGTGACTTGATGAGAACGCCAGTGCCTCCCACGCTTGATCCCGGTATGGTGATCACCCATGCAGCACAGACCATCATCGCCCGCATGACGATCGAGGCAACCTTGGCAACGTGGACGCCTACGCCCACTTCCACTTCTACGCCGACTCCGACACCTACGCCCACCGAGACCCCTACGCCCACAGATACTCCAACTCCTACTGAGACCCCCTTTCTGACAGATACGCCAACACCAACACCGACCATACCGCTTTCGGTCTCGTTTCGGGATGACTTTTCGATAGATACAGGTTGGTTCACCGTGGATCGTGGTGATTATGGCTTTCGACTGGTTCAAGGGGGCTATCTGGTCTTCGTCAACGTTCTCAATACGCCTATCTGGAGCGTGAGGCAACGTAAGTTCATAGATGTTAGCCTGGAAGTGGATGCTTCCGTGCTATCGGGAGCAGAGGATAACTACTATGGCTTGGTTTGCCGGCAAGTGAATGGCGATAATTACTACGCTTTGGTGATCAGCCCTAATGGGTCGTACGGCATCGCCAAAGCGAAAGAAGGCGTTTTCAGTTTCATCCAAGAAGGGGAAGCACCATCAGGGGTGATCAAATCTGGAATGGAGGTCAATCGAGTGAGGGCGGATTGCATGGGGAAGACCCTCAGTTTGTATGCTAATCAAGTTAAGTTGGTTGAAGTGGAGGATAGCGATTTCGAGGGAGGATGGGTTGGGGTGATTGTCGGAACACGCTTTTCAAGCGGTGTGGAGGTGCTTTTCGATAACTTTGCTGCAATGAAACCTTAATCCGTTCGAGGAATCAGATATTTGGTCATTTTCTGTCTTTGGACACAGGAGGCAAAATGAAGTACAAAGTTCATCATGCGGTCGTGCTCGGTGCGGGTACGATGGGAGCAGCCATCGCTGCTCACTTGGCGAACGCCGGCGTTAGGGTTACATTACTAGATATTGCGCCGAAACAATTAACCCCAGAGGAGGAAAAGAAAGGGCTTACATTGAACGATCCAGAGGTTAGAAATCGCATTGTGCGTGAGGGATTGGAACGAGCCATCAAGTCACGCCCGGCGAGTTTTTTCACCCCAGACCATGCCTCACTGATTAGCATCGGTAATTTTGAGGATGATTTTGAGGTTGTTAAAGAGACGGATTGGATTATTGAAGCCATTATTGAAAACCTCCAAATCAAGCGTTCACTGATGGAGCGGGTGGATGGTGTGCGCTCTCCTCATGCCATTGTCAGCACCAACACCTCGGGTATCCCGGTAACTTCCATCGCTGAGGGTCGTTCGGAAGGCTTTCGGCAACACTTTCTAGGAACTCACTTTTTCAATCCGCCACGTTATCTGAAATTGGTAGAGGTCATTCCCACCAAGGATACTCTCCCCGAGGTTGTGGAGTTCATCAGCCGCTTTTGCGAACATCGCCTAGGGAAGGGGGTTGTCATTGCCAAGGATACGCCCAATTTCATTGCCAATCGGTTGGGGTTCGGCAGTGGGGCATTTGCCTTGGATTACATCCTCGAACATGATTACACGGTGGATGAGGTGGATGTGATCACCGGTCCACCAATGGGACGTCCGAAGACGGCGACCTTTCGACTGATAGATTTGGTTGGGATTGATGTCTGGCAACATGTGGGCACAAACCTAGCTCAAGCCATCCCTCATGACCATCAAGCCTTGCGCTATTTGAAATCCGAACGAGCGAATCAATTGATCAAGACAATGGTGGAGAGAGGTTGGCTGGGTACCAAGACCAAGCAGGGCTTCTATAAACAAGTGGAACAAGATGGCAAAAAAGAATTCTGGGCACTCAACCTCAAGACATTAGAGTACGAGCCACCAACGAAACCTCGCTTTGAATCCATCGGCAAAGCCAAAGATGTAGAGCACATCGGCGACCGCCTGAAGATATTACTCCAAGGGGAAGACCGCGCCGCTCAGTTGGTTCGAGCCCTGACCTATCAAGGGTTTTCCTATGCCTCACAGTGCATCCCAGAGATCGCTGATACACCCAAGCCAGTTGATGATGCTATGCGTTGGGGATTCAATCACGAAGCCGGTCCGTTCGAGACTTGGGATATGCTTGGTGTGGCAGAAACCTGCGTTGCTATGAAAACATCCGGTTTCCCTGTTGCTCCATGGGTAGAGGAGATGCTGGCGAAAGGCTTTAACTCCTTTTATCAGTACCAAGAGGATCGCAAAGTGGGGGTATACAACGTTGTAACTGGAAAATACGAGCCGATTCGGCGTCCACCTGGTTTGGTTCTCCTCAAAGAGTGCAACGTCATCAACAAGAACCCTTCGGCAACCCTATGGGATATGGGTGATGGGGTAGGGTGTGTGGAATTCCACACGAAGATGAACACACTCGATGAGGATATGTTCAACATGATCGAATTGGCATTGGACAGGGCAATCTCTGATTTTGAAGGCATAGTCATTGGCAACGAGGCAGAACACTTCAGCGCAGGGGCAAACCTGTTCATGGTTGTGCTTTCGGCACAGAACCAATTGTGGGATCAGTTGGAAGCCGCCGTGAGGAAGATGCAACAACTCAACCTGCGCATGAGATATTTTCCCAAGCCCGTGGTGATGGCACCAGCCGGGATGGCATTGGGAGGTGGCGCGGAAATCCTCATGCATGGCAGTCGGGTGGTCGCATCGGCTGAACTGTATGCGGGTTTGGTTGAAATCGGCGCGGGAGTGATCCCTGCCGGTGGTGGCACGAAGGAGATGCTGCGAAGAATTCTCAATCCACCGATGCGCACTCAGAATGCCGAGGCATTGCCCTTCTTGCAGAGAATCTTCGAACAAATCGGCATGGCTAAGGTCTCAACCAGCGCGGAAGAAGCGCGCGAAATGGGATTGCTGAGCCCTGGGGATCGCATCGTGATGAATCGCGACCGCTTGCTCGCCCAAGCCAAACAGGAGGTGTTAAATATGGTGGCAGGGGGTTATAAACCGCCTTTGCCCGAGAAGATTTACGCCGGCGGACGAGATGCCTTGGCAGCCTTGCGGGTGGGTATTTTCATGTATAGGGAGGGCGGTTATATCACCGCGTATGAGTCACACATTGCCCAAAAATTGGCGAATGTCATATGTGGTGGTGAACTAAGTCGTCCAACTTGGGTGACGGAACAATACATCCTCGACTTAGAACGAGAGGCGTTCCTCTCCCTGTGCGGTGAGGAAAAAACACAACAACGAATGTGGAATCTGCTGCAAACGGGAAAGGTCTTGCGAAATTAGTCGGAAAAGCATAGATAGAGGAGCGAAAAGATGAACGGAGTAAATGCAAATCGCGAAGCGGTGATCGTTGGCGCAGTGCGTACTGCAGTGGGTCGGGCAAAGCGGGGTAGTCTAGCGACCACCCGTCCGGATGATATGGCAGCGGTCGTGATCCGGGAATTGCTACGTCGAGTGGAGGTAGTCAAACCAACGGAGATTGATGATGTCATCCTCGGATGTGCTTTTCCCGAAGGGGAACAAGGGATGAACATGGCGCGTATGGTAACATTACGGGCAGGTTTGCCGGTTTCGGTGCCAGCCGAGACGGTCAACCGCTTCTGCTCCTCGGGGTTACAGACCATTGTTCATGCTGCTCATGCGATCATGGCAGGGCAGGCTGAGGTCATCATTGCAGGAGGGGTTGAGTCGATGAGCATGGTCCCCATGACGGGTTTCAAATTTGCGCCCAATCCTTTCTTCGCTGCCGAATCGCCTCAGGTCTATACCAACATGGGGTTGACTGCAGAAAATGTGGCTGCAAAATATGGAATCAGTCGAGAGGAGCAGGATGCTTTTTCACTGTGCAGTCATCAAAGGGCTCTTGCCGCGGTCGAGTCCGGAAGGTTTGATGCGGAGATCGTACCCATCGAAGTCGAGATAACCGAATTGGGTGCCGATGGCAAGCCAACCAAGCGTGCATTTACCTTTCGTCGCGATGAGGGACCGCGGGCGGATACCAGCCTAGAAGCACTGGCGAAACTGAAACCGGCTTTCAAAGAGGGTGGAACCGTCACAGCAGGGAATTCGTCACAGATGTCGGATGGTGCAGCTGTGGTGATGGTGATGTCGCGTGCAAAAGCCGATGCGCTAGGGCTGAAGCCTTTGGTGCGTTTCGTTGCTTATGCGGTGGGGGGCGTTGAGCCAGAACTAATGGGTATCGGACCGGTTGTTGCTGTTCCCAAGGTGTTGAAACTGAGCGGTCTTTCTTTGAAGGATATTGGTTTGATTGAACTGAACGAAGCCTTCGCTGCTCAGAGCCTTGCTGTCATTCGCGAACTCAACCTTGACTTGGAAATCACCAACGTGAATGGAGGTGCAATCGCCCTTGGTCACCCATTAGGCTGTACCGGTACGAAATTAACTACCCAAATTATATATGAAATGAGGAGGCGGTCTGTTCAATTTGGTATGGTCACCATGTGCATTGGCGGCGGCATGGGTGCTGCTGGCATATTTGAAAATCTTTCATAAAAAGGAGATCGAGCGATGGCTGAGATTAGCATACAAGAATTGATGAATCGGATGCCGAAGGCATTTTTGCCTGATCAGGCGGAGGGCGTGGACGCGGTCATCCAATATCACTTAACCGGCGCAGAGGGGGGTGATTGGGTGATCACCATTCGCGATAAGAAGTGCACTGTGGCGCCCGGAACAACCGAGAATCCAACCATGACTCTGACGGCGGATTCTCAAGTGTATAAGGACATCGTCCTTGGGAAGATCGATCCCATGGCTGCCTTCATGCAGCAGAAGGTCAAACTTAGTGGCAACCTCAATTTGGCATTGGGATTGACCAAATACTTCAAATTACGCTGATGCCATCTTGTGATTTGCGGAGATCAAGGTTGATTTTTGCCTTGCACCTCCGCTTTTTTTAATTCATAAAACTTTTTCTTGACTTTTGGTTTCAAAATGTGCTATTCTTAGCATGTTGAGAGGACATGTGTCCCATCATTCTGGAATTTTGGGTTCTTCATCCCAAATCGTGAGTGGTTAGATAACTACCGTTCATGAAGGTTTGCTTGGAATACACCATTTGCCGGGCTGCTAGCCCGGTCATTTTCTGAACGCGCCAGGCTTTCGTGCTGTGTTGCTGTTCGCCTCATTATCCTACTCTTGGAGAATCGGACAAGGTCATGGTGCAACGGGAACGTGTCGCTGAAAACGTATATTTTTTTCAAAGTGAAATCTATGCTCAGGTTACTGCTGGAGCGGTGATCGGTCCAAATTGGGCGGTGGTGATTGATACGCTTGCACTGCCAGAGGAAACCATCGAGATACGCAATTTCATTGAGCAGGAAATCGCCGTTCCGATCCGCTATGTGATTCTCACCCATTATCATGCAGACCATAGTTGGGGAGCTTACCTATTTTCGGGAGCGACGGTGATCGCGCATCAATTGTGTCGCCAAATGTTAGACACACGCGGGCGATCATCCTTGGAAGAGGCTCGAACGCAAAACCCTGTTTTTCGGAACGCACGCATCATCCTTCCTCAACTCGTCTTTTCCGAAGGGACGATGGGGTTACGGGTGGGGAAGAAAGCACTTACTCTGATACCACTGCCAGGTCATAGCGCAGATAATCTCGGCGTATTGGTCGAGGAAGACCGTGTGTTATTTACTGGGGATGTCTGTATGCCGCTGCCCTATATCGTTGACGGAAATATTGATGATATGATTGCTTCTCTCAAAAAAATCAGCAAAATGGGATTAGAGAACATCATTCAGGGGCATGGAGATATTGTGTTACGGGGGGAGATTGATGGAGCAATTCGCGAGAACTTGGCGTACCTTTCGGCAATCCGCAAGGTGGTGCGAAAAGCCGGACGGCGGAAATACCCTCTAGATGTCCTGAGAGAAGCCGATGTAGAATCTTGTGGAAAGAGTCGCGTATTGATCGGTGGCTTAGCAGAGCATCTCCATCAGCGAAACTTGCAGGCTTTGTATCGGCAAATGTTCAACAAAGAACCGATCGGCTCCGAGATAGAAGAAGAGTGACAACTGGATGAACAGGTGGATTGGAAGAACTGGTGAGAATAGGTTTCAAGAGAAGCCATCAACCACGAAGAGGTTGCTGGTTATTTTCCACTTTGGTCTTTGGTTCCGGTACATCGGAATAGATTTCGATGGGGATTTCGAGGATGCGAGTGTTCTCATTAGTTCGGTGAATGACAAACGCTTTGCACGCCCATCCGTCTTCTGAGTAAGCCCAAATGAGATGGATCACCCCAGGGTAATAGGCTTCATCCACATCTATGGCAGAGGGATAAGATGGTCCGCTCGGATGGGAATGATAAATTGCGATGAGGTCTAATCCCTTCTCTTCCATTTCCATGAACAGATGATATTGCTCCTGGGGATCCATTCGAAATCTGATGGGACTATGCAAGATGTTCGTAACTGAAAAGACCTCTTCGACTTGCTCTCCTTTGCCAAAGAGCAATCCACATGCCTCTTCGTGTGTCCGTTCGTTGACATCACGTAGCATCTGACTCCAGTGGTCGTATTGTAGTCGAAGCCTTTTAGGTACGTGAAGGTTCATCCTGTCCAAAGGGCTATTCCCCATACGATGAAGAGTACGACCAGCGGTTCAATGATGGCTTGATGAAGAGAGTTTCCCTCGTAAAGACTACCGACCAAACTGGTTAACGCATAAGCAGGTGCAAGCAGTGCTAAACCATAGCCTATGGGTGTGATGGGCAGGTAATAAAGCGAAGTAATAAATTGGGCTGAGATGAATGCCAAAGCACCGGCTTGTAAGATGAGCCAACGACCGCGGAGGCGCAAGTGGAGGGTTCGCAGTGCTACTAAACCGCTAGCGAAGGTCAGAATGGGGAGGACCAGAAAGAGGCGCATACCGGCAGAACGTAACGCAATCGCTAGAGCAAGGTAGAGCGCGAAGGATACGGCGGTCAAGCCAGCCGTTGCCAAATTGTAGTGCGCATCTGAGGGATCTACCACGATATATTCTGCTACCATAACGAGCATGAGCAACGCACTGCCGAGCAGAAAACTGGCTATCCATAAAGTGCCGAAGGGAAGGCGATACAAGGGAACGCCAATGACCCAGGCAGTGAGAGCAGGTAAGAGCCAATGCTGAAACGTGCTTTGATGACTTAGGGCTGGGTGATCTCGGATGAGCCAATCACTTCCAGATGCGCTCAGTCCTGATACAATTAGGATGATGATCGTTCGGATGTTGATTTCAAAGTTGAAGAAAACTCCAGGCAGTTCAATCGTTAACTGACGTGGTGGTAAATCAACAAAGCGGGTGAATGCATAAGCCAACAGGATCGTTGCTGCCAATATGCTCAGGCGATCTGGGTTTGGCAAGTAACGAGATCGAGAGGGTTCTATCTCAGACATCGTAATGATTATAGTTTATCATGACCGATAAGAAGTCGCTTTTTTGGAAAATAATAAGAGGTATTTAACCATGCGCATTGGAATGTTAGCGGATGCTTATAAACCCCATATCAGCGGCATTACGAACTATATCTCTTTGAGCAAGAAGTATTTGGAGAGGAATGGACATGAGGTCTTCGTTTTCACGTTCGGGGGAGAAAATTACGAAGATGACGAAAGCAACATTGTGCGTTCGCCGGGCTTCCCGCTGATTGATACGGGCTACTACATCAATATTCGCTATCCTGTCCCGGTGCAACGATTACTATATACGATGGATGTGGTACACGTTCACCATCCCTTTATCAGCGGAAGACTGGCTCTTCGTTATTGTCGCCCTAAAGGCATCCCGATCGTTTTCACAAATCACACGCGGTATGATTTGTATGCTCAGGCTTATTTACCGATCCTCCCGGAGGAAATCAGTGAGACCTTCTTGAAGGCATATCTGAAGTCGTTTTGCGCTGCTTGTGATTTCGTCATTGCTCCTTCCAAAGGCATAATGGATGTCATGCGTCATTTGGGGGTGGATGTGCCGATAGAGATCATCCCAAACGGTGTTGAAATTGCTCCATTCCGCCATGTTGAACACCCCATACAGAAGAACGAACTTGGTTTCACAGATGAAGATGTCCTTTTGGTCTACGCGGGACGGCTAGGACCGGAAAAGAACCTTCCCTTCTTGCTGCGAGCCTTTGCCGGAACGGCTAAGACCTACGAAAATGCTAGGTTATTGATCATCGGCGATGGTCCAGAGAGAGATAACTTGGAGGATCGGGTGCAGTATATGGGCATTAGCGAAAGGGTGCGTTTCGTCGGCATGGTACCCTATGCAGAGGTGCCGCGCTATTTGGCTGCAGGAGATGCTTTTGTGACGGCTTCTGTGACGGAGGTTCATCCACTTTCAGTCATCGAAGCAATGGCTACGGGCTTGCCAGTATTGGGTATTCGTTCCCCGGGTGTTGGAGACATCGTCGAAGAGGGAGTGAATGGTCTGCTTGCTCCAGAGGAGGACCTTGCAGTTTTTACTGCGAAGATGGTGCGGTTGGTTGCGGAGCCAGAGACTCGCCGATTTATGAGCGAAAATGCTCGACGTTCTGCAACAAAGTATGACATCGAACGAATTATACAAATCTTGCTATCCCATTATGAACGTTTGCGAGTTGAGGCTTCCAAACGTCAGGGTAATCTTCGTTTTCGGTTGTCCAAGGTCTTTAAGGGACGATGAACGCTGAGAAGAAGTCACTTGGAAATTGGGGCGAAGCACTCGCTGCAGAGTACCTCACCCAACGCGGGTATATCGTCTTAGAACGAAATGTCCAGACCCCATATGGAGAGATTGATTTGATTGTTCAGCAACCCGATTTCGATGGGTCTGATCGCACTCAGAGTAAAAGCGGTGCATTGACGCTTGTGTTCGTTGAGGTGAAAACACGCACCTCATCCTCGTTTGGCTATCCAGAGGAAGCGGTGACGGTAGGGAAGCAAGAGCACCTCCTAGCGGCAGCGCAACATTACTTACAACAACATCCCGAGTTCGAAGGATGTTGGCGAATGGATGTGATTGCCATTCGGCGTTTGCCAAAAATGGGCAAGATCGAAATCCGCCATTTTGAAAATGCATTCCACTGAAGTGCCTGAGCCGATCAAACTCATCGTCATCCTTGGACCCACTGCGGTGGGCAAGACGGAAATTGCCATCCAACTCGCCGAACGAGTAGATGGTGAGATCATCTCGGCGGATTCGCGCTTGTTCTACCGCGGTATGGATATCGGCACAGCAAAGCCGAGCCTGGCGGAAAGGACACGCGTGCGACATCATTTGATAGATGTTGCTGATCCAGACCAGGTCTGGAGTCTCGCCCTTTTTCAGAAAGCGGCGCATCAAGCCATTCGGGAAATTCACTCCCGGGGACATCTTCCCTTCCTGGTTGGAGGGACAGGACAGTATCTATGGGCGGTGATTGAAGGTTGGCGTCCTCCGCCAATGCCCCCCGATTCTCGGCTGCGTCTGGTGCTCGAACGATGGGCGGGAGAGGTCGGAGCAGAGGGCTTGCATCGGCGCTTGGCAGTCTTGGACCCTCGGGCGGCAGAGCAGATTGATTACCGCAATGTACGGCGAACAGTGCGCGCCTTGGAAGTCATCTTGCGCACCGGGCAGACCTTCTCTTCGCAACGATTGCGCCAACCTCCGCCATACAAAGCCTTACTCTTGGGGTTGTGCCGCCCACGTGCTGAGTTATACGCGCGTGTGGATGCTCGTATCGAAGCAATGATTGCAGCCGGCTTTGAAGAGGAGGTGCGTGCCTTGTTGCAGAAAGGGTATTCCCCAGACTTACCTACTCTCTCTGCGATTGGTTATCGCGAGATGATTGCTTATCTTAAAGGGGAGATCTCACTTGAAGAAGCCATCAAGTGGATGAAGCGCCGTACTCGTCAATTCATTCGCCGCCAGGCGAATTGGTTTCGTGAGGATGATCCCAATATTCGATGGTTCACGGTGGGAGAAAACACGGTCGCTGAGATGGAGCAGACCATCCGCAATTTTCTAGCAACAAATATGTTCATGTAAGCCGTGTGTTCCAACGATTATATACATGGTAGCCGCACCGAAAGAGTGCTGCTACCTTATGTGCTCCCTGCCTTTGTAAGACTAGAAAAGGGATTGCTTAGGGTGATCTGACCAGTGCAACTCGGTAAGATGTCGATTTGTGTTCAGTTTTCCGCCTCAGATTTCCCTTTGTTCACTCCGCTGGAAGGCATGAGTCAAGTTGTTCGTAATTTTTTATACCCTGAATGCTA
>FWPU01000697.1_pt1 | contig 107963 bp, 117 predicted proteins | sample 2228361 | NCBI WGS metagenome assembly FWPU01 (sample SAMEA103939777, study PRJEB20133) | metagenome | reverse complement strand
CGCTTCGCCATCCGCGAGGGTGGCCGGACCGTCGGGGCTGGGGCGATCACCCAGATCCTGGAATAGGGACCGATGGCGAAGCAGCGGATCAGGATCCGCCTCAAGGCCTACGACCACCGACTGCTCGATCAGTCGGCGGCCCAGATCGTCGAGACGGCCCAGCGGACCGGCGCCGACGTCGTCGGTCCTGTTCCGCTGCCGACCCGGATCGAGAAGTTCACCGTCCTCCGCTCGCCCTTCATCGACAAGGACAGCCGCGAGCAGTTCGAGATCCGGACCCACAAGCGACTCATCGACATCCTCGATCCGTCGTCCAAGACGATCGACGCGCTCATGCGCCTCTCGCTCGCCGCGGGCGTCGACATCGAGATCAAGATGTGATCGACGATGACGAACCGTCTCGGCCTCATCGGCCGCAAGCTCGGCATGACCTCGATCTTCGACGCTGACGGGACCGTCGTCCCGGTCTCCGTCGTCGAGATCGAGCCGAACACCGTGACCCGGCTCAGGACGCCGGACCGGGATGGCTACACGGCCGTCCAGGTCGGGGCCGGGCGGGCACGCCGGCTCACCAAGCCCGTCGCCGGCCAGCTCAAGGGGCTGCCCCCGGTGGCGACCCTTCGCGAGTTCCGGGTCGACTCGGTCGACGGCTTCGCCGTTGGTCAGACCCTCGGCGTCGCCGACGTCTTCGCCGCCGGCGAGCTCGTCGACGTGACCGGGGTCTCGAAGGGGCGCGGCTTCGCCGGTACCGTGAAGCGCCACCACTTCAAGCGGGGTCCCAAGACCCATGGCTCCGACAACTACCGGAAGCCGGGTTCGATCGGCCCCGGGACGACCCCTGGCCGGGTCTACAAGGGCCTCCGGATGGCGGGCCACATGGGTGCCGAGCGAGTGACGGTGAAGAAGCTCCGGGTCGTTCGGACCGATCCCGAACGGAACCTCCTCCTCGTCAAGGGCGCCGTCCCCGGTCCTCGGGGCGGTCTCCTCCTGGTCCGGAAGGCGTGACGATGCCGACGACGACCCTCTACGACCGAACCGGCAAGGAGATCGGGAGCGTCGAGCTACCCGACGTCCTCTTCGCTGCGCCGGTGAATGAGGCGGTCATCCACCAGGTCGTGACCGCCCAGCTCGCCGGGCGCCGGCTCGGCACCCACGACACGAAGACCCGCGGCGAAGTTCGCGGCGGTGGCCGGAAGCCGTGGCGCCAGAAGGGGACCGGGCGGGCCCGGCAGGGCTCCCGCCGGGCGCCCCACTGGGCCGGCGGCGGGACCGTCTTCGGCCCTCACCCCCGTTCCTACGAGCAGCGCCTGCCGCGGAAGATGAAGCGTCTCGCCCTTCGAGGCGCCCTGACGGCGAAGCTGAACGAGGCCGCCGTCCGGGTCGTCGACGACCTCGGCCCCGAGGAGATCCGAACCCGCGACCTCGTCGGCAGCCTCGAGGCCCTCGGCGCCGGCGACGGCAAGGAGCGGCGCGTCCTCGTCGTCGCGCCTGCCCGCGACCCCGTCCTCGAGCTCTCGGCGCGGAACCTGCCGAAGGTCGAGGTCCTCCTCGCCGACTCGCTGAACGTCGTCGACCTCTTGAAGGCCGACCTCGTCCTCATCGAGCAGGCGGCCATCGGCCGGATGGCGGAGGTGTACGCATGAGCGCCCTGACGGCGGCCGACATCATCATCCGACCGATCATCAGCGAGAAGTCCATCGACCAGGCCGGGCGGGGGAAGTACACCTTCGAGGTGCACCCGGAGGCGAACAAGATCCAGATCAAGGCGGCCGTGGAAGAGCTCTACCGCAAGGAGGGTGTCCAGGTCGTCGGCGTCAACGTCCTGACGACGAAGCCGAAGGAGAAGCGGCGGGGAACCCGTCGCGGCCGGATCGTCGGTCGGACGAGTGCCTGGCGGAAGGCGATCGTGACCCTGGCCCCCGGCCAGAAGATCGAGTTCTTCGAAGGGGTGTAGGGATGCCGCTCCGGAGCTACAAGCCAACCTCCCCGGGCCGCCGGTTCATGACCCGGCCGACCTTCGAGGAGATCACGACCGACGAGCCGTACAAGCCGCTCCTCGAACCCCAGAAGCGAGGCTCGGGACGGAACAACGCCGGCCGGGTCACGGTCCGTCACCGCGGTGGCGGCGAGAAGGCGCACTACCGCCGGATCGACTTCAAGCGGGACAAGTTCGGCGTCCCCGCCCGGGTGGCGACGATCGAGTACGACCCGAACCGCTCGGCCCGGATCGGCCTCCTCCACTACCGCGACGGCGAGAAGCGGTACATGCTCCTCCCCCACGGCCTCCGAGTCGGAGACGTCGTCGTCTCCGGGCCGGATGCCGAGGCACGGCTCGGGAACGCCCTGCCCCTGGCGAACATCCCTCTCGGGACGACGATCCACAACATCGAGCTCGTCCCGGGCCGGGGCGGCCAGATCGTCCGTGCCGCCGGAGCCGCCGCTCAGCTCCTGGCCAAGGAGGGCGAGTACGCCCAGGTCCGCCTCCCCTCGGGCGAGGTCCGCCGGATCAGCCTCCGCTGCATGGCGACGATCGGCCAGGTCAGCAACCTCGACCACGAGAACCAGAGCCTCGGCAAAGCGGGTCGGGCCCGTCACCTCGGCCAGCGACCCGAGGTCCGCGGCGTGGCGATGACACCCCGCGACCACCCCCACGGTGGCGGCGAGGGGAAGTCGCCGGCCGGCATGCCGCCGAAGACCCCCTGGGGCAAGCCGGCGATGGGCTATCGAACCCGCCGGAACAAGACGACCGGGCGGCTCATCGTCCGGTCTCGGCACCGCAAGGCCTAGCGAGGAGACGAGGAGATGTCGCGTTCGGTCAAGAAGGGGCCGTTCGTCGAGGCCCGGCTCCTTGCCCGGATCCAGGAGATGAACCGCCGGAACGAGAAGCGGGTCGTGAAGACCTGGTCCCGGGCCTCGGTCATCTTCCCCGATTTCATTGGCCACACCATCGCCGTCTACAACGGCCGCAAGCACATCCCGGTCTACGTGACCGAGAACATGGTCGGTCATCGGCTCGGTGAGTTCGCCCCGACCCGGACCTTCCGGGGCCACGGCAAGCACACCGACCGGTCGGCCTCGCTCAAGTAGGAGCCGTCGTGGTGCGCGTATCAGCAACTGCCAAGTACGTCCGCGGCTCGACCCGGAAGGCCCGTCTCGTGACCCAGGTCATCCGGGGCAAGTCCGTCGAGGAGGCGGCCGCCCTCCTCCGCTTCATGCCTCAGGCGGCCGCCCGCGACGTGGCGCGCGTCCTGAAGAGCGCGACCGCGAATGCCGAGAACAACCTCAATCTCTCGGCCGAGGACCTCGTCGTCATCGATGCCGTCGCCAACGAGGGTCCGACGATCAAGCGCTGGCGGCCTCGCGCGCAGGGTCGGGCGTTTCCGATCCACAAGCCGATGACCCACATCACGGTCGTCGTCGGGGACCGGGAGGGGTAGCCATGGGTCGGAAAGTCCATCCCTACGGTTTTCGGATCGGCATCACCCGCGACTGGATGGCGAAGTGGTATGCCGACAAGGAGTACACGAACCTCGTCAAGGAGGACCTCGCCATCCGCCAGCTCGTCGAGCGGCGGTTGGCGAACGCCTCGGTGAGCGCGGTCGAGATCGAGCGCGGGATCAACTACGTGACCGTGACGATCCACACCGCGAAGCCGGGGATCGTCATCGGCAAGGGCGGAGCGAACGTCGAGCTCCTCCGCCAGCAGATCGGCGAGCTGACGGCGCCCCGGAAAGTGAAGCTCGAGATCCGCGAGATTCGCCAGCCCGAGCTCGACGCCTACCTCGTCGCCAGCAACATCGCCCAGCAGCTTTCGCGCCGGATCGCCTACAAGAAGGCGATCAAGCAGGCGATCCAGCGGACGATGAAGGCCGGGGCGAAGGGGGTGAAGATCCAGGTCGCCGGTCGCCTCGGCGGCTCTGAGATGGGCCGCAAGGAGTGGGACAAGGAGGGGCGGATCCCCCTCGGGACCCTCCGGGCGGACATCAGCTATGGGCAGGTGCACGCCCACACGACCTACGGTCGGATCGGGGTGAAGGTCTGGATCTATCGGGGCGACGTCCCACCGACCCGGACGACCGTCGCCCGAGAGCCGGCGGCTGCCGCCGCGCAGGGGGCCTGACCGATGTTGATGCCACGACGAGTCAAGCACCGGAAGGTCATGCGCGGCCGGATGTCGGGCCTGGCCAAGGGGGGCACGACGGTCGCTTTCGGTGAGTATGGGCTGGCCACCCTCGAGCCGGCCTGGATCACGAGCCGCCAGATCGAGGCGGCCCGGCGGGCGATGACCCGCTCGGTCCGCCGGGGCGGCAAGATCTGGATCCGGATCTTCCCCGACAAGCCGGCGACGAAGAAGCCCGCCGAGACCCGGATGGGCTCCGGCAAGGGAGCCCCCGACCACTGGGTTGCGGTCGTGAAGCCGGGCCGGATCCTCTTCGAGATGGCCGGCGTCGAGCTTGCCCAAGCCCGCGAGGCAATGCGCTTGGCGAGCCACAAGCTCCCCGTAGCGACCCGCTTCGTCGTCCGGGAGGGCCATCGAGAGGTGAGCGATGGACATCGATAAGATCCGCTCGCTCTCCGACGCCGAGCTCGAGCAGGCCCTGGCCGAAGCGAAGCAGGAGCTCTGGAACGCCCGCTTCGCTCTCGCCACCCGCCAGCTGAAGGACACGAGCCTCATCCGCCGGACGCGACGCACGATCGCCCGGATCCTGACCGTCAAGCGCGAGCGCCAAGCGCAGCGCGCCCGAACGGCCTGACGGAGAACCCGATGACCACCGCTTTCCAGTCACGCCCTCGCCGTCGCAAGACGAAGATCGGCCGGGTCGTCTCGGACAAGATGGACAAGACGATCGTCGTGGCCGTCGAGCGCCTCGCCCGCCACCCCCTCTACAAACGCGTCATCCGCCTGACGAAGAAGTTCGCCGCCCACGACGAGGCGAACGAGGCGCGGGTCGGCGACACCGTCCTCATCGAGGAGTCGCGGCCCCTCTCCCGGACGAAGCGCTGGCGCCTCGTGGCGATCCTCGGTCGAGCCGGCGAAGCGGAGCCCGCTCGGGCCGAGATCGCTGCCGAAGAGGAGGAGACGAGCCTCGTCATTCACGCCGCCGCCCACCCCGGGAAGGCGCGGGCCGGCTCTGAGGCGGCGGTGTCGTCGCCCGAGTCGGCCGCGACGGAGGAGACGAGGGAATGATCCAGGTCCAGACCCGTCTCCGCGTTGCCGACAACACCGGCGCCCGGGTCATCGAGTGCATCCGGATCCTTGGTCGCTCCCAGAAGCGGACCGCCGAGGTCGGTGACGTCATCATCGCCAGCGTCAAGTCGGCGGCCCCGAACGCACCGGTCAAGAAGGGCGACGTCGTCCGGGCCGTCGTCGTCCGAACGGCAAAGGAGTACGGTCGACCCGACGGAAGCTACATCCGCTTCGACGAGAACGCGGCGGTCCTCATCAACAACCAGGGGAACCCCCGGGGGACGCGGATCTTCGGCCCCGTCGCTCGGGAGCTCCGGGACCGGAACTACATGAAGATCGTCTCCCTCGCCCCGGAGGTGCTGTGATGGCTGCTCCACCCCCGGTCACCGGCCGGACGAAGGTGCCCGAGATCCGCAAGGGCGACACCGTCGTCGTCCTCTCGGGTCGGGACGCCGGGAAGCGCGGCGTCGTCGAGCGGGTCATCCGCCGCGATCCTGCCCCGACGGGGGTCCGCAGCCTCTACCGGCGCACGTCGCCCCGGGGCGGTGTCTTCGTCGTCGTCGAGGGCGTGAACATCGCCAAGCGCCACACGAAGCCTCGCCGGGCACAGGGCGGTGGCGCCCCCGGCTCGATGCCCCGGATCGAGCCGGGCGGCATCCTCGACGTCCCCCAGCCGCTGCCGATCTCGAAGGTCATGGTCGTTTGCCCGAAGTGCGATCGGCCGACCCGGATCGCCCACCGCACCCTCGACACCGGTCGGCGGATCCGCATCTGCCGCCACTGCGGGGAGCCGTTGGAGGTGAAGACCTCGTGAGCAGCCGCCTGAGAGAGCGCTACCGATCCGAGGTCGTCCCGGCCCTGACGAAGCAGTTCGGCTACCGAAACCCGATGCAGGTGCCGCGGCTCGTCAAGGTCGTCGTCAACGTCGGCCTCGGCGAGGCGCTGAAGAACCCAAAGGCCATCGACGCGACGGTCTCGGACATCGCCCTCATCACCGGCCAGCGGCCGGTCGTCACCCGGGCCCGCCGCTCCATCGCCCAATTCCGGCTCCGGACCGGAAACGCCATCGGCGTCAAGGTCACCCTTCGGGGAGAGCGGATGTGGCACTTCCTCGACCGCCTCATGTCCCTCGCCCTGCCTCGGATCCGGGACTTCCGGGGCCTGTCGAGCCGGTCCTTCGATGGTCGTGGCAACTACTCCCTCGGTCTCCGCGAGCAGCTCGCCTTCCCGGAGATCGATTACGACAAGATCGACCGTCTCCGCGGGCTGGAGATCAGCATCGTGACGACGGCGAAGACCGACGAGGAGTCGAAGCGCCTGCTCGAGCTCCTCGGCTTGCCCTTCGCCTCGTAGGCGCGGGGAGGAGAACGATGGCCAAGAAATCGATGATTGCCAAGGCGAAGCGGACGCCGAAGTTCCGCGTCAGGGCCCACAACCGCTGCACCCTGTGCGGCCGCCCGCGGGGCTACATGCGCCGCTTCGCCCTCTGTCGGATCTGCTTCCGGGAGCGCGCCCTTCAGGGGCAGCTCCCGGGTGTCACGAAGTCGAGCTGGTGAGCGACGATGCAGCTGACCGACCCCATTGCCGACATGCTCACCCGGATCCGGAACGCGAGCCGGGCCCGCCACCCCGAGGTCGTCGTCCCCTCCTCGCGGGTGAAGCGCGAGATCGCCCGAATCCTGAAGGAGGAGGGCTTCATCGCCGACTGGCGAGAAGAGCGGTCCGGGGCGCGGGCGAACCTCGTCCTCAGCCTCAAGTACGTCGACGGGAAGGTGCCCGTCGTCTCGGGCCTGAAGCGGATCAGCAAGCCCGGGCTCCGGGTCTATGCCCGGAAGACCGACATCCCCCGTGTCCTCGGCGGTCTCGGGATCGTCATCGTCAGCACGAGCCGCGGGATCATGACCGGTGCCCAGGCCCGGCGGGCCCAGCTCGGCGGCGAGATCCTCGCCTACGTCTGGTAGGGCCACGATGTCGCGCATCGGACGTCTCCCGATCCCGATCCCGCCTGGCGTCGAGGTCGCCCTCGAGGGGCGACGGATCATCGTCCGCGGCCCGAAGGGTGAGCTCGTTCGCGACCTCCACCCCGACATGATCGTTCGCCGGACCGACGACCACCTCGTCGTCGAGCGGCCGAGCGACCAGAAGCTGCACCGCCAGCTCCACGGTCTGACCCGGACCCTCGTCGCGAACATGGTCGAAGGGGTGACGAAGGGCTATCGCAAGGCCCTCGAGATCAGCGGCGTCGGCTACCGGGCAGCCCTCGTCGGTCGAAAGCTCCAGCTCAGCCTCGGCTACAGCCATCCCGTCGAGATCGAACCGCCCGATGGGATCAGCTTCGAGGTCGAGAACCCGACCCGCCTCGCCGTGGTCGGGATCGACAAGGAGCTCGTTGGCCAGGTGGCAGCTCGGGTCCGGGCGACCCGCAAGCCCGAGCCCTACAAGGGCAAGGGCGTCCGGTACGCCGGCGAGGTGATCCGTCGCAAGGCGGGCAAGGCCGGCAAGATCGGTGGCAAGAAGTGAGGACACGACGACGATGACCAGGGTCGCCAGCCGAAGCGCCGCCCGCGCCAAGCGCCACGCCCGGATCCGACTCCGGATCTCGGGCACGCCCGAACGACCGCGCCTCGCCGTCTTCCGGAGCCTCAAGCACATCTACGCTCAGGTCATCGACGACAGCGTCGGTCGGACCCTTGCTGCCGCCTCGACCCTCGAGCCCGAGCTCCGGGGCTCCCGGTTGACGAAGACCGAGGAGGCCCGGATCGTCGGCCGCCTCGTCGCCGAGCGGGCGAAGGGGGCCGGGGTCGAGCGGGTCGTCTTCGACCGGGCCGGCTACAAGTACCACGGCCGCGTGGCGGCCCTCGCCGAGGCGGCCCGTGAGGCCGGCCTCGACTTCTGATCCGGAGGAGCCATGCCGAAGATCGATCCAAACAAGCTGGCCCTCGAGGAGCGGGTCGTCCAGATCAACCGCGTGGCGAAGGTCGTCAAGGGCGGCCGCCGATTCAGCTTCAGCGCCGTCGTCGTCGTCGGCGATGGCGCCGGGCACGTCGGGGCCGGGCTCGGCAAGGCCGGAGAGGTCCCCGAGGCGATCCGCAAGGGGGTCGAGGATGCGAAGAAGCACCTCATCCGGGTGCCGATGGTCGGGACGACGATCCCCCACGAGGTCCGCCAGGAGTTCGCCGCCTCGCGGGTCCTCCTGAAGCCCGCCTCGAAGGGGACCGGCGTCATCGCCGGCAGCTCCGTCCGGGCTGTCGTCGAGGCAGCCGGCATCCGTGACATCCTGACGAAGGTCTACGGCTCGACGAACCCGGTCAACGTCGTCCGGGCGACCCTCGAGGCCCTTCGGAACCTCCACTCGGCGGAAGAGCTCTCGGCTCGCCGCGGGGTCCCGCTGCGGAGCATCGTTCCGGGCCAGCCGACGACGGAGGTGGCCGATGCCCGGTAAGCTGCGGGTGACCCAGATCCGGAGCACGATCGGGCACATTGCCCGGAACCGGGCGACGATCCGTGCCCTCGGGCTCCGCGGGATCGGCGACAGCGTCATCGTCCCCGACAACCCGGCGACCCGGGGGATGGTCCGCCAGGTCCGTTTCCTCGTCAGCGTCGAGGAGCTCCCCGAACCGAGCGAGGAAAAGCGATGAAACTCCACGATCTCCATCCCGCCCCCGGATCCCGCCGGCCACGAACCCGCGTCGGCCGGGGCATCGCCGCCGGCAAGGGCAAGACCGCCGGCCGCGGCACGAAGGGCCAGAAGGCGCGGAGCGGAGGCTCGATCCCGCCCTGGTTCGAGGGCGGTCAGACGCCGCTCCACCAGCGGATCCCGAAGCTCCGTGGCTTCCGCAACCCCCTCCGGATCGAGTACGAGGTCGTCAACGTCGGGCGGATCTCGGCCCTTGCCGAGGCGGGCCGCCTGCCGGCCGTCGGCGGGGGCCCGATCACCGTCAACCAGGAGATCCTCCGGGCGACCGGACTCGTCTCGACCCTCCGCCGACCCCTCAAGGTCCTCGGCGCCGGGGATGTGACGGTCCCCCTCTTCGTCGTCGCCGACGCCTTCAGCCGGACGGCCCGAGAGAAGATCGAGGCGGCCGGGGGGACGGCCCAGGTCCTCGAGCCGGCTGGCTCCGCGCCGGGGACCGGCGAGACCCCGGCCCCGGCCACGGCCGATCGCGGGACGATGGCCGAGGATCGTGGCGCGCCGTCCGTGGGCGCCGCTGAGACAACGGCCGGGGCCGAGGACGTCAAGGGCGGGGACGCGGCGGCCGGGTCATAGCTCGTGTTCGAGTCCCTCCTCAACGCCTTCCGCGCTCCCGACATTCGGCGACGGATCCTCTTCGTCGCCGGCATGCTCATCGTCTTCCGCTTCCTCGCCCACGTTCCACTGCCGGGCGTCGACAAGACTCGCCTCAGCCAGTTCTTCACCGACAACCCGATCTTCGGGCTCCTCGACCTCTTCTCGGGCGGCGGCCTCTCGAACCTCTCCATCGTCGGCCTCGGGGTGAACCCGTACATCAACGCCTCGATCATCATGACCCTGATGTCGAACGTCATCCCGAGCCTCCAGCAACTGTCTCGGGAGGGGGAGTACGGGCGGAACAAGATCAACCAGTACACCCGCTACCTCTCGGTCCCCCTGGCCGCCCTGCAGGCCTACGGCTTCCTCGCCCTCCTCCACGCCTCGCAGGTCCTCCGAACGGGCTTCGACCTGGGCACCTTCGAGACCGTCACCCAGATCGTGACCCTGACCGCCGGCTCGATCCTCTTGATGTGGATCGGCGAGCTCATCACCGAGAAGGGGATCGGGAACGGCGTCAGCTTCATCATCTTCGCCGGCATCGTGAGTCGGGCGCCGGCGGCGATCGGCTCTTTCCTCCAGAGCCCCGACCTCGCCTCAGGGATCGTCTTCGCCGTCATCGGCGTCGCCGTCGTCGGGGTCATCGTCTTCATCCAGGAGGGCCAGCGACGGATCCCCGTTCAGTACGCGAGCCGGGTTCGTGGTCGTCGCCTCTACCAGGGCGGCCAAACCTTCTTGCCGCTCCGGGTCAACCAGGCCGGGGTCATTCCGATCATCTTCGCCGTCAGCATCCTCCTCTTCCCCCTCCAGATCGCCCAGTACTTCACGACCTCCCAGGTCCAGATCATCGCCGACGTTGCCCTCGCCATCGTCGGCTTCTTCCAGAACACGGCGATCTACGCCACCCTCTTCTTCCTCCTCACCGTCGGCTTCACCTACTTCTACACCGCGTTCACCTTCCGGCCCGACGACACGGCCGAACAGCTCCGGAAGAACGGCGGCTTCATCCCCGGGATCCGACCTGGGCGCCCGACCGAGGAGTACCTCGGCCGGGTCGTCTTCCGGATCACCCTCGCCGGTGCCTTCTTCCTCGGCTGCGTCGCCGTCCTGCCGTACATCATGTCGGCCCTCCTACCGGGTCTCGGGGCGATCCAGCTCGGCGGCACGGGGCTCCTCATCGTCGTGTCGGTCGTCGTCGAGACGATGAAGCAGCTCGAGGCCCAGCTTCTCATGCGGAGCTACGAGGGCTTCATCCGGTGAGGCGGGCGCGGTGAGGATCATCGTCCTCCTCGGTCCGCCCGGGGCCGGCAAGGGGACTCAGGCGGCGGGCCTCGCCGGCGACCTCGGGCTCGCCCACGTCGCCACGGGCGACCTCTTCCGGGCCCATGTCGCGGCGGGGACCGATCTCGGACGGCTGGCGAAGGGCTTCATGGAGCGGGGTCAGCTCGTGCCCGACGACGTCACCCTCGGGATGCTCCTCGCCCGCCTGGCCGAGCCGGACGCCGCGGCTGGTGTCGTCCTCGATGGCTTCCCTCGGACCCGGGCCCAGGCCGAGGCCCTCGATCGCGCCCTCGCCGAGCGCGGCGAGCGAGTCGAGGTCGCCCTCCTCATCGATGTCCCCGAGGACGTCCTCGTCGCTCGCCTCGCCGACCGCTGGATCTGCGAGGCGGCCGGCCACGTCTACAGCCGGACGGCCCGGCCGCCGAAGGTCGATGGCCGCTGTGATGTCGACGGCTCGCCGCTCGTCCAACGGGCCGACGATCGTCCCGAGACGGTTCGAGCCCGGCTCGCCCAGCAGATGGCGCCCCTGGCCGAGGTCGTCGCCCACTACGAGCGGCAGGGGATCCTGCGCCGGATCGATGGCCAGGAGTCCATCGCCGCCGTCGGCGCGGCCCTCCGAGCCGCCCTGAGCGGGGTTGGCGCCCCCACGGCCGAGGGCGCGCCGACGGCCGAGGGCGTCTCGACCGGAAGCGCCCCTTCGACCGGGGGCCCGTCGGTCACCGGCGGCGCTCCCCGCACCGGACCTCGGCAAGCGTGACGGCACCGGCCATCCGGCCCCGCTCCAGGGGCCAGATCGAGACGATGCGGCGGGCGGGGCGGATCGTGGCCGAGGTCCTCGCCCTCATCGAGGAGCGCCTTCGCCCGGGCGTCTCGACGGCGGACCTCAACGAGCTTGCCGAGACCCACATCCGGCGGTCCGGGGCGATCCCGTCCTTCAAGGGCTATCGGGGCTACCCGGCGACGATCTGCATCTCCATCGACGACGAAGTCGTCCACGGGATCCCGGGGCGGCGGACGATCGGCGAGGGTCAGGTCGTCTCCGTCGACGCTGGGGCCATCGTCGACGGCTGGCACGCCGACGCTGCGCGGACCTTCGTCGTCGGGAGCGCCTCCGATGGCGTCCGCCGGCTCGTCGAGACGACCCGGCTCGCCCTCCTGGCCGGCATTGCCGCGGCGGCACCGGGCAACCGGATCGGCGACATCTCGGCTGCCATCGAGGACGTCGGACGGGCGGCGGGGCTCGGGATCGTGCGCCAGTACGTCGGCCACGGGATCGGCGAGGCGATGCACGAGGACCCGCAGATCCCGAACTATCGAACCGGTCGCCCGGGGCTCGTCCTCGAGCCCGGCCTGACCCTCGCCATCGAGCCGATGTTCACCCTCGGTGGGCCTGAGGTCGAGCTGAAGGCCGACGGCTGGACCGTCGTCACCGCCGACGGCTCCCTGGCTGCCCACTTCGAAGAGACGATCGCCGTCACCGTCGACGGGCCGGAGATCCTCACGACGGTCTAGGGCGGCGCTTGTCGGATGGGCGGTCGATCTGGTATGCTGCGCGTTCGCGTGTCCGGCCCCTCCGGGCCGGGCATCGCTGCGAGAAGGGAACGATCTGAAGGTGGCAAAGAAGGACGCGATCGAAGTCGAAGGGACCGTCGTCGAGTCACTACCGAACACGATGTTCGCGGTCGAGCTCGACAGCGGCCATCGCGTCCTCGCCCACATCAGCGGCAAGCTCCGGATGAACTTCATCCGGATCCTGCCCGGCGACCGGGTCCGGGTCGAGCTCTCGCCCTACGACCTGACTCGAGGTCGCATCACCTACCGCCTGAAGTAGCGAAGAGAAGGACGCCTGAGGACACGGTGAAAGTCAGAGCCTCCGTCAAGGCCAGGTGCGACAACTGCAAGATCATCCGACGCCACGGGACGGTCGTCGTCATCTGCACGAACCCGAAGCACAAGCAGCGGCAGGGGTAGGTGGATGGCCCGCATCGCTGGTGTCGACATCCCGCGCGAGAAGCGCGTCGAGGTCGCCCTGACCTACATCTACGGGATCGGCTTGCCGACGGCCCAGAAGATCCTCGCCCAGACGAACATCAACCCAGATACCCGGGTCCGCGACCTGACTGAGGACCAGGTCGGCCGCCTCCGGGAGGTCATCGACCGCAACTACAAGGTCGAAGGTGACCTCCGCCGGGAGGTGGCGATGAACATCAAGCGCCTCATCGAGATCGGCTCGTACCGGGGCCTTCGCCACCGGCGGAACCTCCCGGTTCGAGGTCAGCGAACGAAGACGAACGCCCGCCAGCGGCGCGGGCCACGGAAGACGGTCGGCGCCCGCCGCAAGAAGTAGGCGGCCGGATCGAGACGCCGAGGCAAGGAGAGGGAACGACAGCAGGTGGCAGACCGAAAGCGAGCGACGCGCCAGCGCCGCCGGGAACGGAAGAACGTCCCGGTCGGCCGGGCCCACATCCAGGCGACCTTCAACAACACGATCATCACGATCACCGATCCGGCTGGGAACGCCGTCGCCTGGGGATCGGCCGGGGCGGCCGGCTTCAAGGGCTCCCGGAAGAGCACGCCCTACGCCGCCGCCATGTCGGCCGATCTCGCCGCCCGTAAGGCGATGGAGCACGGGATGCGGCAGATCGAGGTCTTCGTCAAGGGGCCGGGTGCCGGGCGGGAGCAGGCGATCCGCTCCCTCCAGGCCGCCGGTCTCGAGATCACGGCGATCACCGACGTGACGCCGATCCCGCACAACGGTTGCCGGCCGCCGAAGCGGCGACGGGTCTGACGGAAGGGGAGGACGATGGCCCGCTACACCGAGTCGGTCTGCCGACTCTGCCGCCGCGAGGGAATGAAGCTCTACCTCAAGGGGAGCCGCTGCTACACGAAGAAGTGTGCCTTCGAGCGCCGTCCGACCCCGCCTGGCCAGCACGGCATCCGGCGGCGCAAGCTCGGCGACTACGGCCAGCAGCTTCGCGAGAAGCAGAAGGTCCGCCGGATCTACGGCGTCCTCGAGCGGCAGTTCAAGAGCTACTTTGCCGAGGCGGCCCGTCACAGCGGGGTGACCGGCGAGTACCTCCTCCGGATGCTCGAGCTCCGGCTCGACAACGTCGTCTACCGGCTGGGCTTCGCCGCCTCCCGGGCCCAGGCCCGGCAGCTCGTCAGCCACGGTCACTTCGCCGTGAACGGCCGGCCGACGAACATCCCCTCGTACCAACTGAAGCCTGGCGACCGGGTCGAGGTCCGGCCCTCGCGGATCGACCGCGATCCCTTCAAGCTCGCCCGGGAGACGCTCCGCTCCCACCAGCCGCCGGAGTGGCTGCAGGTCGACCCGGCCAACCTGGCCGGCACCGTCGTCGACGTGCCGCGGCGTGAGCACATGCCGCAGGAGCTGAGCGAGCAGCTCGTGGTCGAGTACTACTCGAGGTGAGTGCCCGATGATCGAACTCGAGACACCGCAGATCGAGCCGGTCGAGGAAGCCGGAACGTACGCGAAGTACGAGGCCGGCCCCCTCCAGGCCGGCTACGGGGTCACCCTCGGCAACGCCCTCCGGCGGGTCCTCCTCTCGTCCCTCGAGGGCGCTGCGGTGACGTCGATCCAGATCCGGGACGTCTACCAGGAGTTCAGCACGATCCCTGGCGTGAAGGAAGACGTCACCCAGATCGTCCTGAACGTGAAGAAGCTCCGCCTCAAGAGCTTCGCCAGCCATCCCGTCCAGCTCCGGCTCCATAAGAGCGGGGCCGGTCCGGTGACGGCCGGCGACATCATGGAGTCGGCCGACGTCGAGATCGTCAACCCCGACCTCGTGCTCATGACCATCGACTCGGACGACGTGACCATCGAGATGGACCTCACCGTCGAGCGCGGGGTCGGCTACCTTGCCGCCGAACGGACCGAAGCCCTCCCGATCGGGGTCATCGCCGTCGACGCCATCTTCACCCCCGTCCGTCGGGTGAACTACTGGGTCGAGAGCATGCGCGTCGGCCAGATGACGAACTTCGACAAGCTGACGATCGAGATCGAGACCGACGGGACGATTACCCCCGAGGAAGCCCTCTCCCGGGCGGCCCGGATCCTCATCGAGCAGTTCCAGCCCTTCGCCAACATCGGCCTGGGCTCGGTGGCGGTCGAACCGGGCGAGACCGGGCTGCCGGCTCTCCCGCCGAACATGCTCGACATGCCGATCGAGGAACTCGACCTGCCGATGCGCGCCTACAACTCGCTGAAGCGGAACAACATCGTCAAGGTCGGCCAGCTCCTCCAGCTCCGCGACGAGGACCTGCTCCGGATGCGGAACTTCGGCAAGAAGTCCCTCGATGAGATGAAGGAGCGGCTCAGGATGCGGGGCTTCCTCCTCCCCGAGTCGGGTCAGGAGACCGTCGAGCCGGGGGCCGCCGACACCGGTCGGGAGGCCTGAGGCGTGGCGCATCGGATCGCCGGCCGGAAGCTCGGCCGCAAGACCGGGCCGCGGTTGGCCCTCTACCGGAACCTGACCGTCGCGGTCCTCCGCTACGAACGGATCCAGACGACCGAGGCGAAGGCGAAGGCCGTCCGGGGCCAGGTCGAGCGGATGATCAGCCTCGCCAAGCGCGGTGACCTGGCGGCTCGGCGGGCCGTCGTTGCCGAGTTCCCGAACGAGCCGCTCGTCGTCACGAAGCTCTTCGACGAGATCGCGCCAAAGTACGCCGACCGGTCGTCGGGGTTCACCCGGATCGTCCGGCTCGGGGCCCGACGGGGCGACGCGGCCGAGATCGTCCAGCTCGAGCTCATCTGAGTTCGAGGTAGGTAGCCGAGAGGGGTGCGCTATCGGGCACGGGTCGAGTACGATGGCACGGACTTCGCCGGGTTCCAGCTCCAACCTGGAGCCCGGACGGTCCAAGGGGTCCTCGAGGCCGCCCTCGCCGCACTCTCCGATGGCGTGCGGCGACCGGTCGTCGGGGCCGGCCGGACCGACGCCGGCGTCCACGCCCTCGACCAGGTGATCGCCTTCACCTACGAGGGCCGGCTGACGGCGCCGGAGCTGGAGCGGGCCCTCAACGCCCACCTCCCGTCGGACGTCGCGGTTCGCGAGGTCCGACGCGTCCCGGCCGGCTGGCACCCCCGTCGCGCGGCGCGGTATCGGGAGTACCGCTACACCGTGTGGAACGGGCCGCGCAGCCCGCTCCGCGAGCGGTACGCGCTCGGGGTGCGGGACCCGCTCGACGTCGCCGCGATGGCGCGGGCCGCGGCGGCCCTCGTGGGTCGCCACGACTTCAGCGCCTTCGGGGCGGCAGATCGGCAGCCCGTCCGGACCGTCCACTCGGTCCGGGTCCGGAAGCGTGGCTCGCTCGTGACGATCGACGTCCGGGCAGACGCCTTCCTGCGGGGCATGGTCCGCCGGATCGCGGCCGTCCTCATCGAGGTCGGCCGGGGTCGGGCGGACGAGGCGATCGTGGCCGCTGCCCTGCGGTCGGGCCGGCCCGCCCTCCACGGGGCGACGGCACCGGCGAAGGGGCTCTGTCTCCGGCGGGTCGCCCTCGGCCGGCCGTTCGTCGGCCGGGCCGACAGTCGAACGCGGATGGAGTATCGAGACGAAGACGATGAACGCGAGAACGTATAGCCCGCGAGGCAGCGAGATCGAGCGACGCTGGTACGTCGTCGACGCGACGAACGAGACGCTGGGTCGTCTCGCCTCGCGGATCGCTCGCGTCCTCGAGGGCAAGCACAAGCCGACCTACGCCCCCCACCTCGACTGCGGGGACCACGTCATCGTCCTGAACGCCGCCAAGGTGGCGGTGACCCGGGACAAGCGGGAAACGAAGATCTATTACCGCCACAGCGGCTACCCGCACGGCCTGAAGCAGGAGACCCTCGGCCAGCTCCTCGCCCGGCGACCGGAGGAGGTCATCCGGCGCGCCGTGAAGGGGATGCTGCCCCACAATCGACTCGGCGCCCGTCAACTCCGGAAGCTGAAGGTCTACGCCGGGCCGGACCATCCCCACCAGGCCCAGCGGCCCGAGCCGCTCATCTGAGATCGAGGACATCGTCATGTCGACGCCACCGTTCTTCGCCGGGACCGGACGCCGCAAGACCGCGGTCGCCCGGGTCCGGCTCCTGCCCGGTGAGGGTGAGATCGTCGTCAACGGCCGGTCCCTCGAGGAGCACTTCGGGAACGCCGTCCCCCTCGGCGACATCTTCCTGCCCTTCCGGATCACCGGGACCGAGGGACGCTTCAACGCCATGGTCAAGGTCGAAGGGGGCGGAGGCTCGGGCCAGGCCGGAGCGATCCGCCACGGCATCGCCCGAGCCCTCCTGGAGGTGGACGAGGCCACCTACCGGCCGCTCCTCCGTGCGGCCGGGCTGCTGACCCGCGACCCCCGGATGAAGGAGCGGAAGAAGTACGGCCTCAAGCGGGCCCGGAAGGCGCCGCAGTACACGAAGCGCTGATCCGGGGTCGGCGGCGCCTGGACTGCCCTGCCGGCGATCCGGGGCCGCAGCCATGATGGGCGAGCGGCGACCCGTTGACGGGGCTGGTCCGGTCGGTACCCTCGGGACCGTCATGGGCTGCCGATCGCGTCGCCAATGAGCGGATCGATCTACGAGGAGTACAAGGCCGTCCTCCGGCGGGGTCATCTCGCCGTCCTCCGAGGGGAGCTCGAGGCGGCCCTCGAGGCGTACCGCGAGGCCGCCGGGATCGTCCCCGAGCGTGCCCTCCCCCACACGAGCATCGGCACCGTCGAGCTCCGCCGAGGGCGTCCAGGGGACGCCCTGGCCGCCTTCGAGGCGGCTCTCCAGCGTTCTCCCGACGACGAGGGTGCGCTGGCCGGCCTGGCCGACGCCCTCGCCGCCCTGGGCCGCCGCGCCGCGGCGGCGGAGGCTCTCGACCGGCTCGCTGGCCTCCTCGAGGCCAATGGTCGGATCGCCGAGGCCTGCGAGGCGGTGAGCCGCGCCCTCGACCTCGCCGAGTCGCGGTCGAGGCGGGCGGCCATGGTCGCCCTCGTCGAGCGCCTCCGTGCCTCCCCGCTCGACGCCGCCGCCGAGGCGGCCCTGGCTCGAGCTCTCCGAGTCCTCGGTGGTCCCGTTCCGGCGCCGAGCGGGTCGGCCAGCGGGGCCGGGCCAGGGCGAGGCGTCGCCGGAGCACCGCTGGGGGGCGACGCGGCGGTCTCCGGACGAATTGAGGAGGCGCCGATCCGCGAAGCGGTCCCGCCGGTCGAGGCGACGCCCGAGGGAGCCGAGCCGGCCGAAGCCGTCGAGTCGCCCGAAGGAGCCCGGGAGCCCCTCGAGCTGGCCGAAGTGGCCGAGGAGCCGGTCGCGCGGCTCGAGGGAGCTGCCGCGCCCCTGGAACCGGCCGTGGCGGTCGGCAGCGGAGTGGCTGGGGTCGGGACGTCCGTCGAGGCGGGGGCGACACCCGGGTCGGACAGCGCCGGGCGATCTCCCACTCTGGTCTCTGCCGACGAGGCCGTCCGACTCAGTCTCGCCGCCGAGGAGGCCCTCGAGGCCGGCGATCGCCCCACCGCCGTCGAGCGCTTCCTCGAGGCCGCCGCTGCCCACGCCGCGGCGGGGCGGACTACGGCGGCCCTCGACGCCTGTGCCCGGGCCGTCGCTGCCCAGCCCGACGCCCTGGAAGCCCAGGAGGCGCTCGTCCACCTCTATCTCGAGCTCGGCTGGCGGGACCTGGCCGTCGAGAAGGTCGGCCTCCTCGACCGCTTGAGCGCCCTCGGGAGCGACCCCCTCCTCCGGGCGAGGGTGCTCCGTCTCGCCCGGGAGGTCGGCGGGATGGCGGGACCAACGGCGGAGGATCGAACCTCGCCGACCTGACCGGTCGTCGGGGCCATCGGGCGACGAGGTGGCGGGCCGGTCGCCCGGGGGCGAGGCGTCCGGCGGGTCCGACTAGCAGGTCCGACTGACCGACCAGGCGCGGCCAGGCTCGGGAGGCCGTTCGCCTCTCCTCCGTGGCGGGGTACACTCAGGGCACGATGCCGCAGCCCCTTGCGTCGCTGCTCGACGACATTCGGCCGACCGCGCTGCTGGACATCGCCATCACGGCGCTCCTCTTCTACTGGCTCTTTCTCCTGATCCGAGGAACGCGGGCGGTCCGGCTCGTCATCGGAGTCAGCGTCCTCGTCCTCGTCTACGTCGTGGCCCAGGCCCTCGAGCTCCGGCTCCTCACCCAGATCCTCCAGGCCGGCGGTCTCGTCGGGATCTTCGCCCTCGTCGTCGTCTTCCAGCCCGAGCTCCGCCGCGCCCTCGAGCGCATTGGCCGGGTCGGTTCCTTCGGTTGGCTCTTCGCACCCGCCGACCGGCGGGCGATCGACCACGTCGCTGGCGAGATCGCCCGGGCGGCCCAGGCCATCTCGGCCGAGGGCTACGGGGCGCTCATCGTCATCGAGCGGGAGACGGGCCTCGAGGAGATCGCCGAGACGGGAGTCATGCTCCACGCCGACCTCTCGGCCGAGCTCCTCCGGACGATCTTCGTCCGCGGCTCGGCCCTCCATGACGGGGCCGTCATCGTCCGGGGTGACCGGGTCGTGGCGGCGGGCGCGCTCCTGCCGCTCGCAGAGACGACGGTCCAGACCGAGCGGATCGGGACCCGCCACCGAGCGGCCCTCGGGATCACCGAGCAGACCGACGCGATCAGCGTCGTCGTCTCCGAGGAGAACGGCCAGGTCAGCCTCGTCGAGCGAGCCCGGATCGTCCGCAATCTCAACGAGCGGCAGCTCGAGCGGGCCCTCAAAGCCCTCCTCGAGCCAGGCCGACCGGGGAGGCTCCATCTGGCCGCCGGCGAGCGGACCAGGCCCGCCTCCCGGCTCGGCGAGCTGGCGGGCGTCCTGGGGCGGTTCACCAGCCGAGTCCCTCGATCCGGTGTCGCGCCTGGGGCGCCGGGCTCTGAATCGACCCCTGGCGAGGAGGCACGGTGATCGCCGCCCTCCGCTTCATCGTCCGGAACTGGCCCCTGAAGCTCGCCGCCATCGGGCTCGCCTCCGTCCTCTACGCCGGTCTCGTCCTCTCCCAGAACGTCCAGTCGTGGTCGAGTGCCGTCCCCATCGTCCCCGTCCGGCTCCCGCCAAACGCCGTCCTCGTTGGGAACCTCCCCTCGGTCACCTCGATCCGGTTCATCGCCCCGCCGGAGGTCGCCGCCCGACTGACGAGCGACAGCTTTCGGGCCAGCATCGACCTCTCGACGGCAGTCGTCGACCCCGCCCACCCCTTCGTCAGCTCCCGTGTTCGTCTCGAGGTCGCCGACAGTCGGGTCACCATCGTCGACTACAGCCCCCAGGAGATCCTCGTCCAGCTCGACCCGCTCATCTCGAAGTCCGTCCCCGTGGAGGTGGAGACGGGCGAGGTGCCGAGCGGGCTGACGGTCGGGACGCCCGAGCTCGAGGTGCCCCAGGTGACGGTCTCCGGTCCAGCCTCCGTCGTCGACCTCGTCCGGGCGGCCCGGGCGACGGTCGTCGTCCAGCCCTCGGGACTCGACGTCGATGCCGACGTCCCCCTCGTCGCCGTCGACGCCCTCGGGAACACCCTCCGTCCCGTCGACATTCGGCCCGACACGATCCGAGTCAGGATTCGGGTCGGCAGCCAGGCCCAGACGAAGACCCTGCCGGTCAACCCCGTCGCCACCGGCACGCCGGCGACCGGCTACGAGGTCGCCTCGGTGAGCGTCGAGCCCGTCCTCGTCACCGTCGAGGGCGATCCCGACGCCCTCGCCCCTCTGGCCCGGGTCGACACCCAGCCCGTCTCGGTCTCCGGGGCGACGAGCGATGTCAGCGCCACCGTCGGCCTGGCCCTCCCGGAGGGGGTCCAGCCGCTCTCGGCCGACCGGGTCCGGGTCGTCGTTCGGATCCGGGCCCAGACGGCGACGCGGACCTTCTCGGCCGGGCTCGTCCTGGCCGGCGCCCGGGACGACCGGCGCTACGACCTCTCGACCGATCGGGTCGCGCTGACCGTCGGCGGGACGGTCGCCGACCTCGATCGACTCCTCGGCCGCGACCTTGTCGTCAGCCTCGACGTGGCGGCCCTCGGGCCCGGTTCGCACGACGTCGAGGTGCGAGTCACGCTCCCGGCCGGACTGACGGTCGTCGCCGTCAGCCCCGCCACGGTGACGGTGACGGTGACCCTGGGACCGACTCCGGGCCCCTCGCCGACGCCGTCGCCTCCGAGCCCCTCGCCGTGACCCGGCCGTCCGGCCGCGTCACCGGCCCTGCGATCTCGTCGTCCCAGAGGACGGCACCGAGCGAGCGAACCACACGGGAGGTTCCATGACCCGCCTCTTCGGCACCGACGGCATCCGTGGCGTCGCAAACGTCGACCTCAAGCCGACCCTCGCCTACGCCCTCGGCCGAGCGACGGCGCACCGCCTGGCGGGACCCGGCGGGGCGATCGTCGTTGGCCAGGACACCCGGCGCTCGGGAGACATGTTCGTCGCCGCCATCACCGCCGGGGCGACGAGCCTCGGCGTCGACGTCCACCGGGTCGGAGTCGTCCCCACTCCCGCCCTCGCCTTCCTCGCCGCCAGCGGACCCTTCGCCGCCGGGATCATGGTCTCGGCCTCCCACAACCCTGCCGAGGACAACGGCCTGAAGGTCCTCGACCGGCGGGGCCTCAAGCTCGACGACGCCCTCGAGGACGAGCTCGAGCAGCTCATCTGGCGGGCCGACGAGCTGGGTGGAGTGCCGAACGACGCCCTCGGCCGGGCGATCGAGGCGAGCGGTCTCCTCGAGACCTACCTCGCCGACCGCGAGGCCCTCGCCCGCCGCGTCCCGGGGAGTGGGGTACGGATCGTCGTCGACTGCGCCCACGGTGCCGGTGGGGCGACGGCACCCCGGATCCTCGGGGCCACCGGCGCGGCCGTCGAGGTCATCCACAACGAGCCAGATGGCTCGAACATCAACGCCGCTGCCGGGGCGATCGATCCGCGGCGACTCCAGGAGGTGGTCGTCGAGCGGGGGGCCGACCTCGGGATTGCCCTCGACGGCGACGCCGACCGCTGCGTCGCCGTCGACGGTCGGGGTCGGGTCGTCGACGGCGACCAGATCCTCGGCATCCTCGCCCTCGATCGACTCGCTCGGGGGGCGCTGCCCGGCGGGGCCCTCGTCGTCTCGGTCCTGTCCAACGGTGGGCTCGCCGCGGTCGTCGAGGCGGCCGGCGGCCACGTCATCCGGACTCCCGTCGGCGACAAGCACATCCTCGAGGCGATGCTCGTCTCGGGCGCGCTCCTCGGCGGCGAGAAGAGTGGTCACGTCATCGTCCTCGAGCACACGACCGCGGGCGACGGCGTCGTGACGGCCCTCGAGCTCCTCGCCGTCCTGGCTCGAGCCGAGCGGCCCCTCGCCGAGCTGGCCGACAGGATCCCCCTCCTGCCGCAGGAGCAGCGGACCGTCCGCGTCCGTCACAAGGAGGCGTGGGAAGGCGACCCGCCGCTCCGGGACGCGATCCGGAGCGCCGAGGCTCGGCTCGCTCCCCGAGGTCGGGTCCTCGTCCGCCCTTCGGGCACGGAACCGGCCCTCCGGATCATGGTCGAGGGCGAGGACGCGGCCCTCGTCGCCGCCCTCGCCGACGAGCTCGCCGCTCTGGCCAAGGCGCGCCTCGATGCTCCCGACGCACTCGGCGGGGGGGAGGCCGAAGGCGGGCTACACTAGCCGGGCTTTGGGCCTGCAGCGAGGAAGGGGTTGACGCGAGAGCATGTGCGGCATCGTTGGCTATACCGGACCCCGCGAAGCCGGGCCGATCCTCCTCGAGGGTCTCGCCCGTCTCGAGTACCGCGGCTACGACTCGGCGGGCATCGCCCTCGTCGACGATCGGGGTGATCTCTTCGTCGAGAAGCGAGCCGGCAAGCTCGCCGTCCTCCGGAGCGCTATCGCCGACCGGGCGCCACGGGCGGCGATCGGGCTCGCCCACACCCGCTGGGCGACCCACGGCCGGCCGAACGACCTGAACGCCCACCCCCACGTCGACTGCACCGGCCAGATCACGGTCATCCACAACGGGATCATCGAGAACTTCCGGGCTCTCCGCGACGCCCTCACGGCCCGTGGCCATCGCCTGACCTCGGAGACCGACACCGAGGCCCTCGCCCACCTCGTCGAGGAGACCTACGCCGGCGATCTCGCCGAGGCGGTACGGGCCGCGCTCCGGGAGGTCGAGGGAGCCTATGCCGTCGCCGTCATGCATCGCGCCGAGGCCGACCGCCTCGTTGGTGCCCGCTGGAACGTGCCGCTCATCGTCGGCCTCGGAGGGGACGAGACCTTCCTCGCCTCCGATGTCGCTGCCGTCCTCGGCTACACGAACCGGGTCATCGTCCTCGAGGACGGCGACGTCGCTGACCTCCGCCCGGGCTCGGTGACGATCAGCGGCCTCGACGGCAGCCCCCGGGAGCGGGTCCCGATGACCGTCGACTGGAGCCCCGAGGCAGCTGAGAAGGGCGGCTACCCCCACTTCATGCTGAAGGAGATCCACGAGCAGCCCCAGGCCCTCCGGCAGGCGATCGCCGGCCGCGTCACCTCCGACCTCCGGATCCGGACCGAGGAGCTCGAGGCCCTCACCGCGAGGGGCGTTCTCGAGACCGTCGACCGGGTCGAGCTCGTCGCCTGCGGCACCGCCCACTACGCCTCCCTCGTCGGGGCGGCGGCGATCGAGGCCTGGACGGGTCTTCCGGCTCGGGCCACCGTCGGTTCGGAGTTCCGCTATAGCCCGCCGCCCCTCGACGGGCGGACCCTCGTCGTCGCCGTCAGTCAGTCAGGTGAGACGGCCGACACGATCGCCCCGACCCGCCTCGCCCGGCAAGCCGGCTGTCCCGTCGTCGCGGTGACGAACACCGTTGGCTCGGCGATCACACGGGAGGCGGACGCCGTCCTCTACCTCCAGGCCGGGCCCGAGATCGCGGTGGCGGCGAGCAAGACCTTCGTGACCCAGGTGACGACCCTCGTCGTCCTCGCCGCAGCCCTCGCCAAGGCCCGCGGCCGGCTCGAGCCCGAGCGGGAGGCGGCCCTCGCCGGGGCGCTCCGGGCCCTGCCGGAGGCAGCCCAGCGGACCCTCGACCGAAACGCCCCACGCATGTCCGATCTCGCCAGGCGCTACGTGAACAGCCGGGGCTTCATGTACATCGGTCGGGGACCGACCTACCCCGCGGCGCTCGAGGGAGCGCTGAAACTGAAGGAGATCAGCTACATCCACGCCGAGGGTTACCCCGCGGGGGAGCTGAAGCACGGGCCGATCGCCCTCCTCGACGCCGAGTGTCCCCTCGTCGCTGTGGCGACCCGGTGTGCCGTCTATCCGAAGCTCATCAGCAACATCCAGGAGGGTCGTGCCCGGGACGCCCGGGTCATCGCCATTGCTACCGAGGGTGACGACCAGATCGAGCGCTTCGCCGACGACGTCTGCTGGGTCCCCGATACCGAGGAGCTGCTCAGTCCGGTCCTGGCGATCATTCCCCTCCAGCTCTTCGCCTACCACACCGCCGTCGCCCGAGGGACCGACGTCGACCAGCCGCGGAACCTCGCCAAGTCGGTGACGGTCGAGTAGTCGATGCCGCGGCGACGCCCACCCTCGATCGGGTCGGAGACGGCCGGCTCGCCGCCCCAGGCCGTCCCGGAGCTCGGTGTCGACATCGTCCGGGTCGAGCGGATCCGGCGCGCCCTCGCCCGCTTCGGGGATCGCTTCAGCCGACGGATCCTGACGCCCGCCGAGGCGAGCCACGTCCGGGGGCGTCCCGAGGCCCTCGCCGGCCGCTGGGCGGCGAAGGAGGCGGTGAGCAAAGTCCTCGGGCTTGGCGTCCGTGGCGTCGGCTGGCGGGAGATCGAGATCGAGCGACTGCCGACGGGCCAGCCCGCCGTCCGCCTCCACGGTCGGGCCGCTCGGCGGGCCGAGCAACTTGGGCTCGGGCCGATCGCCTGTTCGATCAGCCATGAGGCCGAGTTCGCCGTCGCCGTCGCCTACGCCGTCCGGACGGCGGGTGGTCGCTTCGTCTTCCCGCCGGACATCGAGGACCGCCTCGAGGACCGCGAACGTCGGCTCCTGGCCCGCCTCGAGCGGATCCGCGGGCTGGCTGATGAGCTGCGCCGCTCCGTCGGCAGCACCGACGCCTCGCCCGACCCGAGGAGCGGGCTCGGTCCCGACGAGCCGGCGGACCGTGCCGTCGTCGGTGAGCTCGGCGGAAGCCCGGCCGACGCCGCGGCGGGGTCAGCCCGCCCGCGGGATGGGGGAGCGCGGTGACGGCCCTCAGCGGTCGCCGCCGGCCAACCGTCGTCCCCGACGCGTCGCCTTTGGCGGTTGTCGAGCTGCCCCATGCGGACCGATCGCCCGCCGACCAGGGGCAGGACGATCGCGGCCAAGGGCGTGGGAGCGGAGGCGTGGCACGAACGACCAAGCCCGAGGCCGGGGGCGAGCTGCCCGGCGACGCCGTCTGGCTCAGCGACGCCGAGGTCGCGGCTCTCGTCCCCGAACGGCCGGCTCGCGGTCACAAGGGGACCTTCGGCAAGCTCCTCGTCATCGCCGGCTCCCTCGACTTCGCCGGCGCCGCCCTCCTCGTTTGCCGCGCCGCGGGGCGGGCCGGGGCCGGACTCGTCACCCTCGCCGTCCCGGAGTCGCTCCAGCCCCTCTTCGCTGCCAAGGTCGTCGAGGCGACGACCTTGGCCCTCCCCGAGGACGACGTCGAGGAGGTCGACCCCGAGCCCGCCCTGGCCCGGATCCTCGACCACGACCACGACGCCCTCGTCGTCGGTCCAGGGCTGCGGCCGGGGCTGGCGACGACCGAGCTCGTCCGGCTCCTCCTCGCCGTCGGTGAGGAACCGACTCCCGTCCCGGCCGTCCTCGACGCCGAAGCCCTCCGCTCCCTGGCCAGTCTCGACGGCTGGTGGCAACTCGTCCGGCGACCCTGCGTCCTCACGCCCCACGCCGGCGAGTTCGCCCGTCTCCGAGCTGCCGGGGGACGGGACCCGAGCACCGACGGCGACCTGAACCACGACGACGTCGCCCGGATCTGGGCGGCCACCGACGCCGCCGCCCGCTGGCGCCAGGTCGTCGTCCTCAAGGGGGCCCACACCGTCGTCGCCGTCCCGCCTTCTGGCCGGCGGGTACCCCGGGGACCGCGGGCCTGGGTCGCTCCCTTCGCGAACCCAGCCCTAGCGAGCGGCGGGACCGGCGACGTCCTGGCGGGGACGATTGGCGCCCTCCTCGCCCAGGGCCTCGACACCTCTGCCGCCGCCCGGCTCGGCGTCTACCTCCATGGCCTCGCCGGCGAGGCGGTCCGGGCCCGGCTCGGCGATGCCGGGCTGCTCGCGGGCGATCTCCCCGATGAGCTGCCCCTTGCCCGCCGCCGGCTCGTCGAGCTCCGTCGGGCGACCTCGCCGGGGTCGGGGCGCTCGGGGCACGGCCCGGGCCCGGGGCCCGATCCCGGCCGCCGGATGGCCGACGCGCCTCGACCTGCGGTCGATCGACGGGCGGCCACGCGGGGCCTGGACCTTGGGTCGCCGGCGAGCGGCCCGGCGAACGACCCGGCGGTGAGGCTGTCCCGATGACGGCGACCGCTCCGGTCCTGCCCACCCGGACGATCGAGGCCGAGCTCGCGGCGGCTGGCCTGCCGGGGCTGCCCCGGACGGCCTGGCTCGAGATCGACCTCGACCGACTGACGGCGAACCTCGCCCTCCTCCGCGCTGCCCTGCCTCCGGGGGTTCGGATCGAGCCCGTCGTCAAGGCCGACGCCTACGGTCACGGGGCCGTCGCCGTCGCCCGCTCTCTCGAGACGGCCGCTGCAGACGGGCTCTGCGTGGCGACCCTCGACGAAGCCCTCGCCCTGCGGGCGGAGGGGATCCGCCTGCCGATCAGCGTCCTCTTCCCGATCCCGCCCGACGGGGCCGTCGAGGCGGCTCGGCGGCAGATCACGATCACCGCCGGCGACCTCGTCCTCCTCGAGCGGACCCTCACCGCGGTCCGCCGCGCCTCCCTCGTGCGGCCCCGTCGGCGAGCGCTCCGGATCATCGTCGAGGTCGAAACCGGTCTCGGGCGGGGTGGTTTCGCCGGTGAGGACCTCCGGCGGGCCGTCGACCTCATCCGGGCCACCCCTGGCGTCCGCCTCGTCGGGGTCTGGTCCCACCTTGCCGCCCCCGACGACGTCGTCCTGGCCGGCCGGCAGTGCCGTCGCTTCGAGGCTCTCGTCGCCGACCTGGACCGATTCGCGACGGGCGTCCCGCGCCACCTGGCGGCTTCGGGGGCGATCCTCGCCGGCACGGCCCCGAGCCTCGATGTCGTCCGACCCGGGCTCATCCTCTACGGGATCGTCCCCGACGGGATCCAGGTCGAGCCCGGGTTGGCGGTGGTCGCGAGTCGGCTCCGGCCGATCATGCGCCTCGTCGCCCGGCCCGTCCGGGTCGTCGATCTGCCGGCTGGCCACGGGGTCGGCTACGGTCCGACCTTCGTCACGACGCGCCCGAGCCGGATCGCGACCCTCCCCCTTGGCTACGGCGACGGTTGGGCTCGGGTCCTCTCGAATCAGGCCGCCGCCCTCGTGCGGGGTCAGCGGGTCCCCCTCGTCGGGACCGTCGCCATGGACGCCATCATGGCCGACGTGACCGCGGTGTCCGGGCCACCGGTCGGCGTCGACGACGAGTTCGTCCTCCTCGGCGAGCAGGGGGGCGAGCGGATCAGTGCCCTCGAGCTGGCGCAGGGACGCACCACGATCTCGTGGGAGGTCGTGACGGCCATGGCCCGTCGACTGACCCGGGTGTACTATGCGGGGGCCGGACCGATCGGTATCCGGACCCTCACCGATGAATGGTATCGATGGCCCGCATCGAACTCTGGCACGGCGACATCTGCAGCCTCGAGGTCGACGCGATCGTTTGCCCGGCTCACCCGACGCTCTGGATGAGCACGGGGGTAGCGGGAGCGATCAAACGCGCGGGCGGTGACGAGATCGAGTTCGCTGCCGTCCGACAGGGCCCGCTGCCGGTCGGGGCGGCGGTCGTGACGCCTGCCGGGCGGCTCGCAGCCCGGCTCGTCATCCACGCCGTCTCCGTCGACCGGGATCGGCGGACGAGCGCGGCGGCCATCGAGACCGCCGTTCGGAGCGCCATGGCTCGGGCTCGCGAGGTCGGGGCGGCGAGCATCGCCTTCCCGGCCCTTGGGACCGGCGTCGGCGGCTTCCCCCTCGAGGAGGCCGCCCGGATCAGCATCGCGACGGTCCGCGACGAGCTGGCTCGGTCGCCGGCGATTGAGCAGGTCATCTTCGCCCTCAAGGGGGCGGCAACGTACGATGCCTTCGAGGCAGCCCTGACGGCCGGGCATTCGGTTCCGGTGAGCCAGGGTCGAGGGTAGGTCCGAGTCGAACGAGGTTGAGATGCCGTCTTTCGAGCGCAGCGACGAACGCCGGGAGGAGCTCGTCGAGCAGGTCGCCCGGGAGATCCAGCTCCGGGGCCTGACGGGGCCAGCCGTCCACTTCCTCCAGGCGAGTCGCCCCTATCGGCCTCTCGGTCCCCAGGCGATGCTCTTCTTCGACCCGGTCCTGCGGTCACTCTTCGGTGGTGGCTCTGGCCTCGCCGCCGAGATCCTCGCCGACGACGTCGGCATCGAGCAGCTCATCGAGCGGCTCGAGGAGCTCGACGAGGAGACGACCTGGGACGCCTGACGCCGGGCCGGCCGATGCGCGATCGGCGGACCCTCGAGTCATGCTGAGCACGCGGCTGGGCTCGGAGCCCGGGGCCTTCCTAGCCGTCGACGTCGGCACGGCGACGACCGCCGTCGCCCTCGTCGGGCACCTCGCCGGACGGTGGCGGTTGCTCGGGGCGACGGCTGTGCCGGCGACGATCGAGGCCGAGCTGGCCGCCGAGCTCCTCGTTGCCCTCGTGGAGCGAGCCGACCCAGCTCTGGCGGCGGTCGTCGGTGTCGATGACGGGGCGGACCGTCTCCCCGTCGTCACGGTCCGAACATTCCCCACGCCGACCCTCGCCGTCCTCGGCGTGAGCGAGCGCGCCTTGACGAACCTCGGGCTGCTCGCCGAACGAGCCGGCTGGCGGACGTGGCGCGCGAGCATGGAGCGCCTCGATCCCCTCGGCATGCTCCGCCTCGCCCTCGATCCTCGGGTCGAGGGCATCCTGGCCGGGGCCGGTGATCCGCCCGGGGCCGACGAGCGGCCCGGGTTGGCCGAGCTTGCCGCTCTCGTGGCGGCGGTTGCCGAGCGAGGGACCGAGCGACCGATCCTCGTCGCCGGGGGTCTCGCCGAGGAGGTCGCCCGGCAGCCGGTGCTTGGCGGACGCTGGGCGGCGGCTCCGAAGGCGGCAGCCGACGGACCCCCGAGGGGGAAGGCGATCCTCGCTCCGACGGGACCGGGACCAGCGTCGGCCCCGGCGACGGAGGGGTCCGGGGCCGACGCCGAGGCTGGTTCCGGGCTCGCGACGCGGTCCGGGTCGCCGGACGGGGACCTGACCATCGGCGAAGGGGTGGTGGCAGCGGCCGGGGAGGCGAGCCCCGATGGCCCCGCCGAGCCGGCGGCGGGCGAGGCGCAGGCTGCGGCTCCGGAGCCGTTTGCACCGAGCGGGTCGGTGGCGCCCGGTGGAGCCGCGCTGGCCGAACCGGTCTCGGCGCCGGCCTCGCCACCGGTCATCGTCTTCGGGCCAGCGGTCTCGGCCGGCCACCCCCCCGGCGAGCCCCTCCGCCGACTCCTCGAGGGACTCGGCACGGCCCGGGCCGACGGTCGTTCGGCCCTCGTCCGGGGGGTCGGTTCCCTGGCCTCCGTCCTCGGCCGGCGGGTCGAGCTCGTCGAGGTCGGCCACGACGCCGGCCTTCGGGCCATGGCGGCGCCGGGCCGAGGTGCCGAGGGAGCGGTCGAGGTCGAGGCCGTCCTGGTCCCGAGCGCGGCCCTCGTCCCGGGCGAGGTGACCGAGGAGCTCGTCGACGAGGTCCTCGCCTGGTCTTCGAGGCCCGTCGACCGGGCTCGGCTCCGGGATCGCCTGGCCGAGTTCCGCCGCCTGCCGTGGGCCGACCTGGTCGGGGACGGGGCCCGCCTCAGGCTCGCCGCGGCTCAGGCTGCCCTCGCTCGTCTCGCCAAGGCGACGCCGGAGCTCTCCGCCCGACCGGCGGCGGACCTCCTCGTCGTCGCCGGCGGTGTCTTCGCGGGCCTCCCGGGCTCGGTGGTCGCCCTGGCCGTAGCGAACATCCTCCGCCGGCCCGGGGCCTGGCAGATCGCCTACGACCACGCCCGGCTCCTTGGGCCCCTCGGCTCGATCGAGGACGAGGGCGAGCGACGGGCGGTCCTCGCCGACCTCGTCGACGACCTCCTCCTCCCGATCGGCTCCGTCGTCATGCCGGCTGGGCTGCGGGCCGGGCGAAGCGCCGGTCTCCTCGTCGTCCACGGCCCGACGGGAGCGACCGAGCTCGACCTCGTCCCGGGTGGGCTCGAGCTCGTCGATCTCGCGCCGGGCGAGCGGGCACCGATCGAGCTCCGGTTCGATCGACCCGTCTTCCTCGGGACGCGGGGTCGTCGCTTCGTCGTCGACATCGCCGGCGGTCTCGGCGGACTCCTCGTCGATCTTCGGGACGTGCCGATGCGGCTCCCAGAACGAGCTGGCCGGCGACGCGAACTCCTCGCTGCCTGGGAGGCAGCCCTCTGGCCGGGGCGTGACCTCGACGGCGACGACGACCGAGGAGGGCGAGGATGAGCGGCCCCTCGTCGTTGCCGAGCCATCGGCGGGTCGGCGTCGAGTCACCGGATCGAGTCATGGAGCGCCTGGCCCAGTCCCTCGTCGCCGCCCGTCCCCTCGCCCTGCCCGCTGGGATCGTCCGCCTCCCCCTCGCTCCCGGCGACCTCGTCCACGTCCGACCGGGCGAGGCCGTCGCCCAGGGGGTACCCCTCGTCGAGCGGCTACGAGATCCGCACCTCGTCGAGGTTCCGTGGCCCGATGGGTCGACGGCCCGCCGATCTGGCGACCGCCTCCCGCTGGCAGGACCGACGGAGCGGTCCGGCCGCCGTGGTCGGATGAGGGGAGCGGGTGGGTCGCCGACGCCGACGGCGTCCGACGGAACCGAGCCGCGCCGACTCTCCTCGGGGGAGCTCCTCATGGCCCGGAAGGGACGTGCCCTCGTCGTTCACGGTGAGCACCTCGACGAGGCGGCCTCGCCGGTCGCCGGCACCGTCGTGGCGGTTCGGCCCGGCGTCGCCATCGAGATCAGCGCCGATGGCTGGCAGATCCCGGGCAGCGCCGTCCTCGGGGAGCCGAGCTACGGGCCGCTGGCGATCGTCGCCGACGATGCGGCGGCGCCGCGACCGGTCGCCCTCGACGTCGGTCTGGCCGGAGCCATCGCCGTCGTCCTCGGCCGCGTCGATGCCGAGACGATCAGCCGGGCCCGGGCGATGGGGATCCGGGGCCTCGTCGTCGGCTCGCTGCCCGGTCGGGTCTGGCGGGCCGTGGCCGCCTCCGAGCAACGCCAGCGAGCGGCCCTCCACGGTCGTCCCCCCTTCGGTGTCCTCGTCCTCGATGGCAGCCTCCGGCGGCCGATCCCGAGTCCTCTGCGGGCCCTCCTCGCTGCCCTCGAGGGCCGGAGTGTCGGAATCGTCCCCGACCCGCCCTGTCTCGTCGTTCCTGGACCGTTGCCGCCCCTCGCCCTCTCTCCAGACCGGGTCGTCCTGCGTGCCGGACCGTGGGCCGGCCTCGAGGGACGCCTCCTCGGTCTGGCCGGGGTCTGGCGGTTTCCCCTCGGGACACAGCTCGTGGCAGGCCGACTCGCGACGGACTCCGGCGAGGAGCTGACCGTTCCCCTCGGAGACCTGGAACGCTTCGTCCTCCCCGACGGGGCCGACTGAGAGACGACCTCCACGGAGCCCCCCGCGGAGATGGTTCGCCGGCCCACCCTCGGGCCTCCCACGCCCGCCCGGCCACGGCGCTCGAAGACAGGCACGGGAACCGACCTTCGGCGACAATCAGGGCCATGTCGATCGTCGTGACCGAGCGACACGTCGTCGTGACGAGGACGGCCGCCGAGACCCTCCTCCTCGGCGAGCGCCTCGCCTCCGTCGCCGAGCCGGGAGACCTCATCTGCCTCTTCGGTCCCCTCGGGGCTGGCAAGACCCAACTGGCGAAGGGGATCGCCCGCGGCCTCGGGGTCAGGAGCGTCGTGAACTCGCCGAGCTTCGTCGTCGTCGCCGAGTACGTGGGTCGCTTGCCCCTCTTCCACATCGACCTCTACCGCCTCGCGGGGCCCGCTGACGCCCTCGGCGCCGGCGTCTTCGACGAGCGCCAGGCTGCGGGGTTGACCGTCATCGAGTGGGCTGAGCGGATCGCCGAGGTCCTCCCGGACGCCCGTCTCGACGTCGAGATCGAGGGAGCCGGCGACGAGCCACGCCGGATCGGCCTCGAGGCCCGAGGTCCCGCCTATCGGCGCTACCTCGATGCGGCAGCTCCGGGGAGGCGACGATGAGCGACCACAAGCGGCCTGAGCTCGGCCGGCGGGGGGACGATCCCCAGGCCCTCGTCCTCGTCCTCGACACCGCGACGACGAAGCTCGTCGTCGGGCTGGCCGGGCCCGAGGGAGACCTCCTGACCGTCCTTGCCGAGCGCTCCGGCTACCGTCACGGCGAGCTCCTCCTGCCCCTCGTCGACCGGGCCCTCGCCGAGGCCGGTCGGCGGAGGAGCGACCTCGCCGGCATCGTCGTCGGCACCGGTCCGGGGGCCTTCACCGGCCTCCGGGTCGGTCTCGCCACGGCGGCCGGGATCGCCCGGGCCCTCGGGTGTCCGCTCGTCGGGGTCCCGACGAGCGAGGCGATCATCGCGACGGGCGCCGAGGACGCCGCCTGCGACCCGGCCGCCGTCGTCCTCCTCCTGCCAGCGGGCCCGACGGATCGGGTCGTTGCCCGGGCCGGCCAGGGGGCCCTCCTCCTACCCGGGGGCCAGGAACCAGAGCTCGGCCCGGCGGAGGTCCTCGTCGCCGTCGACCTCGTCGGTCGTGCCCCGCCGGAGGCCCTCGAGCGGGGTGCCTCGGCGACGCTGCCGGGCCGTCTCGCCCGCGCCCTGCTCCGCCTCGGGCTCCCGCGCCTGGCGTCGGCCCCGGCGCGGCCGACGGTGACCCCGGAACCCGAGTACGTCACCCTGCCGCGGGGTCTCGCCGCCGTCGCCGGCGAGGTCCGGCTCGTCGGCGCCTAGCCGATGGTTGCCCGGCCGCCCCTCCGCGTCCGGATCGAGGCGATGCGGACGAGCGATCTGCCCGAGGTCCAAGCGATCGAACGGGCGAGCTTCAGGACGCCCTGGCCGCCGAACGCCTACCGCTCGGAGCTCGAGGAGAACCGGCTCGCCAGCTACCTCGTCGCCCGGGTCGGCGAGCAGGTCGTCGGGTACGCGGGGATGTGGCTCATGGTCGACGAGGCCCACATCACGACCTTCGCCGTCCACCCGGCCTGGCGACGCCGCCGGATCGGCGAGCGGCTCCTCCTGGCAATGCTCGAGCTGGCGATGCGTCGTCAGGCGAGGGAGGCGACCCTCGAGGTTCGCGTCTCGAACCTCGCTGCCCGTCGCCTCTACGAGAAGTACGGCTTCCGCCCGGTTGGGATCCGGCCCCACTACTACAGCGACGACGGCGAGGACGCTGTCATCATGACGACCGAACCCCTCCGCTCGTCGACGATGCAGGCCCGCCTCGCTGCCCTCCGAGCCGCCCTCGAGACAGCCGAGGAGATCGAGGAAACGACCGGGACGACCGGCGGAGTGGGGGAGGGCCGAGGCGCGCGCGAGCCCGGCGAGGCCCCGATCTCGGGCGAGCCCCCCGCCTCGGACGAGGGGCCGCCTCTGGAGACCGCCAGATGAGCGGCTCTCTCCTCCTCGCCGTCGAGACCTCCTGCGACGAGACCGGGGTCGCCGTCCTCGAAGCCGGGCGTCGGATCCGCTCGAACGTCGTTGCCTCTCAGGTCGCCCTCCACGCTCCGGCTGGTGGGGTCGTTCCGGAGCTCGCCGCGCGGGCCCACCTCCGTTGGATCGTGCCGGTCCTCGACGCTGCCCTCGAGGAGGCCGAGGCGGACCTCGACGCGATCGAGGCGATCGCCGTCACCGAAGGTCCGGGTCTGGCTGGCTCCCTCCTCGTCGGGATCAACTTCGCCAAGGCCCTCGCTTGGGCCATGGATCGCCCCCTCGTCCCGGTGAACCACCTCGAGGGCCACATCTACGCCGCCTGGCTCGAGGACCCCGACGACCCAGACCGGCCCGAGCCGGTCTTTCCGGTCCTCGCCCTCGTCGTCTCCGGTGGCCACACCTTCCTCGCCGAGATGCCCGACCATTTGACCTACCGACTCCTCGGCCAGACCGTCGACGACGCCGCCGGCGAGGCCTTCGACAAGGTCGGTCGACTCCTCGGGCTCGGCTATCCCGGTGGCCCGGCCATCGAGCGGGCGGCGAGGAAGGCCCGTCGGCGCGACCTCCGGCTCCCGCGCGCCTGGCTGCCGGGGACGTACGACTTCAGCTTCTCGGGCCTCAAGACGGCGATGCTCCGGGCCGTGGCCAGGGCTCGGGTCGCAGGGGGCGTGGCCCGGGAGGTCGTCGCTTCCGCCGGTCGGCGGCCCGTCCCCACTGGCGCCGCTGCGACCGGGGAGCGGCCGTCCGGGGGACCTCCTTCCCCCGTGGGAACGGGAGTGGTCGAGCCGACGGAGACGGCGGGCGATCGCTCCGGGTCGGGCGCGGCACCCGAGGCGCCGGTGCCGACGGAAGGGCACCCGAGGGAGCCGGATGGGGCGGACGAGCTCGACCCGGCCCTCGTCGCCGAGCTCGCCTTCGCCTTCCAGGAGTCTGTCGTCGACGTCCTGGCGACGAAGACCCTCCGGGCGGCCCGGGCGATCGGTGCCGCCTCGATCGTCGTCGGTGGGGGCGTCGCCGCGAATCGAGCCCTTCGCCAGCGCCTCGCCGAAGGGGCGGGCGAGCTCGGCATCCCCCTCGTCGTCCCCCGGCCGCAGCTCTGCACCGACAACGGGGCGATGATCGGGGCGGCCGGTGCCCGGCGTCTCGAGCGCGGGGAGCGGGCTGGCCTCACCCTCGACGCCCGGCCGTCCCTACCGCTCGCCCTGCCGTGAGGTCCCTGGGACTCGAGGGGGCGAGGCACCTCGCCGACCCTGCCACCGAGACCGGCTCCGGGAGTCCTGGTCCATCCGCCCCGGTGACGAGGCACCGACCCCCCAGACCAGGCCGGGCGAGCCGGTTGCCGGTCCGCCCAAGACGTTCGCTCTCGCAGAACTTCCTCGTCGATGCCGAGGTCCTCGAGACGATCCTCCGGGAGGCGTCCATCGCCCCCGGGCGCCGGATCCTCGAGATCGGACCGGGGAGCGGGGTCCTCACCGCCGGGCTCCTCGAGGCCGGCGCCGTCGTCACCGCCGTCGAAGTCGACCGACGGCTCGTCGGCCGCCTCCAGGAACGCTTCGGTCCCGCCCTCCGCCTGGCTCGGCGGCAGCCTGGCGCCCCCGGTGGTCTCCGGCTCATCGAGGCCGACGTCCTCGAGGTCGACCTCGGAGCCCTCGTCGCCGAGCCCTTCGACGTCGTCGCCAACCTGCCCTACCACATCACGAGCCCCGTCCTCCACCGGCTCCTCGGCGAGTCGCCGCGCCCGGAGCGGCTCGTCGTCATGGTCCAACGCGAGGTGGCCGAGCGGATCGCGGCCGAACCCGGGTCGATGAGCTACCTCTCGGTCTTCGTCCAGTACCACGCTCGGCCGCGGATCGCCCGCCTCGTCCCGCCCGAGGCCTTCGAGCCGGCCCCGGACGTCTGGAGCGCCGTCCTCGTCCTCGACGTCCGACCCCGGGCGGAGCGCCTCGACCCGGCTGCGGAAGAGGAGCTCTGGCGGCTCGTTCAGGCCGGCTTCCGGGAGCGCCGAAAGATGCTCCGGAACGTCCTGGCGCGAGAGCTTCGCGTGGACGCTCGGCGGATCGAGGCCGCCCTCGCAGCCGCCGGGATCGCGGCCGAACGACGGCCCCAGACCCTCTCCGTCGCCGAGTGGCTCGCCCTCCGGGCGGCCCTCAGCCCGATCGCGCCGAGACGCTCCGACCGCCGAGACGCTCGGAGCGGGACGAGGGACGGTGACCTCGGCCGCGGTGGGGACGGGACCCGCGAGGACGGCGACCGGCCATGACCGGGACGCGCGGCCTCGGAGCTCCGATCGACCGCCTGACGCCGGTCGTCCGGCTCGCCCCGGCGAAGATCAACCTCAGCCTCGCCGTCGTCGGCCGCCGTCCGGACGGCTACCACGCCCTCCACTCGGTCATGGCGACCGTCGACCTCTTCGACCGGCTCAGCCTCGCGCCGACCCTCGGGACCCGGGACAGCCTCATCGTCGTGGGGGCCGACTGTGGTCCCCTCGAGGCGAACCTCGTCCTCCGAGCCCTCGACGCCGTTCGGGCGGCCCTTCGTCCGCTCCTGCCCTCGACGCCGCCCGCGCTCGCCGGTCGCCTCGAGAAGGTGATCCCGGTTGCAGCCGGTCTCGGGGGCGGGAGCAGTGATGCCGCAGCGGCGATCGACGCCGCCCTCGAGGCCTGGGCCGTCTCGCTCTCCGACCGAGAGCGGCTCGCCCTCGGCGCCTCGGTCGGTTCCGACGTCCCCTTCTTCCTGGCGGCGGCGAGCCCCGCCCTCATCGAGGGTCGGGGCGAGCAGGTTCGACCACTCCCGGGGCTCCGAGGATCGGCCGAGCTCGGGGTCCTCCTCGTCACCCCACCCCTCCGGCTCTCCACGGGCGACGTCTTCGCCGCCCTTGCTGCCGGAGCGCGGCCGAGCGGCGCCGCCGCCCTGACCTCGCGTCACCTCGTCGAGGAGTTCGAGCGGGGCCTCGACGCTTCGGCCTTCCTGGCTCGGGCGGGGGTCCTCGCGGCGGCGAACGACCTCCTTCCCGCCGCCACCGCCATCGCCCCGGAGCTCGCTGCCTTTCGGGCTGCCCTTCGTCGCCTCCTCGGCCGACCGGTGGGGCAGGCCGGCTCGGGACCGACGGCCTGGGTCCTCTATCCTTCGCCGGGCGAGGCCGCTGCCGCGGCTGCCATCGTCCGCGCTGCTGCGCAGGACGAGCGGCTCCCGGTCCCGGGCTCGGGCGAGCTCGTCGTCGCCGCGACGACCCTCCGGCTCGGCTCGGATCGCGCGGCGGCGGGGCAAGCAGGTGCCGATCGAGAACGATCAGCGCGGTGAAGGAGACGATGCGAATGAGTCACCAGGTCGTGAGCACGACGATGGCCCCCGCTGCCGTGGGCCCCTACAGCCAGGCGATCGCAGCCGGCGATCTCCTCTTCTGCTCGGGCCAGATCGGCCTCGACCCGACGACGGGCGACCTCGTCGAGGGCGGCGTCGAGGCCGAGGCCGAACGAGCCCTTCGGAACCTGGCGGCCGTCCTCGACGCCGCCGGCCTCGGCCTGGCCGACGTGGCGAAGGCGACGATCTTCTTGACCGACATCGCCGACTTCACAGCTGTCAACGCCGTCTACGCCCGGTTCATGCCCGACCCGCCGCCGGCCCGCACGACCGTCGCGGTGGCGGCCCTGCCCCGCGGGGCTCGGGTCGAGATCGAGGCGATCGCCGTCCGGCCGGGATGAGGGCGCCCCGGGCAACCGGGCCGAGTTCCCGTCCGGTTCTGGGCGAGCTGGACCGTCGGTTGACATGCTCGAGGCGGCGACCCTAGGATGGATGTCCACGTCGATGACTGCCGAACCTCCCCCGCCGGACGGTGACCCCGGCGGGCACCGTCCCCCCTCCCCCTGCCGCCCCCTCCGGCGACACAACGCGTGACCTCATCATCGTCCTCCCCCGACGGCCGGCTCCGGGCCATCGTCCTCGCCGCCGGGCTTGGCACCCGGATGCGGTCACGCATCCCGAAGATCCTCCACGAGCTCGGCGGGCGACCGCTCCTGGCCTGGGTCATCGACGCTGCCCGTGAGGCGACGGGCGCCCGTCCCGTCGTCGTCGTCTCGCCGGCCACGGCCCGCGCCCGCGACCTCTTCGGTGAGGCCGCCGAGTGGGCTCTCCAGGACGAGCCGCGGGGCACCGCCGACGCTGTCAGGGCGGGTCTGGCGGCGATCCCCGAGGAGGTCGAGGAGGTCCTCGTCCTCTCGGGCGACGTGCCCCGACTCGAGGCCGACGTCCTCCGCCGCCTCGCCGAGACTCGCCGCCTCGACGCGGCCGTCATGACCCTCCTCGTCGTCGACGCCCTCGATCCGACGGGCTATGGCCGGGTCGTCCGGACCGCCGGCGGCTCCGTGGAACGGATCGTCGAGGAGAAGGACGCCGACTCGTCGACCCTCGAGCTGACCGAGATCAACGCCGGCACCTATGCCTTCGAGGCCGCCTGGCTCCGCCGTCGGATCGGCGATGTCCGTCCCTCGCCGGTGACGGGCGAGCTCTACCTGACCGAGCTCGTCGAGCTGGCCCGGACCGAGGGTCGGCTCGTGACGAGCCTCGACGTCGAGGACGACGGGCGCGCCCTGGGGATCAACGACCGGGTCCAGCTCGCCCAGGCCGAATGGGACCTGCGCATGGAGACGAACAGCCGCCTCATGCGGGCCGGGGTAACGATGCTCGACCCGTCGACGGTCTACGCCGACCCTGGGGTCGAGGTGGCGAGCGACGTGACCCTCGAGCCCTTCGTCGTCCTCCGGGGTCGAACTCGGATCGGGGAGGGGACCTGGGTCGGGGCTGGCTCCCAGATCATCGACTCGACGATCGGCCGCGACTGTCGGGTCTGGGCGAGCGTCGTCGAGGGATCGACGGTCGGCGACCGGGTCAGGATCGGTCCCTTCAGCCACCTCCGGCCGGGCTCCGTCATCGATGACGAGGTCGAGATCGGCAACTACGCCGAGATCAAGAACAGCCACCTCGGCCCGCGGGTGAAGCAGCACCACATGAGCTACCTTGGCGACGCCGAGGTCGGTGAGGAGACGAACGTCGGGGCGGGCACGATCACGGCGAACTACGATGGCGTCCGGAAGCACCGGACAACGATCGGACGGCGGGTCTTCCTCGGGGTCGACACGATGCTCCGAGCCCCGATCACCCTTGGCGATGGGGCGAAGACCGGGGCCGGGGCCGTCGTCACCCACGACGTCCCGCCAGGGACCCTCGTCGTCGGGGTCCCGGCCCGGGTCCGGGAGCCGAGCACGAGGACCGCGCCGCGGGGTGGCGCCGGCGGTGGGAAGCCGGCTGGTGACGGAACGGCCGCGGGCGGCGCCGGCGGGTCGGGCAGCGGGGAGGGCACGGGGCCGGGGGCGGAGACCGACGATCCGAGCTTGGCCTCGCAACGCCCGGCCTCGAGGGGCGCCTCGGGTCGCGGTCCCTCGACCGGGGGAGATCGATGAGCAGCGTCCTCGGCGAGCTCCTCGTCATCGCCGTTCTCGTCCTCCTGAACGGGCTCTTCGTCGCCGCCGAGATCGCCCTCGTCACCATTCGCCGGAGCCGGATCGAGCAGCTCATCGAGGAGGGGAGCCGGGGCGCCCATCGGGTCCGCCGCCTCGTCGACGATCCTGGCCGCTTCCTCGCCGTCATCCAGCTCGGGATCACCTTCATCGGCTTCCTCGCCTCTGCCTTCGCGGCGATCAGCCTGGCCCGGACCCTTGCCGACGCCCTCGCCCGCCTCGGGCTGGCCGAGGACGCGGCGACGGGCGTCGCCCTCATCGCCGTCACCCTCCTCCTCTCCCTCTTCACGATCGTCTTCGGCGAGCTCGTGCCGAAGTCCCTCGCCCTCGCCCACCCGGACCGGGTCGCCCTCGCCCTCGCCGGCCCCGTCGACCTCTTGGGCCGCCTCCTCGGCCCCCTCGTGGCCCTCCTGGCCGGGATCACTCGGTCTGTCCTCCGACCCTTCGGCATCGAGGTGACGAAGGAGGCTCGGATCAGCGCCGAGGAGCTGAAGCTCATCGTCGAGCGGGGAGGCGAGCAGGGCGTCCTGGAGGCCGAGGAGGAGCAGATGATCCACGCCGTCATCGAGCTCGGCGACCGGCGCCTCCACGAGGTCATGGTCCCGCGCCCCGACATCGTCGCCCTCCCGGCGGAGGCGACGATCGACGAGGCCGTCGAGCTCATCGTGCGCGAGGGCCACTCTCGGATCCCGGTCTACGAGGAGTCCATCGACGAAATCGTCGGCATCCTCTATGCCAAGGACCTCCTGCCAATCCTGAAGGACGGCGCGGAGCGGCCGCCCCTTCGCTCGCTCCTCCGGACCCCTGTCTTCGTCCCCGAGTCGATGCCGATCGATGACCTCCTCCACGAGCTCCAGCGCCGGAAGGTCCACCTCGCCATCGTCCTCGACGAGTACGGTGGCACCGCCGGCCTCGTCACGATCGAGGATCTCCTCGAGGAGATCGTCGGCGAGATCCAGGACGAGTACGACGTCGAGGAGCCCCTCGTCGTTCGACTCTCGCCCGACGAGGTTCGGATGGACGGCCGGGTCTCGATCGAGGAGCTCGAGGAGACCTTCGAGGTCGAGCTCGACCTCGAGGACCGCGAGGAGTACGACACCCTCGGCGGGCTCATCTTCCACCGCCTTGGCGAGCTCCCGGAGCCGGGCGACCGGGTCGTCGTGGGCCCCCTGACGATGACCGTCGAATCGACCGACGGGCGGCGGGTCGGCAAGGTCCTCGTCGTCCGGACGGCGAAGGCGGAGCCGGTCGAGGCGACGGAGGACCGCTGAGGGCGTCGGCGGCGAGGGTCGCCTTCGCCTGGCCTCAGGCGCTGATGACCGAGACGATGATCTCCTCGATCTTCGAGCGCACCTCGTCTCGGACGACGCCGGCCGCGGCGAGCTCGGCCAGGGCCTCGTCCCGGTAACGGCGCGCCTCGGCCCGGGTGTAGTCCCGGGCGCCGGCTCGCTCGAGGATGGCGACGACCTCGGCCACGGCAGCCGGGCTCGGGGCCGGGTCGCGGTAGTGGGCCTGGAGACGGGCCCGGTCCTCGGGGCTGGCGTGCTCGAAGGCGTAGAGGACGGGAAGGGTCTTCTTGTGGCGGGCGAGGTCGGTCGGCTCCTTGCCCGTTGCCTGCTCGTTCCCCCAGATCCCGAGGAGGTCGTCGTTGAGCTGGAAGGCGATGCCGAGGGCCCAGCCGAAGCGGCGGTAGCGGGCGATGACGGCCTCGTCGTCGGTGGCGAGGAGGGCACCGGCCTCGACGGCGGCCGAGATGAGGGCGGCGGTCTTGCGGCCGATCATGTCGAAGTACCGCTCGACGGAGATCGGTTCCTCCTGCTCCGAGGCAGCGATGTCGAGGTACTGGCCCTCGCAGAGGAGGCGGCAGGTCTCGTCGTAGAGGCGCATGAGGCGAAGGACCTTCGCCTCGGAGAACCCGAGCTCGGTCAGTCGGTAGAGGGCGATCCGGGAGAGGGTGAAGAGCATGTCGCCGGTGTTGATCGCCTGGGGCACGCCGTAGACGGTCCAGAGGGCGGGCCGATGGCGTCGCTCCCGGTCGCCGTCCTCGATGTCGTCGTGGACGAGGCTGAAGTTGTGGCCGAGCTCGACGGCCGCTGCTCCTGGCAAGGCCGGGCGATAGTCGCCGGTGATCGAGGCGTAGGCGAGGAGGCCGAGGAGGGGACGGATCCGCTTCCCGCTCGAAGCTCCCGAGCCGTCGAGCCCGAGGTGGTAGCGGCACATCTCGTAGACGCCAGCGGTCGCCGGGTCCCGGTCGGCGACGAGGCGGAGGATCTCGGCCTCGGTGTCGGCGATGAGCTCGGCGAGATCGAGGAAGGAGGCGGTCGTCGTCACGGCGCCAGTGTAGCTTGCCCGGGGAAACCTGTTCGCGTCGGGTAGCGTGTTGGACCCTTGCGGGCCCGAGTCGGCCCCAGTTCGCCTCTAGGTCGCCGTGTCGGCGGGTCCGGTGCTACCGTGGCGCCGATGGTCGCTCGCCGTCTCTATGCTGCCGATGCCATCGTCCTCGCCCGCTTCGACCTCGGGGAGGCCGACCGAGTCGTCACCTTCCTCACCCCCGACCGAGGCAAGTTCAAGGCGATCGCCCGGGGGATCCGGCGACCGACCTCGCGGCTCGGCGGGGCCCTCGAGCCCTTCGCCGAGCTGCGTGTCAACTTGGCCCGCGGTCGGACCTTCGACGTCGTCACCGGCGTCGCCCTCGTCCGAGCCTTCCTTCGGCTCCGCGACTCCCTCGAGGCGACGGCGACCGCCTGGTACCTGGCCGAGCTCGCCGACCGGTCGGTCGAGGAACGGGAGCCCGTGCCGGCCGTGTTCGCCCTCCTCCACCGCGGCTACGAGCTCCTCGATGCCGGCATGGCACCGGGCCGGGTCGCTCGGTGGTTCGAGGTCCACCTGGCGACGGAGCTCGGCCAGGCGCCCGGGACGGAGCGCTGCGTCGAGTGCGGGGAGGCACTCCGCCAGGGCGAGACCTTCCGCTGGGTACCGCCCCTCGGTGGCGTCCTCTGCGAGCGCTGCCCGGGCCCTCCGGCGAGCCGAGCCGGCATCTCCGAGGAGGCCGTCAAGCTCCTCCGCGCCTACCGCCGGCTCGACGCCGAGGCCCTCGCCCGGCTCCGGCTGCCGCCGTCCGTCGAGGCGGAGGTCGAGGCGGCGATGCGCGACTTCGTCCGCTACGCCCTCGAGCGCGAGCCCCGGAGCCTCGCCTTCCTCGACGAGGTCCGACATCGATCCGCCGGCCAGAAGCCGGCTCGGGTGGGCCGGCCCGGGGGCGGTTGAGGGTCCGCTGGCCCGTTCACGGGCGGTCGGGCTCGGCCGCCGTCTGGTAGGATCGGCCCTCCGAGACCACGGATCCCTCCGCTCGGCCCGAGCCAGGGAGCTCGGCCAGCGCCAGGACGGGAGCCGAGCCGGTTGGGATCGCCGCAGGGCGGGCCGATCGAGGGGCTCGTGGGATCGGGGACTCGGTTCCCGGCCGACCCGGAGCGCCCGGAGCGCTGCCGCAGGGCGGACCTGCCGGGGGGCGGGACGTGCCGCAGGGCGGACCTGCCGGGCGGTGGGGCCGCCGTCGTGGATCCCGCCGGCCGCCGTGGTCGAGTCGGCTGCCATGGAGAATGCGACCGTGACGAACCCTAGGACCAACGCCGTCGACGAGACAACGAGTCCGAGCCAGGAGTCGAGCGCCCCCACCGGCGCCGGGGCGCGACCGGCACGGGGAGCCTCGCCTTCCGCCGAACCCGAGCCGGGCGCTCACGTCGCCCCTGCCGTCGCCGACCTCGACGTCATCGTCTCCCTCTGCAAGCGGCGCGGCTTCATCTTTCCGAGCTCCGAGATCTACGGTGGGATCAACGCCGTCTGGGACTACGGACCCCTCGGGGTCGAGCTGAAGAACAACGTCAAGCGGATCTGGTGGCGGTCGATGGTCCAGGAACGGGAGGACATCGTCGGCCTCGACGCCGGGATCCTCATGCACCCCCAGGTCTGGGTCACCTCGGGCCACGTCGCCGAGTTCAACGACCCGATGGTCGAGTGCAAGACCTGCAAGCGCCGCTACCGGGTCGATGAGTTCTCCGGGACCGAGGGCCTCAGCCCGGCCGAGCTCCTCGACCCCGGGCTCGTCGACCGCCTGGGTCTCGTCTGCCCGAACGACGGCGGGGAACTCAGCCCGCCACGCCGCTTCAACCTCATGCTGAAGACCTTCCTCGGCCCCGTCGAGGACGAGGCGGCCGTCGTCTACCTCCGGCCCGAGACGGCCCAGGGGATCTACGTGAACTATCGGAACGTCCGGGACACGGCCCGCAAGAAGATCCCCTTTGGGATCGCCCAGATCGGGAAGGCCTTCCGGAACGAGATCAGCCCCGGCAACTTCGTCTTCCGGATGCGCGAGTTCGAGCAGATGGAGATGCAGTACTTCGTCCACCCCGAGCGGGCGGCGGCCGAGTTCGAGGCCTGGCTGCCGCGTCGGCGGGCCTGGTACGAGGCCTACGGCGTCGCTCCGAGCCGGCTCCGAGAGCGAGAGCACCGTCCCGGCGAGCTTGCCCACTACGCCCGTCGAGCGGTCGACGTCGAGTACCGCTTCCCCTTTGGCTGGAAGGAACTCGAGGGGATCCACAACCGGGGCGACTGGGACCTCGGCCGTCACGCCGAGGCCTCGGGCGAGAACCTCGAGTACTTCGACCCGACGACGGGCGAACGCTACATTCCCTGGATCGTCGAAACCTCGGCCGGAGCCGATCGGGCGGCCTTCACCTTCCTCATCGACGCCTATCGGGAGGAGGAAGTCCGGGGCGAGAAGCGGGTCGTCCTCGGCCTCCACCCCGAGCTCGCGCCGTACAAGGTGGCCGTCCTCCCGCTCCTCAAGAAACGGGGCGAGATCGTCGAGCTCTGCCACAAGATCCGGGCCGACCTGGCGCGGCACGTCATGGCCGTCTACGACGACACGGCCGCCATCGGCAAGCTCTACCGGCGCCAGGATGAGATCGGAACCCCCTGGTGCGTGACGGTCGACGTCGAGACCCTGAGCGACGGGGCGGTGACGATCCGCGACCGCGACACGATGCTCCAGGAGCGGGTCCCGATCGAGGGAGTCGTCCGGGCGATCCTCGACCGTCTCGAGGCGGCCCGACCCTAGGCTCCTGCGGGGTGGCACCTCACCCTGCGGTGTCGCCCGACACAGCGTCGCCCGGCGAAGGGGGACCGGTCCTCGAGGGGCCCCGCGAAGGCTGACGCCCAGGGACGCTCGAGACCGGCGGCGGCCGGCGAGGAACCCGCCGGACTGGCGGCGATCCTCAGGAGCCCGCTGGGACGGTCGCCGGCTCGCGCCGGCCCCGCGGCGCCTCTGCGGCTTCCGGTTCCGAGGTCGGTGGGTACTCACCTCGGAGGTAGGCGTCGATGGCCCGCGCCGCCCGCTTGCCGTCGCCCATGGCGAGGATGACCGTCGCTGCGCCGCGGACGATGTCGCCGCCGGCGAAGACCCCCGGGATGCTCGTCATGCCGTGCTCGTCGGTGACGATGTAGCCCGCCTCGTCCCGCTCGAGCTCCGGGGTCGAGGCGGTGAGGAGGGGGTTCGCTCTCGTCCCGATGGCGACGATGACCACCTCGCAATCGATCGTGAACTCGGAACCCGGGACCGGCTCCGGGCGCCGGCGCCCGGAGGCGTCGGGCTCGCCGAGGGCCATCCGGACGCAGCGCAGGCCGCGGACCCAGCGTTCCTCGTTGCCGAGGATCTCGACGGGGGCAGCGAGGAACTCGAAGCGGACCCCCTCTTCCTCGGCGTGGTGGACCTCCTCGGCCCGGGCGGGGAGCTCGGCTCGGCCGCGGCGGTAGACGATCGTCGCCTCCGCAGCCCCGAGGCGACGGGCGGTCCGGACGGCGTCCATGGCGACGTTTCCGCCGCCGACGACGACGACTCGCTGGCCGTGGAGGACCGGCGTGTCGGCATCGTCGCGCCAGGCGCCCATGAGGTTGACTCGGGTGAGGTACTCGTTCGCTGAGTAGACGCCCTTGAGGTTCTCGCCGGGGATGCCCATGAAGACCGGCAGGCCGGCACCGACGGCGATGAAGAGGGCATCGAACCGCTCCCGAAGCTCGGTCAGGGTGTAGGTCTTGCCGACGATGACGTCGGTCTCGATCCGGACTCCGGCCGCGACGAGCCGGTCGACTTCAGCTTGGACGATGTCCTTGGGGAGGCGGAACTCGGGGATGCCGTAGATGAGGACGCCACCCGGGGCGTGGAAGGCCTCGAAGATCGTCACCTCGTAGCCGCGCTTGACGAGCTCTCCGGCCGCCGTCAGACCCGCGGGGCCGGAGCCGACGATGCCGACCCGACGGCCCAGCGGCCTCGCCCCAAACGCCTCGAGGGCTTCCGGATGGGCCTGCGCCCAATCGCCGACGAAGCGCTCGAGGTGGCCGATGGCCACGGGCTTGCCGCGCTTGCCCCGCAGGCAGACGCCCTCGCACTGGATCTCCTGAGGACAGACCCGACCGGTGATGCAGGGCAGGGCGTTGTCATCGAGGAGCGAACGGGCGGCTGCGGCGAGGTCGCCCTCCCGAAGGAGCTTGATGAAACGAGGGATGTTGACGCGGACGGGGCAGCCGTCGATGCAGTAGGGTTTCGGGCACTGGAGGCAGCGCTCGGCCTCGAGGATGGCGAGCCGTTCGGTGTAGCCGAGGTTCACCTCTCGGAAGTTCGCCGCGCGGACCTCGGCCAGCTGCTCCGGCATCGGGGTCCGGTCGATGGCCATCCGCTCCTTCTGGGTGAGCGGCCGGTTCGGGGGCAGGGCGTCGGGATCGGCCATCGTCGTCACTCGCTGCTCCGCCCGGGCGGGTCTTCGGCGCCGGGCAGGTCTCCGTCTGCCTGGCGCCCGCCACCGGCGCGAACGACGGCTCCAACGACCGCCGCCGACGAAACCCGGTCGGGAGCGGGCAAAGCTCCCGCTGAGAGCGGGGCCCCCTCGTCGTGGGTCGTCCTGGCGACGGGGGGTCCGTCGGTCGCTGGGCTCGCGCTCGCCGCGCCGACGTTCCTCGGCGTCGCTCCGGCAGCGCCGCTCGTTCCGGCTCCGGCAGGAGCGCCCGTCGGGAGCCCGATGAGGCAGGGCTGGTGGCGGGCGAGAGCTGCCTGCTCGAAGGGTCGATAGGTCGTCAGGCGATCGGCGAGTTCGGCGAAGTCGATGGCGTGGCCATCGAACTCGGGGCCCTCGACGCAGGCGTAGCGGGTCCGGCCACCGACGGTGATCCGACAGCCGCCGCACATCCCGGTGCCGTCGATCATGATCGGGTTCACGGAGACGATCGTCCGCAGGCCGAGGGGTCGGGTCATCTCGGCGACGGCCCGCATCATCGGCACCGGGCCAACGGCGTAGACGGCGTCGACGTCGCCCGCGCCGAGGACGTCTCGAAGGGCTTCGGTGACGAACCCGGGTCGGCCGTAGCTGCCGTCGTCGGTGCAGGTGACGACCTCACCGGCGGTCTGCAGCTCGGCCTCGAGGATGACCCACTCTCGGGACCGGCCGCCGATGATGCTCGTCACCCGGACCCCGCGCCGGGCGAGGGCGCGGGCGATGGGGAGGATGACGGCGGTCCCGACGCCGCCCCCGACACAGACGGCGTGGCCGGCGTCGATGAGCTCGGTCGGGCGGCCGAGGGGGCCGGCGACGTCGGCGATGGCCTCGCCGACGGCCATCTCGACGAGCTCGTGGGTGCTCTTGCCGACGGCCTGGACGACGAGGGTGATCGTCCCGGCCTCGGGGTCACCGTCGGCGATGGTCAGGGGGATCCGTTCCGCTCCGGGTGCCCGGCGAACGATGACGAACTGGCCGGGGAGCCGGATCTCGGCGATCCGCGGCGCCTCGACGACGAGTCGAAAGACGTTCGGCGAGAGCTGTGCTCGGTCGACGATCCTGTGCATTCGCCTCCGTTCCCTGCTCGGTCGCGACGCGGCGGACCCGACCCGGGCGTGGGCCCGGTTGGGCTCCCGCGCCTCGGGGCCGGTCGGTCCTCGCGCGCGTCGCGATCGTGCCTGCGCCACTGGACGGGTTCCATCGCCGGGCGGCCCGAAGCCTGCGGGCCGAAGGTCACCTGAAGGCCGGGACCGCACGTTGCGGAGGCTGGATGCCGAGACGATGGGCGACGGTCGCGGGCTCAGGGACATGGCCCCGGGAGCTCGCGCCCTGCCGCCCTCGACGGGCGGCCTCTCTGGGCCCGCCGATGGTCCGGGTCGGAGCCGCCGAGGGTGGCGGAGGTCGCGGATTCAGCCGGAGTTCGCCGACGGCCCCCGACGGCTCGCGATGGCCCTCGAGGAGCCCTACTCCCCGCCGGCGCCGACCGGCGTCTTCGCCTTCGGCCAGTAGAGCTCCTTCTTGACGTGGAACTCGGGAAAGCCCTCGGCGAGGAGCTGCTCCTCGACGTTGACGATCATGTCGGGGTTGCCGCAGATGTAGACGACCGTCTCCTCCGGGCGAAGGCCGTACTCGCGACAGACGTCGAGGACGTTCGCCTCGACCCGGCCCGTCCGTCCCGTCCAGCCGGCGTTCCGGGCCTCGTGGGGGCGGCTGATCGTCGGGACGTAGCGGAGCGGGTACGTCCCGTCCCGCTCCCAGGCCTCGAGGAGGTCACGGTAGCCGAGCTCGTCGACGTAGCTGCAGCCATGGAGGAGGACCGTCCGCCGCGGCTGACCCTGGCGAAGGAGGTGGCGCATCATCGAGATGAAGGGCGCGATCCCGGTGCCCGTCGAGACGAAGAGGTGGACCCGGTCGTCGTTCGGCTCGAGGAGGAAGCGCCCCTTCGGCCCGATCATCCGCATCCGGTGGCCAACCGGGAGCCGCCAGAGGAGGGTCGTGAAGCGGTTCACCGGGACGAGGCGGATGTAGAGCTCGTAGCCCTCGCTGCCGGCCTCTTCAGGGGCCGAGGCGACCGAGTACGGTCGCTGCCAGAGCTTGCCGTCGGCGAAGACGCCGATCGTCATGTACTGGCCGGGCTCGAAGGGGACGGGGTCGCCGTCGAACTTCACCCAGAAGTAGCCGAGGTCGTCGGTCTGGTCGATGCGCCGGATGAGGCGGGCGTTGTACTGCGGGGCGTCGGCCGCGATCTGGCGCGTGTCGTCGGTATGGTGGGTCATCGGTGGGCGATCCTCGGCTGCGGTCGAGCGGCGATGCGGCGAAGTGGGAACGACGCTTCCCACGACCACCGGCGGGCTCGTCGGCCCGAGCGCCGCGAGCCGGAAGGGGGAGATGCCGGCGGCGCCTGTCAGTGTAGCCGCGGACGAGATCTGCGACCGCCTTTCGTCGCCCAGAATCGGCGGCTCCGGCTAGAGCCCGCGCTACAATCGGCCGGAACGCCACGACATCCCGCGCGGTCCGGCTGCCGGTCCGCGACCGCGCCCCGCGTCCCCCATCCGGTGCGAAGACCGCCCAAAGGAGCCGCTCCATGGCCGAAACCCTCAGCCCCTCCGAACCGCGCGCCCACCACGCCGCGAAGCGCTACATCTACGCCTTCGGCGGCGGCCGTGCCGAAGGCGACGCCTCGATGCGCGACCTCCTCGGCGGGAAGGGCGCCGGCCTGGCCGAGATGACGAACGCCGGGCTGCCGGTGCCGCCCGGCTTCACGATCACGACCGAGGCCTGCAACGACTACTTCGCCAACGGTGAGCGCCTGCCCGACGGCCTCTGGGAGGACGTCCTCGAGGCGATCCGGGAGGTCGAGGCGCTGACCGGCAAGCGGTTCGGCGACCCGGCGAACCCTCTCCTCGTCTCCGTCCGCTCCGGGGCGAAGTTCTCGATGCCGGGGATGATGGACACCGTCCTCAACCTCGGTCTGAACGAGGCGACCCTCGAGGGCCTCATCCGGCTGACCGGGAACGAGCGCTTCGGCTGGGACGCCTACCGGCGCTTCATCCAGATGTTCGGCCGGATCGTCATGGGTGTCGACGGCGAGAAGTTCGACCATGCCTTCGAGGAGGTGAAGCGCTCCCGGGGGGCCCACCAGGACACCGACCTCGATGCCGATGCCCTCCGGGAGGTCGTCGGCCGCTTCCTCGCCATCGTCCGGGAAGAGACCGGGCGCGAGTTCCCGACCGATCCCTACGAGCAGCTCGAGCTGGCGATCAAGGCCGTCTTCGCCTCCTGGTTCGGGAAGCGAGCCCGTGACTATCGCGAGTACAACAAGATCCCCCATGACCTCGGGACGGCGGTCAACGTCGTGACGATGGTCTTCGGGAACATGGGCGAGGACTCGGGGACGGGGGTCGCCTTCACCCGCGATCCGAACACTGGCGAGAAGCGGCTCTTCGGCGAGTACCTGACGAACGCCCAGGGCGAGGACGTCGTGGCCGGCATCCGAACGCCCTTCAAGATCGACCACCTCCGCGAGCAGATGCCCGAGGTCTACGCCGAGTTCGAGCGGATCGCCGAGCGCCTCGAGCGGCACTACCGAGACATGCAGGACCTCGAGTTCACGATCGAGCGAGGCCGCCTCTACATGCTCCAGACCCGGAGCGGGAAGCGGACGGCGGCGGCGGCGGTGAAGATCGCCACCGACATGGTCGAGGAGGGGATCATCTCGAAGGCCGAGGCCGTGGCCCGGATCGAGCCCGCCCAGGTCGAGCAGCTCCTCCGGGACCAGTTCGACCGGGCGGCTCTCGAGCAGGCCCGGCGGATCGCCCGCGGCCTGAACGCCTCCCCGGGCGCCGCCGTCGGGCGGGCCGTCTTCTCGGCCGACGATGCCGTGGCCTGGGTCGGGCGAGGGGAGAAGGTCATCCTCGTCCGGGTCGAGACCTCCCCCGACGACTTCCACGGCATGGCCGTCGCCGAGGGGATCCTGACCGCCCGGGGCGGGGCGACCTCCCATGCCGCGGTCGTTGCCCGCCAGATCGGCAAGCCCTGCGTCGCCGGCTCGACGGAGCTCGTCGTCGACTATCGGACGAAATCGGCCCGGAGCACCGAGACGGGCCTCGGGTTCGCCGAGGGCGACTGGATCAGCCTCGACGGCTCCACCGGCGAGGTCTACCTTGGGGCGCTGCCGACGGTCTCGGCGCGCTTCGAGGAGCAGCCCGAGCTCCAGCGGATCCTCGCCTGGGCCGACGAGATCCGCCGCCTCGGGGTCTGGACGAACGCCGACAAGCCGGAGGAAGCCGCCCTCGCCCGGCGCTATGGAGCCGAAGGCATCGGCCTCTGCCGGACCGAGCACATGTTCCGCGAGGGCGAGCGGCTCGCCATCGTCCGCGACGCGATCCTCGTCGCTCACCAGGCGACCCGGGCGAAGGTGCGGCGCGTCGCCGGGGAAGCTCTCTCCGAAGAGGACGAGGCCGCCATCGCCCGCTTCGACGCGGCGATGGCGAAGCTCGAGCGGCTCCAGCAGGGCGACTTCGAGGGGATCTTCCAGGCCATGGACGGGCTGCCCGTCGTCATCCGGCTCATCGACCCGCCCCTCCACGAGTTCCTGCCGAGCCACGAGGAACTCCTGGCCGAGGTCATCCGGCACCGGACCCTCGGCACGCCCGAGGACGATCCGGCCTACGCGGAGGCCCGGACCCTCCTCGCCGCCGTCGAGTCGATGCGGGAGCAGAACCCGATGCTCGGCCTCCGGGGCTGCCGGCTGGGCCTCATGATCCCCGACTTCGTGAAGACCCAGACCCGAGCGATCCTGAACGCCGAGATCGCCGTGAAACGGGCCGGCGGCCGGCCGATCGCGAAGATCATGATCCCCCTCGTCGGGCACGTGAACGAGCTGGCCGAGACCCGTCGGATCCTCGAGGCCGAGGCGAAGGCCGTCGAGTCGGCGGCCGGAGTGTCCGTCGAGTACTCCTTCGGGACGATGATCGAGGTCCCGAGGGGTGCCCTGACCGCCGACGAGATCGCCCGCGAAGCGTCCTTCTTCAGCTTCGGGACGAACGATCTGACCCAGATGACCTTCGGCTTCAGCCGCGACGATGCCGAAGGTGGCTTCCTCCTCAAGTACGTCGAGGACAAGATCCTCCCCTTCAACCCCTTCCAGACCCTCGACGACGCCGTCGCCGACCTCATGCGGATCGCCGTCGAGAAGGGCCGAGGGGCCCGGCCGAGCCTCGAGCTCGGCATCTGCGGCGAGCACGGCGGCGATCCGGACTCGATCGCGAAGTGTGAGCGGCTCGGCCTCGACTACGTCTCCTGCTCGCCCTTCCGGGTCCCCGTGGCCCGGCTGGCCGCGGCCCAGGCGGCCCTGGCGGCTCGGGCTGCGGGTGGCGTCGGGGAGCGCGACCGCTGAGCGAGGAGGGAGGCGGCCCCGCCGGGTCGCAGCGACGACCGCCGGGCGAGGGTCTCGCCCGGCGCCTCCTCCTCGACCCGACACCGCTCCGGCTCGACCGGGACTTTCGTGCCCTCTGGCTCGGTCGGGCGATCAGCACGACCGGGCGGCAGATCACCCGGGTCGCCCTTCCCTTCCAGCTCTTCGTCCTGACGGGCTCCTTTCTCGCGGTCGGAGCCGTCGCCCTCGTCGAGCTCCTCGCCATCCTCCTCTTCTCGCTGGGGGGCGGGGCCGTCGCCGACAGCGTCGACCGGCGTCGGCTCATGCTCTGGACCCAGACGCTCCTGGCCGTCACGAGCGTCGCCCTCGCCGTCCTTGCCCTCCTCCCCGAGCCACCGATCGCCGCGATCTACGGCGTCGCCTTCGTCGCGGCTGCCCTCTCGGCCGTCGACCAGCCGGCTCGCGCCGCCGCCGTGCCGCGCCTCGTCCCTCCGGTCCGGTTGCCGGCTGCCATCGCCCTGAACCAGCTCATCGGCCAGGCGGCCTCGGTCATCGGCCCCGGTGTTGGGGGCCTCCTCCTGGCGAGCGTCGGCCCGGCCGGGGCCTACGCCGTCGACGCCGCGACCTACGGGGCGGCCATCGTTGCGACGGCCCAGATGCGGCCGATCCCGCCCCTGGGCCCGGTCGTCCGTCCCACCCTCGGAGCCGTCTTCGAGGGGCTTCGCTTCGCCCGTCGCCGTCGAGTCATCGTCTCGACCTTCGTCGTCGACCTCAACGCCATGGTCTTCGGGATGCCGACCTCCCTCTTCCCGGCCCTCGCCCTGACCGTCTTCGGGACAGGTCCTGCCGGAGTCGGCCTCCTCGCCGCCGCGCCGGGGGCCGGGGCCTTCGCCGGAGTCCTCCTCTCCGGCTGGCTGACCTCCGTCGCCCGTCCGGGTCGGGCGACCCTCGTTGCGGTCGCCGCCTGGGGGGCGGCGATCGTGGGCTTCGGTCTCGCCACCTTCTCCTTCCCCGTCGCCCTCCTCTGTCTCGCTGCGGCGGGCGCGGCCGACGTCTTCTCCGCCGTCCTCCGTTCGACGATCGTCCAGCTCGAGACTCCCGACGACCTTCGGGGCCGGGTGACGGCCCTCCACAGTCTCGTCGTCACGAGCGGGCCGCGTCTCGGTGACGCCGAGGCGGCCGCCGTGGCCGCCCTCGTCGGGCCCCAGCTGTCCGTCGTCACGGGTGGGCTCCTCTGCCTCCTCGGGCTCGCCCTCGTGGCTCGCCTCTTCCCCGAACTCGCCGCCTACCGGACGGCGCTGGCTTTTGGCGGAGGAGACGTCGGCGGGAGGGAGCGAGCGGTCCAGTCGCCGCGGCGCGGCTGAGGGGTTCGAGGGCGGGATCAGCCTGGCGGCGCGCGGAGCGGCTCGGGCCGGACCGGGCCGGGATCGACCCGGAGGATCCGGCGCTACACTGGGCCAGGCATGCAGACGCGTCCCCCGCAGGCCAGCCCGCACCGCGTCCTCGTCGTCGGCGGCGGGTTTGGCGGTCTCTACGCGAGCCGTGAGCTCGCCCGTGACCCGGCGCTCCGGGTGACCCTCCTCGACCGCCGGAACTTCCACCTCTTCCAACCCCTCCTCTACCAGGTCGCAACCGGCGCCCTGTCGCCCGGGGAGATCGCTCAGCCTCTCCGTTCCATCTTCCGCCGGAACCCGAGGGTGACCGTCCTCCTCGGCGAAGCCATCGGTCTCGACCCCGCCGCCCGCCTCGTCCGTCTCGCCGACGGGGGCGTCGTTCCCTACGACAGCCTCATCGTGGCGACGGGAGCTCGCTTCTCCTACTTCGGCCACGACGACTGGGCGCCTCACGCCCCGGGCCTCAAGTCGATCGACGACGCCCTCGAGATCCGACGCCGGATCTTCCTCGCCTTCGAGGCCGCCGAACGAGAGGGCGATCCCAGGCGGCGGGCCGAGTGGATGACCTTCGTCGTCGTTGGTGGCGGGCCGACGGGAGTCGAGCTGGCCGGCGCCCTCGGTGAGATCGCCCACGACACCCTCCGGCGCGACTTCCGCTCGATCCATCCCCCCCAAGCCCAGATCATCCTCGTTGAGGCCCTCGACCGCGTCCTGCCGGGCTATCCGCCCGACCGCTCCCTCTCGGCCCGGCGACAGCTCGAGCGGCTCGGTGTCCAGGTCCGGACCGGGACGAGGGTCGTCGACGTCGGAGAGCGGGCGGTCTGGGTCGCCGTCGGTAGTGACGAGGAGACGGAGGTGATCCCAGCCCGGACGACGCTCTGGGCGGCGGGCGTCCTCGTCTCGAGCTTCGTCCGGGCCGTGGCGGCGGCGACCGGAGCGGAGACGGACCGGGCGGGGCGGATCGTCGTCACCCCGGAGCTGACGATCCCCGGCCATCCCGAGGTCTTCGTGGTCGGTGACGCGGCCGTCCAGCCCTGGCGCAACGGCCGCGCTGTCCCGGGCGTTGCCCAGGGCGCCATCCAGGGTGGCAAGCACGCTGCCCGGACGATCCGCCGGCGCCTGGCGGGGCGACCGACGGGGCCCTTCCGGTACCGGGACTTCGGCGACGTGGCGGTCATCGGCCGCTTGGCCGGAGTGACGAACATCGCCTGGCTCGGACCCCTCGGTCGTCAGGGCGGCTTCCCTGCCTGGCTCCTCTGGCTCGGCATCCACATCGTCTACCTCATCGGCTTCGCCAACCGGCTCGTCGTCTTGACTCGCTGGGCGTGGAGCTTCCTCACCCACGGCCGCGGGAGTCGGCTCATCACCGGGAGCCCCTACCTGCCGGCCCTCGAAGCACCCCGAACGGTCGAGGCCGAGGTGAGCGACCGAGCGGGCGACGGCGTCGAGGGGGCCGTCGTCGGCGCCGCCACGGGTGGGTCGGTGGCAGGCGAGGGGAGCCGCCGAGCGGCCGGCGCTTCTCCATCCGCACCGGCCGACGCGGAGCGGCCGAGTGCGGCATCATTGGAGGCGAGCGACACGAGGGGCGCCGGCGGCGCCATCGTCCCGAAGCACCCAACCCGTGACGAAGTCGAGCGTGCCCGAACAGCAGAACCCACGAGGAACCTCTGAAGGAACGGTGATCAGCGGACCGACGGCGGCCGATGGACCGGGGGCTGCGCCCAACGGAGCGGCGTCCACTCAGGGCGCGTCCGCCTCGGGGACGAGCGAGGCATCGCCTGGCGCTTCGGCCCCGGCTGGCCTCGCGTCGATCCTCGTCTGCGCCAGCTGCGGGAAGAAGAACCGAATCCGTCCGAGCCCGAAGGGCGTCCCCCATTGCGGGTCCTGCGGCAAGCCGCTTCCCTGGCTCGTTTCGGCGAACGAGGCGACCTTCGAGGTCGAGGCGACGGCGGCGGTGACCGTCCTCGTCGATCTCTGGGCGCCCTGGTGTGGCCCCTGTCGGGTCGTCGGCCCGATCCTCGAGGAGCTCGCCCGTGACTTCGCCGGCCGGCTCAAGGTCGTGAAGGTCAACGTCGACGAGAACCCGCGCCTTGCCGCCCGTTTCGGAGCGATGAGCATTCCGACCCTCGTCGTCATCCGGAACGGCCGCGTCCTCGATCGCATCGTCGGCGCCCTGCCGAAGAGTCAGCTCACGATCCGGCTGACCCCCTACCTCCTCCGAACGTAGCGTGGCGGATCGCGAGGCCGCCGACCGCCGATGAGCACCTGGCCACCGGGGCCGCCCGGTCAGCCCGAGCCGCCCCCGGTCGAACGACCCCGCCGGAGCGCCTTCGGCTGCCTCCTCGAGGTCGTCGAGACCCTCGTCCTCACGGTCGTCATCTTCTTCGTCATCCAGACCTTCGTCGCCCAGCCCTACCAGGTCCGCCAGCAGTCGATGGAACGGACCCTCGAGCCCGGCCAGTATGTCCTCGTCGACAAGCTGACCCCGCGCTGGGACGGCTACAAGCGCGGCGACGTCATCGTCTTCGAGCCGCCCGTCGGCTGGGCCGACGGCGACCGGACGCCCTTCATCAAGCGGATCATCGGGGTTGGTGGCGACGAGATCGAGATTCGCGATGGTCGGGTCTACGTGAACGGGGTCGCCCTCGCCGAGCCGTACGTCTACGACGGGCAGCCGACGACGGCTCCGCCGGATCGCGACACCTTCCTCGTCCCGGCCGGGCAGTTCTTCGTCATGGGCGACCATCGCTCGAGCTCGGCCGATTCGCGGATCTTCGGCCCCATCCCGGCCTCATCGGTCATCGGGCGGGCTTGGCTCCGGTACTGGCCGCCCGAGAACTTCGGGGTCCTCGAGACGCCGGTCTACGCCATCGGGAACGGGGCCGGCTGACGCGTCCGGATCGGCAATCCAAAGCGGCGCGGGCGGCGTACCTCGTCCCAGCCGGGGGAACCGAGCGGAAGGAGGTATCCATGCGGCGTTTCTCGGTCGTCCTCGCCCTCGCTGCTCTCCTCACCCTGCCAGGTTCGACCCTGGCCTTCCACCACGTCGGCCTCCCGGCGACAGAGTGCCACGCGGCGGCCGCGGGCAGCCCCTCGAACGACAACGGGATGGCGAAGGAGGCGATCCTCGCCCACACCCCGCTCAGCCTCCCGCTCCCGCCGATCGGCACGCCCGGTCAGGGACAGGGGCAGGGGGCCGAGCACTGCGCGAACGGGCACGACGGCTGACCGGAGGCGACGGCCGACCCTCCGAGGCGGCGATCTGGGGCGGGCCGAGCCCTCCGGGAACGGCCACGAGGACCCGTTCACGCCGGTCGAAGAAGCCGAGGCGGGCGCGGCCGCACGGCCACCGGCGACGGACCCACCTCGTCCCGCCGAGACCTGAGCCGCCATCGGACTGCGACCCTCGAGGGGGCCAGCTGGCGGCCGGCTCGATCGACCGGCTAGCGGACGAGGACGAGCGGGCGGCCCTCCTCGCCCCGCATGACGACCGGGACCCGCCGCCGCCCCCAGCGCCCCGGACCGCCAGCGAAGACGCCTGGGATCTGGGTCCCACAGTTCGCGCAGCGGCCGTCTTCGGTCAGGCGGTAGACCCCGAGCTCGTACCAGTCGCGCTCGATGACGAGGTTGCCGCAGCCGTGGCAGTAGGTGCTCCCGCCCTCGGGGTCGTGGACGTTCCCGGTGTAGGCGTAGCGGACGCCATTCCGAAGGGCGATCGCCCGAGCCCGGGTCAGGGTCGCCGGCGGGGTCGGCGGCGTGTCGAGCATCTTGTAGTCGGGGTGGAAGGCGGTGAAGTGCATCGGCACGTCGGGTCCGAGCTCCTCGACGACCCAGCGGGTCATCGCGTCGATCTCCTCGTCCGAGTCGTTCCAGCCCGGGATGAGGAGGTTCGTGATCTCGAACCAGACCGTCGTCTCGTGCTTCAGGTAGCGGAGGGTGTCCTTGACCGGTTCGAGGTGGCCGACGCAGAGCTCGTGGTAGAAGCGCTCGGTGAAGCCCTTGAGGTCGACGTTTGCCGCGTCCATGTGCCGGTAGAACTCGGCTCTGGGCTCGGGGTTCATGTACCCGGCCGTGACGGCGATCGCCTTGATCCCGAGCTCGTGGCAGGCGTCGGCGACGTCGATGGCGTACTCCATGAAGATGACCGGGTCGTTGTAGGTGAAGGCGACCGAGGCGCAGCCGAGGGCTTTCGCCGTCCGGGCGATCTTCTCGGGGCTCGCCTCGTCGGCGAGGGTGTCGATCTCGCGGCTCTTGCTGATGTCCCAGTTCTGGCAGAAGCGGCAGGCGAGGTTGCAGCCGGCGGTCCCGAAGCTGAGGACGGAGGTGCCGGGCAGGAAGTGGTTGAGCGGTTTCTTCTCGACAGGGTCGATGCAGAAGCCGGAGGAACGGCCGTAGGTCGTCAGGACGATCTGGTCACCCTGGCGGGCCCGGACGAAGCAGAGCCCCCGCTGGCCTTCGTGGAGCCGGCAGTTCCGCGGGCAGACGTCGCACTGGATCCGCCCGTCCTCGAGGCGGTGCCAGTACTCGGTCGCGATCGTGTGCTGTCCGACGAAGGTGCGCATCGAGCCAGCCCTCCAGGGCTGATTCTCCACCTTTTCGGCAGATCCTGCCAGGGAGGGCTTGCCCGTCCTCGGGCCTCGGTATCGTCAGGCCTTTGTGTCGTTGGCTGCCGATCTGGCGGCGCGTCATCGGCGATGATGGAGAGCGGTGTACCGGATCGCTCTCAGCCTCTTCCTTGTCCAGGCCGGCTTCCACGCCTTCACGGCGTCGCTGCCCCTCGCCCTGGCCCGAGGCGGCAAGCCCGACCCCGAGATCGGTCTCATCGTTGGCACCGCCGCCCTCGTTCAGATCCCGGCCGCCTTCGCTGCGGGGGCCCTCGTCGACCGCTTCGGCGGCCTCCGGCTCATGGTCGTCGGCGGCATCGCCTACCTCGCCGCCTGCGCCGTCCTCCTCCTGCCCGGGGTCGAGGCGACGGGCCCAAACCTGCCCTTCCTGGTCGCCCGACTCCTCCAGGGGATCGGGATCGGCACGGCCCTGCCGGCTGGTCTCGCCGTCGTCCCGGACCTGGTCCCGGCGGCGCGCCGTGGCTTCGCCCTGGCCCTTGCCGGGGCATCCCACAACCTCACCCTCGTCGTCTTGCCGCCGGCCTCCCTCCTCGTCCTCGATCTGGCCGGTCTGGATGGGGTCGCCATGGTCGTCCTCGGGCTCGTCCTCCTCGGCCTCCTCCTCGTCGTCGTCACGCCTCCCCGGCCCCTCGGCCATCGATCGGAGGCGCCCGCGTCCGCGAGCGGAGGCGGACCGACCGGGCTGCCCTCGGCCCGTCGATGGCTCGGGATCGCCTATCGCTCTGCCTGGACGGCGCCCCTCGCCGTCGTCCTCCTCTTCGTCGCCCACTGGGGCGTCGTGACTGCCTACCTCCCGCAGCGCGCCGAGGCCGCTGGGGCGAACATCGGTCTCTTCTTCGCCGCTGACGGGATCGCCGTCCTCCTCATGCGAGTCCCCTCGGGATGGCTCGCCGATCGGTTCGCCGCCCTGCCCCTCGTCCTCGCCGGGCTTGCCATCACCGCCGCGGGGGTCGCCCTCCTCCTCCTGCCGCCGGCCACCCCGCTCCTCGTCGTCGCCGGCGTCGCAACGGGCGTCGGTGCCGCTCCCATCGTCACCCCGCTCCTCCTCGAGTTGACCCGCCGCAGCACCGACGCCGATCGCGGCAGCGCCTTCGCCCTCTTCTCGGCAGGGTTCGCCGCCGCCATCGCCCTCGGCAGCATCGGGGCCGCGCCCGTCGTCGCCGCCGCCGGCTTCGAGGTGGCGATCGGGGTGGCGATGGGTGGCCTCCTCCTGGCGGCCGGCGTTGCGCTCCTCGACCCGGGGTTGCGGGTCGGTCGGCGGGGGAGGGGAGTGGCCCCGGCGGGACGGGTCTGAGCGCAGCGGGCCGTGGCGCCGGCCAACTTCGTCAGGCCGGACCGGAGCCCGGGGCAGCTTCCGAGGGCCGCTCTCCGAGGCCGGGCTCGTGCTGCGGGGCGTCCGGTGCGAGGATCGCCTCGATGCGGTCGACGAAGGCCGTCTGGGCCGAGTGGAGGAGACGGCGGGCTTCGGCTGGGGGGACCCAGGCGACGCGGTCGATCTCGGGGAAGGATTGGCGTCGTCCCGAGCCGGGCGGCCACGGCATCTCGAAGGTGTTGCTCGTCGCCTCGGCGGGGTCGAGGTCGCCCTCGGCCGCCCAAGCCACGATCCGCTTCCCCGTCGGAGTTCGAACCTCGCCGAGGGAGACGTAGGCGGCCGGGTCGGCCGGTGGGTCGTGACCGGTCTCCTCGGCGAACTCGCGGCGGGCGACCTCGAAGGGGGTCTCGCCGGACTCGACGATCCCCTTCGGGATGCTCCAGGCGCCGTCCTCGCGGCCGGCCCAGAGGGGACCGCCGGGGTGGGCGATGAGGACTTCGAGGCCCGACGGGCGGCGGCGGAAGAGGAGGATCCCGGCACTGATGGCCACGCCGAGATTGTGCCGCGTCCGGCCAGTCTCCGCCGTGGTGCCGTTGGTCGAGGCTGCGGTGCCTCGACGGGACGTCTCCCTTGTCTCGGCGGCGCTCCGGCACGGGCTCGCGCCAAAACGGGGACCCGGGTGACAATATGGATCGGCACACCCGGTCGTCGCCTCGTCGACGGCGGTAGACGTCGACGCGGGACGAGGATCGCCGAGCGACGAAGAGACCAGGACAGCAGACGACATTAGACGAGGAGACGCCCATGGCTCGCGCCCTCATCCTCGGCGGCGGCTTCGGTGGCATCGCCGCCGCGACCACCCTTCGCCGCCTCCTCGACCCGAGCGACGAGGTCCTCCTCGTCGACCGGCGGCCGACCTTCGCCATGGGCCTCCGCAAGAACTGGGCCCTCGCCGGGATCGAGCCCCATGAGGTCGGCGAACGACCCCTCGCCAGGTTGGCGGAGCAGGGGATCGAGGTCTGGCGAGCGTCGATCACCGCCATCGACCCAGCTGGTCTCGCCGCCGAGGTCGAGGTGCTCGATCCCTCGGGTGCGCCGAGCGGGCGTCTCGAGTGGCTCGGCGGGGACGCCCTCGTCGTCGCCCTCGGCGCCGAGCGGGACGTCGACCGGATCCCCGGGCTGCGCGCCCACGCCATCGATGCGTACGACCCTGCCCGGACGGCCGAGGCGGCCGAGCGGATCCGCGCCTTCTCCGGCGGGCGAGTCGTCGTCGGCATCTTCGGCGCGCCCTACCCGTGCCCGCCCGCCCCCTACGAGCTTGCCCTCCTCCTCGCCGAGCAGTTCGAGGCGCGAGCCGTCTCCTTCGGGATGCTCGTCTTCACGCCCCTCCCGAAGTCGCTGCCGATCCTCGGCGAGGCGGGTTGTGCCGCCTTCGACGGGTATCTCTCCGGAGCGGGGATCAGCCTCAGGACGAACACCCAGGCGGTCGAAGTCCGACCCGGCGAGGTCGTGACGACCGAGGGACCGATCCCCTTCGACCTCCTCCTCGCCGTGCCGCCTCATCGGCCGCCGGCGGTCGTCGCGGCGGCTGGCCTGACCGGACCCTCGGGCTGGGTGAGCGTGGACCCGCGGACCCTCGAGACGCGCTTCCCGAACGTCTACGCCGTCGGCGACGTGACCGCGATCCCGCTCGCGAGCGGCGGGGCCCTCCCGAAGGCGGGGGTCTTCGCGGCGGCCGAGGGGGAGGTCGTTGCCGAGCGGATCGCGGCGACCTTCGCCGGCCGTCGTCCAGAGGCGACCTTCCGGGGAGAAGGGGTCTGTTTCATGGAGACGGGGCGGGGGACGGCGGCGATGGTTCGAGGAGCCTTCCTCGACGACCCGCCCCGAGTCGAGCTCACCTCGGCCTCACCCGAGCACCTGGCGGCGAAGCGGGCCTTCGAGGCCGAGCGGCTGGGGGCCTGGTTCGGGAAGTAGGGCGGACGCACGGAGCGGACCCGGAGCGCGGGGTCGGGGGCACGGGGCGGACGGGAGCGCGGGGTCGGGGGCGCGGGGCCAGCCAGGTTCGCGGAGTCGGCAGCCGGCAGCCCGTTCGAAGGGCGGCCGAGGTCCGAGGTGGTCGGCGTCGGCCGATCCGACCCGACTGGCGGCCCCGGAGTCGTCTCGTCGGGGAACGATCGGTGCCCAACGCCGACCGCGGTCGAGGCACCTCGAGGCAACCTGGCCATCTTCTCGTCAGGCGGTCACTCTCGAGGGCGGTTCGTCACGACCGTTGGCAGCGGCCACCAATCGAGGGCAAAGCCGTCGGCCCAACGCTCGCAGGGCGGGCGTTCCTTCCCGGGTGCTCGTCAGGTGAGCGCCAGACCAAGCCCGACGCGTCCAACTGGGAGGTGAGGCGCTTCGGCCGTTGACAGACGCTCGCCTGGCGGTCGTCTGTCAGACTCGAGGTCCGTTGGAGGGCCGCCCCGCTCGCCTCGCCGGCCGGGTCACGGTCGCTCGCCCGTCCTGCTCCTTGGTGTGGCGGGCCGGACGGGGCCAACGATCCCGTAGACGCCCGCCTGGCGAGAACATGGCAGGAGGACCGGCTGGTGGACGGCGAGCAGCAGGCAGGGCCGCCGCAAGAAGGCCCGAGGCAAGGTGCTCCCGGCACGCCGTCCCGTGGCGGGCTGTCCCCCGGCACACAGACCCGCGAAGCTCCCGTTCCTGCGTCCCTCCCCCAGCCGCCCCCAGTGCTGGCAGTCAGACCGCCATCCCCTGCTCCGTCAGGGCCGCCTCGACAGCCGCGATGAGGGCTGCCCGGTCGGGGACCCCGGGCAGGGCCGTGACCCGATGGGGCCCTTCGGTCTCGACCCAGTCGAGGGACTCGTCGACCGAGGTCAGGATGACCGGCAGGTCCGGGTAGGTTTCTCGCATGTCGACGACGAGCTGCCGACCGCCGTCGGCGTCGCCGGCGACCCAGGCGTCGTAGACGAGGACGTCGGCCCAGTCGACGAGGTGGCAGGGAAGCTGGTCGAGGACGGGGCATGGGATGTGCTGCGGTCCGCTGCAGCGCTCGACCTCGTAGCCGGCCTCGCGGAGGTCGGCGGCCAGCCGCTCGGCGACGGCGGGATCGCGGTGGACGATGAGGACTCGCGTCATCGGCCTGCCTCCGTCGCGCGCCGTTCGTGGCGCTCCATCCGAGCCGCAGTCGGCGCCCGACCCGCCGGCGCCGATCGCCACGGCTACGGGTAACGGTCGTCGACGCCGACCCTCGGCTCCAGGGTCATGGGTCACTCACGGCCGGGCCGACCGGCCCATGAGCCCAGCCGGTGCGGCCCCATCGGGCCCTACGGGCAGTCACCGCGGCGACCGAGGACCGCCGGCGCGGACCGAGCTAGGCGCTGCCGACGCCCTCGCTCGCCGGATCGCGCCGCAGCGTTCGAGCCCTCGAGCCCTGGCGCCGGAGGAGCTCGGTGAGGGACGCCACCGCCGAGCCGACGAGGAAGAGGACGATGGCGAGGACGTTCAGGACGCCTCCCACCTGCCAGGCGGGCATCGATCCAGCCAGGTCACCGAGCCCGACCCGGACGAGGAGGCCGAGGTGAAGGAGCCCGAGGTGGATGACGAACCAGGGTCGGTAGGGGAGCGGGAGGCCGGTCACCGCCGGCAGGATGATCGGCGCGTGGGCAAAGACCATCGACATGACGAAACCAACGAAGAGGGCATGGAGGAGGGCGTCTCGGAGGAGCCCGCTCGCGACGCCGCCGCCGACGACCCAGAGGAGGCCGGCGGCGCCGAGCCACCCGTAGCCGAGGAGGAGAGCGGTGGCGATGAAGCGGGGCGCGCCCTCGAGCCGGACGGTCCGGCGGGCGACGTCGAAGCGGCCGAGCCAGAGAGCCAGGCCCAGGAGGCCGAGTCCGGCGAGGCGGAGCCCAAGGTCGAAGGCGACGAGGGAGACGATCGCTCCGCCGAGGGCGAGGGCGACGACGGCCGCCAGGGTCGGGCGGGCACGCCCGCTGATCCCCCCGAGGCGGGCGAGGTCGAGCCGCTCGCCGGCGATGGTGAGGATGAGGAAGCCCGCGAGCCAGACGACGGCGGCCGAGGTGCCGCGACCAGCGAGGAGGACGCCCGTCGCCCCGAGCCAGGCTGCGGCCCCGAGCCCCTGGATCGTCGTCTCGAGGGATCGCTCGATCCGGTCGAAGGCGACGTAGATCGCGACGAGGGCGGCGCCGCCGAGGGCGAAGAGGAGGCTGCTCGCCAGGGCCGGGGCCCCGACGAGGATCGCCAGCCCGCCGAGCCCGGCTGCAGCCGGGGCGGCGTACCCCCACGGTCGGCCGAGAGCGACGGCGCGCTCGAGGCCGATGAGGGTGCCGAGGAAGGCGAGGGTCATGAGGAGGCCATGCCCGGCGGCGAGTCGGGTGCCGCTGGCGCCCGGCAGCGCAGCCGACTCGAGGACCCCGACGAGGACGAGGGCGCCGCTCAGACCCGCCAGGAGGCCGAGGCCGGCGAGGGCGAGGAGGGCGAGGCGTCGCGGATGGAGACCGCCGCCCAGGGACTGCCGGTCTGGTCGCCAGGAGGTCAATCCGGCGCCTGGGATGTTCATCGTTCCCAGCCGAGGATCGCCCGCGCCACGTCGCTCATCCGCTCCGGCGACCAGGGCGGGTCGTGGGTGACCTCGACCTCGACATCGACGATCCCGTCGAGGGAGAGGAGGGCCCAGCCGATTCCGTCGACGAGGTAGGCCCCGATGGGACAGGCCGGACTCGTCGTCGTCAGGCGGACCCTCGCCCTTCCGTCCTCGACGCTGACACCGTAGACAAGGCCGAGGTCGACGATGTTGACGCCGAGCTCGGGGTCGATGACCTGTCGAAGGGCCTCGAGGATCGCGGCGGGCTCGGGCGACGGGCCGAGGAGCCTCTCCAGGCCGACGGCTGGCCCCTCGGTCGGAGGGCGTGCCGTCGAGCCGGGAGAGACGGCGTCGAGCCGGGCTGACGTGGGCTCAGGCATCGGCGGCCACCTCCGAGGGGGCGGTGCGACGGGTCGGGGTGAGGTGGACGAGGCAGAGGTCGGGTTCGACGAAGGGTTCGAGCCCCGTCGCCTCGACCGAGGCCGCCATCCGTCGCAGGGCCCCGCGGAGCATGCCGAGGTGGACGGCGCAGACCACCTCCCGTCCCTCCCGAGCGAGGTCGGCGAACGGGCAGCGGCGGAGGCGGATCGTGCCGTCGGTGCGGCTCGTCGGCTCGGGCGCGAAGCCCGTTCGGTCGAGGAGGGCAACGAGGCGGCGGACGGCTCGCCGCCCACTCGTCCGCCGAGCGCGGGGCCCCGCGAGGGCTTCACCCCAGGCCTCGCCGGCTGCCTCAGCCGTCGCCCGGCCACCGAGGCGGAGGAGGGCATCGGCGAGGGCGCGGGCGAGCTCTCGATAGTCTCCCGGCGTCGCGACAGCCGCTGGTGGCATCGACTGCTCGCGGCGTCCCGACGCCTCCAACGTCGTCGTAGCCGGCCCCAGGGGCGGCTCCTCCGCGGGCCGATCGAGGGAGGCTGACGGTCCGGAGCCAGCGACCCCTGGCGCCTCGTCGGTCACCGGGCTCGCCTCGCGTGCGCCCCCGGCACCCGTTCTCGCCAGCCGGTACCGATGGGGAGGGCGGCCGCGTCGCCCGACCGGGTTGGCAAGGCGGACGACGAGACCGCCGTCGACGAGGCGCTCGAGCTGTTCGCGGACAGAGTTCGGGTGGCGTCGAACGGCTGCCGCGAGCTCCCCGATCCCGAGGGGCGCGTCGGCCGTGGCGAGGGTCTCGAGGAGGCGGGCCCGAACCGGGTCGCCGAGGAGTCGATGCTGGACGAGGGTCGTCATGGGTGCGCTTGATTTTACACGGGATTTGCCGTATAAAGCAACACGGTGCGAGAGTCGCGCCCCGGCGCCCGCTGCGGCAACGTCCCGCCGGCCCATCTGCCTCGTGCCCCGACCGGCGGTCCGTCCGATCGGGGACGAGCCCTCGGCGAAGGAGGCGAGCCATGCCGATCGGAACCGACAGCGAAGCAGCGACGGCCATTCGGGCCCACCACGAGGAACTCCACGGCCACTTCGCCAACCTCGTTCAAGCCGTTGCCGACGCGGTCAGGGCGGGGAGTGATCCGATCCCAGCGCGCGACGCCCTCCTCGCCTTCCTCGATGGGGAGCTCCTCCCCCACGCGCGGGCCGAGGAAGCCGCCCTCTACCCAGCCGGGGCCAAGGGTGGAACGAGCGCCCTCGTCGAGGCCATGATCGACGAGCACGGCGACATCGTCGGCCGGATCCACGCCCTCCGTTCGACGCGCGACGGTATCGAGCTCGTCGCCCGTACCGCCGCCCTCCTCGCCCTCTTCGAGAGCCACCTGGTGAAGGAGAATGAGCGGCTCATCCCGACTCTCGTCGCTGACCCGACGGCGGCGCTGGCCGAGCGCCTGGCCGGGATGCACGAGCTCCTCGGGGCCGCCTGAGCCGGTCCTCCACCCTCGGCCGCCAGCCCGGCCCGACGTCACCGTTCCCAAACCCACCGTCCATGTCCAGAAGGAGTGAGATGCCAGACCACGCCATCGATGTTCGGACGATCCCGCCGGCTCGCCGCCATGGGCTCATCTTCGAGACCTTCGACTCCCTGGCCCCTGGCGAGGCCTTCGAGATCGTCGTCGACCACGACCCGAAGCCGCTCTACTACCAGTTCGCCGCCGAGCGGTCCGGGACCTTCAGCTGGGAGTACCTCGCCGATGGCCCCGAGCTCTGGCGCGTCCGGATCAGCCGCGTCGCCGGGGTCCTCGCCCGAGGCGGCTGATCCTGTCCGAGAGCGGCACTCGACTCGCCTCATCCGGACGACCAGATCCGGATTGACAGCTCCGTCGCCGACTCCCTATCGTCGAGCCGACCGACGAAGGCAGGACGAACGGGGGCGACGATGGTGGGGTCAGGGAAGCGAGCCGAGGCGCGGGTCGAGCGGGCGGTTCGGGTCGCCCTCCCGGTCGGAGCAAGGCTCTTCGTGAACCTGGCCTGGGTCGCGCCGACCCGGCCTGGTGGTCCAGCACGGGATGGTGAAGCCGACCTCGTCGTCGTCGACCCAGAGCACGGCCTCCTCGTCGTCGAGACGAAGGGCGGCTCCCTGAGCCGAGACCAGCACGGGCGTTGGTACGCGGGCGGTCGAGCCCTCGAGGTCAGCCCCTTCGAGCAGGCGAGGACGTCGGCGCACGTCCTCGTCGGCATGGTCACCGCCAACCCGCGCTGGGCGTCCCACCCCGACTGGCGCCTCCGGGCCCTCCACGCCGTCGCCTGCCCCGACGTTGACCGGGCGAGCCTCGTCCCTCGCGGCGCGTCGCTCCCGGCCAGCCTCGGTCCCGACGCACCCCTCGCCCTCCTCCTCGATCGGGCTGATTTCGCCGATCGAGCCGCGACGGTGGCCGCCATCGAGCGGGTCTTTGCCTACTGGTCCGGTGACGGCTCCCGGAGTCGGCGCCTGACCGACGAGCAGCTCGCCGTCATCGAAGCCGTCCTGAGCCCGAGCGTGGCCCTCCGTCCCCTCCTCGTCGGCGACCTCGAGGAGGGCGAGCGGGCGATCATCCGTCCGACTCGAGACCAGCTTCACATCCTCGACGTCCTTGGGCGCGTGCCGAGAGCCTCGGTCGTCGGACCCGCCGGCAGCGGCAAGACGGTCCTCGCGATCGAGAAGGCGCGCCGCCTGGCCGAGGCGGGCCGTCGGGTCCTCCTCGTCTGCTTCAACGCCCCCCTCGAGATCGCCCTCGCTCGGCGGCCGGACCTCGAGCCCTTCGTCGCCGACGGCCGGCTCGTCGTCTCGACCTTCCATCGACTCTGCGAGCGTCTCGGTCAGGAGGCGGGGACGTTACCGCTGCGGCCAGGGCCGCGCGACCCGACCTGGTTCGAGCGGGACCTACCCGCTGCCCTCGACGCGGCCATCGACCGCCTCGACCGTCGCTGGGACGCCATCGTTGTCGACGAAGGTCAGGACTTCGAGGTCGGGTGGCTCACCTCGCTCATGATGCTCCTCGAGGATCCCGCCGGAGGGACCTTCTACCTCTTCCACGACCCCTCACAGGCGATCTATCGCCCCGACGAGGTCGCCAGACTCGGGCTCGCCGAGTTCCCCTTGCCCGGCAACTGCCGGAACAGTCGGCCGATCCACGACCTCGTCTTTCGCTTCTACCACGGCGAGGTCCCGGCCGACCCGATGCGGGAGGACGGCCGACCACCCGAGATCGTCGTCGCCGAGGCCGGTCCGGCGACGACGGAGACCCTTCGCCGGGTCCTCCACCGCCTCGTCAAGGAGGAGCAGGTCGGGCCTGAGCGGATCGCCGTGCTGACCGGGGTGAGCCTGACGAAGTCGCTGGTCTGGCGGCAGCGCCGCTTCCGAGGCGGGATCGAGCTCTGGAATCCCTTCGTCGACGAGCACGGTGCTCGACTGCCGAGGCCGGTGGAGAGCGCGACCCGCCCATCCGGGGCCGTCACGATCGACTCGATCTACCGCTACAAGGGTCTCGAGGCCGACGTCGTCGTCCTCGTCGAACTCGACCCCGCCGACCGGCGCCTCGACGAGCTCCTCTACGTCGGTGGCTCGCGGGCCAAGCACCACCTCGTCGTCATCGTCCCGCCGGCCCTGGCGAACCGTCTGTGGAGCGTGGTTGCCGACGGTGGGTTCGTCGCCCCTCGGCCGTCTCCCGAGGAGCCCGCTGGGACACTGAGCGAGGGTCCCCAGCAGGTCGCGGAGACCCCTCGGACTCCATGGCGGTGAGCAGCCCGCCACGCCGATCGAGACCAGCTGACGTCGTCACCTTCCTCGTTCGCGCTGAGCTGAACGACTTCTTGCCCGTCGGGCAGCGAGAGCGGCCGGTCGAGCGCGCCGTCCCGCGGCGGACGAGCCTGAAGGACGCCATCGAGGCCCTCGGCGTCCCCCACGTCGAGGTCGGCCGGGTCGTCGTCGACGGGGTCGAGGTCGGGCTCGACGAGCCCGTCGGGGAGGCACGGTCGGTCGAGGTCTTCCCGCACCAGGGGGCGGCCGAGGACGGTCGCCCGGCCCGCTTCGTCCTCGACGGCCACCTCGGTCGCCTCGCCCGCTACCTCCGGATCCTCGGCATCGACGCGGCCTACGACCCGGAGATCGACGACGCGGCGCTCGCCGAACGGGCCGCCGCCGAGGACCGGATCCTCTTGACCCGGGACGTCGGGCTCCTCAAGCGGAGCCGGGTCACCCGGGGCTACTGGCTCCGGGCGGACCGCCCCGACGCTCAGCTGGCCGAGGTGGTCCGGCGCTACGGCCTCCTTGCCGTGGCGAAGCCCTTCGGGCGCTGCCTTCGGTGCAACGCGGATCTCGAAGCGGCGCCAAAGGCCGAGGTCGTCGACCGGCTACCGCCCCGGACTCGCCTCGAGTTCAACGAGTTTCGACGCTGTCCGTCCTGCGACCGGATCTACTGGAAGGGCTCCCACTACGACCGGATGCGCCGCCTCCTCGCCCGCCTCGAGGGCCCGGGCTGAGGTCGTCACCGACCGCAGGCGGTGATGATCCCTGCCCTCCCGGCGCGAGGACGAGCCCCTCGTTGGGGCGGAGCTCGAGCCACCGCCCGACCGCCTCACCCTCCCGATCGAGGCCGGTGGAGAGGGAGACGAGGAGAGGTCCGCCGAGCTCGGGCAGCTCGAGCTTGGCCGGTTCGCCGCTCAGATTGAGGGCAACGACGAGCTGTCGTCCGCCGGCCGAGCGGCGGTAGGCGAGGGTCTGTGCCGTCGCTCCGAGGGGCTGCCAGTCGCCGACGCTGAGGCTCGCCTCGGCGCGCCGGAGAGCGAGGAGCCGTCGATGGAGGTTGAGGATCGAGTGGGGATTGCCGCTCTCGAGGGCGACGTTCACCGTGGCGGCGTCCGGAGCGATGGGCAGCCACGGATCTCCCGTCGTGAACCCGGCCCGCGGTGAACCGTCCCACTGCATCGGCGTTCGCTCCGGGTCGCGGCTCTGCTCGGGGTCGTGGCGACCGGCCGGGTCGACGAGCCGCTCGGGCGGGATCGCGACGTCGACCATCCCGATCTCGTCGCCGTAGTAGAGGGTCGGAGTGCCGCGGAGGGTGAGGAGGAGCATCGCCGCGACCCGAGCCTGGGCCCGTCCGACCCTCGTCGCGATCCGCGGCTGGTCGTGGTTCCCGAGGACCCAGGTGGGCCAGGACCCGGGCGGCAGGGCCAGCTCGTAGCGCTGGATCCAGTCGAAGAGCTGGAGGGGATCCCAGGGCAGGAGGACGAGGGCAAAGTTGTAGGGCAAGTGGATGCCTCGGAAGGCGCCGTCGGGCCTCGACCCGTAGTAGGCGACGAGGCGCTCGAGGGGCAGGTAGGTCTCGCCGATGAGGACGCGGTCGCCGTACTCGTCGGCGACCGACCGCAGCCCGGCAAGGATCTCGGGCATCTCCGGCCCGTCGCCGCTCATGACCCGGAGGGTCCGTGAGGCGAGCGGCATCCCGGGTCGCCAGTCCGGGTTCGGCGGGTCGTCGCGGAGGCCGGGGTCCTTCGAGAGGAGCCAGATGACGTCGATCCGAACGCCGTCGATGCCGCGGTCGAACCAGAAGCGGAGGACGTCGTGCATCGCCCGCCGGACTTCCGGGTTCCGCCAGTTCAGGTCGGGCTGCTCCTTCAGGAACGAGTGGAGGTAGTACTGGCCCGTTCCCTCGTCCCAGTGCCAGGCAGGGCCACCGGCGAGGCTCTGCCAATTGTTCGGGGGACCGCCGCCAGGGGCGGGATCGCGCCAGACGTACCAGTCCCGCTTCGGGCTGTGCCGCGACGAGCGCGACTCGACGAACCAGGGATGCCGGTCGGAGGTGTGGTTCGGGACGAAGTCGAGGAGGACCCGGATGCCGCGCCGATGGGCCTCCGCGACGAGCCGATCCAGGTCGGCGAGGGTCCCGAAGACCGGATCGACGCCACGATAGTCGGCAACGTCGTAACCAAAGTCGGCCATCGGCGACGGAAAGATCGGTGAGAGCCAGATGGCGTCGATCCCGAGCCAGGCGAGGTACTCGAGGCGGCTCGTGATCCCCGGCAGGTCACCGACGCCGTCGCCGTTCGTGTCCTGAAAGGAGCGCGGGTAGATCTGGTAGATGACGGCCGCTTCCCACCACGGCCGTGCCTCCAACCGCCGGCTCGGCTCGCTGGCGCTGGGGATGGCCTGATCCTTCACGGACGAGAACGGTACCGGATGGCGAGCGGCGAGAGGCACCGCCAGTCGGCCCCGTGGAGTTGCCGACCGGTCGCCAGGCCCCCGGGTCCGATCCCTTCGGGCAACGGCCGTGACAGGCTAGCTGACACGGGAGGGGGGCAGACTCCGGCTCGGTGGCGTCGAGGCGGGGTCCTCGGCGGCGGACTTTGGGGGGCCCGAACCGCCGCGGGCCGGCCTCGGCGCCACCGGCCACGCGCGTCGAAGGGGGCGAGGGTCAGCCCGGCGCGGTCACGAGGACCGAACCCTGCATGTCCCGTGGGTGGAGGGAGCACTCGTAGCGGTGGAGGCCCTCCATCGTGAAGGTGAAGGAGACGGCCTCGCCGGGCTTCAGGGTGTAGGTCAGGTCGCCGTCGTCGAAGAGGTGGATGTTGTGCGTGAAGTCGTCGTGATTCGTCCACGTCACCGTGGTCCCGGCAGGAACGGTGATGGCGACGGGCACGAACCTGTAGGACTTCGGGAGGTCGACGGCGCTCGTCGGGACCGGGCTCGGTGACGGCGTCGACCCGCCGCAAGCCGCCACGACGGATAGCCCCAGGAGGAGGGAACCGGTGAGCGGGAGAACTCGAGCGCGCGCTCGGCCTCGCTCGGGGCGGCCGAGGGAGGCGTCCCGGTCATGCCCGCCGGAAGCGACTCCCGCGGCGAGATCGGCCGCTCCGGGCCGGTCAACGGTGGCGATCGCGGGTCGTCGATCGCCGGCCACGGTCAGCGGGCCCCAGCGGTCGCGCCGACGACGGCCCGCTGGGTGGCGCCGGCGAAGACGAGGATGAAGGCAAGGAGGTCGAGGACCTCGCTCACGGTGTGGGCGAAGAGGAAGACGGTCCAGTCGAGGTGGTAGGTCATGTAGCTGATCTCGGCGAGGGCAAAGAGGGTGAAGCCCAAACCGAAGAGGCTCGCCCCGGAACCGAAGGAGCGCCAGGCGAAGTAGGCGCCGATGACGAAGGCGACGAGGTGGATGAGCAGAAAGACCGGAGCCGGGATCTGATTGACGAAATCGCCGAATGGCATCGGGTTCCTCCCTTCCTCAGTTACGGTGGGGTGCCTGGGCCAGTGCTGAGACCCCGACCGATTGACCTCGCTCGACGCCGACTGGCGGGTGAGCTCGCTGACTGCCGAGCCCCACGAACCTGCGCCGCCGACGGGATACCCTCCGACGCCTCCGTTCCAGAGACGACGGACCCCGACGACCACTTCGGAGTGGCGCCGGAACGTCGCTGGAGGGTGCGCCGCCGATCCGCCGCTGTGGTCGCGGCGTCACGGAGGACGCCGACGAGGACGACGACCATGCCGCCAAGGATCCCGAGGTGTGCGACGACCTGGCTCGAGTCGGTCGGCCTCGGGCCCGACGCTGTCGGCATCCCAAGGTGGGCGACGACATCCGCGAGGCCGAAGAATCCGAGGATGACAAGGCCGAGCCGAACCGTCCTCGGGAGCCGAGACAGCTTGCCAGCGGCGAGCGCCTCCAGCCGATGCAGGAACGAGGTGCCCGGCACCGCGGGGTGACGTCCGCCGGCGGCGACGTTCGGGTCGGTGCCCGGGGCCTCTATCGCTAGCATATGCTATATATACAGTCGCCGACGGGGGTCGTCAAGTCGCCCGAGCCTGAAGGCTCGAACGAGCCCGCTCCCCGCCGATAGACTGCCCCTCTGCGATGGACCCCGACCGCCCTCACCTCTCGAAACCGATGCCCGCTCCACGGACCCAGCCACGCGATCCCGTCGTTGCCGTTGGCCTCCTCGATGAGCCAGTCCGACGGCGGGTCTACGAGTGGGTCGTGGCGGCTGGCCGTCCGGTGGCGCGCGACGAGGTCGCGGCGGGGGTCGGGATCGGTCGGCCCCTGGCGGCCTTCCACCTCGACCGGCTGGCCGAAGGGGGGCTCCTCGAGGTCGAGTATCGGCGCCGGACCGGTCGATCGGGCCCAGGCGCTGGTCGACCGGCAAAGTTCTATCGACGGTCGGCGGGAGAGATCCGGGTCTCCCTACCCGAGCGGCGCTACGAGCTCATGGCCGAGCTCTTCGCCTCGGCGGTTGAGGCGCGGGCGGAGATCGTCCCGCCCGAAGAGCTCGTCGCGGCTGCCCGGGCCGGCGGGTACGAGATCGGCTCGGCCGTTCGGTCGGAGCGCGAGAGGACCGAGGTGGGAGGCGAGACCACTGGGGCCATGCCGCCTGCGGTCCGGGCAGGGGCGGCCCTGTCGGGAGATCGGCTCGGGGGGGAAGCCGACCTAGCCCGGCTCGTCGAGGTTCTCGCCGACGTCGGCTACGAGCCAGCGCCGATGGACGACGGCGTCCTCATGCTCCGCAACTGCCCCTTCGACGCCCTCGTCGACCGCCATCGGACCCTCGTCTGTGGCACGAACCTCGCCTTCGTCGAGGGGCTCCTGGCAGGGCTCGGAGTGAGCGACGCCGTGGCCCGTCTCGACCCTGGGCCGGGGCGCTGCTGCGTCGTCTTCGCCCGCCGCAGCGAGGACGTGCCAGCTCGGTAGGCCCTGCGGGCCGGGCCACGGCCGACTCGAAGGTTGGAGGGTCGCCGATCGAACCGATCAGGCGGACGACCGCCGTCCGAGGGCGCTGGCGAGCTTGGCCCGACGAGCGAGGTCCTCGGCCGCCCGTCGGGAGCGGTCGAGGATCGCCTCCTCGTCGAGCTCGGTGAGGCGGCTGTCCTGCATGAGGATCCGTCCGTCGACGACGACCGTCGCGACTTCCGTTCCGGCTGCGGCATAGACGAGGGCCGACACCGGGTCGTGGACCGGCTCGACGAAGGACCCTCGCAGGCGGACGACGATGATGTCGGCGCGCTTGCCGGCCTCGAGGGAGCCGATGTCGCGGCCAAGGCCGACCGCCCGTGCACCCTCGATCGTTGCCAGTTCGAGGACCCGCAAGGCCGTCATGATCTCGGGATCCTCATGGGCGACCTTGTGGAGCAGGGCCGTCGCCTTCAGGACGTGGACCATGTTCTGGTTGTTGTTACTCGCCGCCCCGTCCGTCGCCAGGCCGACCCGGAGGCTCCGGGCGAGCATGGCCGGGATCGGAGCGATGCCGGAGGCGAGGTACATGTTGCTGACGGGGTTGTGAGAGACGGCGACGTCGTGGGCGGCGAGGCGGGCGATGTCGTCGACGTCGAGCTTCGTGCAGTGGACGGCCAGGAGGTCGGGACCGAGGAACCCGATCCGCTCGAGGAGTTCCGTCTCGGCACGACCGTAGGTCCGCCGGGCGTGCTCGACCTCGAAGCTCGTCTCGGCGAGGTGGTACGTCACGAGGACTCGGTGCGCGTCGGCGAAGGCTCGAGCCGCCCGGAGGGTCTCCTCGTCGACCATCCAAAGGAGGCAGGGGGCGATCCCGACCCTGACCCGGCGATCTGGCCCACCGAAGCGAGCCAGGAGGGCAGCAGCGTCGTCGAGGGCGGCACCGACCGGCTCGACGAGGGCCGCCGGCACGCCCAGCTCGGTTCCGGCCGTAACGAAGCCGCGGGCGACGATCGCTCGCAGCCCGGCCTCGTCGAGGCCCCGGATGATCGCCTCGGTGAGGCCTGGCCGGGGATGGGCATACATGAAGTCGACGATCGTCGTCACCCCCGAGCGGATCGCCTCCACCGCACCGTGGAGAGCTGCCGCCTGGCAGGCTTCCTCAGTGAGCTGCGTTGCGGCGGGCGCAGTGACCTCCCGGAGCCAGCGGTAGAGCGGCCGGTCGTCGCCGAGCCCCTTGAGGAGGGTCTGGAAGAGGTGGTTGTGGGTGTTGACGAAGCCGGGCAGGATGAGACCACCGTCGGCATCGAGCCATGTGGCGTCCGGGTTCGCCGCCCGCAAGTCGCGCTCCCGCCCGACGGCCGCGATATCCCTGTCCCGGACGAGAACAGCCCCGTCCTCGATGACCCGGCGAAGGGGGTCCATCGTCACGACGGTCCCGCCGCCGATGAGGAGCTCTCGCCGTCTCGTGAGATCCGTCATCTCCGCCTCCCTGGTTGGTTCCCTGTCGGTCGGGGACACGGCTGCTCCCAGGCCTTCACGCACCGGTCTCGGCGCGGGGACGCCCCACGCCTTCGGTCGCCGGCCGACCCCCGGGCGGCGTCTCCGCTCGAACCCGGAGGACGACCTTGCCGGCGGTGCCTCTCCCCTCGAGGAGGGCGTGGGCAGCGCCGGCTTCGACGAGGGGCAGCTCGGCGGCGATCGGGATCTGGAGGCCGCCGTTGGCGAGAAGACGCTCGACGAAGCGGACACCGCGACGCCACCGCACCGAGCCGGGCTCCGCGTGAAGGACCTCGAAGCCGGCCATCGAGGTCGAGCGCTCGTAGAGCTTCTTTCGAACCGGGAAGTCTGGCTCGCCCGATGCCTCGCCGATGTTAATGAGGTGACCGTAGATGCGAAGGACGTCGAAACTCCGCGCCAGGATCTCGCCGCCGAGGGAATCGATGACGAGGTCGACGCCGCGTCCGGCCGTCATCTCGAGAGCGAGACCCACGAAGTCCTCACGGCTCCGATCGATGACGACCATGGCGCCAGCGGCACGAGCGGCAGCAATCTTGTCGGCCCGACCGACGGTCCCGACGATGCGGGCCCCCTTCGCCCTCGCCACTTGACAGATAGCCTGGCCGACGGAGCCGGCGGCGGCGTGAACGAGGATGGTCTCGCCACGGCGAAGTCGGTACGCCGAGTTGAGGAGGTGGTACGCCGTCAGCGCCGCGAGGGGCACGGCGGCTGCTCTCCGGAGAGGAATCTCGGGCGGCAGGCGGATGACGTAGGGTCGAGGTACGACGACGACCTCCGCATAGCCGCCGACGAGGCGAGGACCGCAGAGGGCGGCGACCCGGTCTCCAGCCCGGAGATCGCGAACACCGGGCCCGACAGCGGTCACCACGCCCGCCACCTCCATACCGAGGACGACAGGGTAGGCGACCGGGTCGGGATAGATCCCGGCCCGCTTCTGGGTGTCGCCCCAATTGACGGCGGCATAGGCGACGGAGATGGCGATTTCCCGCTCTCTGGGTCGGGGGACCGGGACCTCGACGAGGCGGAGTGCCTCGGTCCCGCCGGGCGCCTCGACCCGGACGGCGCGCATCGTCGACTCGTCCCGCGTGGCTCTCCCTCCCCTTCCCGTCATTGGCCTAGCCTCCCCTCCACGAAGAGCCACCCTCAGTCGAGCCGACCGTCGACCACCGACCTACCACTCGGCGATCGGGGTGGGGTCGTAGCCGCGCCAGCCGTCGTTTTTTCGGAGGAAGTAGCCGGCGAGGAAGGTGAGCATCGCCGAGTTGAAGGTCCGGGTGGTGATCTCCGCGACGTCCCGGTACGGGTCGAGCTCGACGAAGTCGATGGCAGCGACCCGGGGATCCTGGCCGAGGAGGAAGAGGGCTTCGAAGAGGTCGGTCGGATGGATCCCGTCCGCCGTCGCGGCCGCCGTTCCGGGGGCGTATCCGAGCTCGAGGACGTCGATGTCCACCGTGACGTAGATGGCGTCGGTGTCCCGGCCGGCGAGCTGGAGGGCTTCGGCGACGACTTCCTCGATCCCGCGCCGCCGGATCTCGCGGGCCGTGATGATCCGGGCACCCTTGCCCTCGACCCAGCGCTTATAGTAGCTCGCATTCATGAAGCCGTGGATCCCGATCTGGACGAGGTTCCGCCCGGAGACTCGGACCCCAGAAGTCAAGATGCCCCGGATCGGGGTCCCGTTCGTTGGCCCGTGGTCCATGACCCGGACGTCGTTGTGGGCGTCGAAGTGGATGAGCCCCACCTGCTTGTCGGGATTCGCCCGGCAGAAGGCGCGAACGGCAGGCGCGGTGATCGCGTGGTCACCGCCGATGATGACGGGGAGGAAGTCCTCGGGCTGCTCGAAGATGCCCCGAAGGCACTCCTCGATGTGCTCGATCCCCTCCCGGAGGTCGAGGACGGGAACGGCGACGTCGCCGACCTCGCGAACCCGCAGAGTGGCAAGGTCGACGTCATAGTCGGGGCTGTAGGTCGTGTTGATCGCCCACGACTCCTTGATCGAGTTCGGCGCAGCGAAGGCCCCGTTCGGGAAGATCGAGGTCTTGCTTGACGGGATGCTGATGAGCCCGACGTCGATCGGGGACGACCAGTCCCAGGGCTCGATCCAGTTGTTCACCCGCCACTCGTGGGGATCGTTCCAGTGGAGACGCTTCCGCTTCTCCGGGACGAGGAGGTGGGGGATGTCGCGGGGCGGTTTCGGCGCTTCGTAGTAATCGGCCACGGTTGTCCTCCTTCCAAGGTCGACGGCTCGGTTAGCCGCTGCCAGCGCCTCTCACCGTCGCTGGCTCGGTGACACCGACACTCTCAAGGGCCTCGATGAGGAGGCGGCTCGTCCGTGCGAAGAGGGCCCAGCAGGCAGCTTCAGCGCGCTCGGGGTCGCCGGAGCCGATCTCCGCGACGAGGTGAGCGTGCTCGTCGACGAGGGGCTCGAAGGCCGGAACGAGCCGGCTCGTCTCGAGGCGGATGAAGGCCCGGAGGAGACCGACTTGGTTCTCCCAGATCCGGTAGAGGCGCTTGTTCCCCGAAATCCGGCAGAGGGTCCCGTGGAGGGCGAGGTCGGCGTCGACGAGGGCGAGCCGGTCGCCCGACGCGGCGGCGCGACGCATCGCTCCGAGAGCAGCTTCGAGCTCGTCACGGTCGCGAGGGTCGTTGCGGGCGATGACGAGCCGAGCCGCGGCGCTCTCGAGGGCGGCGCGGACCTCGTAGACCTCCTCGATCGCTCTCGCGTCGAGGATGGCGACGAAGGCACCGCGCCCGGGTTCCTCGTCGACGAGCCCCTCGGCTCGCAGCATGGCAAGCGCCTCACGGACCGGCCCACGGCTCGTGTGGAGCTGGCGAGCGATGTCGGCCTCGACAAGCCGGAAGCCCGGCGGGAGCGTGCCGGTCAGGATCCGTTCCCGGAGGAGCTCGGCCGTCGTCTCGGCCAGGGAGGCGCGATTGAGGACTGGTAGCTGGAGTTCGTTCATCGCACCGTCAGCTGTTGACTGTCGACAGCCGACAACGTATGGTGATTTCGGGAAGTTGTCAACGTCCGACGGCGATCCGTCGGACCTAGGTGGAGAGGTCGCGTCTTGGGGCTCGCACCGACCGCAACGGTGGACGAGGAGCTCCTCCGGATGGAGGGCGTCACGAAGCGCTTCGGCCCCGTCGTCGCCGACGACCGGGTGGATTTCGACGTTCGACGCGGGGAGATCCACGCTCTCCTCGGGGAGAATGGGGCGGGCAAAACGACCCTCATGAAGATCCTCTACGGCCTCGTCCAGCCCGACGACGGGCGGATCCTCATCGACGGGCAACCGGTCACGATCCGCTCGCCCCACGAAGCCGTCGCCCTCGGGCTCGGAATGGTCCACCAGCGGTTCATGCTCGTCCCGAACCTCACCGCTCTCGAGAACGTCGTCCTCGGCCTCCCAGCCCAGCGTCCGCCCCTCCTCGACCTGCGCCTCGCCCGGTCACGGCTCGTCGAGCTGGCGAGCGAGTACGGCCTGGCTGTCGACCCCGACGTCCCCGTCTGGCAGCTGTCCGTCGGAGCTCAACAGCGGCTCGAAATCCTCAAGGCTCTCTACCGCGGAGCGCGCCTCCTCGTCCTCGACGAGCCAACGGCCGTCCTCACCCCGCTCGAGGTCGGTCAGCTCTTTCGGGTCATGCGCCAGCTCGCGGCCGAGGGCCGAGGGATCGTCTTCATCAGCCACAAGCTCGCCGAGGTCCAGGCGGTGAGCGACCGGATCACGGTCCTCCGTCTCGGTCGGGTCATGGGCACGCTCCCGACGAGCGAGGCCACGCCCCGCCTCCTGTCGACGATGATGGTGGGCCGCCACGTCTCCCTGGAGCGCATCGGCCCGCCCTCGGCCGGCGGGAAGCCGGTCCTCGTCCTCGACGGGGTGAGCTGTCTCACGGACCGCCGTACCCCGGGCCTGCGGAACGTCTCGTTGACGGTGCGAGCGGGCGAGATCGTCGGCGTTGCCGGCGTCGACGGCAACGGCCAACGCGAGCTCGTGGAATGCGTCGTCGGCCTTCGGCCGACGACGGGGGGTCGGATCACGATCGCTGGGTGGTCCCCCGAGCAGGCCCTCCGGCGCCCCGGTCTCGTCGGTCTCATCCCCGAGGATCGACACCTCCAGGGTCTCGTCCCCGACTTCACCGTGGCTGAGAACCTCGTCCTTCGTTCCCATGGCCAGCCCCCATTCTCCAGGGCCGGCTGGCTCCGCTGGAGCGCCATCAAGCACAACGCCGCGGAGCAGATCGTGCGCCACGGGATCCGCAGCCCCGGACCCGACACGGCGGTCCGAACCCTCTCTGGCGGGAATCAGCAGCGGGTCATCATCGCCCGTGAGACCCGGGATGAACCGCTCCTCTTCGTCGCGGCCCAGCCGACCCGTGGTCTCGACGTTGGGGCGGTCGAGAGCGTCCTCGGGCTCCTCCGGCAGCAGCGGGACCGTGGCGCCGCCGTGCTCCTCGTCTCGACGGAGCTGCCGGAGCTCTTTGCTGTGAGCGACCGGATCGTCGTCATCCACAATGGCCGGCTCATGGGCGAGGTTCCGCCCGACCCGGCGCGTCTCGCCGAAGTCGGGGAGATGATGATGGGACATCGCCTCGACGACGCCGCTGGCCAGGGTGCGGTGGCGTGATCGCCGTCGGCAACGTGGTCCGGTCCGTCACTGTCGGGGTCGCCGAGCGACTCCTCGTGCCCGTCACCGCCGTCCTCGGCGCCCTTGCCGTCTCCGCTGGCCTCATCTTCCTGGCCGGCGCAGACCCGCTCGCTGCCTACGGGGCGATGCTCCAGGGAGCCGTTGGCAGTGTCGGGAGCCTCGCCACGACGGGGGTCCGGATGACACCGATCCTTCTCACCGGCCTCGCCGTCGCCCTCAGCTTCCGGGCGGGCGTCTTCAACGTCGGCGCCGAGGGCCAGCTCTACCTCGGGGCCGCCTTCGCGACGGCCGTCGCCCTCGTGCCGCTCGGACTGCCGGCGCCCCTCCATGTCCTGCTCGCCCTCCTGGCCGGGGCCGTCGGCGGTGCCCTCTGGATCGCCGTTCCCGCCTACCTGCGGGCGAGACGGGGGGTGAGCGAGGTGGTGACGACCCTCATGCTCAACTTCGCCGGCCTCCACCTGATCAGCTACCTCATCGACCCCATCACCGGGCCCCTCGGTGAGCCGAACGCCTCCTACGCCCAGTCCTTTCCGATCCAAGACTCGGCTCGTCTGCCGATCCTCGTCCGCGGGACGAGCCTCCACGCCGGCCTCCTTCTCGGTCTCGGCCTCGCGCTGCTCCTCGCCGTCGTCCTCAGGTTCACGACCTTCGGCTTTCGCATCCGGATGCTCGGTGGCAACCCGACGGCAGCCCGTTTCGCCGGGCTTCCGACTGGCCGCCAGATCGTCGTCGCCATGCTCCTCAGTGGCGGGATTGCCGGCCTGGCCGGGGCGAGCGAGGTCCTCGGCCTTCGGCTCCGGCTCTTCGACCGCTTCTCACCGGGTTATGGCTACGACGGGATCGCCGTCGCCCTCCTCGCTGGCTCGAACCCGCTCGCTGTCATCGCCTCAGCTGGCTTCTTCGGAGCTCTGCGGGCCGGGGCGAACGCCATGCAGCAGGCGACGGGCCTGGAGACATCGGTCGTCCTCATCGTTCAGGCCCTGACGATCCTCTTCGTCGTCTTCGGTCCGTTCCGTGGCTGGGTAGCCGAACGGCAGGCGCGCCGAACCTGGGCGGGCGTGCCGAGGGCCGAGCTGAGCGCGGACGCCCCCGGGCCTGGGGAGGAGCCAACGCCCGCCGTTCGCCCGTCCCCCTTCGGCAAGGGCGCGGAGCCGCCGGGCTCGGCCCTGGGAGGGTCCCATGCTCCCTGAGGCAGCCTTCCTGACGGACTGGGGAAGCGCCAGCATTCGCCTCGCGACGCCGCTCATCCTCGCCGTCGTCGGTGGCGTCTTCGCCGAGCGAAGCGGCGTCTTCAACATCGGGATCGAGGGCATGATGCTCGTTGGCGCCTTCACCTCGGTCGCCACGAGCTACTACCTTGGCCCTGTCGCCGACCCGCTCGCCGTCGCCGCAGCCTCTGCACTAGCGGCCATGCTTGCAGGGGCTGGGTTCGCTCTCCTCCACGCGGCCCTAACTGTGACCCGGGGCGTCGACCAGATCATCACCGGCTTCGCCATCAACATCCTCGCTCTCGGGCTGACGAACACCCTCTTCCGAGCGATCTGGGGGGAGACCGGCCGGGAGCGGGTGACCGGCTTCCCAGAGGTCCGGATCCCGCTCCTCGCCGACGTGCCCCTCATCGGTTCCGTCTTCTTCGACCATTCCCTCATCGTCTTCATCGCCTACGCCGTACCCCTCGTCGCCGCCTTCGTCCTGTTCCGGACCACCTGGGGGCTGACGATCCGGGCAGCGGGCGACTTTCCGATGGCCGTCGACACGGCCGGCCAGTCGGTGACCCGGGCGCGCTATGCGGCGGTCGTTTTCAGCGGGGCCATGGCTGGTCTTGCCGGAGCGGCCCTCGCCCTCAGCGCCGTCCGCTATTTCACACCGGGGATGACGGCCGGCCGAGGCTTCATCGTCCTCGGCGCCATCGTCGTCGGCCGTTGGCACCCGGTCCTCGCGGCGGCGGCGTGCCTCCTCTTCGGGGCAGCAGATGCCTTCCAGCTCCGAGCCCAGGCGCTGAACCTCGGGATCCCCTACCAGTTCTTCGTCATGCTCCCGTACCTCCTCGCCGTCGCTGCGGTGGCGGGAGCCATCGGCCGGACGACGCCACCACAGGAGCTCGGCCGGCCCTATCGACGGGAGGCAGCCTGAGCATGCAACGTCAGGGCACCCCGAGCACCCTTCACGGAGCACCAAGCCCGGTCGTCACGTCCACGCGGGCCGGAGCGGCGAGCAGCGCCGGGCGGCCGACGGCCGTCCCGACGGCCGATCGGGACCAAGGGCGCCTCCATCCGGAGCGGGTGTTCATGGCCGAGCTCACCTGGCCCGAGTACGCGGAGCGGGTCCGCCGCTCGGTCGTCATCCTGCCCGTCGGCTCGACCGAGCAGCACGGGCCACACCTCCCCCTCGGTGCCGACGCCCTCCAGGTGACCGAGGTCGCCCGGCGGCTCGCCGCGCGCGTCGGCGCGCTCGTTGCCCCGACGATCCCCTACGGCTATCGCTCCGCGCCCCGGAGTGGTGGCGGCGAGATCTTCCCGGGCACGACGAGCCTCAGCGGCGAGGCCCTCACCCTCGTCGTCCGGGATGTCCTGCGGGCACTCGTTCGCCACGGTGCTCGACGGATCGTCATCCTCGACGGTCACTACGAGAACAACATGTTCCTCCACGAGGCGATCAGCCTCGTCCTCGACGAGCCGCACCCGGAGGATCTTCGGATCCTCAAGGTCCTCTGGGTGGATCCGATCCCGACCGAGGAGCTCGAACGCGCTTGGCCGGGGGGCTTCCCGGGATGGGCCCTCGAACATGCCGCCCACCTCGAAACGTCGACGATCCTCGTCCTCCGACCGGACCTCGTCGACCGTCAGGCGATCGCCCCGCCGGGGCCCGTCGACCTCCCGCCCTACGACGTCTACCCCCAGCCGGCCGGTCTCGTCCCGGCCAGCGGCGTTCTCTCCGATCCGTCGACGGGCTCGGCGGAGTGCGGGGAGCGACTCATTTCGGCAGCAGTCGACGGCCTCGTGGCCGTCGTGACGCGGGAGCTGGGCGCTCTGCTCGCTGCCGCGCCGGATGCTGGAGCAGGTTGAAGCAGAGAGGAGGATGCAGCGATGCGACAGCGGAGATGGACGGCCGTTCTGGCGACCGCCCTCGTTCTCGCCCTGGCTGGCGCCGCCTGTGGTGGCGGCGGTGGCGGCCCAAGCCCTTCGGCGGCGAAGAAAGTTGCTGTGCTCTTCCCCGGCCTCGTCGACGACCAATCGTGGAACCAGGCCGGCTATGAGGGCCTCAAGAAGGCCGAAGCCGAGGGCATCACCATCGCCTACACCGAGAAGGTGACCCAGGACCAGCAGGTCGAGGTCTTCCGCAACTACGCCCAGCAGGGCTACAACGTCGTCGTTGGCCATGGCGGCGAGTACATGGACGCCGCCCTCCAGGTTGCCTCGGAGTTCCCCGAGATCCAGTTCGTCGTCACGAACGGCAACAAGAGTGCCGCCAACGTCACCTCCCTCGCCCTCAACTACGGCGACATGGGCTACTTGTCGGGTGTCCTGGCCTGCTCGATGACGAAGTCGAACAAGATCGGCCTCGTCGTCGGCGAGACGATCCCGATCGCGAACGACGCGATCAAGGGCTGGAAGGACGGCTGCGCCCGGGTGAACCCGAACGCGACGGTGAACGTCAGCGTGACCGGTGACTGGGCCGACGTCGACAAGGCCCGCGAGGCTGCTCTCGCCCTCGTCGCTGACGGAGCGGACGTCCTCGGTCACCTCCTCGACGCCGCCGACGCTGGCGTCTTCGCGGCCGCCGAGGACAAGGGTGTCTACTCGATCGGGCTCTACGGCGACCAGTCGAAGCTAGCTCCAAAGACCCACATCGGGGCCGCCTTTGCCGACGCCGGATTGGTCGTCTACAAGGCGGCCACAGAGGCGCTCGACGGCCAGGTCCACATGGAGGGCGTCCAGGAAGGCGTCGTCAGCTTTGGCGCCTTTTCGGACGCCGTCCCCCAGGCCGTCCAGGATGCCGTGAAGGCCGCCGAGGAGGATCTCCGGACGGGGAAGACGACCTTTTAAGGTCCGGGATTCCGGGCCCCCACCCACGCATGTCCCCGGGCTGCCCCGCGTGCCCTCCCCCCACGCCGGGTAGCCCTCCCCGGGCCGGTCGTCCGCGGGCGACCGGCACGCCCCTCCGGTGCGGGCACCGGCCCGGGGTCTCTCGAGTGGCGGGAACGAGCGGGCAATGCCGAGGACAGCGGCAGCGGGCTCCAGCGGGGCCCATCCTCGGCTCGATCCGGGCAGGTCCGCGGCGGTGGCCGGCGCATGGAGGTAAGCAGGCATGGCAGGCGACGAACACGAGCGGTTCGCAGCGGCGATCGCGGCGAGCTACCCCTTCGCCGGGATCCCCACCTTTCTCCGGGCCCCCTACGTTCGAGAGCTCGAGGGCCTCGAGGCGGAAGTGGCCGTCCTCGGCGTCCCGACCGACGAGGGTTCGCCCTTTCTACCCGGGTCTCGTCTCGGTCCCCGCCGGATCCGTGAGCACTCGCTCCGCTTTGGCGATCGCGGCTACTACGACGGGAGGGACGACCGGGAGTACCTTCGCCTCGAGCTCGAGGAAGAGCGGATCGTCGATCTCGGCGACGTCGACGTGCGTCCGACGAACGCCGAGGGGACTTGGGACCACACGACGGCCGCCGTTCGGGGCATCCTCGCTGCCGGCGCCGTGCCGGTCATCCTCGGCGGTGACCACGCCATCACCGCCCCGGTCGTGCGGGCCTACGACCGGCCCATCCACGTCGTCCACTTCGACGCCCACATCGACTACTCGCCGTTCCGCCACGGCTTCATGTACACGAACACGCACCCGATGCGGCACGTCCGGGCGATGCCGCACGTCGCCTCCCTCGCCCAGCTCGGGATCCGGAGCCTTCGGAACGGGATGCAGGACGTCCACGACTCCCTCGCCGACGGGAACCGCGTCGTTGGCATGGAGGAGTACCGCGATGTCCGCGGGCCAGCTCTCGTCGAGCGCCTCGTGCCGCCCGACGCCCCGGTCTACGTGAGCATCGACATCGATGTCCTCGACATGTCCCTCGTCCCAGGCTGCGTCTCCGCCGAGCCCGACGGGTTGACCTACCCCGAGCTCCGGGAGACCCTCATCGCCCTCGCCGAGCACGCTGACGTCGTCGGCTTCGACCTCGTCGAGGTCAACCCGCTCCTCGACGTCGGGACGGGTGTGACCTCCTATCTGGCCGCCCATACGATCGTCGAGTTCCTCGGCCACATCTGCGCCCAACCGCGCTGGCTCGCCCGACGAGCCGAGCGGCGCGAGGCAGCGATCCGGTCCGGCAAGGCGGCGACGAGCCGGGCGCAGCTCGCTAGAGAGAGGGCGGAGGCAGGTCGTGGGCGTCGGCCCGCCGGTGTCGGCGAGGCCACCCCGGGGGCGGAAGACGCGGAGGACGTTCGATGACAGTACCGATCGTCGACTGCCACGTCCACCTCTATCGCTCGGCCGAGGAGGGCGAGCGGGGCAAGGTCGGCTACGAGATCTGGGAGTACGGCGCTTTCGAAGGCGTGCGCTTCAGTGCCGCCTCGGGCGACGTCGAGAGCGCCAGAGTGGCGATGGCGGCCGCCTCCGCAAGCTGGGCTGTCGTGGCGAACCTCCACGACGTCCCGCGGCCCGGCGTGCCGGTCGCCGACGACCTGCGGGCGTTCAATCGTTGGCTCTGCGACCTCGCGGCTGCCGATCCCCGCTTCGTTCCTCTCATTGCCGTCGACCCAAGGGTGATGTCGATCGACGACAACGTCCGGCATCTCCGTGAGATGGTCGATCGTCACGGAGCTCGCGGGATCAAGCTCCACCCGCCGCTCCAGCGCCTCGACTTCGCCGATCGGCGCCTCTGGCCGCTCATCGAGACCTGCGTCGAGCTCGACGTCGTCGTCCTCTCTCACGCCGGCCCGAGTCGAGACGGGAGTGGGATCGGAGAGCCCGATGCGTTCCGGCCGATCCTCGACGCCTATCCCGAGCTTCGGATCGTCCTCGCCCACATGGGCGGGGCCGCCTGGCGCCAGCTCCCGGGGATCGCTCGCGACTACCCGAACGTCGTCTTCGACTGCTGTGAGATCGTCCACTGGCTGGGAGCCCCGAGGGCGCCCTCGGTCGAGGAGTTCGTCGACCTCGTCCTGGCCGTCGGCCCCGAGCGAGTCCTCATGGGCTCTGACTTCCCCTGGTACGACATCGACGCGACGGTGGGGCGGATCCGAAGCCTTCCGGGCCTGAGCGAGGCCGAGGTCGAAGCGATCCTCGGCGGCAACGCGGTCCGTTTCCTCCGGCTCGCTCCCTGAGGCACTGTCTCGAGGCTCGGACCTGCCCCACGGCGAGGTCGTGTGCTCGGGGTGCCACGGAACGTCCGCCGACCCCTCGACCGCTAGTCGAGACCTGCCGCGCTGAAGTCGAGGGCCATCGGGCCGGCGACGAGGCGAAGGGTCGACCCCTCGATGCCAAAGACGACCCGGTCGGCCTCGAGGACGGCGAGGACCGCCGCCTCGACGGCGCCCGCGGCCCCGAGACAGGCCCGCTTCGTGAGGAGGAGATCGCCGACCCGGAGTTCGTCGCCGTCGATCTCATAGGGTCCACCGCCGCTGTTGCAGCCCGTCTCGACCGAGAGCTGACCAGCGGCGTCGAAGCGAAGCCCGGCGACGACACCGGCCGGGACGCTCGAGGCGACGTCACCGGACAAGATCGTCGCGAGGCGCCACTCGGTGCCGACGAGGGGCAGGTCGGGCTCGGCGATCCGGCGGTCGACGAAGCCGATGACCGTCGTGTCGGCTTTCAGGGTCAGCTCGTCGCCGTCGAAGCTGACCGAGGGTCCTCGGCCGAGGAGGCCAAAGAGCCAGTCGTCCTGGGCGTGACGCGGCGGGTCGCAGCCCATCTCGGTCACGGCCGCATTCGCGATCCGCAGGACGCCGTCTTCGAGGCGGTACTCGGCCCCGAGGAGGTTGCAGCCAGCGGAGGCGCTGAGGCGGCCGTCCTCGAAGGTGATTCGGATGCGGGTACCGGGGACGAGTGGCCGCTCCTGGTCGTCGACGAGGACCCGCGTCGAAAGGAAGGTTCGACCCGCGAGGGCGGGTCCGGGCGAGGCGCCATTGCGGGAGGGCGGGCCCGAGCCGCTGGGTGAGGGAGCGGCGGAGCCCCCAACCGAGGGGCCGGCCCCGCCGCAGGCGACGACGATGACGACGGCGACGAGGGCGGCCGCCACGACGCGGCGACCGGTGGAGGCGATGCTCCGGGCTGGCAAGTCGAAGAGGAGCCTCGACGGGCGGGCTCCGAGGCGGTCGCCCGCACGCCTGGGACACACCAACTCGAGCGGAGTGGGGGAGAGGGCTCGGCGCACCCTTCCCTGCAGAAGGGGGTCGCGGGACGGGCCCGCTGGCGTCGTCGGCATCGGTGCGATCCTCGAAGCGTGATTGGGCGTCACGAACCGAGACGCTCCTCCCGACCCGGCAGTTCCTGATCGAGGGCCGGAGGGCGGCGCTCACTCGCGCCACCCGACCCGCCGCACGACGAGCCCCCGACCCGCCGCTCGACACGCCCGGCCAGACCTGCTAGACTGATCGTAGATTTCTTGCTGCAAATTCTTGCAGCACATCACCCAGCCCGCCACGACAGGGGAGCGACCGATGACATCCACCCTGACTGCGGCGTCCCAGACCGCCCGGCCCGTGGCGGCGATCCCCGAGACGATGCGGATCGGCGTCATGACTGCCCCCCGCGCCCTCGAGCTTCGGGAGATCGCCACCCCGACCCCGGGACCCGGCCAGGTCCTCGTCCGACTCCGGGCGACGGCGATCTGCACCTGGGAGCAGCGAACCTACATCGGGGCCCAGGAGAACCGCTTCCCCTTCCTCGGCGGCCACGAGATGGCCGGCGAGGTCGTCGCTCTCGGGCCCGGCGTGACGAACGGACTCGCCGTCGGCGACCGCGTCACCTTGGGTCCCTCCTCCTGCGGCCGCTGCCACTGGTGCCTGACCGGCCAGGACCGGGCCTGCGCCCTCCACTACTCCTCGGCCGTCCAGTACGGTGACGTCTGGGGGCCCGGTGGCTTCGCCGAGTACAAGGTCCAGCCGGCCGACGGCTGCTACCTCGTCGGGGAGGCCGACTTCGACGTCGCTGCCCTCGCCGAGCCCCTCTCTTGCGCCCTCCACGCGACCCGGCTCCTCGACGTGCGGGTCGGCGAGGACGCCGTCGTCATCGGAGCCGGGGTCATGGGCCTGATGAACGTCGTCGCCCTCAAGAAGCGGGGGGCGCGGGTCATCGTCAGTGAGATCGACCCGGCCCGCCTCGAGCTCGCCCGGCGGATGGGCGCCGACGAGACGATCGACGCCTCGGCGACGGACCCGGTCGAAGGGGTCCGGACGCTGACCGAAGGCCGGGGGGCGGAGGTCGTCATCGCCGCCATCGGGGCGGCGAAGGCGAACGAGCAGGGCCTGGCGATGCTCGCCCAGAGGGGTCGCTACGTCCTCTTTGCCGCCGCCCATCCCGAACCCCCCTTGACCCTGAGCCCGAACGACTTCCACAACCACGAGCGCGGCGTCCTCGGAAGTGTCTCGAAGGACAAGCAGGACTTCTATGCCGCCGCCCGTCTCATCCGCTACGGCCAGGTCGACCTCCGTCCGCTCATCGACGCCCACTACCCGCTCGGAGAGCTGACCTCGGCGATCGAGGCGGCCGTCCAGCCGGGCACGTACCGGGTCGTCGTGACGATCTGAGGTCGCCCCCACGATCCGAGCTCCGGTGGTCCGAACCTCGAGTCTGGCCGAGCTCAACGCCTTCCGAACCCCCTCACCCGACACCGACCGACCCAAGGACGACCCGATCCACCGCTCTGCGACCAGGGAGGACTCGATCCGATGAAGCGCCGCATGCACCGCCTCCTCCGGCCCGACGGCCGGATCCTCATCGTCGCCATGGACCACACCGCTTTCATGCAGGAGCCCGTCGACGGCCTCGTGCGCTACGGCGCCACGTGCCGGGCCGTCGTCCCCGCCGGGGCCGACGCCTTCCTCTCGCCGATCGGCTCGATCATCCGCTTCGCCGACGACATCGGCCCGGCCGCCGCCATCGCCTCGGTCGAGACGGCACCCCCCTTCCTCGAGGTCGCCGTCGAGCGGGCCCTCGCCGTCGGAGCCGACGCCGTGAAGTGCATGGTCTACCCCTTCAGCGGCGACGAGTCGGTCCACCAGGCCCAGCGCCTCGCCGCCGACGCCGCCCGGTACGGGCTCCCCTTCGTCGCCGAACCGATCCCCGGTGGCTTTGCCCGAACCGACCTCCACACCCCCGACAAGATCGCAGCCGGCGCCAGGATCGCCGCTGAGACGGGGGCCGACATCATCAAGACCTTCTACACTGGCGACCCCGAGTCGATGCGCCGCGTCGTCGAGTACGCGATGGTCCCCGTCGTCATCTTGGGCGGCAGCAAGAAGGCGAGTGTCCGGGACCTCTATCAGGAGGTCTACGACGCCGTCGTCCTCGCTGGCTGCGCGGGCGTGGCCATCGGGAACAACATCTGGCGCGATCCCGACCCGGCGGCGATCACCCGTGGCCTCGCGGCGATCATCCACGAGAACCGCTCGGTCGACGAGGCCCTCGAGATCGCCGGCCAGCTCGTCGCCCGCTGAGCACCGGGGAGAGGAGGAGCGCCCGATGACGACCGAGACGGCGCGGCCGCCGGCCGACCCCTTCGCCGCCGACCCTCGCTGGAGCTACGTCCAGCGAGATCCCTACCCGCTCCTCATCGGCGGTCGTCTCGTCCCGGCTGCCGACGGCTCGACCTTCCCCGCCATCTCGCCCCGGAACGACCAGCCCGTGGCGACCATCGCCCAGGCCGGCCCCGCCGACGTCGAGGCGGCCGTCCGGGCCGCCCGGGCAGCGGTCGACGAGGGCCCCTGGGGTCGAACGACGGGTCGCGACCGGGCGCGCCCGCTCCTCCGGATCGCCGACCTCCTCGAGCGCCACACCGACGAACTCGCCTTCCTCGAGGCGATCGACGCCGGCAAGCCGATCACGAGCGTCCGAGAGAGCGACCTCGCCATCAGCATCGACTCCCTCCACTACTTCGCCGGCCGGGCCCGGACGGGTCGCGGAGCGACGGCCGAGATGCCCGACCGAGCCGTCGTCCACCACGAGCTCTTGGAGCCGATGGGGGTCGTCGTCGAGATCCTGCCCTGGAACGGGCCCCTCTGGACCGGGATCCAGCGCCTGGCGGCGATCCTCGCCGCCGGGAACGCGGCGATCGTCAAGCCGGCCCAGCTCGCCTCCCTCGTCTTCTCCCGGGTCGCCCAGCTCCTCCTCGAGGCCGATCTCCCACCGGGGGTCGTGAACGTCCTCGCTGGCTCCGGGACTGTCGTCGGCGAGGCCCTCGTCCGCCATCCCGGGGTCGACCTCGTCTCCCTCACCGGCGGCGTCGAGTCGGGAGCCCGGGTCCTCGAGCTCGCTGCCCCGACGGTGAAGCGGGTGAGCCTCGAGCTCGGAGGGAAGAACCCGAACCTCGTCTTCGCCGACGCCGACCTCGAGACGGCCGTGTTCTGGAGCGCCCTCGGTGCCTTCGCGAACAGCGGCCAGATCTGCGTCTGCGGCTCCCGGATCCTCGTCGAGGGGCCGATCTACGAGACCTTCGTCGAGCGCCTCCGAGCTGCCGCCGAGGGCTTCGTCGTGGGCGACCCCCTCGACCCGACGACCCAGCTCGGGCCCCTCATCGCCCGGAGCCACGCAGCGAAGGTCTGGTCCTACATCGAGCTCGGCAAGGCCGAGGCACGCCTCGTCACCGGCGGTGAGCCGTACACGGACCCCGTTCGTTCGGCCGGGCCGTACGTCCCGCCGACGGTCTTCGCCGATGCCCCGCCCGACTGCCGGATCGCCCGGGAGGAGATCTTCGGCCCCGTCGTCGCCGTCCTCCCTTTCGAGACCGAGGACGAGGCGATCGCCATCTCGAACGCGACGACCTATGGGCTCGCCTCGGGACTCTTCACCCGCGATCTCGACCGGGCCTGGCGGGTCGCCCGGCGGCTCAAGGCCGGCCAGGTCTACGTGAACCAGTGGTTCTCGCCCGGCGTCCTCGAGGCCCCCTCCCAGGGCTACCGGCGCTCCGGCTACGGCGGCGTCGGGATCGAGAAGTACCTCCAGCCGAAGAACGTCTTCTTCCGCCTCGGCGGAGGGAGCTGAGGGCGCCAGGGCGCCGAGGCGGAGCGGGAGGGCTTCGGCTGACCCCGGGCCACGCCGCCAGCGTGGCGTCCCCTAGCGGGCCACCGAGCCGGCCGGCGCCGGCCGCCGCAGCTGGGCGGTCAGGAGCCCGACGATGACGAGGAGGACGCCGCCGACCATCGGGAGACTCCCGACCTCACCGAAGATGACGACCGAGCCGAGGAAGCTGAAGACGATCGCCGCGGCGCTGACGACGTTCGTCGAGGCGACCGTCGTGTAGCGGACGGCGAGGGCGAGGGAGGCGAGGGCGAGGGCGTTCGCCAGCCCGGCGACGAGGACGACGGCGACCGTCGTCGGCTCGAGGCCGCCGCGGACGGTCCCGGGTTCGATCGCCTCGCGGCCGGCGATGATGAGGGCGAGGGGGAGGAGGCCCCCGACGCTCTGGCCCGCCAGGGTGACGAAGAGGAGGGGGCGCCGTTTCTGGACGACCCGGGTCAGGGCGTTCGCTGCCGCGTAGCAGGTCCCAGCGACGAGGGCGAAGAGGAGGCCGACGTACCAGAGCGGAAGGAGGCTCTCCGTCTGAGCGAGGCCGATGAGGGCGAGTCCGCCGACGATGATCGTCGCCCCGAGGGTCTGGATTGTCGTCGGCGGCTCCTTGAGGGAAACGGCGCTCAGGACGAGGCCGCCGAGGACCGATCCCGCCTGGATGCCGCTGACGGTGACGCCGAGACCGGCCGTCACCTGGGCGAGCTGGTAGCTGACGTTCCCGACGACGAGGCTGACGCCGCCGGCGGCGAGGAGGGCGAGGACGAGGTCGCGCCCGAGGAAGGCCGGGTGCCGGGGACGGAACTCGATGGCCCCGGCTCGGAGGACGACGAGCCAGGCGATGGCGGCGACCGGGACCTGGCGGAGGAAGGCACCGAGGACGGGGTCGATGGCTGGCGCGGCCGCCCGGAGGGTGATGTTGACGACGGTGTACGAGGCGGCGGCGAGGAGGGCCCAGCGCTCGCCGCGGCCGAAGTGGGGGAGGGTCAGGGGCACCGTCGGGCCTCGGTCGGGTCGACCCTCCGGGGCGGCCGGTGGCCGGTTCGAGCCGAGCGCTTCGAGACGGCAAGCGACGGCCCGGGCTGCGCCCGGGCCGTCGCCGCGTCGGTCGACAGAAAGCGGCCTACTGCTGTCCCTCCGGAGCAGGCTCCGGGCACGGTCCGTAGGGCTGGAAGATCGCCGAGCCGCACTTGTCGGTCACGTACTGGGGCGCCTCGCCGAAGAAGGGGAAGGCGCCGACGAGGCAGATGACGAGGTAGACGACGAGGAGCCGGATCGGGCTCGTGCCGCGTCGGATCAGCCACCAGGTGAGGATGACGAGACCGAGGGGCAGGAGGCCCGGGAAGATCTTGTCGAGGAGGTCACGCTGGATGTTCAGGCTCTCGGCGCCGACCGACACCGTCGGGGCGACGTAGAGGGCGACGAAGGTCGCCGCCAGGGCCCCGAGGACGAGGTTCCCGAGGACCCCGGCCCCGGTGATGAGTCGGTCGAGAGCTCCCGAGCGGAGCATGTCGGTCACGAACTCCCGGCCCCGCTCCCAGCCCTGCATGTAGAAGAAGTAGGCAAGGAAGAGGATCGCCGCGACCTCGAGGACGATGTAGACGATCGCCCCGAGGGGGTTGCCCGTCAGCTGGGAGAGGTCGGGCTGGGTTCCGGCCGCCGCCGTCACTCCGGCGATGCCGATGCCGAGGGCGAGGAGGAGCGGGGTGATCGTGCCTTGGCTGATCGTGTCGCCGATCCCGGCGAGGGGTCCCATGAGGCCCGACTTCACCGAGTTGATGGCGTCGTCGTCGATCGGAGCGCCGCTCGCCCGCTGCTCCTCCATGGCGATGACCGCGCCGTGGATGACGCCGCCGACGTTCGGTTCCGTGTTGAAGAAGACGAGGTGCCGCTTGAGGGCGGCGGCGATCTCCTCGGGGGTGTGGTAGAGCTTCCGGATGATCGGCGTCATGGCGTGGGCGAAGGCCGTCGCCTGAAGCCGCTCGTAGTTGTAGCAGGCGTGGGAGAAGAAGGTCCACAGGACCCAGGACCAGAGGACGTCGCGGCGGGTGATCCTGCCGCCCGCAGCTTCCGTTTGGGCAGTCATCGTCAGGCCTCCGTCCCAGACTTCATCTCGCTCGCCACCTGCTTCGTCGCGGCCGTCGCCGCCAGGGCGGCGCCGCGCTCCCGCTGGCCGACGAAGTAGACGTGGAGATAGGCGAGGGCGAGCCCGATGGCGCCGATGATGACGATCGAGAGCGATCGTCCCGAGGCGATCATCATGAGGTAGCCCAGGAAGAAGTAGGGGATGACGGCGCCCCGGAAGATGAAGCGCATGTTCATCGCGATGCCGATGGCCGGCAGGACCCCGCCGGCGACGGCGAGGCCATTGAGGACCCAGATCGGGAGGGCGTTGAGGATGTCGGTCACGAAGCCCGTCCCGAGGTAGGCGGCGAGGAAGACGGGGATGAAGGTGATGGCGAAGAGGTAGACCTGGGGGTAGAGCCAGTTCGCTCTCGCCACCTCCCCGATGTTTGCTTCCTCCGCCTTGCGGTCTGCGTAGTGGACGAAGACGACGTTGCCGGTCATCCGGGCGTTCCAGATGACGGTGCCGAGGAGGCCGATGGGGACGGCCAGGGCGAGGGCGGCACCGTAGTCGAGGTTGCCGGCCAGGGCGAGGGTCGTCCCGACCCAGCCGGCGAGGGCCGGGTCGCCGGGGATGGCACCGCCGGCCGAGATGAAGCCGAGGTAGATGAGGTTGATGGCCGCCCCGATGAGCGTCCCCTTCGCCGGGTCCCCGAGGATGAGCCCGACGAAGAAGCCCGCGACGAGGGGCCGGTAGAGGGTGAAGAAGCCCATGCCGAAGAGCCACGGGCCCTGGGCCATGTAGTAGCCGAAGCCGATGAGGGCCGCCTGGACGAGGCTGACGGTGATCTTCTGCTCGCCGTCCTGGGCCAGGACGACGGCCGGCAGCATCGCCAGGAGGCCGGTTGCGACGAGGACGACGCCGACGAGGCGGCGGATCGGTATTCGCATCCTTTCCTCCTCCTGCGAGGTGTGAACGGGCATGCCTCAGGTGCCTTTGTCGAGTGAGGTGAAGGGGACCCCGCGGTCGTCGGGCACGATCCGCAGCTCGACCCGCGTCCCGGACCGTTCGAGGGCCCGCATCGCCTCAAGTTCCTCGGGATTCGCCGAGATGTTCTTGTAGAGGGGTTTGCGCCCCGGTCCGGCACCGATCCCGCCGACGTTCAGGGTGTCGAAGGGGATACCGGCCTCACGGAGCCGGAGCGCGGTCATCGGGGAGCGCATGAGGACGAAGACCTGTTCGTCGTCCTTCGCCGCCTGGGCGACCCGACCGATCCCGTCGGCGAGGCCGTAGACCTCGACCGGAACACCAGGGGGTGCGGCGAGGGTCAGGACCTCCGTCAGGAAGGCGTCCTCGGCGGTCCGGTCGTCGACGATGATGATCCGGTCGGCCCCGACGGCCTTGAGCCAGACGGCGACGACCTGACCGTGGATGAGTCGGTCGTCGACGCGGACGAGCTTCAGCGCCATTCAGCCCTCCGCTCGGCTGCCAGGGTCCAGCGACCGTGGGCCGCCACGGGACCGACCGTGCACACCTCCGGGTGCAGTCGGGATCCGGCTCACGGTCTTCATGGAGCGCGCTCGGCCACGACCGGACGGGCAGCGACGAGGCCGTCACGCCCGGCGGCGACGAGGTGATCGACGGCGGCGTCGTCGAGGCTGCGGAGCGACGTCGCCGCCTCGATGAGGACGGCCAGGTTCATGCCCGAGACGAGGACGGCGCGAGGGAAATCGCGGAGGAGGGTGAAGGCGACGTTGTGGGGGGTCCCGCCGCGGAGATCGGTCAAGATGAGGACAGCCTCGGCCGGATCGCCGAGGGCCTGGACGAGCCGATCGCGGAAGGTCTCGGGCGAGTCCGCCGGTTCGAGGGGGACGGCGACGACGTTCGGCAGCGGCCCGCAGATGAGCTCGGCGCTGGCGAGGAAGGCGCTTGCCAGCGGGCCATGGGCGGCGAGGACGATTCGGAAGTCCGCCACGTTTGCTCCCTCGTCCGACGGTCGACGACGGGTCAGCCCGGCCGGCGGTCGGGTGACCGACGCCTCCCGGATCTGAGAATATTCGCGTGGAATTCTTGCATCCGGGGCGCATCATCTATACTCCACGGCGACCGCCGCTGTCAAGTTTAGGGGGCGAAGGAAGGATGCAGTCGACGCGCGCTGGTCGTGGTCGGGTGGCCGGACCCGACCGCGAGATGATGCGGCTCGTGGCCGAGCTCTACTACCTGCGGGATCTCACCCAGCCCGAGATCGCTCGCCTGACGGGCTTCTCGGTCTCGAAGGTCTCTCGCCTCCTCGCCCAGTCCCGGGCGAGTGGGGTCGTCCGGATCAGCGTCGAGCCGCCGGCAGCGGTCGAACCGAGGGTCGCGGCGGCCCTTGGCGACCGGTTCGGGGTCGAGGTCCACATCACGCCCGGCGGCGACCCCCACCCGTCGGTCGCTGCTCGCCTCTGTGGCCTCGGTGCGGCGGACGTCATCGCCGAGGAGCTGCCGAAGTCGGGGGTCGTCGGGATCACCGGTGGCTACACCCTCGGCGCCCTCGTCTCGGCGATGCCGCGACTCAAGCGACCCGAGCTGACGATCGTCCCCCTCGTCGGTGGCTGGGATACTCGGAACCCCCATCTCGACTGCAACGAGCTCGCTCGGCGCTTCGCCGACCGCCTTTCGGCCGACGTCCGGTTCCTCCACGCTCCGGGGATGCTCGACTCTGAAGAGACGAAGCTCGCCCTCCTTCGCGACAGCGGGATTGCCGCGACGACCCGCTACTGGACCGACCTCGACCTCGCCATCGTCGGCACGAGCGGTGGGCCCCTCGCTCGGCCTGGCTACGGGACGGTCATGGACCGCCTCGACGAGGCGGGGCGGCGGCGCCTCGCCGAGAAGGAGGTCGTCGGCGACCTCGGCGGGCACCTCTTCCGGGCTGACGGCAGCTTCGTCGACGACGAGTGGTCGCGGCGGACGATCGCGATCCCCATCGAGCTCCTTCGGAGGACGCCACGGGTCATCCTCGTCGCGGCGGGGTCGAACAAGGTCGAGGCGATCGTTGGCGCCCTCCGGTCGGGCCTCCTCCACGTCCTCGTCACCGACCGGGCGACGGCGGAAGCCGTCCTCGAGCGAGTCGAGACGGCGGCCGCCGCAGCGAACCGCCGTCCGAGCCAGGCGCTCGGCACGCGGGACTGACGGGCCCCGCGGCTGCCAGAGGCGGAGGCCGTTCCTGGCGAGGCCCCGCGCCGACCCCGAGGGTCCGAATGGAGGTTCGGGGCGTCCTCCGAGGGGGCCGCGGCGCCGCCATGTTGGTCGGGAGCCCTCAGGCGCCGCCTGGGAGGGTGTCGGCCAGTGTCGGCAGCGGACCCACGTCACCCGCGTGTCGGCAGCGGTCCGTCGGGGTCGCCTCCGAGAAACCAACCGTTCCGGGTCGATCCGGAGGGCGGTCCTCCCGACCGCCTCGCTCAGCGCCCCGTCACGGTCCGACGGTCCCGGCCTCGAGATGGCCGAGGACGTCGGCGACGTCCTCGACGATTGCGACCGCCGCCAGGCCCCTCGGGTCGGGCACGAGCCAGCGCCACAGGGCACCGAGCCAGAACCGCCACTCGCGGCCGAGGAGGACGAGCCGGGCTCGTCGCCCGGCGATCTGCCAGGCGAAGGCCGCCTCGGCGAGGCTCCCCGGACCTGGGCCGATGGTGACGAGGGCCGGGAGCGTCCCGAGGACCGCGCACTGGGTGTAGGAGTCGGGCATCCAGCGGATGTCGGTCAGCCAGGGCGAGGGCTCGGCCTGCCAGCTCCGGACGGGGAGCCCGACGACGCGACCGCCGGCGAGGGCGGCCCCGCGGCTGACGGCGGTGATGAGGGGACCGTAGCCGGTCGAGACGACGGCAATGCCCTTCGCGGCGAGAAGCCGCCCGAGACGCTCCGCCGTCTCGAGGGCGGCTGGTCCGGTCGGCCAGTCCGCCCGAGCCAGGACGGCGACGGCCGGCGCGAGGCTCGCGGGGAGCGGGCCGGACGGCGGAGGAGTGACGGCGGCGGTCGGGGTCATCTCGGTCATGGGTTGGGCCGGTAATCGTGCCACAGGATTCGTGGCGGGGCCGATCCGACGGTCGAGGCCAGGCAGCGCTCGACGGTGAGCGATCGGTCGGGTCGGCGGTCCTTCGGCGCCTCGGTCCTGCCTGAGGTCGGCTCGCGTCGGCGCGAGCGTCGGTCAAAGAGCCTCGAAGCCACTCAGCCGGAGGCGCCGTCACGTCCGTCTGCGAGACGCTGACAGGGGTGGCCTCCGCTCAGAATGGGGGCCAACGCGACCAAGGGCGACGAAGGGCACGCCGGGACCCCGGAGGGGTCCCGGCGGAGGGGAGGAGGGCGTGCGGGGGAGGTCCGGCACCGGCGACGATGACTGGTGCGCAGCCGGGAGCCTCGCGGCTCGAGTGACGCCGGTGCACGAGGTGCCCGCAGCGATCCGAACGATAGCCGATCCTCGGAAACCGGGCGGCGGCCGGAAGTCACGGAGCCGATGGGCCGTGGGTCACGAAGGGGCTGGGCCGACAGCAGGGGACTTGGGCCAGTTCGGCCTGCCTGGCTCGCCGACGGACCCAGGTCAGCCCGGAAGGGCGACAAACGGCCGGAGGGCAGAGGCCCTCCGGCCGCAGATCATTCCCCCGGCGCTCTGGCCGGCGTTCGCTCATGGTAACGGACGGGAGCCGAGTCCGTTAGGGCGACTCTGGGCCGCCAAGACCAGTCGGGTCGCGTCCGGGGATGGCATACTGGCGGCGACGCCGGGGACCCCAGCCTTGCTTCCTCGGCGCTCCGGCTGCGAATCGCTGCTGCTTCCACCGACGTCCCGGCATTGCCTGGGGGGTTCGCCATGAGTCTCGTCCTCGAGAACCTCACGAAACGCTTCGGGTCGACCATCGCCCTCGACGGGGTGAGCTTCGAGGCCCCCACCGGCCGGATCTTTGGCTTCCTCGGCGCGAATGGGGCCGGCAAGACGACGGCGATGCGGATCGTCCTGAACATCCTCCGCCCCGACGGCGGTCGAGTCACCTGGCAGGGAGTCCCGACCGACACCCTCCCGCGGAGCACCTGGGGTTATCTCCCCGAGGAGCGGGGCCTCTACCCTCGGATGCGGGTCCTCGACCAGCTCGTCTTCATCGGCGTCCTCTTCGGTCTCTCGCGGCGAGAGGCGGCCGAACGCGCCCGTGGCTGGCTGGCCCGTTTTCGGATCGCCGACGCCGCCGACCGCCGGGCCGAAGAGCTCTCGAAGGGGAACCAGCAGAAGGTCCAGGTCATCGCCGCCATCCTCCACGATCCCGAGATCCTCCTCCTCGACGAGCCCTTCTCCGGCCTCGACCCGGTGAACGCGAACCTCCTCAAGGAGGCGCTCCTCGAGCTGAACGCCCGGGGTCGGACGATCGTCTTCTCGACCCACCAGATGGACCAGGTCGAGGAGCTCTGTCATTCGGTCGCGATCATCGACCGCGGCCGCCTCGTCCTCGCTGGCCCCCTCGCCGAGGTGAAGCGGTCGACGGGCAAGCGGGTCGTTCGGATCGGGGCGACGGACGGCCGTCTCGACTGGCTCGCTGAGCTCGAGGGTGTCCGCGTCACCCGGGCCGGCCAGGACTACACCGAGGCTGAGGTCGCGGCTGGCCGCGACCCGGCCATCGTCCTCGCCGAGGCCCTCCGGCGAGGCGCCTACGTCACCCGGTTCGAGATTGGCGATCCGTCCATCGAGCAGATCTTCATCGAGCGGGTTGGGCGCCCCCCGGCCGAAGACGAGGACCGGCTCGCCCCGGTTGCTCTGGAGGCAGTCCGATGAGCCGCCGAGACCTTCGGAACATCCTCGCCGTCGCCCGGCGGGAGTTCCTCGTCCGGGCGACGACGCGGACCTTCATCGTCGGGACCCTCGTCCTCGTCCTCGTCGTCTGCGCCGTCGCCCTCTCGCCGATCCTCGTCCGCTACTTCGGCGAGCGGGCCGGGACGGACCGGATCGCCCTCGTCGCCGACGAGGCTCCGGCGTCGCTCGATGTCCGCGGCACCCTCGAGCGCCTCCTCAACGCCTCCGCGGCTGGCCTACCGGGATCGGAGACGTCCTCCGCTGGCCGGCAAGCCTACGAGGTCGTGGCCGTGGCGACGGCCGAGGCGGCTCGGCACGGCGTCGAGGAGGGCACCTACGCGGCGGGTCTCGAGCTACGCCGCGCGTCGAGCGGCGACCTCGGCTTCACCCTCTACACCAAGGGGCTCCCGACGAGCCGCGTGCCCCAGCTCCTCCAGCAGGCCGTCACGGCGATCGCCATCGGCGACCGGCTTGAGCGGCTCGGGCTATCGCCGGCCCAGGCGGCCAGCCTCTTCGCCCCACCCGAGTTCGAGGTCCGCCGCTGGGACAGCGAGGCGGGCTGGACAGCCGGATCCAACGAGGACGACAGCCCCGAGGCGATCATCGGCGCCTCCATCGGGGGGACGGCCCTCGCCGTCTTCATCCTCCTTGCCATCGTCCTCTACGGCCAGTGGGTGGCGATGAGCGTCGTCGAGGAGAAGACGAGCCGCGTCTTGGAGGTCATCCTCGGCGCCGCGACGCCCTTCCAGCTCCTCTTCGGCAAGGTCGTCGGGGTCGGCGGGCTTGGCCTCGTCCAGTACGTCGTCACCGTCGTCCCCGCGGCCATCATCCTCGTCTTTCAGGACCAGATCGCCGGCCTCGTCCTCGGCGATGGTGGGGGAGCGAGCCTGCCGAGCTGGCTTAGCCTCCAGCTCCTCCTCGTCTTCGGGGTCATGTTCGTCCTCGCCTTCGGGCTCTACTCGGTCCTCTATGCTGCGGCGGGCTCCCTCGTCAGCCGCCAGGAGGACGTGAACACCGTCGTCGCGCCGCTCACCCTCGTCTCGACCCTCGGCTACGTCGTCTCCGTGTGGGCGGCCTCCGGGGTCGTCGATCTCCGCTCGCCGATCATCGTCGTCCTCACCCAGGTGCCCTTCCTCAGCCCGTACTTCGTCCCCTCACGGCTCGTCTTCGGGACCATCAGCCCGGCCGAAGTCGCCCTCGCCATCCTCCTCCTCCTCGTCTCGATCCCCATCGCCGTCTGGTTCGCTGCCCGGCTCTACTCGGCCGGGATCCTCATGTACGGCCAGCGGCCCGGGTTGCGGGTCCTCCTGGCCGCCCTCCGGGGCAGCTAGGCGGCGGGTCGCCGTGGCAGCCGAGCCGCGTCGGCCTCGATCACGGGCTCGTCCTCGTCCTGCCCCCGAGCCCCTCGTCCACGTTCCGGCTCCCGACCTCGACCCCGAGCACGACCCGGGACCGACGGTGGCCGCTGCTCGAGCGGCCGCCGTCGAGGACGCCGCCGCCGAGCCCCTCCTCGTCCCCGGGGGCGGGGAGATCCGGGTCGGCACCGCCTCGTGGACCGATCCGACGATGGTCGCTCCGGGGGTCTTCTACCCACCCGAAGCCGAGTCCGCCGAGGAGCGCCTCGCCTACTACGCGTCCCGCTTCCCCCTCGTCGAGGTCGACGCGACCTATTACGCTCTCCCCGCCCCTCGGACGGCGGAGCTCTGGGTCGAGCGGACCCCGCCCGACTTCGTCTTCGACGTCAAGGCCTTCGCCCTCTTCACGGGCCAGCCGAGTGAGGTCCGACGGCTCCCGAAGGCCATCCGCTCGGAGCTCCCGGCCCAGCTCGCTGAGCGGGCCCGGATCTACGGCAAGGACCTCCCGACCGAGCTCCTCGACGCCCTGTGGGCGATGTTCCGCGAGGGGCTCGGCCCCCTCGTCGAGGCTGGCCAGCTCGGGGCCGTCTTCCTCCAGTACCCGCGCTGGGTCTACGCCTCCTCGGCGGCTCGAGCGGCGATCGAGGAGGCCCGCGAGCGCCTCGTCGGGCTGCCAGTCGCGGTCGAGTTCCGGAACGCGAGCTGGCTGAACGAGAAGAACGCCGAGCGGACCCTCCGCTTCCTCGAAGAGATCGGCGCTGCCCTCGTCCTCGTCGACGAGCCCCAGGGCTTCAGGAGCAGCGTTCCTCCGCTCGTGGCGTCGACGAGCCCCGAGGTCGCGGTCGTCCGCTTCCACGGCCGCCGCTCAGCGACCTGGGAGGCGACGGGAGTCCCGCCGGTCGAGCGCTTCCGCTACCTCTACGACCGCTCGGAGCTCGAGACCTGGGTTCCGAAGGTCCGTGAGCTCGCCCGCGGGGTCCGCCAGACCCACCTCCTCATGAACAACTGCTACGCCAACTACGGGGCGACGAACGCCCGCGAGCTCGCCGCCCTCCTCGCTCGAGATCTGGTCTCTCGGGGCGATGGCGGGGGTCGGTCCCCCGGAGTCTTCCATCCGGCGGACGCGGGAGCCTAACCCCCGCCCATCTCGCCCTGATCACCTTCGGGCAGCGGGCCCTCACCACCTGGGGTGATCGCCTCGAGCCTGAGAGTCCCGGCGATCTGGCCCGCCCCGGAGCTCGCGACTGCGAGGCGGACTTCGGCGAGGGTCCCGTCGACGAACTGGCAGCGCCCGAGGAGGGCGGCATCGGTGAGGTCGGTGACGATCCCGGCGCAGGAACGACCGTCCGAGAAGCTGAGCACGAGGCGGGAGAACTCAGCGGGGTCGCGCGTCGAACCGAGAGCGACTTGGAAGGTTCCCTCCGGGGGGCCGCCGAACCGGCCGCCGATGACGAGCAGCCGCCGACGGCCCGTCGCTTCGGCCCACACCTCGCCCTCGAAGGGGACGCTGAATGACTCCTCTGCTCCGGGGCTCGCCCACGGGGCCCCCGTTGGCCCAGGTTCCCGGGTCGAGGGGAGGGAGCCGGTGACCGCTGAGGCGACGGTCGCCTCACCGCGGGCCGGCGCGGAACCCGCTCGGGTCGACCAGTCCGGGGTGAGAGGACCGCCGACGGCCCAGGCAGCGACGAGGACGAAGATCGTGCCGGCGGCGACGGCCACGGCGAGTCGGAGGGACCCGGGCGGCGCATCGAGGAGACGGGCGAGGAAGAGCCCGCCGACGAGGGCGACCGACGCTGCATAGAGGGCGAGTGCCCAGGGTGTCGTCGTGTCGCTCCCGGCGGCGAGACCGTGGACGAGGGCGAGGACCCAGGCGGCATAGGTGGCGAGGTGGAGGCGAGCCCAGGTTCGGTATCCGAGCCGCGACTGAAGGTACTGGCTCAGCCAGAGCGCCACGAGGAGGTCGGCGCTGAGGATCCCGGCAGCCACCCAGACCGGGCGATAGCTGATCGTGAGGGGCACGACGAGCTCGAGCGGTGTGGGGGCGAGGTAGGGATCGAGGAGGAGGATCCCCCCGTGGCCAGCGATGGCGAGGAGGGTGAGGAGGCTGAGAAAGCGGTGGACCTCGCTCGTCACGAAGCGGGGCCAGCTCACCGAGCGCCAGCGATGGTGGAGGATGAGCCCGAAGACGACGGACGTCGTCGCGAGCAAGAAGGCAAGGAGCCCGACCGCTCGGGTGAGGGTCCAGGTGAGTTGACTCGTTAGCATCGAAGATTGCTCACAGCTCCCGCTTGAGGTGGGTCCGGATCGAGGCCATGCTCTGGGCGGTCACGATGCCGGGCGGGGTAGCGGTTCGTGTCGGCCAGCGGCCTCAGCACCCACGGACGATGGCCTGGCTCTGTTCGGAGGAACGAGTTCGACCTCGTCGTCACCGACGAGGAGCCCTCGCCCCCCCGGGTCAAGGAGGAGGCCCGAATAGCCGCGGGCCTCGAGGAAGGCGGGCGCCCTCTCGAAACCCAGGAGGAGGCAGACCTTTGCTGCAACCTCCGCCTCGGTACAGCTCGGTGCGACGACCGTCGCCGACCAGACGCCCGTGGCGGCCGGTTCGCCCGTCCGGGGATCGATGAGATGGTGTCGACGGACGCCGCCGACCGACCAGCGTCGACGGCCGATGCTCGACGTGGCGAGGGCGCCGGCCTCGAACTCGACGATGACGGCCGTGGGGTCGGCGTCGGGCTCGCTGGGATCGTCGTCGAGCGTGTCCATCGTTGGTGGGGGGAGCTCGACGGCAACACGCCATCGGCCACCCTCGGGCGACGGGCCCAACACGGCCAGGTCCCCTCCGGCCTCGACGGCAGCGGCCGGAACTACGGCGTCCTCGAGAAGCCGGATTGCGGCGTCGACGGCCATCCCCTTGGCGATCCCGCCCAGGTCGAGGCGAACCCCGCGCCGAAGCTCGATCGTCCTGGTCGAGCGATCGAGCCGAAGGTGGCGCCAGGAGCCTCGGGAGGGGGTCCGCGTCTCCCGCTCGGGGGCCGGCTCGCCGACCGTCTCGGAGGGCGGCCATCGAAGGAGCTCCTCGAAGGATCGGTCGTAGCCGAGCTCCTCGAGCCGGTCGAGGAGAGTCGGGTCGAAGAGGCCATCGGTCGCGGCGGCCGCGGTCAGGGCGGTCTCGACGACCTCGAAGAGGAGGCGGCTGACCCGGCGTGGACGGCCCCCGGCGGCGTTGAGCCGGGCGAGCTCACTCGAGGGGCGGAAGCGACTGAGTCGAGCCTCCCAGTCGACGAAGAGCTCGATGACGGCCGGCGCCAGCGAGGACCAGGTCGACGGCAAGAGGACCGTGAGGCTCGTCCCCATCGCCGGGACGACCTGCCGCGTCCAGTCTGGTGGAGCGGCGAGGTCAGGAGCCACCGGACCGCAGGTGCGGCACGCCGGAGCCGAGTCGAATCCTTGGGAGCGTCCCACCGAGGCTCGGGCTCGAGCCGGTCCCGGAGGGGCGGTCGACGGTCGTTGGACCGCCCCCAAGGGCCTGGCTCCCGGCGCCAGATCCCTCGATGGTGGCGTTCGGGACGCTCGCCGAGGCCTGACCGACGGGGTGGGAGGCCACGAGGGCGACGAGAGCGCCGAAGGCGGCGAGGCTGAGGCCGGCCGCCTGAGTCTGGCGTCGCCTGGCGAGGGCACGTGGGTCGGCACGGGTGCGCGCCAGCCGCGGGCGGCCTCGACCGGCGTCGAGGTCGCGCCGCTGGGGTCCGGGATCGAGCTGCTCGTTCATGGTCGCGACGTGTAGCTCGGCTTGTTGAGAAGAGCCTGAGAGTCGGGCCCGCCTAAGTGAGGCGACCAAGACCGCGTCGAAGGGCTCGCCTCCTTCTCATGACCGTCTCATCGAGGACCTCGAAGATCGCCGCCGTCGAGTTCACTCGCGGAGGTGAGCGCCCGAATGGATCAGAGAGAGGGACTCGTGTTCGGCGGTCGCGATCGGCTTCGGGTGCACGACGAGGTGGGTGGGGGATGCGACTGAGCCTCGCCGCCGTCGCCCTCCTCCTCGTCGGCGTCGGGGCCGTCATCGTCGCCCTCGTCGCCCCAAGCTTCGCCGCCTCGCCGAGCATCAGCTACCTCACCGCCGCGGTCGTCCGCCAGACGGTCGTGAAGTCCGTCGCGGCGACTGGCCAGGTCGTTCCGTCGGCAACCTACGCCCTGTCCTTCGGCAGTCCACCGCGGCTCGTCCTCGGGACGAGCGGGAGCGCCGCTGGCTCCACCGGCGACTGGCTCGTCACCGAGGTCGACGTCGTCGTCGGTCAGGCCGTCCGGGAGGGCGAGGCTCTGGCCAAGGCCGACACGAGCGACCTCGAGGTCCAACTCGAGATCGCGACGAACAACTGGCGAGCAGCGCGGAACCAGCTCGCCAGTGCCCAGGCGGACCTCGATTCGGCGACGACAACCAACGCGAAGCGGCAGGCGACCATCGCCCTCTACAACGCCCAAGCGCAGGTCTCGCAGGCCCAACGCACCCGATCTCAGTTGACGGCCCAGATCGCTGCAGCGACCATCCGGGCCCCGGCCGATGGGATCGTGACGTCCGTCTCCATCAGGGAGGGTGTGCTCGCGCCGAGCGGGGACGCCATCGTCATCGAGACCGGACCCTTCGAGGTAACCGCCCAGGTCGCCGAGCGGGACGTCGGCTCGCTCGCCGTGGGCCAGCCGGTGACCGTCGTCGTCGACGGCCTCGGGGTCACGTTGAACGGACGGGTCACCGCCGTGGCTCCGGCTGCCTCGTCGTCGGGAGGCTCGAGCGTCGTTGCCTTCCCGGTCACGATCAGCCTCGACGACCCTCCGGCGGGGCTCGCGGCTGGGATGTCCGCCACGGTCAGCATCGAAACGGCTCGGGCCGAGGGCGTCCTCGCCGTCCCGATCACCGCCCTGAACGGCACAGGGGCGGACGCCTCGGTCGAGATCCTCGATGCGACCGACCAGCCGGTGCGGAGGCCGGTCGAGGTGGGCCTCATCGGCGACGAGTTCGTCGAGATCCGGGGTGGCGTGAGCGAGGGTGAGCGGGTCGTGATCGGGAGCTCGACGTCCCGTCAGACGGTGACCCCTGGAGGCTTCGGGATCGGCTTCCCTGGCGGCTTCCGGGGTGGTGGCGGGTCTCCCAACCGTTGATCGTCCTTCGGATGGTCGCCCCGCTTGTCGACCTTCAGGGTGTCGGTCGGGTCTACTCGGCTGGTCGGCTCGAGGTCGTCGCCCTCGCTGACATCAGCCTCCAGATCGAGACGGGCGAGTTCGTCGCCATCGTCGGCCCCTCGGGTTCCGGTAAATCGACGCTCATGCACATCATGGGTTGCCTCGACCGACCGACGAGGGGGCGATACCTCCTCGGTGGGACCGACGTCTCGGGGCTCGACGACGACGCCCTCGCCCATCTCCGGGGTCGTTCGATCGGCTTCGTCTTCCAAGCCTACAACCTCCTGCCACGGACGTCTGCCCTCGAGAACGTGGCGATGCCCCTCGCCTACCAGGGGATCCGCCGCCGCGAACGGCTCGAGCGGGCCCAGGCGGCCCTCGACATCCTCGGTCTCGCCGGTCGCTCTCACCACACCCCGGCCGAACTCTCGGGCGGGGAACAACAGCGGGTCGCCATCGCCAGAGCCCTCGTCACGGAGCCCGACCTCATCCTCGCCGACGAGCCGACCGGCAACCTCGCCAGCGAGCAAGGTGCTGAGGTCCTCGCCCTCTTTCGATCCCTCCACGGCATCGGGCGAACGATCGTCATCATCACCCACGACCCGAGCGTGGCTCGGACCGCCGAGCGCCAGGTTCAGCTCCGCGACGGGCGGATCGTCGGATGATCGGCGTCGAGCTCATCCGCCTCGCCCTCCAGCGCCTCCGGGCGACACCGCTCCGATCGTTCCTCACCGCCCTCGGCGTCATCATCGGTGTCGCTGCGGTCGTCGCCCTCGTCGGGGTCGGCGAGGGCGCGACGAGGGGGATCACGGCCCGCCTCGAAGGGCTCGGGACGAACCTCCTGACGATCAGCCCGGGCGGGGCGGCGATGGGTTTGACGCGAGGAGCAGCGGGGTCCGCCCTCACCCTCACCCTCGCCGACGCCGAGGCAATCGCGGGATTGCCGACGGTGGCTGCCGTCGCACCCGAGCTGACGAGTCAGCAGCTCGTCCTCGCCGGGCCGAGGAACACGACGACCCAGATCATCGGGACGACCCCCGACTACCGCATCGTCCGAGCCTACGACGTGTGGCAAGGGAGGTTCCTCAACGACGTCGCCGTCGCAAAGGAGCTCCGGGTGGCCGTCCTCGGGGCGACGGTTGCGGACGACCTCGGCCTGGACGGCACGGCGATCGGGGACGAGATCTCGATCGGTGGCCTGCCCTTCGAGGTCGTCGGGATCCTCCAACCGAAGGGGGCGATCGGGCCTTTCAATCAGGACGACCAGGTCTTCGTGCCGATCACGACCTTTCAGCACTACTTCAGCGCCGGCGACCAGGTCCGGAGCATTGGGGTGAGCGTCGCCGCGGCGAGTGCCATGGAAGATACGAAGACGGACATCGCGGCGCTCCTCCGCCAGCGGCACGGGCTTGAAGCGGGCGCCGACGACGACTTCACGATCCAGGATCAGGCCCAGCTTCTTTCGACGGTCTCCGACGTCTCGACGACCCTCTCGCTCCTCCTGGCTGGGATCGCTGCCATCTCTCTCGTCGTGGGAGGGATCGGGATCATGAACATCATGCTCGTCTCCGTCCGGGAGCGGACCCGGGAAATCGGGATCCGGAAGGCGATCGGTGCCCGGGAGTCCGACATCCTCTGGCAGTTCCTCGTCGAGGCCCTCACCCTGTCGGTTTTCGGGGGTCTCTTCGGTACGGTCGTTGGGATCGTCGTCTCGGCCATCATCGGCCTCGTTGCCGGGTGGGGCCTTCCCGTCAGCCCGGCCACCGTCCTCGTCGCCCTCGCCTTCAGCGTCCTCGTCGGCGTCGTCTTTGGCGTCTGGCCAGCCAGACAGGCCGCCCGCCTCGACCCGATCGTCGCCCTCCGGTACGAATGAGGCGCGGAAGGCCTGCTCCCAAGTCGCAGGTCCGCCGGACGCGGCCCGGGTCGATGTTGAGCGGCGTCGGTGGGCGCTGGCGCCGGGGAGACGTCGAGCCATGAGGAGGTAGATGAATGGACGAGCAGGCACGCCGAGTTGAGACTGCGCCGCCGACGTCGCTCGGGCCCAGCGGGGAGCGATCGGCGGACCGATCAACACTCTCGCCCCAGTCCGTCGAGTCCTCACCGCTCCGAGGGACTCGCACGGCCGGCCGGGGCGGACGAACCGTTGGCTCTGTCCTCCTCGTGGCTGCCCTCTGCGTCGCTGTGGGCGGCGTCGCCTTCGCCGTCGGGCGACTCACGGCGCCGCCGGCGAGCCGGGCTGCCGGCTTCGGCGGCTTCGGCGGGCGTGGCGCCGGCTTTGGGCCTGGAGCGAGTGGCGCGCCCTTCCAGGGCGGTGGTGGCTCCTTCCCGGGCGGCGGCTTCCTCGGATCCATCGCCGTCGAGGGGACGGTGACGAGCGCGGGTGATGGACGTCTCGCCCTCCAGCTCGCCTCGGGGGCGACGGTCGAGATCGAGCTCGCCCCGACGACGACGTACCACCGCCAGGCGGCGGCGAGCGCGACGGACGTGGGCCCGGGAAGTCAGGTCCTCGTCCGTCTCTCCGGTCCAGCAGGGCCGCCCGCGGGGACCACCAGCGCCTCGCCGCTCCCGAGCGGGGATCGGGTCCTTGGGCCCGCAGCAGACGTGATGATCCTGGCACCGTAGCCTCGAGCGGGGGCGGCGATGCGGACCGGAATGACCGGAATCCGCAGTCGACGACGGCTAGGCCTCGGGCGAGGTTCTCCTGCGCCGAGCTGTGCTCCCACCCCGGGAGCCGCCCCGGCCCGGTCGACCTCGACCGGGCCCCGACGCCGGCCTCAACGAGGACTCGAGGTTCGGTTTCTTGAAGGAGGGACGGCACCAGCCTCGAGGAGGGCCGCCGACTCCTGAGCGATGAGGAGCTCGGCCGTCGTCCGCAAGTGGTGTTCCATCGCCACAGCCGCCGCGTCGGCGTCGCCTGCGCGGACCGCGTCGAGGATCCCTCGGTGTTCGAGGGCGATCGCCTCGAGGGAGCGGCTCCGGCCGGCCGTCGTCGCCCCTCGCAGGAGGACCATGTCGCGAAGGCTGTCGACGTAGTCGGCGAGACGCCGGTTGCCCGACAGGGCGAGGAGACGGTGGTGGAAGGCTCGGTCGTGGAGCCAGAGGGCCTGTTCGTCGCCGGCGGCGGCGGCTCGGACCATCCCGTTGTACTCGGCCTCGAGGGACCTGAGCTCCCGTCGGTCGACTCGCTCGACGGCGCGCCGTACGGCGGGGACCTCGAGGAGAAGGCGAAGGTCAAAAACCTCCTCGATGTCGTGGATCGAGGTCTGGAGGATCCGGACGCCGCGGTTCCGCTCGAAGCGGACCATCCCCCGCGAGGCGAGCTCGATGAGGGCCTCGCGGACCGGTGTCCGCGACACCCCAAGGGCCTCGGCGAGGGCGGCGACGGAGTGGATGCTCCCGGGTACGAGCTCGCCACGGATGATTGCCGTCCGCAGGACGTCGACGAGCTCCTGGGCCCGGCTCCGGCGTGGGAGGAGGGGATTCAAGGCGAGCTGGCTCGACCGGGCTCGGCCTCGACTCCGGCGCGGGCGGGGAGGGGGCGAGGCGGCGGTCGGCTTCAGGTCGGGCGCTGGCACGAGTCCATCGTAGCCAAGGGACGGGGTGTCGATCGGCCCGGCTCTCCAGCGACGGATCCCCAGATCTTGACATGAGCATGTAGCCGGTAGCATGCTACATGCCCTAGCCGCTGTCGGTGGGCGGAAGAGCTCGGGATCCCGCGCCGAAAGGAGGAGGAAAGATGTCGACGGCAACGGCGCACCCGCGCCCAGGGAGTTCTCCGCTCACGGCTGACCGTCCGTGCTCTCACTCGGGTCGGAGGCCCCCGGCGTGAGCGCGCCGACTGCCGGTGACCAACTGCCGTCCGAGGTCATCGCTGCCCTGCGGACGGTCGTCGGAGACCGGTT
>FWPU01000696.1_pt1 | contig 107995 bp, 104 predicted proteins | sample 2228361 | NCBI WGS metagenome assembly FWPU01 (sample SAMEA103939777, study PRJEB20133) | metagenome | reverse complement strand
TGGCGACCTTTCCGTGGTTTCGGCTTGCGGGCGACATTTCTACCAGTTTTCCTTTGATGAGCGTTACATTTCGTCCTTGTGCAATCAACTCCAACAAATCGTCTTCATTTAGTTGTCGCGCTTCGGTTGCTGTGGGTTGAAAGTCGGTCGTGTTCATTTTTGTAGTTAAAACCGTTTAATTGCCTACTCAAAAAATTCTTGCACGCGGCACTGAAAGCCATTGAACACTTCTCCGCCGTCAATGACTTTATCGTGCGTATAAACCACGGCTTGAATTTCATCGCCCTGCTTTTGATACGCCGTGATGGACTTTGTCTTCATATCCGCAATCCAGACCAACTTCACGCCTGCGTTCAGCCACATCAACAGTTTTTCGGTCGTGTCGCTCAATGTCTCCGATGGCGATTGCACTTCAAGCACAAAGTCGGGAATGACTTTGCCGAAGCCTTTTTCTTGTTCGTTATCGCGTGCTTTGGAAATGAAGGCAAAGTCGGGCGCGAGCACCGTTGTCGGCGTTTGCTCGACCACAAAGCCTGTTTCTGCCGTAAAGCATGAGCCTAAATTTTTTTTCTTGACAAAATCAGTAATGTAATACGCTACGTTGTTGGCGACCTTTCCGTGGTTTCGGCTTGCGGGCGACATTTCTACCAGTTTTCCTTTGATGAGCGTTACATTTCGTCCTTGTGCAATCAACTCCAACAAATCGTCTTCATTTAGTTGTCGCGCTTCGGTTGCTGTGGGTTGAAAGTCGGTCGTGTTCATTTTTACAAGCGGTTCTTTTCGGTTAGATTGACGGAACAAAGTTTAATCACTTTTTAAGCGAATAAAAAATGATGGAATCATCGGCACGCATTCCCGCTGTCATCATCACGGGCTTTCTTGGAAGCGGAAAAACGACGCTCATCAAACATTTGCTCGACACAAGTTTGAAGGGCAAAAAGGTCGCGTTGATTGAAAACGAAATCGGCGAAGTTTCCGTCGACTCGGTCATTCTTAAAACGCAGAACGTTCAGATTTCGGAACTGACGGCGGGCTGTATGTGCTGCACGATTTCAGGCGATTTTCAAAACGCGGTTTCGGATATTCTCAAAGGCGTTTCGCCCGACGTGCTCCTCATTGAAACGACGGGCATTGCCAATCCGCTCTCCATTTTCATGATGCTCGCCAACGACAAACGCTTGATTTTAGAGGCGATTCTGACCGTCGCCGACGCTGAACACCTGTGGCTTCATCTTCAAGAAACGCTTGTGGCGGAAATTCAGATTTCAATTTGCGACATGGTGGTGCTCAATAAGGTGGATAATTGTTCAGAAGCGCAACTGAAAGCGGCGGAAAATTTAGTTCGCCAAATGAACGAGCGTGCTCCGATTTTCAAAGTCGTTCAAGGCAAAATTCCACCCGAAGTGCTTTTCTTCTCATCGCCGAAAGAATTGCGCCAATCTTACGAGGCTTTTGTTGCTGAACAGAAGCGAAAGTATGACGCTGAAATTCACAAGCGACTGCATGAAATGGAGCATCACCACGCGCATCATGACGACCATCATCACGAGCATTCTTCGGAAAGTTACCACTTGGAGCTTGACCAAATTGAGACCTTCGCGATTGAACTGCCACAGACGCTCTCGCAACGGCGGTTTGAAGAGTTTCTTTCTGACCTTCCGCGCAACTGCTATCGCGCCAAAGGCATCGTGAAATTCGCTGAAATGCCCTCACCTGCGATTTTCAACTTCGCTTCTGGTCGCTACACCTTCGAGTTTGATACGCTCCAAAATGAAACCATCACACACAACACGTTGATTTTCATCGGCAAGCGACTTGGCAAAGAAAAATCCAACATTGAAGCCAAACTCGCGCTCTGCCAACAGCCAACCACTTGATTGCAACACAGACCCATGAAGTTCATCGTTTTGCTTTCGTTCCTCGTATTGCTTACAAGTTTTACGCCGTTGGAAGATGTGCCGCCGATTGCCTTCGTCGCCCGCAATCCCTCGCCGAATGGCGCACTTTCAGGCATCGGTCCAGAAGGCAGAACGCTCAAAACAGGCGGAAAGCTTTTCGTGCGCGAGCGCAACGGACGGCTTCGATGGCTTTCATCGCAATTTTATGATGTAGCCGATGTGAGCGTTTCCTACGACGCCAAGCGGCTTCTTTTTTCGGGACTTCTTCACCCCGACAGCAGTTGGCGCATTTACGAAATCGGCGTTGACGGAAAGAACCTTCGCGCCATCACGAAAACCGACCGCACCATAGACCTTTCACGCTTCGACGACCTTGCCTCGCGCTTCAAAGACTACGACGACTTCGACCCGTGTTACATGGACAATGAGAAAATCGTTTTCGCTTCCACGCGCTATCCTTCGCTGGCGCAACTGGGCGGCGTAAGAACGAGCAATCTTTTCGTCGTTAATACCGACGGCACAAACTTGCATCGCATTACCACCGAGAAAAATAGTGCCGAAGAGCCAACCATGGATTTGAGGGAAGGACGAATCGTTTTTTCTCGCTGGTGGCTGAATATCGATTTGCCGAGCAATCACACCAAAGACGGCTTGACGCGCCGCGCCGGCGATGCACTCACCGATGATATTGGCAACATTTGGCACGCCATTACCGCCAAGCCCGACGGCGATGAACTCAAACTTTATGCAGGCTTTGCGCGCACACGTCCGGGTTTGCAAGCCTATAAGCCTCGCCTGTTGCACAACGGCGACATGCTTGCCATTTTCACATCGTCGCTTTCTATGCTCTTGCGTTCCGATACTGTGGTTATTCGCCGATTCAAAAAAGGCGCGAGCATTCCGATACAACTTTCACCCGCCGATGCCATTTCCATTGACGCCTCCGAACTTTCGCCCAACAAGATTATTTACTCGCAACGAAAAGCCAATGGCACATTTGGACTTTACCTCACCGATTCGCTTGGTTCATTTCACCGAAAAATTTTAGACCTGCCAGAGACAGACGAACTGTGCGCCGTTGCGCTTGTGCCGCGTCCCGTGCCGACGCTCTTCAAAGACCAATTGGAACTCGCCAACGACCAGCCACCACTTGACGAACCCAGCGATTACGCCGATTTACACAGTTTTCGATTTGATTGCTTCAACATTTTTATGAACGGCAAAGTCGACGAGCCAATGCCCGACGCGCCGAAAATCGTGCAAGGCGCAAAGGTTCGATTCTACATGAACATTCAACGCAAAAACGCCGACGGCAAAGACGTCGCGCTCTTGTTCAAGGAACTGCCTGTCGATGAAGACGGCGGAATCCGCGAGCCGACCGCACCCGCCGAAGTGCCACTCTTTGAGCAACTTGTCGACTCGCACGGCAAGTTGCTTACCACATCGAGCGGAAAAATCGCTCACGTTTCAGGCTTGAACTCGGAGCGTAAAGGCGCAGGCACAAAGTGCGTCGGTTGCCACACAGGGCATTCGTTGATTGAAGTGCCCCCCAACAATGCGCTCTCGCAATGGTTTAATGCCGCCACATCGGCACACGCTTCGGCAAGTTCGGAGTGGGAAGAAAACGGAATTCGCTATCACGCCGCGCGCGCGATTGATCGGCAGGTCGAACTCGGAAAAGATACCGCCATGTGGATTTCTGCACCGAGCAAAACCGCTTGGCTTACCTTGACTTGGGAGTTGCTAATTCTCGCTCGCGAAATCACACTTTACCCGGTATCGTCCACTTCGAAAAAAAGTGTAATTGTGGCGGAGCGCACTGTGAAGAGTGGCAGAATTGAGTTATTTTCAGGTGCCAAAAAGGTTAAAGAATTTGCCTTTGAGCCTGCTCGGCTTCTTCGACTTGAAGTCGGCGACGTTCCAATTAACCAACTGACAGTGAGGCTGGAATCGGATTCGATTTCGCACTTCGGGCTTGGCGAAATTGAAGTGATTGCCCGCTTACTGTATTGAATGTTCAACGCTAATCAACACTATCAACACCGACGATGACGACGATTGTGCGCTTTTCTGTTCTAATGCTCTTTCTTCTCACCTCTTTCACCTTCTCTACACTGGCACAAGGGTTTCACGATGTTCACTCCGCTGACGGCAATACGGTTTGGGCGGCGGGCAACGGCGGCAGAGTCTTCCGCTCCGTCGATGGCGGTGCCACTTGGGCGCAGTTCATTCTCGGGTCAAATACGCTTCGTGCCGTTCAGGCACTTGGCGCAACGGTTTGGGTTGCGGGCGACAGCGGTAAAGTCTATCGCTCTACAACCTTCGGCAAAAGTTGGGAAACGCTCTCGCTTGCAAGCCCCAGCACGCGCTTTACAGCCCTCCAATTTTTAGACAACCAAGTCGGATTTCTCGTCGGCTCAAATGGCACAATTCTTAAAACAACCGACGGCGGCACAACTTGGGATTCCAAAACGCCAGCGTCGCCTGAACACTTCAATGCGCTAAGTTTCCGCAATGGTCAAGTCGGATTCGTGGTCGGAAAAAACGGCAAAGTTCAACGCACTACAGACGGGGGCGAAACTTGGACGGCAATCCACAATCGTATCTGGGAAAACAAAGACATTTTCTCCGTGAGCGCAAAAGGCAATCTGGTTTATCTGACGGGCGAAGATGGACTAGCCGCTAAAAGCACCGACGGCGGAAACACTTGGACAGAACTCAATTTCAAAACCGATTCGCGCTCCGATGTTACGGGCGTTTTTGTTCAAAGCTCTGATACCGTTTTCTTCATCGGTGGTGGCGGGTTCATTCGTCGCACCACCAATCGAGATACCTCATACATTTGGGGACTGCACGAACTTTATGCGCCGCTCTCTCACATTTTCATTTACAATCATCAAAAAGGCTGGGCGGTCAGCGATAAAAATAACGCCGTGCTTCGCACCACCGACGGCGGCTTGACGTGGCAACTGCCCACGAACACAACCATTAACATGACTTGGGTTCAAACCCGCGGCGGCTCTTATATCGGAAGCACGCTCGTCCATTCGCCGTTCAATAAGCGCGTCGTCTATGCCGCAGGCGGCGGAACGGTGATTCGCAGTAACGACTTGGGCGAAACTTGGACACAAATCGCTACCATTCCCAACGCCACGAGCGTTCACTCGTTTTATGTCTCTCACTCCGACAGCAACACATGGATTGCCGCTGTCTCGCGCAATCGCGTCGTCAAAACCACCAACGCTGGGCAAACTTGGACGACGACCATCACCGCCACTTACACCAACTACGGCATGCCGCTCGAAATGAGCCCCGATAATCCTGACGTCGTCTATTACGCGCCCGAAGCCGCTGGCAGTCCGCAAAATGCGAATGCGGTTTTTTATCGCTCCACCGATTTCGGCTCGACTTGGGATACGGTTTCCATCACGCAGTTCCGAAGCCCATGCGATGTGCAAATCGTGCGCGGCGATAGTTCCAACATCTTCTGGTGCGCCGACGGTATCACAGGAAGCGGACAAGCACGCCTGTGGCGTTCAACCGACGAAGGTCGCACTTGGTCTAATGTGTTTACAGGCACCGGCAGCGAAATGCCTATGCTTGCCAATAGCCTATTAAACCCTTCGGTTGGATTCGTAACACAATGGTCAAGCGGCGGTGTGCAACGCTCGACGGATTACGGCAAAACTTGGACGACCATTTCTACCGTCGGCTCGGCTTGGGGCGTCGACATTGCCAAAGACGACCCGAACGTGATGCTCTTCGGCGTCTATGGCGGCGGACAAAGTTACCTTTCTTTTAATCGCGGCGATAACTTCCGACAAGCGGCACTCTCAGGCTCAAATTCCGGCTTTCTCTTCATCGACCGCGCCACCTTGCTTGCACAGCAAACCTCGCGCATCGCCAAACTTTCGGTTACATACACCGTCCCCACAAGCAATGCGCAAGCACTTGCGCTCACCTCGCCCGCAACCAACGCGATTTTGAATTTTGGCACAAGCCATAACATTACCTGGACGGCAAGCAACATTCCACAAGTCAAAATTGAATTTCAACCCGCGGCAGATAGCGCGTGGCAACTTCTTGCCGACAACATTCCGGGCTCACAAAGTTCATTGAATTGGAACGTGCCGCCGATTCCCACTTCCAATGCCAGAGTGCGCGTGAGCGATAACACCGACGGCAATCCCGTTTCAACCAGCGGCGCATTCACTATTCGCGTTGCGCTCTTGAACACGCTTCAAGATTCGCTTGTGCTTGCCGGACAAAACACGCCCGTATTTGATACGCTTCGCATTTTTAACAACGGCAACGGCACATTGGTTATTTCGGATATTCAAAATGCCATTCAAGCCATTTCGGTTTCGCGCCGCACGCTCTCGATTGCGCCGCAATCCAGCGACACGATTACGGTCAGTTGTATTCCGTCGGTCGTCGGATTTGCCCGTGATACGCTTCGCATCGTGAGCAACGCGCCCAACTCGCCCGCACTTGTGCCAGTGAGCGTTCAAGGATTCTCTTCGACGAACAATGATAACCCGAACAAACCGATTCAATTCGCCTTAGAGCAAAATTATCCAAACCCGTTCAACCCATCGACGGTGATTCGGTATCAACTTTCAGTAGCCAGCAATGTTACGCTGAAAGTTTATGATGTTTTAGGACGCGAGGTAACGACGCTCGTCAATCAACGCCAGTCGGCGGGGCAATACAGCGTCGTCTTCAATGCGCAGTCGCTTTCGAGCGGCACGTATTTTTATCGCTTAACGGCGGGAGCATTTACAAGCATCAAAAAGATGCTCTTTGTCAAATAGAGGTTTGTTCAAACCGCAAGTTTAATGAGCGTTGAAATCGCGCATTCGTTCATTTGCGATTTTCTGTTTTTAACTTTCAAAACCAATCAAGCAGTATGCGTCGTCATCATCTTGTTTTGGCGGTCGTCGCACTCATTTTTTTTGGATTTACCGCCGACCGATTTCACCAGCAATTTGTTTTCGGAAATTCACTCACAGGAAAAGTTCGCGCTACGCAAAAGCCAGACCATTTTTACGAAGGGTGTTTTTGCCACGCGCCCGACGGCGTCCAACAAGGACCGCACAGTGAAGTTCAAACTTGGATTTCAGGTCCAGACACGATGGGCGTCGGCACAACGGCAATTTTTACGCTCTATGGCACGAAATCGTCGCTCATTGCTGGCGGATTCAACATTGCCGCTTTCTGGGGCACACTCGATACTTTAAGCGAAGGCATGAGAATTGAAGACGGCGAACTCACCCACACCTTCCCGAAAATCGCACAAGGCGACACCTTGATGTGGCAGTTTCGCTACACGGCACCGACGACGACTCGTCGCGACACGATTTACGCCAATTTCTGCGCCGTCGATACCAGCTTCGATCCCAACGGCGACTATTGGAACTACGCGCCGAAATTCATCGTCAATGTCGTCCCCAGCAGTTCCGCACCGTCGTTCTCGGAAAAGCCCCTCGCTGTTCATCTTGCTCAAAACTACCCGAACCCGTTCAATCCCAGCACGATTGTTCAGTATCAATTGGCGCAACCCAGCGAAGTGAAATTGGAACTCTTCGATGCACTCGGACGCAAAATTGCCACGCTGGTGAGTGCACGGCAAAGCGCGGGCGCATATTCCTACACGCTCAACGCAACTCAATTCAACTTGTCAAGCGGCGTTTATCTCTACCGCCTTCAAGCGAGCGCGGCAAGCCAAACGTTCGTTGAAACGAAAAAAATGCTCTTCTTGAAGTAACAAAACTTCTTTTCTCAACGCTCAAAAACAGGTCAGGTGAAGTGTCTCTACTCAATCTCCAAGACGCTTCGCCGCTTGCATTTTCCTGATTTTCGCGCCGAACTTTTGCGTTAGAAAATTGGAATTTCACAGCGTCAAAAAAAGTTTAACCTCATAACTAAACTTGACGGCAAGATGAACCCTATTGCGCGACTTCTTTCAATCATGTTACTTCTGCTTGCATCTTCTTCGCTCTTGGCGCAAGAGTCTGCAAGTAAAGCCTTCACGAAATACGACGAGCAGGTCTTGAAAGGAATTGATTACGTCTATAATCTCGATTTCCACGAAGCCGATTCTATTTTCTCCGACATCATCAACAAAGACCCGAAGTCGCCCGTCGGGCATTTCTTCAAAGGCATGGTGCTGTGGTGGAAGATGATGCTCGATCTTGACAACACGCAATACGATGAGATGTTCTGCAACTATATGGAAAAGGTTATTGAACTGTGCGACGAAAAGTTAGAAATAAATGACCGCGATGTTGAGGCGATGTTTTTCAAGAGCGGCTCACTTGGATTTCGCGGCAGGCTTCGCGCCAATCGCGGGCAGTGGCTCAAAGCCGCGCTCGACGGCAAAGACGCACTTCCCATCGTCTCGCGTCTTCAAAAAATCAGCAAAGGCAATATCGATGTGCTTTTCGGTCTCGGCATTTATGACTATTACGCCGAAGCCATTCCCGAACAATATCCCGCCGTTAAACCGCTGGCATTGATGTTGCCAAAAGGCGATAAGAAGCGCGGCATTGCACGGCTCGACTCCTGCATGCGCTTCGGGCATTACGCCAAAGTCGAAGCCATTTACTTCCTCACGCAGATTTATTACGTCTATGAAAAAGATTTCGGCAAAGCCGCTGAATTTGCTCGCTTGCTTCATCAACGCTACCCCGACAATCCTTTCTTTTACACCTATCTTGGACGCTGTTATGCCGCCAGCGGCTTTTGGAAAGAAGCCGAAGAAATTTTCACCGATGTTTGGAAAAAGTATCAGAACGGGGTCAAGCACTACAACGAGCGGCACGTGCGCGAAGCCCATTACTACATCGGTCTAGCCATGATGAATCGCCGTGACTTGAAAGACGCGCTCGCCCATTTCACCAACGCCGTGAATTTGAGCCTCAAAGTTGATAGCAAAGAGCCTTCCGCTTTTCGCGTGTTGTCGGAACTGCGCATGGGCATGATTTATGATGCGCAAGGCGATAGAGCCAAAGCTACGGCGCATTACAAAAACGTCCTGAACATGAAAGAACATCAAGAGTCTCACAAAAAGGCAAAATTTTACTTGCAACATCCTTACAGTGGCTAATCCTGAATCAGTCCTCGCTTCCTTCCCTTGACAGTGCGCACACCGTTCTCTAAATTGCCATCGCCGTTCCATGTCTTTAATCCAAAATCCAAAATCCAATGATGTTCACTCGCCTTGCGTTTTTCTCTTCTTGCGTCTCGTTGATGATGCTCTGTGTTTTTGAAAGCGTCTCGGCGCAAACCTCTGTGTATGAGTTTTTGCGTCTTGACCGAAGCGCACGGGTTGCGGCACTCGGAGGAAACAGCGTCTCGATGAAAGGCGACGTGGTCGGGCTGTTTCAAAATCCCGCCTCGATATCGAGCGAGACCGATAAATCCGCCTCGTTTAGTTTTCAAAAAAATTTGATGGACATTAACGCTGGGTTTATCGCCTACGGTCGCGAAATCAAAGGCATTGGTGATTTTGGAGTCGGGCTTTCTTACATCAACTATGGCACTTTCACGCGCGCTGACGCTGCAGGCAATACGGCAGGCGAGTTCACGGCAGGCGATTTATGCCTTCAACTTGGCTATGGACGCGAACTTGAAAAGTATTCCTTCGGCACGTTGCGCGGCGGCGTTGGGCTGAAATACATCTTCTCCAACATCGCCGAGTTTTCGTCGTCGGGCGTCGCCTTTGACGCGGGGCTTTTGCTCGATATTCCCGACGAAAAATTGCAAATCGGAATTTCCATTCTCAACGTCGGCAGACAAATTTCCACTTACGACAATTTCTCCGAAAACTTGCCGCTTGATGTTCGAATCGGCGCAACCACCCAACTTGAAGGCTTGCCGCTCATTTTAAGCGTTGGCTTCATCAACCTTGCCGATAAAACTGCAAACGCTCTGGATAAGCTCAAATTTTTCACGCTTGGCGGCGAGTTTCTTTTAAGCGAGCAAGTGCGATTGCGGGCGGGCTACAACAACAAACTCCGCAACGATTTAAGCGTCGGTGGCACGCTCGGACTTTCTGGCATTTCTGGCGGACTCGGATTTGAATTAAACAAGTTCAAATTTGATTACGCCTTCTCTTCTCTCGGCGTCGTCGGCATTCAACATCAACTTTCAGTCGCCACGATTTTGTAACGATTCACTCTTGAAACGCCTTTTTCATTCGCGACGCCGCTTTTTCCAACTCCGCCATAGACGACGCATATGAGAGGCGTAAAAATCCTTCCGCGCCAAAGGCATCGCCGGGCACGGTTGCAACCCAATGCTTATCAAGCAAATACTCTGCGACATCAACCGACGAGTTCAGCCTAATGCCTTGAAACGTTTTTCCAAGCAAACCCTCGACGGACGGAAAAAGATAGAACGCGCCTTCGGGCAAGTTGAGCCGAATGCCTTGAATCGTTGAGAGTTCGCGGTAAAGGAAATCGCGACGTTTTTTGAATTCCTCGCGCATCATTTTCACGACGGATTGGTCGCCCAAGAGTGCCGCCACTGCCGCTTTTTGCGAAATCGAACTCGTGTGCGAACTCATTTGCGACTGCAACTTTGCAACGGCGTCAATAATCCACTTTGGTGCGGCGATGTAGCCCACGCGCCACCCCGTCATTGAGTGCGATTTTGAAAGCGCGTTGCTCACAATCACTTTTTCTTTTATTGCCTCAATTCGCGCCGGTGAAAAATGCTCAACCTCGCCGTAGGTCAGTTGTTCATACATTTCATCGGAAAGCACAAACACATCGCGCGATTCAATGACCTCCATCAACGCACGAATTTCCGCTTCGGAATACATCACGCCCGTCGGGTTGGACGGAGAGTTCAGAATCAGCATCTTCGTTTTCGGCGTGAGCGCGCTTGCAAGTTGTTCAGGAGTTAATTTGAAATTCTGCTCGAATGTGGTCGGCACAATCACAGGCGTGCCGTCGGCGATTTTCACCATTTCTGGAAAACTCACCCAATACGGCGCGGGAATAATCACTTCATCGCCCGACTCTATCAGCGCGAGTATGGCGTTCATAATTGTTTGCTTGCCACCGACGCCGACGCAGATTTCTTCGGGCGAAAAATTCAATCCGTTGTCTCGTTTCAACTTCTCCACAATCGCTTTTCGCAGTTCGGGAATTCCGACCACGCTGGTGTATTTGGTGAATCCGCTTCGGACGGCTTCGATGGCGGCGTCGCAGGCGAAATCGGGCGTCGGAAAATCTGGCTCGCCAGCCGAAAGGCTCACAATATCTTTGCCTTCGGCTTTCATTTTGCTTGCCCGCGCTGTGATTTGAAGCGTCTGCGATTCTTGAACACGCTTGACGCGGCTTGAAAGAAATTGTGAAACGTCGGTCTCGGTCATTGAGTCTTCTTGTTGGATTTTGTTTAGAAGTTGAACAAAGATACGGCATTTGCAATTTGAAATTTTACCGTGCTCCTTTGGCGGTGTTCGCCATTGTATCACCGTCATTGCTTGCGTAGCGAGAAATCCACCGACATGCCCGATGAGAGTCGCTGATGGATTCTTCACATCGCGACGCTTCGTTGAGAATGACAAGCACAAAAAAGTTAAATGACCGGCGGAGATGGTTTGCTTCGTCGCTTCGCTCCTCGCAGAGTAACAGACAAACGTTATCCTTTTCAAATGATATTGGTATTAAAACGCTTGCAGTGTTTTTTCAAGCGTTCTTATTTGACGAACGTCTTGATTTCTTCGGCAAGTTCTTTGGGCTTTTCAACGATGAGCATGTGCCCGGTTTGAGGAAGCATGGTGAGTTTTGCGTTTTTGATTTTTTCTTTGCCGCCATTCATGACGGTGCTTGTATTTCCGCCGTGCAGAAAGGGATTTGGAATCAAGTTGTCGTTTTCGCCTGCCACAATGAGCGTTGGAACGGTGATTTTATGGAGTTTATCCCAAACGGGTTCATCAAGCATTGCGCCGACGCACTTCCAGACGGCGTAAGCGAATCGGTCGAAGTCTTTGGCGGTTGGAACTCCCTGTGTTAGACATCGTGCTCTCGTTTTAACTCTTTCAATAGCGCATGGTTGCGCTTGCAAAGGCAAGTCCGCCGTCGGAGCCGACGAACATGACCAAATCGTCTCGCTTGACTTTTCCTTTTTCAACAGCATCGTGAAATGCCATCGGAATGCACGCCGAGCCTGTGTAGCCGAATCGGTCCATAATTGTATGGGCTTTTTCCCGCGACACGCCGAGTCGGTCAAGCGTTTCCCAAATGCTGTTGATGTTGATTTGCGTGAAGAAATACTGCGCCACATCGTCAGGCGTGATGTTGAGCCGCTTGCACATCTTCAAAATCATTCTTGACCAAATTTCCGGGTTCAATTCTTTCGGAAACTTCTTGACGAATCTGAGCAGGTGGTCTTGATTATCAATCACTTCCTGCGTGATAGGTTGATGCGTTCCGCCTGCGTAAATGCCCATCCAATCGTGATACTGCCCTTCGGTCAATAGTTCGCTTGCGAGAAATCCTCGAGATGACTGTTCTTCGGCGGAAAGCACGACGGCACCCGCGCCGTCGGCAAAGAGCGTAACGTTTTTTATCGTGAAGGTTAAGATACTTGCTCATCGCATAAGCACCGACGACAACAACGTGCTGATACCGTTCATCTGCGCGAATGTATTTGGCGGCGACATCGAGCGCAGTTACAAACCCCGCGCACGCTGTATTCAAGTCAAATGTGCCAGCGTTTTTGGCTTGCAATCGGTGCTGAACGACTGAAGCCGTCGAGGGTGAAATGTATTCGGGCGTATCGGTTGCAACGATGATGAGGTCTAACTGTTCGGGAGAAATTGAGGCGGCGCGAAGCGCAGTTTGTGCCTCTTCTGTAACAAGGTCTGCAGTGGATTGGTCGGCTTTCGCCCAACGGCGTTCCCGAATGGTCAAGTTCTCAACAAGCCAAGTATCCACATCTTCTTTGAGCAACTCGTTGAAGTATTGATTGGGTATGACCTGTTCAGGCGCATACATACTGCTTGAAGCAATTACGGCATTTCTCATTGTCGTTTGTTTTTCGCTTTACTGCAATTCGTGCAAAAGCGAGATGAAAAAAACTTATGCGGGAATGTATCCGCCGTCGACGCTAATTACGGTTCCGTTGATGAACGACGCCTCGTCGGAAGCCAAAAAGCAATAGGCGTTTGCGACGTCTTCGGGCGTGCCGAACCGTTGAAGCGGTGTTTTTTCTTTAATTGCGTCTAAAATTTTTTCAGGAATGGTTTGAATCATGTCGGTGGCGATGAATCCGGGCGCAATAGCGTTGACGGTGACTCCCTTTCTTCCTAATTCACGCGCCCACACTTGCGTCATTCCAATCACGCCGGCTTTTGTTGCCACGTAATTTGTTTGCCCAAAGTTTCCATAAATGCCGACGACGGAACTTGCATTGATAATCCGCCCATACTTGCGCTCGACCATTGACGGCGCGATTGCCTTCGTGCAATTAAAAACACCCGTGAGATTGACGTCAATGACCTGTTGCCATTGCTCGGACGTCATTTTGAGAAACGAGGCGTCTTTCGTTACGCCTGCGTTGTTGATGAGAATATCTATTCTTCCGAATTGGGCGAGGGTTTCTTTTGTGGCGAGTTCAACGGATTCAATCTTTGCGACATTGACGCTCTGAAAAACTGCTCGGACATTTTTCTTTTCCAGTTCTTGAACGAGGGCGACGCCCTTTTCTTCGTTCATATCTCATATCGCCAGCCATGCGCCTTCACTTGCAAATTTTTCGGCGGTTGCTTTTCCGATGCCCTGCGCACCGCCCGTGATGACGGCGACTTTATTTTCCAAGCGTCTCATTGCGTCGTTGTTTTTCTCTTTTCAGAGATTTTTAATGTTTTGAATGTTTGAAAAATATAAAACGTCGCAAATAAAAAAAATTATTTGACCTCGTTTTTCTTTTTGCCGTTTCGCGAGGCTTTTGCATAAAGTTTCTCGCGCTCTTTGTGCCATTCGTCGAGAAATTTTTCGTAGTGCGCTTCCGTCAATTCATAAAAGCGCGCCATTTCCGAAAGCCTCATTTGAAGCGGCGCGAGGGCTTGGCTGTTGCTTTGCTCGGCTAAATCTTTCAAGCGATGCGCGATGCGCGTGTTGTTGCGAATGAGCTCGAGGTTGTTGCGGAAAGCGTTTTCAAATACGGACGGGTGAATTTCGTAGTAATCCTTGCGCGTGCCCGTTGAAAGCACTTTGCGAACGAGATTGCGCTCGACGAGCCGTCGCATAATTTGACTCACCACGCCTTTCGTGCGACCGAGTTGTTTGCAAGTGTCATCGAGCGAAAGCGGCTCGCTTGCAAAAAGTAAAAGCCCGACAATATGCCCCATCACGCGATTCAGTCCAAACGCATGATAGCCGTCGCCGTATTCGCGCACGACTTCTTTTCTGATTTTGTCTTCTAAACTCATGCGTGTTTCAAGTTGATGGTTGCGACTTTGTTTCCTTTTCCGAAATCGTTTTAAGTTCACCGATGTGATGGCGATACCAATTGACGCCCGCAAACTTTGCGTTGATGTTGTAAATCTCTGGCTTTTGCTCGAGCAAATTCAAAATATCATTGAGCGAAAAATTTGGATTTGTTTCGGTGTAGAGTTCATCATAAACGCGCTTGATGAACTCGTAATCTTCTTTGTAATCAATCGTGAAACGGTGCGACATAGAATAGTTGAGTCCTGTTTCCCAAACCACATTTCCGATACGAAAGCGTTCAGGCTGTTCCCAGAAAAAGGGCGTGGTGTGTTCGCGCTCGTAGGGTTTTGTGGCTTCGCGCCACGCAATTTCAAATGCGTCCATCGGCATGGCTTCGACATCGTTGCCGTCGGGGTATGTGGCTGGGTGTAAGTTACTGACATAGTCGAACATTCCTGCATTATCTTTGTAAAAATTCAATACTTTATCGATGACGCGCGAGTCAATGAGCGGACAGTCGGAAGGAATTTTGACCACGACGTCGGCTTTTTCTTGCAAGGCGGCTTGGTAGTGTCGGTCGAGCAAATCAGTTGGGTGTCCAGAAAAACATTTCACCTTTGCTTCTTTGCACAGGTCGCGAATCACGTCGTCGGATTTATCCACTGTGGTAGCGACAATTAACTCATCAAACGATGTTGCCGCTTGGATTCGCTCGAGCTGACGAATCAAGAGCGGCTTGCCCGCAAGCGGCATCATCACTTTATTTGGCAAGCGCGTTGAGCCTGTTCGCGCTTGAACAACAATGACAATTTTCATGCTGAAACGATGATTTGATAAACGTGATAACTTTTTGAACGGTTTTTGAGCATTGGTCTGCCTTAAAGTAAAATACATCAGCCCAACAAAATTCGCGATGAAGATTTTTCTCGGACTTTTTCTAATCAACCTTACTGCAAGTTCCATGAACGGACAAGAAAAAAAACTTGAAGTCGCCACGCTCGGCGGCGGCTGTTTTTGGTGCATCGAAGCCGTATTTCAGCGCATTGACGGCGTTGAAAAAGTTGTCTCTGGATACAGCGGCGGAACTGTTCCCAACCCAACATATGAACAAGTCTGCACTGGCAACACAGGACACGCCGAAGTCGTCCAAGTTACTTTTGATGCAAATAAAATTTCTTACGAGGAAATTCTCGATATCTTCTGGCATTCGCACGACCCGACGACGCTCAACCGACAAGGCAACGACATCGGCACGCAGTATCGCTCCGTGATTTTTTATCACGATGAGCGTCAAAAAGAAACCGCACTGAAATCGCTGGCTGAATCGGAAAAGTCGGGATTGTGGAAGGGCAAATACGTAACCGAAGTGAGCCCGCTGAAAGAGTTTTACATCGCCGAAGACTATCACCAGAACTACTACAACCGCGTTGGAAATCGCAACCCGTATTGCACCGTCGTCATCAGCCCGAAGGTTCAGAAATTGCAGAAGGAGTATAAGCGCAGATTGAAGAAGGAATATGCAGAGTAGATTTACTTGAAAGTCAGTTTGTCTTGCAGGAAACTTTCAATTTTTTCAAAATCGAGCATGAACTTTTCAGGTCTCGGTTTTCCATTGCTGTTTCTGCCTTGACGCATCGTATCCAATTCTTTGATGTTTTCAGCATTTACGCAAAGAAATAAAATCTCTTGAAGTTCGGCTTTGGTTTTTCGGTATCGTGACAGAGATGTTCTTGATATTCTTTCTTTTTCATACTTGGACAATCCCCCTTTCAACTCCGCGTGCCATTTCTGAAATGTTCGGTCTACGTCGTTGTATTCCACATCGCACATGGCAATGATGATTCCGTGCATGCCGTGTGCCTTGATGCTTTGAATCATTGCACTTTTGTCGTTAAGTATTGCTCTGTGGTCGTCTGATTTAATGGCTTTGGCTTTGAAGTCCCAATTTACCTTTCGCTTCGCGTCGAATGTTACCGTTCCAAATTTTTCACCTGGTATCTCAAAAATACCATTTAGCCTTGAACGGCATAGATATTCAAAGTAAAAAGCCCACCATTCCATTTGTCGCCAATTGTAATTGGCTTCTTTGAGTTCAAGCACACACTTTTTTCCTTCGCATGTTTTTGGGAGAGTTTTCAATTGTTTTTTGGCAAGCCTAATATCTTCGTTCATTTACAAAAGTGGAATAGAGATTTGGGCGGTTTCATCTTCAAGTCGTTTTTTTGCGATTTGACAGTATTCTTCTGCAATGTCAATTCCAATAAACTTACGATTGTTTTTCTTTGCCATCACACAAGTTGTTCCGCTTCCGCACATAGGGTCAAGCACAATCTCGTTAGGCTTTGAGAAACAAAGTATTAAATCTTCTGCCAATTTATCGGGAAAGGTCGCAGGGTGTTTTAACTTTAATCGATTTCCTTCACTGTTGCTCGTTGCGTATCGCCACACTGTTCCTCTGCACTTCATCTCATTTACAGCCTTTGGCTCAATTTTTTTGAAATCTCCGTTTGTTAGGCGGTCTGTTCCTGTGTAAATCTTTCCCGCATGTTTGCTTGGAATCATCAAGCCCTCTTTTTGAAATGTTTTTGGACGGTCTCCCTTGAAGAACATCAAAATATACTCGTGGTCTACTCTGAAGCGTTGAGACCACCATGCACCAGGGTTTCCATCTCGGTGGTAAATGCATGTTTCAAACATTTTCCATTCTGCATGGTCGCACCAAGAAACAGCCAATCGGAACGTCGTTAGTGATTTTGCAAAATTTTTCGTCCCGTCTCCAATCACAATTACTGCCATTCCGCCGTCTTTGGTTACGCGATAGAGTTCTCTGCCAAGCCCCAAAAAGTCAAATGACCAATTTTTTTTGTAGTCTCGGATTGCGTCATATGGCGGAGAGAATACCGTGAGGTCTATTGAATTATCTGGAATTTCTTTTGTAAGGTCAATGCAATCGCCGTTCAGAATTTGGTTCGTAAATTCTTCTATCTGTTTCATTTGGTAGTTCCTTCTTTGGCAGAGAACATAACAACATTTGACTTTCAACGCAAAAGGCGACTCCGAAGAATCGCCTTTCGCAATCACGCTTCACAAGCTCACTTCACCAGCATCATTTTCTTCATCTCAAAGGTTCACCAAATATCGCTGATTTCTACAAGCGGCTCACCTGCATCGAGCAACTGGAAAGCCTGCGGCAACGCAGATTGTAAAACTCGCTTTAAATGCGCGTTTGACGTGTTGCCGCATGTCAACCAAATGATTTGCGGCGGCACTCCAAATCGTTCCTGCAGCAATACAAAGTCTTGATCCTTCGTCATCACGACGGCATTAGCCTGTTTTGCCGCTTGAAAAATCGTTTCATCATCGGCATCTCTCAATCCCAACTCCCGCAGAGCAAGAGCGGAAACAGAAAAGTTGCTCGCTATCCATATTGCAATGGCGGGTGAAAGTTGCGCATCTACCCAAATCGTCATACCGAGATGATGGGATGAGAGAGACGGCGGCTTGCAAACTGCAAACAGGCTTGAATATCCTCGGCATCGAGGTCGGGCAGTTCCGATAGAATTTCTTGGTGCGTCAATCCTGCCGCGAACAAATCAATCACATCGGAGACGCGAATCCGCATTCCGCGCACGCACGGGCGACCGCCGCATTGCTTCGGGTTAATGGTGATTCGACTATTAAGATTTTTAGACATCGTTGTTTTGTTTGGTGTAAACTACGCGCAATCTGTTTTCAAAAAATGTTAAGTAGCAAGCATTCCGACATAGAAGAGAGCGAAGGGAAAAATCCAAGTTGGATAATGGATTCTTCCCACCGCTCGGCATGACTACATAATAACCTTTTTCAAACCCCTAATCCTACTTTATCAGTTTTGATATTACTTCACCAGCATCATTTTCTTCGTTTCAACGAAATTTGAACCTGACGCGCCATTCGTCGCGCTCGCTTGCAATCGATAGAAATACACGCCGCTTGTGAGGTTGTAGGTTGAGCCGTTGAAATTGACGGTGTAGTTCCCTGCTTCTTGTTTTGCGTTCACCAGCGTTGCGACTTTTCTTCCCAGCACGTCGAAGATTTCCAAGCGGACATCGCTTGTCAGCGGCAGTTGGTAAGTGAGCACGGTTGTTGGATTAAACGGATTCGGATAGTTCTGCGCGAGTTCAAATTTTTCAGGCGCGCTGAGATTGACTTCAATGACGTTGCTGTATTGAAATGCACCGTTGAAATCGATTTGCTTTAATCGATAAAAGAGTTTGCCGCTCGCAAGTTCATCGACGAAGGAATAGGATTGCACTTCGGTGGTTGTGCCTTTGCCTCTCACGAATCCGATGGTTTGCCACGCGCTGTTTTCGCGGCGGCGTTCAATTTGGAAGCCTTCATTGTTTTGTTCCGATGCGGTTTTCCAGAAGAGTTCAATTCCCTTATTGGCTTTGCGATACCCGAACTCGATGAGTTCAACGGGCAAGCCGATATTGACGTAATTGACTTTGTAAATACTGCTGTGATTGGTTGCGGCATAAAGCACCCCGCTTTTTTCCGCTAAGGCATTTACAGAGAACAAATCCAAGCCCGTTCTACTCCACGCGGTTTCGTTGATGCGTTTGACGAATACGCCGCCTTCGGTGTTCTGCCCTAAGCACGCCGCAAGCATTGAGCCTTGCAAGCCGCTTGACGGCGGAAGCGTTGTGGGAATGAGAATATCGTCAACCGTTGCGCTCATGCCAGTTGAGTCGGAAACCCATGTTGCGCCTGCGTCGGTTGATTTGAAAATTCCGCTCACGTTCGGTGCGGCGTAAAGCGTGTTGGTGACGGGATTAAATTCAATCGCGTAAAATTCTTCGTTGAGCGGATTCATAATGCCGTTGGATTGAAACCAAGTTGCGCCGCCGTTGGTCGATTTGAGCAATCCGCGTAAGACTGTGGTCGTGCTGGACATTCCTGCATAAAGGTTTCCGAGATTGTCTTTTCCGAGCGCGCGAACCGAACCGAGTGAAGGCAGTCCTGTAACCGTTCCAGCAAGCCATGTTACGCCGTTGTTCGTTGTGCGGAAGATAACAGGGTTTGTTCCCGATGAAATCAATCCCGCAATGAGTGTATCGCCGTTGGCAAGAAGGCAATCGACTGTGCGCGCTGAAATGCCGGTGTTTGCGGCAACCCAGCCTGCTGTGGTGCGACGAAATACACCATTCGTTCCTGCGGCGGCGAAGAGCGTTCCATTCACTTCTTCTAATGCTCGAACTGTTCTTGCGCCAAGCCCGACGGTATCCATTTGCCAAGTTGCGCCGTTATCGGTGCTTCGCTGAACGCCGCCGTTGCTGTTCATTCCTGCATACAAATTTCCGTCAGAGCCGACTTTTAACGCCAGCACGCTTAATGCGTTAATGCCTGTGTTGGAAATCGCAAGCGATGAAAAATCTGTCGTGCGCGAGACCGCCCACAAGTTTGAGCCGATGAGCGTTTCCGTTCCAACCCCGATGAATCCCCAAACCGATTGCCCTGCCAGTGCGACTTGCGACCAAGAACTGCTATTGACCCCGCGTCGGAACACGCCGCCGGGATTAGTTGGATTCAAGCCGGCATAGATGTTTCCAGCTCCATCAACATAAAGCGCGTTGATGCCTCTTGCGCCCAGCCCGAGCGTGTCAATCGTCCAAGCCGTCGCCGATACGGCTTTTCGATAAACGCCCGCGCCGCCGGAAAAGACACCGACGAAGAGCGTATCACCGCGTTGCACAAAGGCTCTGACGCTTGGCGAAGTTGTGCCAAGCCCTGTGCTGTTGCGCACCCAATTTGTGCCGTTGTTGGTTGAAGTGTAAATGCCCGCGTCGTTTGGCGCAGTGCCGCCTTCTGTGCCGATGTATAAAAGCCCGTTGCTATCCTTGAAAATGCTTCGGACGGTTCGCGGATTTGAGCCTGTTCCAAGTGGCAAATCGCCCGTGATGTTTTGCCAGAGTGTTGCGCCCGGCGGTTTGAAGAAAACGCCCGTGTTCAATCCGCCCGTGTAGAGATTGCCGTTTGCGTCGGCGTAGATGGCGTAAATAGAGCGATTGCCCAATCCGCCGAGCGAATCGGCAACCCAAGTGTTTCCGCCGTCGGTGGTTTTGAAGATGCCTTGTCCAAACGGCGCGCCCCAAACCGTGTCGCCAATAGAGGCAATCGCAAACGCCGTTCGCACTGTGCCTAACACATTGACTTCGCGCCATGTGTTGCCGTTGTCGGTCGACTTGAAAAATCCTGCGCCGATGGTTGCAGCGTAGATGTCGCCGTTTGCTGTTCGTGTAAATGCGTTCACTCTGCCGCCCCAAGGACCGATTGGCTCAAATGGTTGTGCCGAAAGCGTTGAAGAGAACAGCAGTGCCAGCAGAATGAGAAGTTTCATTTTTTTCATAGTGGTTGGTTTTGATTTTGAAAGATGGAAAACAACAAGGTGCGATTAGCCACAGAGAAAGGTAACGCGCTTTATGAAATCGCGCAAGGTAAGAGATTCAAGACCGATTACTTCGGAAGCGCAATTGAAATCAACGGTGATTTCTTTTCGGAATCGCTATGGCACGCGCCGCTTTGAAAGCAACCCGTGCACAGTTCGGCAAGGCTCAATTTCGTAGCACAGCGCGGACACTTGGTAATGAATTGATTCGTGATTTTGAACTTGCACGTCGGACAGGTGCGCTCAAACGCCGTTTGAGGCAAATTCAAAATATCTTGCTTTGAACAATTAGACATTTTTATTTCAGTTTAGAGTTGCATCATACCATCAGCGCGACTGCACCGCCGACGCCAAAAGCCAGTGCCCAACTTCCCGCCCAAATCGTCATGGCTTCTTTCAGACCGCGCTCTTTGATTAAGACCATCAAACTTGCAATGCACGGCACAAAGAGCGTAATCACAGTCAAGGCAATCACAATTTGCTGTGGCGTGAGATTGAGTTCATACAAGCCTGCCGCGCCGAAATCGCGACGCACCATGCCCATCACGAAGGCACGCGCCGACTCCGCCGGCAGTTGAAGCCAACCCGTTGTAATCGGCTCGAAGAGTTTTACCCAGCCTTCCAATAAGCCTGTAACCTGCATCACCGAAATGAGCAACGCTCCGATGAAAAACCATGGCGCCGCTTCTTGCATAAAACTCTTCGTCTTAATCCACGTTTTTTTAAGCACGTTCGACGCACGCGGCAAGCGTATCGGCGGAAGGTCAATGAGCAGTGCCGACGATTTCCCCGGAAGAATTTTATCGACAATCGTCCCAATTGCAACAAGGCACGAAAGGATAATGAGGAAAAAGACCAGCGTATAAAATCCGCCCGCTTTGGTGAGCAATGCCGTAATGACCGCTAATTGCGCCGAACAAGGAATCGCGAAATTTAGAATCGAAGCGGCGATGGTTTTCTCGCGTGAAGTTTGAAGCAAGCGCGTGGTAACGGTCGCCATTGTAACGCACCCAAAGCCGAGTATGATTGGAATCACGGCGCGCCCGTTCAGCCCGATTCCCGTCAAGAGCCTATCGACCATTGTCGCTAAGCGCGGCAAGTATCCACAGTCTTCCAAAATCGCAAGGAACATATAAAACCCAATCACCAACGGAAGCAGTAAAAACGCAAGGTAAGTTACGGTCATGGTAAACGCGCCGAACTCGCCTGCAAATACCGTTACGATTTTTCCCCAGAGCGTTTCTTGCGAGAAGGCGAAATTCTGCATCACGTCTTTGCCTTCAATGAAGGATTTGAATTCTTCGAACTTTGCTTTATCCGCGCTTGTCCCTTCGGGAAAGGCAAACGATTTCGTTTCAATCACCTCTTCGCCATTTAAGACATCGACGGAAATTTCAACTGGCGTAACAGTGGCAAAAAGATGTTTGACAAAAGGCTCGAAGAGTTTATTGCCGAACTCGACTTCGGTATGCCCAACGACGCGCTGGGCGACCATGACGCCAACGACTTCGTAAATCAGCCACAGCGCGAGAATCAAAATCGGAATGCCTGAAATCGGATTGATTGTCCACTTGCCTAATTTTTCCGAAATCACTGCGCCCAATTTCATGCTTGATTTTTCGCGCATAACTTCCGCGACGATTTCATTGACGCGATTTCGGCGCGCCACATAAATTTCTTCGCGTCTATCTTCCGGCGCAATTTCGTGTCGTGCGGCAACGGTTTCATCGCCTTCGAGAATCATCACGGCGTCGGCGATTGGATTTGAGGTAGGTTTCAGTTTCAAGAGAATCGGCTCGAGCGTGTGCCGAAGCGTTTTATCCGCCTTGCCAATGCTTGCGCGTTCAAGGGCTTTATCCAACTCGGCGAATCCCTGCTTTTTGACGGCGGTTACTTTGACAATCGGAACGCCAAGAATTTCAGAGAGCCGTTCGACATCGATTTCCATGCCGTTTTCCTCGACCGCGTCCATCATGTTGAGCGCAATCACCATCGGAAATTGCATATCGATGAGTTGAAGGGTGAGAAATAAATCGCGCTCCAAGTTCGTGGCATCAATGACGTTCAAGACGAGGTCGGCGGAAAGCACTTCGTCGCGTGCGACGCGCTCTTCGTCGTTGAACGAACTGACGCCGTAAATGCCGGGCGTATCAATCACTCGATACTGTTTGTAATTGCCTTCGGTGATTTCAACCGTCGTGCCAGGAAAATTGGAGACATCGACATACAAGCCGCTGAAATGATTGAAGAAGAGCGACTTTCCAACGTTCGGATTGCCAACGAGGACTAATTTTTTCTTGCCTGCTTTCTCAACCGTTGTTGAGTGCGGCGCGGATTCTATTGCGAGCGTTTCCATGTTTCAATGTGCTTCACCGTTCTACTCTGCAACGACTTCTACCCAAATTTTCTTCGTCAGTTCTTCGCCGATGGCAACTTCCTGCCTGCGATGCTTAATGACGACGGGACCGAGCGGTAAGCGTTCAAAACATATTGCTTCACTGCCTTCGGCAAGTCCGAATCGCAACAGTTGCGTGCGTATTTCTTTGTCGTCGATTTGCTTGACGATAAATCGCTCGCCTTTCTTTACGGCACGGAGCGAAACCAAATTGGGTTTAGAGTGTTGCATTGAAGTTTGTTTAGACTCAATCTAAACAAACATTCTACATTTAACAAATTGTTTCCGTTGTGTTACGGGCAGTTTCATCTTGCAAAACCTTTTTGTCGCCGTAAATTGGTGTTAGCAATTTTGCATCGTTTTACATTTCAAAAATGACTATGAAAAAAACATCTCCATCGAAGAAGAAATCGGCAACAGGCTCTCACGCTTCCAAGACAACCGAAAAAAAGAAATCGCCCGTTTTTCCTTTCACCGCTATTGTTGGACAAGACGAGATGAAACTTTGTTTGCTTTTGAACGTCATTGACCCGCGCATCGGCGGCGTGTTGGTCATGGGGCATCGCGGCACGGGCAAAAGCACGACGGTTCGCGCGCTTGCCGATGTGCTTCCGATGATTGAGCGCGTTTCGGGCGACGTCTATAACCGCGCACTTTCTGATGTTCCAAAAGAAGAATTACGCACGAGAAAAACGGAGCATATTCCGGTGCCTGTTGTGGATTTGCCGCTCGGCGCAACCGAAGACCGCGTCTGCGGCACGATAGACATTGAAAAAGCCTTAACCCAAGGCGTTAAAGCTTTTGAACCCGGATTGCTCGCGCAAGCCAATCGCGGATTTCTCTACATCGATGAAGTCAATTTGCTCGATGACCATTTGGTTGATGTGCTTCTCGATGTGGCAGCGTCGGGCGTCAATGTCGTTGAGCGTGAAGGCATTAGTGTTCGGCATCCTGCACGTTTCGTGTTGGTGGGTTCAGGCAATCCCGAAGAGGGCGAACTTCGTCCGCAACTTTTAGACCGATTCGGATTGCATGCTCGAATCACCACCATCAACAAAGTTCAAGAGCGCGTTGAAATCGTTAAACGTCGCCGTGAATTTGATTTGAATCCAGACGCATTTTTAGAAAAGTGGAAGCCTGAACAAGACGCTTTACGCGAGAAAATTGTGAAAGCACAATCGTTAGTGCCACAAGTTACCATGCCTGACGACGTGCTGATGAAAGTTGCAACGCTCTGCATGCGGTTGGGGATTGACGGGCATCGGGGCGAGTTGACGATTACCCGCGCCGCTTCGGCTTATGCCGCGTTTGAGGGACGAGCGGAAGTTACCCTCTCCGATGTTCGTGCGATTGCCGTGCCTGCCTTGCGCCATCGCTTGCGACGCGACCCGCTTGAAACCATTGACGCCGGCGAAAAGGTCGAGCGCGAACTCCAAGCCATTCTCAAAGTTGAGGAGACGGTTTGATATGCTTTCCTTCACGAATGTTTTAGGATTAGACCTTGCCAAGAAAGCCTTGCTTCTTGCCGCTGTTGATGCTTCACTCGGCGGCGTTTTGGTTCCGGCAACGGTCGGCTCGGGCAAGTCGACGCTGGCGCGTGCGTTTGCTCGAATCTTGCCCGAAGGCACGCCGTTTATCGACCTGCCGCTCAACATCACCGAAGACCGTTTGCTCGGCGGATTGGATTTGGAAACCGCCCTTGCCACAGGAAAACGCGTAATCGAAAAAGGACTGCTCGCCAAAGCCAATGGCGGCGTGCTTTATGTCGACTCCTTCAACTTGCTTGATTCCACAAGCGAAGCGTATTTGATTGACGCAATGTCTCGCGGCAAAGTGCTCATCGAGCGCGACGGTGTGAGCGACGTGCACGACGCACGCTTTATTCTCGTTGGCACTTACAACCCCGCCGAAGGCGATGTTCGTATGGGACTTTTGGATAGAATCGGATTGATTGTGCCCTTCACGCCGAGCATTGATGAACAGTTCAGAGCCGAAGTCGTGCGCCGCGTGCATTTTCAAACGCACCATGATGATTCAGACGACGATAAACTTCTGCAAGGCTTAATTCTTCAAGCCAGAGAGATTTTGCCGCGCGTTGAGATTCGCGATGAAGAAATTTCAGGGCTTGTTCAAACCGCGCTTTCGCTTGGCGTTGAAGGCAATCGCGCCGACGTCTTCGCCGTCAAAGCCGCGCTGGCTTCCGCCGCGCTCTCTGGACGCTTAGATGTTGATGAAGAGGATTTGAAACTTGCCGCGCGATTAGTGCTTCTTCCCCGCGCCACGCGCATACCTGAAAGCGAGGAAGCGCGCAAAGAGCCACCGCCACCCGAAGCGCAATCGTCCGCCGACTCCGACACGCCAAACGATTCGCCCGACAACCGCAACGAGAACAACAGCGAACAAACCCCCGACCAAATCGAAGAACTCTTGCTCGACGCCGTCGAGTCGGAACTGCCAGAAAACTTGATGAACCTTGCCGCCGCCGCCAAACGCCGAAGCAAATCCGGCAGTCGCGGCGAAGCCTTGAACTATCGGCACGGACGATACATTCGCGCCGAACAAGGCTCGCTCAAGAAAGGCAAGCTCGCACTCGTTCCGACCATGATTCAAGCCGCTCCATTTCAACGCGTGCGTAAGCATGCTCATCGCCATAAGCACGCCGCGCTTATCATCACCAAAGACGACATTCGCATCAAACGCTTTCGCGATAAAGCCGGAACGCTCTTCATTTTCATCGTCGACGCTTCTGGCTCAATGGCACTCAACCGTATGCAACAAGCCAAAGGTGCGGTTACAAAACTTCTGCAAGAAGCCTACGTGCATCGCGACCAAGTCGCACTCATCGCCTTTCGCGGCAAACAAGCCGAAGTGCTTCTTCCGCCGTCGCAGAGCGTTGACAGAGCCAAACGCGCTTTAGACGTGCTTCCAACAGGCGGAGGCACGCCCCTTGCTTCTGCGATGTTGCTCGGCTTGGAAACGGCAAAGCAAATGAAATCCAAAGGCATTACGCAAACGATGCTCGTCTTCATCACCGACGGACGCGGCAATGTTGCCCTCTCTCACAACGAGACCGACGCCAGCGACAAACAAAAAATCGCCGCCGAAATCGCCGCCCTTGCGCAATCCATCAGCCTCGAAGGCTTAAACTCCGTTGTCATTGATACGCAAACGGGCTACCTTTCGCGCGGCGAAGCCAAACGCCTTGCCGAACAACTCGGCGGACGATACATCTACTTGCCCAACGCCAAAGCCGAACAAATTGCCAGCGCAGTTAAGTCGGCATAGCCAAACTTTGCGCAAAGCGCAACGCACTTTTAACCTTCTCTTCCGAATCGGCTTCGCAGTAAAGGCGCAAGACGGGTTCAGTGCCGCTTGGGCGAATCAAGAGCCAGCCGCCCTCAAAGAAGTATTTGTAGCCGTCGAGGTTCTCGAAGCGTGTTACTTTGTAGCCTGCAATTTCTTTGAAGTCGCCTTTGCTTGCACGCTCGATGGCGCGCTGTTTTTCTTCTTCGGTCAGGTGTGCGTCGATGCGGTCGTAAGTGAAGAATCCGAACTCGTCGTAAAGTTCTTCAACCAATTCGCCCAAAGTTTTCTTGCGCTTCGCCATAATTTCAAGCACGAGCAAGCCGATGTAAATGCCGTCGCGCTCGGGCAAGTGCGCCGTTACGCCGATTCCGCCCGATTCTTCGCCGCCCATCAAGATGTTATTTGTCGTCATCAATTTTCCGACGTGCTTAAATCCAATCGGCAGGTTGTGGCAGTTGATCTGGTGTTTGTGGCAGAGTTTATCGATGACTTGTGTGAGGGCGTAAGTTCGTGCGACTTCGCCACTCATCTTTTTTTCTTCGACAAGGTATTTCAATATGAGGGCGAAAATTTTGTGCGAGTCGACATAGTTGCCGTGCTCGTCCATCATGCCGATTCTATCGGCGTCGCCGTCGTTCAAAATCGCCACTTGCAATTTTTCAGATTTGAAAACGGGAAAATAATCGTGCAAGTAGTTCGGAATCGGTTCGGGGTTGATGCCGTCGAAGGTCGGGTTAATGGTGCAATGATACTCACTGACGCATTCGCCCAAGAGTTGCTTTACAATGCCTTGTCCTGCGCCGAACATGGCGTTGTGTCCGATTTTGAAGTTTGCGTTTCTGATGGCGTCGAGGTCAAGTTCGGCTTTAAGTGCATTAGCGTAAAAAGCTCTGATGTCGGCGTGTTCAAGGCGTGTTGGATTCTTTTGAACGGCGTAAGAAGGCTCAACGGTTGCGAGCAGTTTTTCAATCTCAGCGATTTGTTCAGGGTGCGCCGAGCCGCCGTAATCGGCTTTGACTTTGAAACCGTTGTAGAACGGCGGATTGTGCGAGGCAGTAATCATCACGCCGCCAGCAAGATTGTTCTTCTTGACAAACATCGACACGGCAGGCGTCGGGACGAAGGTTTCTGAAACAATGGTTTTAATTCCGAGCGACGAAAAAATCTCGGCGACATATTCGGCGAACGGCTTTGACATAAATCGCGTGTCGTAGCCAATACATACGCCGTTGTTGATGTTTTGATGTGAAAGGAAATACTTGCCTGTGGCAAGCGAAACGCGTTTGAGATTTTCAAAGGTGTAATCTTTGGCGATGATGGCGCGCCAGCCGTCAGTTCCGAATTTGATGTGCATGTGAGATATGTTTTTTGTGAGTGGCAAAAATACGACGTGCGTCAGCAATTTCTGGTAGTGCTATTAAAGTGTGTTTTTCATTCCGAGCCGTGCAAACCTCACCCTTGCTTGCGCGTTGCGGAGGAGAGGGATGTCCTGACGAAGTCGGGACAGGGTGAGGTCGTAGCGTCGCGTCGTTCACCATGACAAACACAAGAACATAACACGACCCAATTTCTTTTGAACTTGTTTTTGAAAAGAAATGCGAAAAGGCTTCTTGTTCGGAAGCCTTTTCTGTGTATCGTGATTGCCATTTGAGCCTTATCCCGCTTTCGGGGTTTCAGAGGGCAACAAGCCCATTTTGCGTTTGAGTTCGAGGAGCGAATCGCTTGGCGCGCCCGATACGGGTGGGGCTTTCAAGGCTTTCTCGATTTGCTCGTCGATGCTCGTCGAATTGTCGACGATTTTGCCGTAGGCTTCGGCAAGTGCTTCTTCTTGATTGACTTTTTCCTTCATCTTTTCAAGCATGGCGACGGTGCCATCGGAATCCACGCCGGAAAGTTGTTGATTGATTTTGCGCATGGATTCCGCCGTTCTGGCGCGTGCTTTGAGCGTGATGAGTTCGTTTTCATACTTCGTGATGTTCTGGCGGAGTTTGTCGACTTTGACTTGCAGATTGTCGGCAAGCTGCTGTTGGGTTGCGTGCTGTTTTAGGAGGTCGTTCCCGCGTGCTTCAAACTCGGCTTTTTTGTTCAGGGCTTCGGTTGCCAAACGTTCAGCTTCTGCCATATCGATTTCACCTTTTGAGGCGCGTTGTAAAAGCAACATCGCTTTGCGCTCGTAGTCTTGTGCGATGCGCAGTTGGTCTTCGCCATCTTTTTTAAGACGAATCGCAGAGGCTTTGACTTGTGCGAGGCTTTGCATTGAGACGGCGAAGTTTTGCTTCAACTCCCGAATGCCTTGTTCGGTCATTTTCACGGGGTCTTCGAGCTTGTCGATGGCGGCGTGTGCTTCGGATTGGGCAACGCGGAAAATGCGCTTGAATAATCCTGCCATAAAATTTTTCTCCTTGAAATTTTTGCGTTGATGGTGATTTACTTTTTAGCGTAGTTCAACAGTTCCGTGCTATGCTCTGCCATTGCCAGAGACAGCGCATTGATGGAGGCTTGCAGTTCGTTGGCGTCGAGGTTCTCGAGTTGGAGCGTGTCGCGGAAGAAGAGATTTTCTTCGTTATCGTCAATGGCGAAGGCGCCGTGCACGAGCGTCTGGTTCATTTGAAGCAGACGCTTGTAAAGCGCGTTGCGGGCGTCTTTGTCTTTGGGCAAGTGCATGATGAGTTGCTCCAAAATGAGGAGCGGCGGCTCGCAATCGACGATGAGATTTTTGATGCCTTCCTCTTCATTCTCGACGATGACGAGTTCGTTTTGCTCATCTTCTTTGACGATTTTCAAGTCCATTTCAAGCAGAATGTCTTTGATTTGAATGAACTTGTCAGATGTGGTTTCGGTCATGGTTGTGTTGATTTAAGTTGAACGAGATTGCAGATATTTTTCCAAGGCTTGATAGGCTTCGTTGAGCCGTTTGGTGATTTCGGTTGCGGTTTTTTGTTTTTCAGGGTCGCCCGAAAATTTATCGGGGTGATATTGTTTCATCATTTTGCGATAGGCTTTTTTGACGGTTTCTAAATCCGCGCCGTAAGGAATTTCCAGATTTGCATAGTAGCCTGCGATTTTTTCGTCTTGCGTTGGAGCTTGTTTTGCTTCGTTCTTGGCGTGGCGATAGGAATCGTTGCGATTGAAGGATTCAAATGGCTCAAAGTCTTCGTCTAACTTCATGTTGCGGCGTAAGCGTTCTTCCCATGCTTTGAATTCGCGTTGGAAATCGGTATCGAAGATGTCGCTTGCGGAAGCGCGATTGGCTTCAAGAATCCTCCATAATCTTTTCAAAACGCTTGCCATCGGTTTGTCTCGTTTAGTGGTTAGGATAAAGCTCTGAGATACTCTACACTCTTGCCCATCAGGTCTTCCATTGAGATTCCGTCTTCTTCATTGCCCGGCATAATGAAAGCGGCATCACCCAAGCAGAACTCGAAGTCAAAGGAGTTAATTGCGGCAAACAATCTGCCGAAGGTGCTTTGTTTCCAATACTCTTCTTCGGGAATGCTGTCGACAACCTCAAAGAATCGGTCGAGGCTTCGGTCATTTTCAAAGAGGAAACAGAGCGTAATGACGACGTAGTATTTGCTACTGCTGTATCGATACATTTCGTTGACGCGCTCGCCCATTTCTTCTTCTTCGGTAGCGATGCTGGCTTCGATTTCGTCGACCCAATTTTCGAACTCGGCTTCGGCGGCGTCTGCTTCAGTAATCACGTCCCAATAGCCGTATTCAAAGAAGTGTTGATTTTCAACGAGGATTGCGGCGAGGCGTTTGTAGAAGCGTCGTTTTTCTTCGGGCGTTTCGTCGTCGGCGCTTTCGTCAATGATTCGATGCACCTTTGCGCGCAAGCCTTCGTCGCCAAAGGCGTTTACGGCGACTTGAATTCCAAAGAAGATGCTTTCGCCTCGTCGTCTTCCGAAAAGATTTGAAAAAAAATTTCTGCGATTCATGTTGAAGACAAGAGTTAAGGGTTATCCGCCTGAAAATCCGCCGCTTCGTCCCCATGAGCCGGAGCGGCTTGAACTTCTTGTGCCGAGCGAGCGAGAGCCTGTGCGACTGATGTTGGTTGAAACACGTCCGAATCCGCTGGGTTTGGTTTTGCCGACACCGGCTAATCCGCCCGTTGTGCGCGAAGCAAAGGCAGTTGGGCGTCGAACCGGTTGATAGGTCGGTCTGGAAATTCTCGCTGGCACACGACTTCCGTAGTAGCCATAGTTGAACGCTGGATAAAAGAACGGCGAGGGCATGAAAATCGGAAACGCCCAGAAAAACCAAGGAAAGAAAAATGGACTTCCGCCGTAGTGATAAATGTTCGTGACTTGTCCGTTTGGCGTCGTTTCGGTGGTTGGCACTTTCTTGGCTTGTTCGATTTCTTCGGGCTTTGCATCGGGCGTGATGGCGGCGGTAATCGGCACGGTCGGCTTGAAGCTTGTTGCCGCGAGCATTGTTACGGGAATGCCTTTTTCTTTGAAGGTGGCAAAGTCGTCGTTTAAATCATCCAGTTCTACGGTCTGTGCTTCGGACGGGGAAAGATACATCACGCTTTTAATGCCGAGCGATTGCAACTTATCGGCAGATGGCAATTTTGCCACGTAGCGGTTATCAAATTCCGTTTCGATACTTCTTGGTTCGTTCAAGCGGCGGTTATCCAAGAGCATGATGGTTGCGATTTTATCGCCTCGCTTTTCTTTTTTGGTTTCAACTTCGGCGGCGTAATAGACGAGCGCGCCTAAAACTTCGTGCGACTTCACCGTGCCTTTCGGGTGTGGATAGTTATCAAATCCCAGCACCACGTCTGCCACTTCGCTCATTGCCGCCGCAAAGGCAACCGATTCCTTGCCGTCTAAATCGGCGATGAGCAAAATCGTTTCAGGATTATTGCTTCGCTTGATGAGTTCGCGCATGCCCAATCCGCGCGAATAGGCTTCCTTCATCTCTGGCGTGCAAATCGGTTTGATTTGGGATTTGAGCGAGGGTTGCGAGAGCGATTGCACAAGCGTTGCGACGACAAAGGGTTTCCACTCACTTCGTTTTGGCTCGTAGGCTTTAAGCAGTTCACTTGGGTCTAAATAAGTCGACCACGAAAGTGAGCCTTTGCTATCGAGCCCGCTCACATTTGGCAATGAGAGACTGTCGGACTCTGCACCGACATTCCAGCCTTCCTTTTTTTGAAGCTCGAGGGCATCGTTTTCCTCTACGACGCCGTCGTCATCGTCGTCGCACCCTTGCGTAATGCCTGAAACGGAAATCAAAGCGGCAAGCGTGCCGAGTTTCGCCAAGCGCAGATTGGCTTCGCGCCGCGAGATGGATTCTTCCCACCAAGAAGAAGGTTGCTTTGTGTTATCGCTCATGGCTTTACTGAAATTAACGGTTCAAAAATGTTGCGGCGCATTGCGCGTTGTAATCAGTTGCTCGTTTGGCGACGCGCGTAAAAATTCCCGATGCGCGTCCTCTGACAAGATAAATTCCGTAGTTCGTATTTCTGTCGTCTTTAATCGCGTCGAAGTAGCGTTGCACAATCCAGCGGTTTGGGTTTGCGTTTTGAAGCGAGGCGTTCCAAATTTCTTCCGAGACTTCGTTTCCAATAATGACTTCCTCGCCCTCGCACCCGTAATCGGATTTGAGCACCCAATCATTTTTTTTGAGAGTCGCTTTGCCCAACACATCGGAAATGCAAAGGGTTTCGGGGATATACGCGCGAATTGCATTTCGGTTTTCAGGGCTAAACTTCGCGAGATATTTCCACAAAAACGCCATTGAGAGTTTATTCTGCGTAAGCACCGCGCCGAAGGGATTGATGAGCGCGATTCGTTTGGCTTGTTCGGCTTCGATGAGCCAGAAGAGTTCTGTTGCCAAAGGCTCGCTGTCTTCAAACGGCTCGCCGTCGAGCCACGCCGACTCTCGCTCGCCCCACCAATCGGTTTTGTAATGACGAATTGCGATGTCGATTTCAGTTCCTAATAGCGTGATTGCGCCGCTCTTATGCTTGCCTAAATTTCTCGGTGAGCCCAAAACCACTTTCATGCCGCGCTTTTCAAACCAGCGGCGATAGAGTTCAATCATCGATAAATCTTCGGGCAAGTCGGTTGGATAAATGATTCCGAGCGTTGGCGTTTGTTTGACGTCGCGAACCGTTTTTTGATAGCATTTCAAAACCGCTTCGCAAAACGCCTTCTCAAACCGTTCGTTTGGGTTCAGTAAGTTTTCTTGTTGGAGTTTTTGATGAAAGAGGATTTGATTGAGCAGAACGGCTTCGGCTTCGCCGCTGGGCGTGTCGCTGTTCATTTCGCAGATTTGGATTCGTCCGTCGTTGGTCAGGAACACATCAAGCCGCGCAATCACGTGCCACGCACCGCCAGAGGAAAGCCACATAAGTTTTTGAAACGGCGTCAGATGAAAAAAGTCATCTAAATAAGTCGGATTGTTCCAGACGATTTGAGCCAGTTCGTTGTAGGCACTTCCGATGGCTTCGGCGGCTCGGCACATCGCGCTGTAAGTTTCTTGGGAGATGATGACAGGCTCGGTTTGGAATCGTTCTGCGCCGTTGAGCCAAGCGTCGGAGATAATGCCGGTTTTGAGAAGCGCATCGGCAAGTTCGCTGTAAGTCATGGCGCGTTGAGGTGGGTTCGAATTGGAAGTTCGACGAAAAACGTCGCGCCTTTTCCCTTGCCTTCGGATTCCGCCCAAACCGCTCCGCCGTGCAGGTCGATGATTTTCTTGACGATGAAAAGCCCCAAGCCCGTCGAGGTTTCCTCACCCGTCGGTCTTGCCGAGAGGCGTTGAAACCGTCCGAAGAGTTTCGTCATGTCCGTTTCAGAGAGCCCTTGTCCTTCATCTTTGACGGCGATTCTGACGACTTCCGAGACGTCTTCTGCGAAATTCGCCGCTCGTCGATAACGGCTTGATTTTATCGGCAGTTTTTTCGCCGATAAGCGAATCGTTTTTTCTCGCGGGCTGTATTTGACGGCGTTGCTGATTAAGTTCTCGATGACCTCTCGGATTCGGCTCTCGTCAAGCATCAGCGTGATTTCTTCAGCGTGCTCAATGAAGAGCATCTGCGATTTTTTCTTTGCGATAAATTGATTTTCATAAACAACGCTCTCTAAAATTTTATCCACGCGAGTCGGTTTGAAGTTGAGGGTCATTTCTCCAATATCAAACTCATTGCTTTTGAGCAGTTCGTTGATAAGAGCAAGCATTCGCTTTGCCGCCTCATCGATGTGATCAGCATAACGGTAGATGTCCAGAATGTCGGATTGAGGTGTTTCTTTAATGATGTTGGAAAAAACGACGATGCTTTGAAGCGGGCTTTTGAGGTCGTGCGCGGCGATGGAAAGCAGTTGCGTTTTAATCTGATTGGCTTCGACGGCGCGTTTTCGTTGGCTCTCGGCTTCGGACAAGGCTTTTTCAAGTTCAATACTGCGTTCCTTTTCGCGCTCGGCTTCTCGGCGCGCTTGTTCGGTTTCATACATCGCTTGCATTTCGCGAAGTTTTTTGGCTTGCGCTTCGCTGAAACGCTCCCGCTCAACTTCTTGGTAACGCTCGTAACAGTCGGTCGCTTTCTCGAACAGTTTTTGAGATTTGTATAGTCCTGCCAGTGCTTTGAGCAAATCCGCCTTCTCCTGTGTTGCCTTTTGGGCTTCCGCTAATTCAAGCCCTTTGAGAAGATGCGATTCGGCTTTTTCAGGCTCGCCCAATTCGCTGTAGCACAGTCCAATCACGTTGTGAGAAAGGATGACGCCCTGAACATGGTTGATTTTTTCGCGCAGTTCTAAACACTCCAACTGCTTTTGGAGCGATTCTTTCACTCGCCCTAATCCTGCAAGAGCAGACGCCATGTTTCCCAGAATTTGCGCGCGCGTCAGCAAATCAGGCGACTCTTGCAAAACATCTTTTGCCTCTTCAAAATGATAAAGGGCTTTGCCAAAGTTGCCTTGCTTGTAAAAAATATTTCCAATGTTCAGCAAGGTATGAGCGATGCTTGCAGAGGGCGCATTGCTCTTTTTTTTCAAGGCGAGACTTTCCTCGTAAATGGAGCGTGCTTTCTCAAAGTCTTCAATCATGAAATACACGTTTCCAATGTTTGTGAGGGTCATGGCGATTTCATGCACGTTGCCGAGTTTTTCTTTGAGCGTGAGGCTTTTTTGATAGGCGTCAAGGGCTTTGTCTAATTCGGAGAGTTTGAAATACGCATTGCCCATGTTGTGTAGCGATGTTGCAATTCCAATCTCGTCGTTGATGGATTCTGCAAGTGCCAGCCGCTCGTGATGTATGCGCAGTGCGTCGGTGTAATTGCCGATGTTCAAATTCGCATTTCCAAGCGCGCCCAAAATTCTCATTGTGAGCGGCTTATTGCCGATTTCCGTTGCAAGTGCTTTTGCGCTGGTGAGGTGCTGAATGGCTTTTGTGGCATTGGCGAATTTGAGTTCCACCATGCCGAGCATGGCGAGGGCAAACGCGGTTTGTCCTTTTTGAAATAATTCTGATTCAGATTGAGCAAGCAGGTTCAACGCGCGTTCGGCAAGCGTGCGAGTGCGCTCCGGCTCGCGCTCCATCAAGGCTTCAGCAAGTTTGTTCAAGGCGGCGATTTGTTCTTCTCTTTCTCTTGCCGATTCCGCCTTTATCTCCAACTCGTCAATCGTCTCGGTCATGTTGTCAGGAAAGTTCTGTTACCAAAATTGCCGTTGCGATGTAGGCGGTTGCTTCAATAACGCTGACGCCGACGTTGCGGTCTCTGGAAATTTCTTCGTCCAATTTGCCGCCGTAGGGTGCAAAGCCTCCGCCGAGCAAAACGCCCTGCACTAAAAATTGTCGAATCGGATAGAACGAGAGCACCACCAACAACGATTTTCCAAAGCCGATGAAACTGGTTTGATAGTCGATGAAGTCGCCGCGCAAGCCGCTTCCGACCGCAATGCCGATGCCAATCATCACGCCTGCGTAACTCATCGCCGCCGCGATGTTGCCGCCGATGAACTCTTGCGTGTCGTTGTAATTGGTGAGAAAGCGATATAGACGCGCAATCGCCATGAGCGCAAGTTGCCCGACCAAAAAGAAAATCACGGCGGTTAGAGCCGTTCCGCCTTTGGCGTCGCCTGAAATCGTGCCGGCAATCACAAGCCCTGTGGCGATGAAACGCCCTGCCGCAACGACTCCGACGGCGACATTCTGCTTTTCAATTTCTTCGAGGTAATCCACCGCATGAAACAGTTTGAACCCGAAAAGAGAAATGAACGCGAGAAAGAGCACGCCGCCCGCACCGTAGGCTAAGGCGATAAGTCCATCTTGCACGAGGTCGCCGCTTCCTTCGCCGCGCATAATGGCAGTTGTAATCACCACCACACCGAAGACATATCCTGCAATCGCAATGCCCAGCGCAGGATTATCCGCTTTAATCAGCGCATCGCTTAAATGCGTCTTCATCAACACTTGATTGACAAGACGCGCAAAGACGACCATCAACACCATAATAGTGGCGACGAAAAGAATCGTTTGAATCGGCATGTGTTTTTAGTTTAATTGTTTGACTTGCTTTCAGTTTGACTTTGCTCCAAAAGCCAAGCGGCGAATTTTTCAAAACCGTTCAGTCTCGTCTCTATCAATAAATTTTTCCACGCTTGAAAATTTCCTCCATAATCGGCTTACGCTCTTCTTGAAATCGTTGATAGATTGAAAGCGATTGATATTCAAAGTTTCGCATTTGAGACGGTTTGCAGTGTAAATGCGCGTTCCTTTTCCGGCGATTTCAAAGCACATCACGGTTGAGCCTTGGCGAAGGTCGACGTCGGCGTTTAATTTGACGGCGAGCGTTTATGCCGCTTCCCAACGCTGAACAGGGTCAGTCGGGGTTTCGACAAGCAATCCAATATCCCAATCACTATCGGTCTTTGCCGTTCCGTCGGCTCGGCTGCCGTAAAGATAAATTCCCAGAATGTTATTCGACGCAAATTGGCGCGTAAGTTCGCCGACGATTACCAGTTGCTCTTGCTCCGTCATTGTGCGCGCAATGTTTTGTAGTAGTTAATCAATCCGTTGGTTGAAGCGTCGTGCGTTTTAACGGGCGTTTCGTCTTTCAGTTCGGGCAGAATCGCTTTGGCAAGTTGTTTGCCAAGCTCGACGCCCCACTGGTCGAAGGCGTTGATGTTCCAAATCAGGCTTTGAACAAAAATTTTGTGTTCATACATCGCAATTAAACTGCCGAGCGTTTTCGGAGTGAGTTGCCTAAAGAGAATGGAATTGGTCGGGCGATTGCCTTCAAAGACCTTGTGTGGCAAGAGTTTTTCAATTTCTTTTTTCTTCAAGCCTTGTGCTTCTAACTCTTTGCGCACTTCTTTTTCGGTTTTGCCTTTCATCAAGGCTTCGGTTTGTGCGAAGAAATTCGAGAGTAAAATATCGTGATGGTCGCCGATGGGATTATGCGACAAGGCAGGTGCGAGAAAATCGCACGGAATCAGTTTCGTGCCTTGATGAATGAGTTGATAAAAAGCATGCTGACCGTTTGTGCCGGGCTCGCCCCACACAATTTGCCCTGTTTGATACGAGACCACTTTTCCGCTTTGCGTGATGCGCTTGCCGTTGGATTCCATATCGCCTTGCTGGAAATAGGCGGCGAAGCGGTGCATGTATTGGTCGTAAGGCAGTATGGCGTAAGTTTCCGCGCCGAAGAAGTTGTTATACCAAATTCCCAACAGCGCGAGAATGACGGGCAGATTTTTTTCAAAGGGTGCTGTGCGAAAATGCTCGTCCATTTCAAACGCGCCTTGCAGGAGTTCCTCAAAATTCTCAAAACCGATAAAGAGCGCGATGGAAAGCCCAATCGCCGACCAAAGCGAATAGCGACCGCCCACCCAATCCCAAAAGCCGAACATATTTTTGGTATCAATTCCAAATTCCGAAACGGCTTTGCCATTCGTTGAAAGCGCGGCAAAGTGCTTAGCGACGGCGGATTCATCTTTGGCAACTTCTAAAAACCATCGCTTTGCCGTTTGCGCATTCGTCATGGTTTCTTGCGTCGTGAAGGTTTTGGAAGCAATCAAAAAGAGCGTGGTTTCGGGATTGACTTTTTTCAATGTTTCGGCGATATGCGTGCCGTCGACATTTGAGACGAAATGCACATTGAGCTTTGAGCCGTAAGGTTTCAAGGCTTCCGTAACCATCAAGGGACCTAAATCGGAGCCGCCGATGCCGATATTGACCACGTCCGAAATCGCTTTGTCGGTGTAGCCTTTCCAGTTGCCGTTTCGAACGTCTTCCGTGAAGGTTTTCATCTTTGAAAGTTCGGCGCGCACGGCGGGCATCACATCTTGTCCATCGACATAAATCGGACGTTCTGAACGATTACGCAGTGCCACGTGTAGAGCGGCGCGGTTTTCCGTGAAATTGATTTTTTCTCCGCTGAACATCTTTTCAATCCCCTTTTTGACTTTGGCTTCACGGGCTAATTGGAAGAGCAATTTCATCGTCTCGCTCGTGATGCGGTTTTTGGAGTAATCGAGCAACAGGTCGGCAAATCGGACGGAAAATTTCTCGAAGCGTTTTGGGTCTTTTTCGAAGAGGTCGCGAAGATGCAGTTTTTTTACTTGTTTGTAATGTTGTTGGAGTGCTTTCCAAGCGGCGAGTTTGGTCAGGTCGTTCATGTTTAAGCGTTGATTTTCGTGATGGTTTTTGATTGAATGTTCAAAATTGAATGTTCAAAGAATTTCAGAGCGAAAGTCGCTTGAAGAGTGATTCAGGAATTTGCCGAATGATGAGCATAATCCATTTCCAAAACGCGGGAAGATAAACTTCATCGCGCCGTTTCTCAATCGCTTTGACGATTCCCTTTGCGACTTGTTCGGGCTTTGCCCAGAGCGCGCCCTTTTTGAACGACGCCGTCATGGGCGTGTCAACAAAGCCGGGCTTGATGGTAATTACCGCTACACCTTTTGCGTGCAAGCGATTGCGCAAGCCTTGAAGAAAGAGGGAAAGTCCGCCTTTTGCCGCACCATAGACGTAGTTGGACTGCCTGCCTCTATCGCCCGCCACCGATGAAATGACGGCAATCGCGCCTTGTGCGTTCATTTCGTTTGCCAAAAGCGTTAGAAGCGAAACGGGACTGATGAAATTGACCGACATGGCTTCCATCGTTTTTTCCACGCTTTGATTGCATTCATCTTGATTGGGCAAAACGCCGTGCGCAATCAGCGCGATGTCAATTTTTGAAAAGGCTTGTTTGACGGTTGCGATGAGTGAAGCATGCTGTTCAATTTGCGCTAAGTCGGAGACGGCGTAGGCGACTTCTTTTGCGCCGCGCACTTTGAGGTCGCTTGCGAGGGTTTGGATTTGCTCGGCGTTGCGCCCGATGAGAAAGAGCGCGTTTCCTTCTTTGGCGTAAAGCCTTGCGACGGCTTTGGCGATTGCCGACGTCGCTCCGAAAATGACGATGGTTTTCATTTGACTCCGTTTTTTCTGCAAAAACTTCTGCAAATATCACGAAGTTTGCGCGAAGCACGAGCACCTTTTTCCGACATTCAAAGCGTGCCGAAAGAATGGGTAGTGCTATAAAAATGTGTTCGTCATGATAGTCGAGGTCGTTCTCCGAGCGAAGCGAGGAATGACACACACAAAAATTTACATAACCCTTTTCCGTCAAGTTTTACGATAGGGATTTCAAACATGTGTGTGGAAAAACGCGATGAGCGGCGTATCTTTGCACCGTCAAAATCATTCGAATGCACGAGGCGCACTCCTTTCCAACGACCGTTTTAACGACCGAAATCGCTACCGCACAATCCGAGCCGACCCATCCAAGAGTTGATGTGGTTATTCCTCATTTCAACGGAGCGGAGATTTTACTCGGCTGTCTTTCAACGCTCACACGAACGACCTATCCAAACTTCTCGATTACGATTGTCGACAACGGCTCAACCGACGGAAGCCTCGAGCTTGCCAAAGCGCACTACCCAGCGATTCACGTCCTTCAAACGGGCAAGAATTTGGGCTATGCAGGCGGATGCAACTTCGGCTTTGAGCGCACAACGGGCAAGTATGTCGTTTTCCTCAACAACGATACGGAGCAAGAACCGACTTGGCTTTCAGAGCTTGTTTCAATCGCCGAACAAGACGAGCGCATCGCAAGCCTGCAACCGAAACTTCTTTCCATTCAAGCGCGCAATCGCGGCGAGCGAATCTTCGACTACGCGGGCGCGGCAGGCGGCATGATGGATAAACTCGGCTACCCTTACTGCTTAGGGCGCGTTTTAGACCGATTGGAAATCGACAACGGACAGTATGACAAGTCTGTGCCGATTTTCTGGGTTTCAGGCGCGGCAATGTTTGCCCGACGCAGCGCACTCGAAACGGTCGGCGTGTTTGACGAAGCGTTTTTCGCCCACATGGAAGAAATTGACCTCTGCTGGCGGCTCTGGAAGGCGGGGTTTTTGCTCTACTCGGCACCAAAATCCATCGTCTATCACTACGGCGGCGCAACGCTCTCGCAAACTAATCCCCGAAAGGTTTATCTCAACCACCGAAATAATGTGATGATGCTAACAAAAAATGCCGACGCAATACGCTTATATTTGATTTTACCGTTGCGTTTGATGCTTGAACTTTTATCGATGCTGTTTTACTTGAAATCTAAACGCCCTGATGCAAGCCGAGCAACCTTTGATGCGCTCCTCTGGAACGCTAAACATTTTTTTAATCATTTGAAGAAGCGACGCACCATTGCAAAACTTCGCAAACGGCGCGACGCGGAAATTTTCAAGATATGCAACGCAGAAACCGCCGTCGTGCTTCAAGCTATACTCGGCGTGAAATCTTGAACCAACCATTTTGACTTTCAATTAGATATGAAGAACGCGATTAAATACGCCTTTTCCATTACGCTTGCGGGCTTGTTTTTTTGGCTTGCCTTCAAAGATTTCACGCGAGAAGATTTTGAAAAATTAGGTGCGGTTTTCTCTCGACTTGATTATCGGCTCATCTCGATTGCCTTTATTGCCCTGACGCTGAGCCATGTGCTTCGCGCTTGGCGATGGGGCATTTTGCTCTCAACGGTCAAAGAGAAAATGAGTTTGAAGCATCTCTTCAACGCCACAATGATTGGCTACGCGGTGAATTTAGCCTTGCCACGCGTTGGCGAAATCACCAAAGCGGTCAACTTGGCACAACAAGAAAAAATTGACGGCAAAAAAGTACTGGCGTCGGTCGTCATTGAGCGAATTTTAGATACCCTGATGTTTGCCTTACTTCTTGCACTTTCGGTTTTTATCTTTCGCCGAAAAATCAACGACGCCTTTGGTGAAGTGCATTTGGGCGGATTGCACCTTTCGTTTGAATTGGCATCGTATTTAATTTTGCTGGTGTCGATTTGCGTTCTGATTTTTTTCGCGGTGATGTCGCTTTATCCTGCTCAAATTGCGGCGCGCTTCAAGTTGCTTTTTGACCGTCTTTCGCCGAAGTGGTCGGTGCGACTTTCCAACGTGCTCGAATCGTTTATTGAGGGCACGGCGGCATTGAAGAATCGGGCGAAATATGCCGAAATCGTCATTTCCTCAATCGTCATTTGGGGGTGCTATTTGCTCGCGGGCTTAGTGCCGATGTATGCGATTGACTGGTCTACGACGAACGTGTTCGGCTGGGCGGAAGGCTTGACGACGATGAGCATTTCAGCCTTCGGTTCGCTCATCACGCCCGCCGGCGCAGGCACTTATCAATATGCTTGCTCTAAAACGCTTGAAAAAATTTTTGATTTTAGTCTGATTGTCGCGTCCAGCTACGCGCTTCTGACTTTTGCCATCAATAATTTGACCTCGTTCATTCTCGGACTATTCAGCTTCCTTTGGCAACGCAAAGACAAACTCGTAGAACTTGCCAACGCAAAGGCTTCAGACGATAAAACACCGGCAACGACGAACATCAAATCAACCTTATCTGAAACAATCAATGGATAACGCCAACGGCTACACGCGCAACGACAACGGATTACAAGCCAATACCACGTATCGCCAACTTCAACAAGCCTTGCAGGAAAGCCAATCGCAAGAGCTTGATATTTCGGGCTACCTTCGTGCCTTCTTCAAGGGCAAATGGATTATTCTGACGGTCTTCATAGCATCGCTTCTCATTTCAATTTTCATTGCGTATTCGCAACCTGATGTCTATGAAAGCACCACAACGCTCATTCTGCGCAATCCTTCGTCGACGGCTTCTGTGATTGTTAGTTTTAGCACCGACAAAGACGCTGAAGATAGAGGCAATGAAATTCAAATTCTCAAAAGCCGCTCCCTTAGCGAAGAAGTTGCTTACGAACTCGTGCAAGCCGTTTATCAAAATCCGAACACGCGCGTCGATACGCTTGAAATCATCAAAGATGAAAACGGCAACATTGCGCCGATTGACGTGATTGCCGAGCGCGTGCGCAACGGGCTCGACGTCAAACTCGCCAAAGGAAGTACGTTTATGGAGGTGAGTTTCCGCACCCTCAATCCTTACGAAGCGGCGTTGGCTTCGCGCACGGCGGTTAAGGTTTATGAAGACCGTAAGAAAAAATCTGCCAGTAAAGCCGCTACCGCTCTGCGCGTGTTCTTGCAAGAACAGTTAGAACAAAAACGTAGCAAACTTTTAGACAGTGAAGAACGCCTTCAACGCTACATGGAAGAGCAGCGTGTCGTTGAGATTGGCGAAGAATCTAACCGTATGATTGCCCGCTACTCTGAAGCACTTGCCAAAGTCGACGAAGCCGAAGTGATGCTCAATGCCCTCACGGCCTCGCTCAACGCCTACAAGCAAGAAATGACTGCCCTCGAGCCAAAACTTGCTAATTCGGCTGTTCAAGCCGCTTCGGAATACTATACCAAGCTTTTTCAACAACTCATTGCGCAAAAGCAAGTCGAGCGCGACCAAATTCTTTCAGACCCGAACCCCGACAACCAAAACGTTCAGCTCAAACTTCGTCAGCTCGACAGCGAAATTGAACTGTATAAGCAGAAACTTCAAGCCGAGTTCGAGCAACAAGTCAAAGACGGTTATGCCAACATTCAGTATCCCGAATACTACCAAGACGTCGCCAAGAAAAAACTTGCCACCGAGCTTGAGATTATTGGGGTTCAATCACGCCTCACGGCGTATCGCAAACTCGCCGAAGAGTATGATAAAGCCTTCCTGCGCACGCCCGCCAAGAACATTGAATTTGCACGCCTTCAACGCAATGCGCAAACTTACCAAGAACTTTACAACCTGCTCGAGAAACGCTACCAAGAAGCCCTGATTTCAGAAGAGCAAACGCCGAGCGGCATTGAAGTTGTGGATTTAGCCGTTCCACAATTTGTCCCTGTTGCCCCCAAGCGCGGCGTAACCATCACCTTTGGCGTCGTGATTGGATTGATTTTAGGGATTGGCATTGTGATGCTCATCCACGCGCTCGACCGAAGCATTCACACGCCCGAACAAGCCGAAAAACTCGGCACGCTTCTCGCCACGATTCCCGTCATTGAGACCTTTGACGAAAATCTCCGCGCCAAAGCCTCGACCAACGTCAAGGTAATTGAAGGACCGGAAACAGAGTCGCGTAAAATCGCCTCTCACTTGGTTACCCACTTCGACCCGAAAAGTTCGGTTTCAGAAGCGTATCGAGCGTTGCGCACGAGTTTGCTCTTCTCGCGCGTCAGCACGGTTCGAGACGACGGCACAAAACTTGGCAATCTTTTCGCAGTAACGAGTTCCGCCCCGAAAGAAGGCAAATCCACGACCATTTCAAATCTCGCCATTACCGTCGCACAAGGTGGTCAAAAAGTGCTTTTGATTGACTGCGATTTGCGTCGCCCTGTGCTTCACGCGGTTTTCGGATACAACAAAGAACCCGGTATCACCAACTACCTTGTCGGGCGCGCGATGATTGACGACATCATTCGCTCTTCACCCATTCGCAATCTCGACATCGCTACATCAGGCACCATTCCGCCAAACCCGTCTGAACTGATTGGCTCACAGCGCATGAAAGAGTTCCTTGCCGACATGCAAACGCGCTACGACGTTATCTTAATTGATACGCCGCCTGTGATTGCCGTAACTGATGCGCAAGTCGTCTCCACGCTCGTCGACGGCATGTTGCTCATCGTCTCTTCGGGCGCTACTCAAACCGAACTCGCCAAACGCGCAAAAGACCTCATCTTGAAGGTCGGCGGCAAAGTCGTTGGTCTCGTCCTCAATAACTTCGACATCTACAATACCTACGGCTCATACTACAAGTATTACCGCTATTACAACTACTACTATGAATCCAAAAACGCACCGCCATTAAAGAAAACGCTTTTGGATTCCATCGTCGACCGTTTCTCGAACAAACCATCTGTCTAACTTAAACTTGCACGCAACAATGGACGCACTTCGCTATACCGACCCTGAAATCTACGCCGCCATTCAATCTGAATTAGAGCGTCAGACCGACACCGTTGAACTCATTGCTTCGGAAAACTTCACCAGTCGCGCTGTTATGGAAGCCTGTGGCTCGGTGATGACGAACAAATACGCCGAAGGCTATCCGGGCAAACGCTACTACGGCGGTTGTGAATTTGTCGACATCGCTGAAAACCTCGCTCGCGAGCGCGTCAAAAAACTCTTCGGGGCGGTATATGCCAATGTGCAACCCCATTCAGGCTCAAACGCCAATATGGCGGTCTTCTTCGCCGTCCTCAAACCCGGCGATTCCATTCTTGGTTTTGACCTCTCTCACGGGGGACATCTCACGCACGGCTCGCCCGTCAATTTTTCTGGCAAACTTTACGACGCGCATTTCTACGGCGTCGAAAAAGCAACCGGACGCATCGATATGAACCGCGTTGCCGACATCGCCGCCAAGGTCAAACCCAAACTCATCATCTGTGGCGCAAGCGCCTATTCACGCGATTGGGACTATAAAGCCTTCCGTGAGATTGCTGACCGCGTCGGCGCGTTCCTGCTTGCCGACATCGCACACCCTGCTGGACTTATCGCCACAGGACTTTTGAACAATCCCATTCCACACTGTCATTTTGTAACTTCCACGACGCATAAAACCCTTCGCGGTCCAAGAGGTGGCATTATCCTGATGGGCGAAGACTTTGAAAATCCGATGGGCTTGAAGGTCAAAACGAAAAACGGCGAGCGGCTGAAATTGATGTCAGAAGTGCTCGATACCGAAGTGATGCCCGGCGTTCAAGGCGGACCTTTGATGCACATCATTGCCGGAAAAGCCGTCGGCTTCGGCGAAAATCTTAAACCCGAATACAAAGACTATACGCTTCAAGTCAAAAAAAATGCAACGGCAATGGCTCAAAAGTTCCTCTCGCTCGGCTACAACATCATTTCGGGCGGAACGGACAACCACCTCATGCTCATCGACCTTCGAAATAAAAATGTCACCGGTAAAGAAGCCGAACACTTGCTCCACGAAGCCGGCTTTACAACAAATAAAAACATGGTGCCGTTTGATGATAAAAGTGCCTTCGTTACCAGCGGCATTCGTCTCGGCACAGCGGCAATGACCACACGCGGCATGAAAGAACCCGAAGCCGAACTCGTCGCCGAATGGATTGACCGTGTTCTTACCCACGCCCATAGTGCCACAATTGATACCATCTGCGCGACAACGAAACAGTCCGTCAAAGAATTGATGTCTAAATTCCCGCTTTATGACTTCGTCGCCACCTCATAACTTGCTCCAAAGGCTCTTCGCAAAAACGGAGAGCCTTTCTTATTTTTGCCCATCTTGAAACCACGTCGCAATTGCCTTCTTCAAAACGCCAACCATGTCGTAACATGAAACGCACCAAAATTATCTGCACGCTCGGACCGTCGACCAACTCCGTTGAAAAAATCGTCGAGCTCGTTCACGCCGGTATGGATATTGCACGCCTGAACTTCTCGCACGGCACGCACGCCGACCACAAATCGCGAATCGAAATGGTGCGCGAAGCCTCCAAAATTACAGGCAAACAAATCGCTATCCTGCAAGACCTTCAAGGTCCGAAAATTCGCATCGGCGATTTAGAGAAAACCGTTTTGCTCAAACAAGGCGACCGATTCACCATCACTACAAAAGATATTATCGGCACCTTCGACCGCGTTTCAACCACCTACAAAGAAATTGCCAAAGACGTCCGCCCCGGCGATAGAATCTTGATGGACGATGGACTCTTGGAAGTGCGCGTGCTGGAAAAAACCGATACAGATGTTATTACCGAAGTCGTTATTGGTGGACTTTTGAAATCCAAAAAAGGCTTAAACCTTCCCGGCGTGAATATGTCCGTCCCCTCTCTTTCCGAAAAGGATATTCAAGACGTCTACTTTGGATTGGATAACCATGTGGATTTAATCGCGCTTTCCTTTGTGCGTTCTGCGCAAGATATTCTCGACCTCCGTCAAATTATCAATCTGCGCCGCAAGGACACTTGGATTGTCGCTAAAATCGAGCGTCCCGAAGCCATCACAAATCTTGAACAAATCGTTGATGCCGCCAACGCTGTCATGGTCGCACGTGGGGACTTAGGCGTAGAAATGAAAACTTCCTCCGTTCCGATTTTGCAAAAGCGCATTGTTCAAGTCTGCAACGCCAAATATAAGCCCGTTATTATCGCCACGCAGATGCTTGAATCTATGACGGAAAATCCCCGCCCGACGAGAGCCGAAGCCAGCGATGTTGCCAACGCCGTTTATGACGGCACCGACACCGTGATGCTTTCCGGCGAAACCGCCTCTGGCAAATATCCGATTGAAACCGTGCGCACGATGTCGGAAATTATTGCTAATGTTGAATCGAGCGAAAATTACAGCCTGCTCGCCAAAGAGCGTTATGCCCTTGCCCATAACATTGCGAGCAGTGCTCATGTCGATTTAAGCGAAGCCATTGCCGTTTCCGCCGTTGATGTCGCCAGCACCGTTCACGCCAAAGCCATTGTCGTTTTGAGTCATACCGGCTCTACCGCCATCAAGGTTTCTAAACAAAAGCCGAATACGCCAATCGTCGTCATCACCGATAACGAATCTGTCCAACGGCGCATGAACCTTGTTTGGGGCGTTCAAACCATCTATACCGAAACCCTCACATCAACCGACGAAAGTTTCAAAGCCATTGAGCAACGGCTCATTGAGCATGGTCTCGTTCAGTATGGCGACGTCCTCGTCTACACAATGGGCATTCCCATCTTGAAGCATGGCACCACCGATACCATCAAAGTGAGCAAAGTCGGGGCATAATCCGAAACAGATTTGAGAAGATGCAGAACAAGGAAAATGAAAAAGAGACAAAGAGACGTTATACCGACATGGATTAAGAATGCGTTGCTTTCAAAAGTGTCATTACGAAGAGCGAAGCGACGCGGCAATCCAAGTGAGCCTCGTCCAGCGAGCCTCGCCAATACAGGCGAAGATGGATTACTTCACTACGCTCGCCATGACGTCGATGTAAGAACCTACTCTTTTTCCGATTATTTTGGCATTAGGGTGTCGGGAAGAAATTAAGGAAAACGACAGTAGCAAGTATAAACCTTCGACTCGTCGCTTTGAATATCAGGCGGGTGCTTGACGGCTCCGCCACAGCACAAACGGCTTTAGGCGGAGCGCAAGCCTATCATGTTCTTTTATGCCTCGATGGGTTTGGGTGTGCGCTCTTTGACTTTCGTCGCGGCTTTGCCCGTGCGCTCACGCAGGTAGAAGAGTTTGGCGCGACGCGCTTTGCCTTCCTTCACCACTTCAATTTTCGCAATACTCGGCGAGTGAATCGGAAAAATACGTTCAACGCCGACGCCGTTCGAGATTTTACGAACCGTAATCGTTTCCGACATTCCCGACCCTCTGCGGTTAATCACAATGCCTTGATACTGTTGGATACGTTCCTTATCGCCTTCCACGACGCGCACGTGGATATTGACCGTATCCGACACACGAAACTCGGGAATGTCTGTTCTCTTGAATCCCGCTTCCACTAATTGAATTTTGTCCATGACTTTGCTTTCAGTTAAAAGTTAAACTTGTCGTTCTAAAACATTTTGCGTTATTGTTTTGTCTCGTTTTTGTTTTCGAGCAAATCGGGTCGCCGTTCTTTTGTGCGCATTAAGGCGTTTTGCACTTGCCACTCGCGAATTTTTGCGTGATGCCCGGAAAGTAGCACATCAGGCACTTTCATGCCGCGAAAGTCGGCAGGGCGCGTGTAGTGTGCGCAGTCAAGCAAGCCGGTTTGGAACGAGTCGAGCAAGGCGGATTCGGAGTCGTTCATCGCGTTTGGAATCAGTCGCACGATGCTATCAATCAGAACGAGCGCGGGCAGTTCGCCGCCTGAGAGCACATAATCTCCGATTGAAATTTCTTTCGTTATCAGCGTTTGTCGCACGCGTTCATCGACGCCTTTGTAATGACCGCACAAGAGAATCAGATTTTTTTTCAAAGAGCATTCATTGGCGAGGTTTTGCGTGAGTCTTTCGCCGTCGGGCGTTAGGAAAATGACCTCGTCGTAGTCGCGCTCGGCTTTAAGTTTTTCAATGCACGCAAAGATTGGCTCTGGTTTCATAATCATTCCAGAGCCGCCGCCGAAAGGCGCGTCGTCAACTTGCTTGTATCGTCCAAGTCCGTAATCGTGCAAGTTATGCACGTGAATCTCCACTAATCCTTTTTCTTTGGCAATCCTCACGATTCCGTTTTCGAGCGGACTTTTGAGGTATTGCGGCATCACCGTCAAAATATCCATGCGCATCACAGGAACTCCTCGTATCGTTTGACCTTCACGTAACCGTTGGTGAGGTTTACTTCTTCAATAAACTCGGCAATTGCGGGTATGAGAATTTTCTTTCCACTGGTAAGCAAAATTTCATACACATCGCTTGCAGGCATTTTCATCACATCGGTGAGTTTGCCGATTTCGGTTTCGCCTGAATTAACGCGAAGCCCGATGAGTTCGTGAATGTAAGCGATGTCGCCGTTGAGTTTTGGCAAGTCCGATTCCGCTACGAAGAGGCTTTTTCCAACGAGCGGTTTGGCTTGTTCGGGCGTCTCGATTCCAACGAATCGATAAGTTGCACTATCAGGCGCAATTGAAACGGATTTGACGTGGATTTCAACGGCACTATCAGGCGTGTTTCCAATCCAGAGTGTTTTTCGCGCTTTCAGACGTTCAGGGAAGTCCGTTTCGAGTATGACTTTGACTTCCCCTTTCAAGCCTCTGATTTTGACGATTCGCCCGATTTGTAAGCGTCGCATTGCCTCTTACGCAGAAAGGCGATTAGGAAGCGGATTCGGCTTTTTTGGCTTCGGCTTCTTTCTTCGCCTTGCGACGGCGCGCTTTGCGCTCCAAGTTGCGTAGGAGACGGGCGTTTCGGTTTTCTTGCCATTTTTGCATTTCCGCGTTGATTTCTTCTTCGCTCTTGCCTTTCTTTTTGAGGTAAAGGCGGTGGAGCAATCCAGTGCCACGAATCACGCTGCGGGCGGTGTCGGTCGGCTGTGCGCCAACACCGAGCCAATAGGCAATGCGGTCTTCTTTGAGCTCAACCTTGTGCGGACGCGCTTTCGGCATGTATTGCCCCAGCACTTCCAGAAACGCGCCATCGCGTCGTGCGCGTGCGTCCGTCGCCACAATTTGATAAATCGGCAGTTTTTTTCTGCCCGTGCGTCTCAATCTAATTTTAACCAATTCGGTATCCTGTTTATGTTGAAAGTAAGTTGTGTTGTTTAAAAATTTTGAAACCCTTTTGAAACGCCTCTTCAATGCTCTATCGCCGCGCCGCCAAGCGTTCCAACGGAATGTTGTCGGCGGTAATGCGTCGCCCGGCTTTATCTAATTTCGTGAGCGACTTCATCATTTTTTTCATTTCGGCAAATTGTTTGAGCAGGCTATTGACTTCTTGAACGCTCGTGCCGCTTCCTTTGGCGATTCGGGCTCGGCGACTTCCGTTAATGATGTCAGGATTACGCCGTTCTTCTTTCGTCATAGACGAAATCATCGCTTCGACGCGCTTCATTTCCTTCTCGTTGATTTGGTCAGCGGGAATCATCTTGTTCATTCCCGGAACCATTGAGATAAGGCTTTGAAGCGAGCCCATTTTTTTAATCTCTTGAATCTGTGCGTAGAAGTCCTCGAGGTTGAATTCGTTTTGGAGGAGTTTCTTTTGAAGTTCTTCGGTTTTTTTGAGGTCGAGGCGTTCTTGTGCGCGTTCTACGAAACTGACGATGTCGCCCATGCCGAGAATGCGTTGCGCCATGCGGTCGGGATAAAAGACGTCGAGGTCGTCGACCTTTTCGCCGCTACTGACGAACTTAATCGGCTTATTGACGACGGTTTTAATTGAGAGTGCCGCGCCGCCGCGCGTGTCGCCGTCCATTTTGGTGAGCACCACGCCGTCGAAGTCCAACCGCTCGTTGAACGCTTTGGCGGTATTGACGGCTTCTTGCCCAATCATCGCATCAACGACGAAGAGGATTTCTTCGGGGTTGAGCATCTTTTTGAGCGTTTCCGCCTCTTGCATCATTTCTTCGTCAATCTGCAAGCGTCCTGCGGTGTCGATGATGGCAATGTCGCGTGCATTTCGCCTTGCATACTCAACGCCTTCCTTGGCGGTTCTAATGGCGTCTTTTTCTTCGATGGCGAAGACGGGGACTTCAATTTGCGCGCCAAGCGTTTTGAGTTGGTCGATAGCGGCGGGGCGATAGACATCGGCGGCAATCAGCAGTGGATTTCGTCCACGCTTTTTGAGGTGCAATGCCAATTTCGCCGCAAATGTTGTCTTCCCTGCGCCTTGCAACCCTGCCACCATAATCACTGCCGGAATGCGATTGGTTTTGAGGTTCAAATCAACCTGCTCGCCGCCCATCATCTCTTTGAGTTCATCGAAGACGATTTTGACAATCATCTGCGAGGGCGAAACGCTCTTGATGACTTCCGCGCCGAGTGCTTTTTTGCGCACTTGCTCGATGAAGTTTTTCGTAACGGCGTAATTGACGTCCGCATCTAACAAAGCACGCTTGATGTCGCGCAATGCATTGCCGATATTAACTTCATTGATTCGCGCTTGCCCAGAAAGTTTCTTTAAGGCGGAATCGAGTTTATCGCTAAGTGATTCAAACATAATCGTTCACTGAAAATCAAATTTCACGGGATTTCCTTGTAAGCACTTCAACATCAACTGTCCCGCTACCCGTTGAAATCCTTTAATTTTTGCCTAAAATTTTAGCAAGGGCGGCAAAGATAAGAAAAGATAGTTTCCGCACAAAAGGAAGCGACATCTTCAGACGCGTCTGCTTCGGCTATCTTTTTAACGAAGCCTTTGGCGGCAACTCGTTTCGATAGTGTTCTTATCTTCTCATTTTGTTGTAACTTTGCGCTTCCAATTTTTAAGCATCTATGTGGAAACTGGCTCAAACTTATTCAGCGGCATTTGAAGAGAAATTGAAAGACGTTGTTTTTGCAATGCAGGAGTTTCTCTTCTTTTCACTGCGCACGTTTCGCGCGATTGGCGACTGCAAACGTTATTGGCGCGACGTGCTCGACCAAGCCTACATCTGCGGCACGGAGTCGCTTCCGATTTTGCTCGTCAGCGCGCTCTCCATCGGCTCCTTGATTGTGATTGAAGTCGGTCATCAACTGGCGGAGTTTGGCGCAAAGACCATGACGGGTCGCAGTGTTGCACTTTCGGTGGTGCGCGAAATCAGTCCGCTTGTTGCAGGCTTAATGCTGGCGGCGCGAATCGGGGCGCGCAATAGTTCCGAACTCGGTGCAATGCAAATTTCTGAACAAATCGACGCACTGCGCGCTTTTGGCACGGACCCGATTGCCAAACTCGTTGTGCCGCGCCTTGTCGCTTCATTCCTCATGTTTGTTCCACTCATCGCGCTTTGCGACCTTGTCGGGCTTATCAGCGGGGCTTATCTCGCCGAGTGGGATTTACATTTGGATAGAGGAATTTACTGGAACTCCGTCATCGACATTCTTCGCCCGATGGATTGGCTGGTCGGGTTTTCAAAGCCGCCGGTTTTTGCGATTGGCATTTCGCTGATTAGTTGCTACACTGGCTTTAGCACGACGGGCGGCACGGCGGGCGTGGGCAAAAGTACTATCAAAGGCATTGTGTATTCTTCCGCCTTCGTTTTAGTGATGAATTTTTATCTCTCCAAAGTCATTTTGGACTTGATGCGCGGCTAAGTGCATCGTTTGTGCGTCGCCGTTAATTGAACGCTTTCCAATGATTGAACTTCGCAACGTCTCGCTTCGCTACGGTTCACGCGAAATTCTGAAAAACGTCTCGCTCACAATTGAAGACAAAAAAGTCAAAGCCATTTTAGGACCATCGGGCGTGGGCAAAAGCACCATCATCAAACTCATGCTTGGCTTGATTAAGCCGACGTCGGGACAAATTTTAGTCGACGACGTCGATATCACGCATTTGAGCGAGGTTGAACTCTTTCCGATTCGTCAGAAAATGGGCATTGTCTTTCAAGGCAACGCGCTCTTTGACTCTATGACGATTACGGAAAACTTGAGTTTCTTTTTACGCGAGAACTTGAACTTGCCCGAAGAAGAAATCAAAAAGCGCGTTCAAGAGCAGCTGAAATTTGCTGGCTTGGAAGGCTACGAGCACAGTTTGCCTGACCGTTTATCGGGCGGCATGAAAAAACGCGTCGCGATTGGTCGCGCGCTCATTTTCCACCCCAAAATGATTCTCTTTGATGAACCGACTGCCGGACTCGACCCCGTCAGTTCAAAAAAAATTTTAGATTTAATCAAACGCCTTCAAAGCGAAATCGGACTCGGCGCAGTCATTGTTACGCACATTTTGAGTGATGTCTTCGCTATCGCTGACTCTGTCGCGGTTCTTTACCAAGGCGAAATTGTCTTTAACGATACGCCTCAAAAACTTCTCGACTCAACGCATTCATTCATCACATCATTTTTATCTAACCTGGAGGATTAACTTCAAACGCATCACATGGCATCACGCGGAAACCTTAAATGGAGCGACCTTCGCACAGGGCTTATCTTCGTCATCGGGCTGATTGTGGCAGGCGTTCTACTTCTCATCGTCGGTAAAAACAGCCCCGTCGTCAACCGATTCATTGACCTTAAAATCTTCGTTCAAGATATTGAGGGACTTGCTGAAAACAACTTCGTCGCGATTTCAGGCAAAAAGGTTGGAACCGTTCAAGCCATGACGATTAAGGAGCGCAACGACACAATTGGCGTGGAAGTCGTGATGAGCGTGCGCGCCGAATTTCAATCCGTCATCACCAAAGATTCCAAAGCGAAAATCAAACCACTTGGCGTCTTAGGCGATAAATACGTCGATATCACGCTTGGAAATGGCGAACCCGTCTCGGACGGCGACTTTTTGCTTGTCGAAAAAGATTTAGGGCTTGCTGACCTCACCACCGAAGGCGTTAAGCTCATTCGCAGTTTGAACGACGTGCTCGAAAAAATCAATCGCGGGGAAGGCACGCTTGGAAAACTTATCACCTCGTCGGAACTCGTCGATAAACTCACCCGCACTGCCGAAAACTTGGAACGCATTTCAGAATCGCTTGCTTCCAATCGCGGCTTGGCAGGGCGGCTTTTGAATGATTCCGAACTCGCCAATCGCTTTGCTGGAATTGTGAAAGATTTGGAATCGATTACAGCGTCGCTTCGCGAAGGGAAAGGCTCAATGGGAAAACTTTTGGTTGATGAATCATTCTACAACAACTTAAACACAACCACAAGACGACTTGATTCGCTCGTTTTGGGATTGCAAAACCCGTCAGGCACGCTCGGCAAACTAACGACGGATTCTCTGCTCTATCACAACCTGAATCGCTCCTCAATTGCACTTGATTCGCTCTTGCGCGACCTGAAAGCAAACCCCAGCCGATACATCAACGTGCGCGTGTTTTAAGGTCTGCACGCCCAGACTTCATGAGCCTTGCAGACCTTTTCACGCTGGCTTTGTTACTTTTTGTAGACGATTTTGCGAATCGTGTCGAACTGCAAGTAAGGATACTCGCGTTGCACGTATTCAATCGCATCGGCGGCAGAAAGCCGTTGCTCGCGTGCATTTTTGAAAATCTGTCGAATGTGATAATCGCGAAGTTGCTTTTCATCAAGCAATCGGTGAGCGCGCAGTTTTGAGAGAACTTCGTCAGAGACGAATTCGCGGATTGGGTTTCGCATCTTTTTCTCCGGTTAGGTTTCAAGTTGATAATGATTGTTAAAGAGAGTTAGCGCAAGTATGACAGTTCGCCACTAATGTTTCAAAGCATTATCACTTGTTTGATGCGAGTTCTCCGCTTTTGGTTAGATTGTTAAAACTTTTCTGATACGGTGAATATAGGTCGACTAACTTATATTTGCAACTCTTTTGAAAAGAAACAAGACCACATTTTTAGCACTTTGCCATGACAAAAAAAAACCTCGAACTGCTTTTTCAGAGTTTTGAAAAAAAACGCGTTGCTGTTATCGGCGATGTGATGTTGGATAAATATATCTTCGGCAAAGTCGAGCGCATTTCGCCCGAAGCCCCTGTGCCTGTAATTGACGTCTCATCGCAAAGTTATCGCTTGGGCGGCGCAGCGAATGTCGCGACAAATCTCCGCTCGCTTGGCGCAACCGCAATGCTCTTTGGCGTCATCGGCGACGACGACGACAGCGCAATTCTCGCCTCGCAATTAAACCAAGAATTTCTTTCAACCGATTTTCTCGTTACCGAACACGGACGACCAACAACTGCCAAAACCCGTGTCATTGCTCAAAACCATCATATCGTCCGCATTGACTCCGAAACGCGCAAGCCTATCTCGAGCACAACAGAGCAGACCATTTTGGCACTTCTTTCTCAACATCTCCACGAACTTGATGCGATTATTTTTGAAGATTACAACAAAGGCGTGCTGACCATGCCCCTCATCAAAAAAGTCATTGCGCTTGCCAAAAAGCATGATGTGCCTATTGCGGTCGACCCCAAGAAAGACAACTTCTTCGAATACAAACACGCTACCGTTTTTAAGCCCAACCTCAAAGAAATTTCTGATGCGTTTGGACGCAAATTCACAAACAGCGATAGCGACGCCACGCTTGCTTGCCAGATGCTTCAACAGAAAATCAAAGCGAAGAACATTGTGCTGACGCGAAGCGAAAAAGGTATGACGGTTTTCAACGGAAAAGCAGAGCACATTCCGTCGATGGCATTGGAAGTGGCGGACGTTTCAGGCGCGGGCGATACCGTGATTGCCACTTTGACGCTCGCCCTTGTGGCTGGCTTAGATGTGATAACAGCGGCAAAAATCGCCAACCTTGCCGCAGGCGTCGTCTGTGCCGAAGTCGGCGCAGTGGCGGTCGATAAGCACAAACTTTTTTCGGCTTGCACGCGCTATTTCAGTTGCGCGCCTACTTCTTGATTTTGAAATTGAACGGAATTACGATTGCACCCGCAACGGTCTTTCCGCCAGAAATTCTGGCTGGCTTGAACTGTGTTTCTTCGGTCAAAACGCGCATCACTTCGGCGTCGAGAATCGGATTGATGCTTTTGAGAAAGTTCACTTTGACAAGGTTGCCTTGCTTATCCACAAAGACTTGTGCGACAGCTTTTCCTTCCACGCCGGCTTTCAAGGCAAGTTCAGGGTATTTGATGTTCTTATAAATTTGCTCAACCCCGCCCACAATATCGACGTTGCTTTCCAGCGTGGCGACTTGCTCGGTATTATCAGCATTGAGGTTTTCTTCGGTCAGATTGATTAGTTCTTCTGTTCCTTTTTCGTCTTCATCGTTCTCACTTTTGAGTTGTGAGACGATTTCCTTTTGCAGTTCCGGCGTTTTATCCACCGCCACCACTTCAACGGATTCCTTCTTTTTAACGACGGGCACCGTTTTCTTGACTGCCGTAGAGTTTGATTTTTTCGTTTCGGCAACGATGATATTTTCTTCTGCTTCTTCTCCCGTGCCTAATTTCACATCAATTCGCGTAATTGAATTAGCGACAACGGTCAGGTCGGAGTTCCATGCGCTATATCCGCGCTTATACGTTCTAATCTTGTAGTTTTCAGGAGGAACATTGAGAAAAGTGTAATAGCCTTGTGCATTTGAGACCGCCGCTTGTGTTACGGTTGCAGACGTGATGTATATGGTTGCCCCTGCAACGGGTTTGCCGGAACTATCAAGCACACGCCCCATCAACCGCCCTTGTTGCCCAAAGGCCTCGGCTTCGAGCACAAAGCAAAGCACAATCGATGTGAATGCACTGAGCATCAGTTTTGATGTTGAATGGAAGTACCTCATTGTCATACTTGCTTAAAATGTTGTGATGAGTGCTTAGCGACTTCGTTCACATTTCGTCGCGCAAGTATTTTTCTCACCGTAATTAAGCGAGAAGTTATCTTTCGCTTGTCAGATTTGCAAGCGTTTTTGCTTTTGGAAGCAAGTTTAAGGCTTCTTTGAGCACATTGTCTTCCAAGACTAAAATTGAGGTTTGGGCTTTCCAGCCCCAGATTTGCCGTGCGAGTGTGGCTTTGACCATGTTGTTGAAATAGCGTTCGTCTTGTTTGTAATCGCGCTCGTTGTAAGGTATGCCTTTTTTTGCTGCAAGGGCGATGAGCGACTGCATCATGGATTCGGAGACCACGAAGTTTTTTCGGAAGTCTTCTACTTTTTCGTAAGTCTGTTTGAGCGATTTATTTTGGTCGAGGTATGCGAGTGCAAATTCATCAAAAACTTGCTTAGAGAGCATTTGGCGATAGTATCGCGTGAGCGTATCGTTCCAGCAGAAGTAATCGGGAATGATGCCGCCGCCGCCCAGCACGATGCGCCCCATTTGAGTTTTGAAGACTTCGTGCGTGGAATCGCGCTCGACAAACGAAGCGGCTTCAATGGGCTTTCGAGTTTCGCTCCACAGTTTTTTGGCTTCGCGCTCGAAAAAGTGTTCGTCGTTGTCGCGCTCGGAAAGTTCGTTGTAATACTCTTCTCTGCCGCGTTTCCCGCTTGCATACTTGCGTTGAATGAGCCTCCCCGACGGCGTGTAGTATTTTGAAATCGTTACTCGAATCGCTGAAGAATCGGTTAAATCAAATTGGCGTTGGACGAGCCCTTTCCCAAACGAGGTTTCTCCGACAATGAGCGCGCGGTCGTAATCTTGCAGTGCGCCCGCCACAATTTCCGAAGCCGACGCGCTCCCGCGATTGATAAGCACTACAACGGATTCTTTTTCAAACATATCGTTCGGTTTTGAAAAAAAGTCTTCGTCTTTGACGTGCGCGCCGCGCGTATAGACGAGTTTCTTCATGCCGCCGATGAACTCGTCGGCGATTTTAATGGCTTGGTCTAAGTAGCCGCCCGGATTGCCCCGCAAATCAAGGACGAGTTGCGTCATGCCTTGTGCTTTGAGCGACTTCATGGCGTCTATAAACTCGTCGTAAGTGGTCTGCACAAAGCGGTCGAGCTTGATGTAGCCAGTGTTTTCATCAAGCATCATGACTGCACCGACGCTGTAAGTTGGAATTTTGTCGCGCGTGATGGTAAAAGTGAGCGGCATCGGTTCGCCTTGACGCAAAATTTTGATCGTAACTTTCGTGCCTTTCGGTCCGCGCAGTTTCCGAATCACATCGTCTCGTGTAATTCCAACAGCCGTCGAATCATCAATCGTGATGATTCGGTCGCCGGATTGAACGCCGATTTTCTCGCTCGGTCCGCCTCCAATCGGTGTTACCACTACGAGCGTATCTGCGATGATATCGAACTCTATACCGATGCCTTCGAAGTTGCCTTGAAATTCTTCCTTAGACCGACGCACTTGTGCGGGCGTCATATAAACCGAATGCGGGTCTAATTGCTCCAACATGCCTTTAATCGCACTCTCCGAGAGTTTGGCTTCGTCGACTTGCTCGACGTAGTGTTTCTTTACAATCGAGATTACTTGCCCAATCTTCGCCGCCGAATCTACGCCGCCGAACTGCAACTTGCTTCCGACAATCAGCCCGAAAATGATTGCGCCGCCTATCAGCAAAATACCTGCAACAACTCTCATGTGTGATTGAATTGGAGTTAAATGATGTGAAAGAATCTACATGGATTTCGTCAAAAAAAAACAAGGCGTCCCGAAGTGCTTTCGGAACGCCTCCGTCGGGTATGCTCTAACTATGAACAAAAAATTTACTTCTTATCGGTAAGCGTTTTGGTCAGTTGCTCGTCGAGCAGTGCGCTGAAATTGTCATCAAAAATGTTCGAGAGGTCAACTTCCACCTCTTCCGACGCAATCACTTCCAAGAGTTTCGCTTTGGCTTGCTTGGAGTAAATGCGAATGGTTCCGGGCGGAATCGAGGCTTTGAAAATGATTTCAAGCAAATACTTTTCATTAAGGCTGATGAGATAAATGCTTCGCGATTCGCCTTCGTGAAACAGCACTTCAAACGATGCTTTCTCACCGATTTGCTTTGCCATTTCGGCAGTCGCAACAAAGTTTGAAGCGGCAAGCACACTGAAAATCTCGAGGTCTCGATCCAAAAGCCCGCCGTATTTGGCCAGAATTTGCCCCGTCATATCGCCGAGAATGACCGCCGAAGAGCCTGTTTTCGCCGCAAATTCTTTTAACACTTTTTCAGCCGTGCTGATTTGAGTTTCGGTCAGAACGACCTTTCTAAATTCATCTTTTCCCGTAACGCTCATGTTGAATTAGGTTTTAGGACTTAAAGTTGTTTTTGTATTTCGGGAACAAATTTTGAGACTTGGTAGCGAATGTTTCCAAGCATCACACTTTGGTCAGCGATGACGGTCAAGATAATGTTTCCGTCCGGGAAAATTCTTGATAAAATAATCCCATTTTCATACTCGACCATGCTTTGCTCGACCTTTCCTACATTGAGTTCGTTGCCGATGCTCTCTGAACTGTGTAGCCCGCCAATCACAATTGCACCGACAGTTTCCATATCGACCTTGCCGTTGCGCGTTTTCTGCTCGATGACGAACCCGTCTCGTCCAATCAGTGCAACGGCTTTTACACCGTCGACTTTTACAAGATTGCTAAGCAAATCCGATATTTCGGGCATATAAGGTTAGTGTATTGATGAAATTGAAGTTTGTATGGTCGTTGATTATGGTTGCTGACTGTAATAACTGCACCTGTACTTGACTGCACCTGTACTTGACTTGGCTCTCAGAATATATCGGATTACCATAAATTTACAAAACTCGAAGCGGCACTGCTTCCATTAAGTTTCTTTTAAGATTCATGACGACGTTTTTTGCGCACATAAAAAGTCGCTTCTTCGCACTTGCTTTCGTCGTTTTTTCCGTGCCGCAGTTGGCTTTTGCTCAATCAGATTCAAGTTTCGGCTTATCGTCCTCGACATCTGCACCTCTTCCTGAACACGCCTTATCGTTTTTGGACTCGAGCGAAACGATTTGGAGCGAGCTTCTCGAGAGTCTTTTTCAAGATACGCTCTCGCTTCCCGATACGGCACGCGCTTGGTTTTACGCCCTTACGCAGTCGCTTGACCGTGATTTCAAATCGCATCTTCTTGACAGACGCTCGCGCCTTGCAACTTCTTCTGAGCATTCGGCTTTTACAACGCGCCAGTCTCGTGAGCAAGCGCATTTAGCCGACCTAATGCTCACGCTCTACGATTCGCTCGCGCGCGCTTTTGAGGCTTTACTTCCAAGAAAAAACCTTGTGCGAGCCGCGACTTCAGAAGACTACAAAGACATTCTAAACACGCTCTTTTTGAATCGCACCAGTGCGCACCGCGTTCAATTCAGCACGGCGTATCAAAGCCGCTCGGTTTGGCGCGGCATTGAGCAAAATTCGGGCAACGGCGCATACTCGCTTTCAGCACTGTATCAACATCGGTCAGGCATTTTTCTTTCGGCGAGCGCGCTTGGTCTTCAAGGTCAATCTCCCGTGATAGACCAAGCCTCTGCCAGCATTGGATTGGATTATCGACTCTTCGATAATTTTCTATTTTCCTTTGCCTACGCTCGTTACTATTACAGCGAATCCAGCGTGCAGGTGCGGGCTTTCATTCACAGTGACCTTGCGCTTTGGCTCTCGTTTCAGACATCGTGGCTTACGCCGTCGGTCATGTTTCTTTGGGCGTTCAGCGATGAAGGGAACAAGTTTTTTTGCTCTTGGGAAATTTCCCATGTGTTTCTTCTCTCGCCGTTTTCATCGGGCAAATTGGCTCTCGTTCCAAGCGTGAGCGGCGAATATGGAACGATTTCAACCGTCAGCGTTGAGCGGCGAACTCGCACGCGCTTCAATCCAAATCCGCAACTGCTCATTCGCCAAGCCGAGCCCTTTGTGTTGACGAACTATCTTTTTTCGCTCTCTTTACTTTACAGTATCGGAAATTTTTCGATTGCCCCTGAATGGATTTTCGTTGTTCCCATCAATCTTCCTACGCTGACCTTCGGCTCAACGAGCGCAGGCAATTTGGTTCAACCCATTACGCGCACTATTCGGCTCGGCGATAAGCCATTTGGGTATTTTTCGGTTCTGATTTCTTACTCGCTTTAATTGTTTATCTTTGTCGCGTTTTTATCACTCAACCACTTAAATCCAAGCACCATGAAACTCTCGTCTTTTTTCAGCATGTATGCCTTTGCACTCGCGCTTTTGCTTGCCGCCTGCGGACCGAGCGCGGAACAAACTAAACTTTTGAACGACTTTAAGTCGACAGTCGAACAACTTGCTTCACAAGACAAGTCTTTCCAAGCGGCGGAACAAGAAATGGAAAAAATGCACGCCGAAATGGAGCAGAAGCATAATGCACTTAAAGCCAAAGGCATTGAAATGCCTGCTCACGACTCCATCATCGCCGTTCATCAAAAGTGCGTTAAAGAGCACGAAGCGATGCACGAATCACACAAGAAAATGATTGCGGAGTATCAAGCCAAAGTGGAGTCTTTCACCAAGCAAATGCCTTCGGTTGAAGTCTTGAAGCAAGCCTACGCTTCGGCAATGAGCGACCTTGAAAATCTCAAAAGGGATTATGAAAAAATGAAAGCCGACCATGAGCAAATGCATAAGGAGCACGCTCAAATGGAAGCCGACCACGCCGCCCTTTCCGCCAAAGACACAAAGAAGAAAAAGTAATTTCAATGCCGAAAAAAGCCTCGTTTAATGATTTAGTAACGGCGATTAACAAGGGCAAAATTGAGCCTGTGTATTTTTTTTACGGCAAAGAAGATTTCCTGATTGAAGAATTGATTGAACTGCTCCGCGCCAAAGTCTTTCGCAACAAAGATGAGGCGCAGACAAATTTCACCGTGCTTTTCGGCGGCACAGGCGCGGAAAAAGCCATCTCGCTTGGCGACATTCTCTCTGCCGCTTCCGCTTACGGAATGTTTGCCGAAAGAAAGATGATAGTCGTACGGGAGTTCGATAAAGTTCAAAAGCCAAAGAAAGAACTCCAAAAATCTACCTACCACGCACTTGCCGAGTATGTCAAAAATCCCCTTGAAACCACCGTGCTGGTGCTTTGCGCGGGCGAACTCGACAAGAAAGATCTCGCCAAGGAGCCGTTCTCGATTCTGGATTCCGTCGGATATGAATTTCCCGCGATGCGCGACATTTCAGGCTTCGCCGACGATTACGCCAAACGCTTAGGCTGGAGGCTGACGCCCGAAGCCTTGCGGCTCTTGGTAATGTATGCAGGCAATTCCGCACGCGACATCGGCAATGAGCTTCAAAAACTGACGCTCTACGCTGGCTATCGCGCAGATAAAACCCTGACCGAAAAAGATGTCTTGGAAGTCGTTGGCATTTCGCGAGAGTATAATGTGTTCGAGCTTCAAAAGGCGATATGCAGTCGCGACCTTCGCCACTCGTCGGGCATTGCACTTAAAATTTTAGAGAAGGAAGAACCGGTTTCCATCATCAACACTTTGACGGTATTTTTTACGCGGCTTTGGAAACTGCACTCGCCGGTGCTTCAACGCATGTCGGAGCAAGAGGCGGCAAAAGAACTCGGCATGTTCGCTGGACAAGTCTACTTTTTGCGCGATTACAAACAATATGCTATGCAATTTACGCCCACACAACTTGAACGCGCTTTGATTGCATTAAGCTTTGCTGACCAAACACTCAAAGGGATTTACCCGCCGATTGAGCCGCCACTTTTGATGCTGAAATTGATTCGTGAAATTTTATCATGAACTGTTATTTTCATCGCCCTAATGCTTTTCACATAATTAATTAACGCATGCCTATCAACCTTGTCAAACATATCCTCTGCCCCGTTGATTTCTCCGAAAGATCGCTTCAAGTAATTGACCATGCCTTGCGTCTTTGCGATGTATTCGGCGCGAAAATTTCGGTGCTGAACGTGGTTGATGATGCTTCACCTGAATATGCTTCATATCGGCGCAGTGAGAAGGATATGCAGATGCTTCGACGCACGCTCGAGCAAGATTCGCAAAATCGAATGAAACTGCATATTGCCCCGCGTTTGCGCAGTTTTCCTGACGCCAAGATGATGACACTTTTTGGTAAACCCCCAGATGTGATTGTCCGTGTCGCCAAAGAACAACGTGTCAATTTGGTTATAATGGCAACCCGCTCGCTCGGCTTGACAGGTCAATTCATTTTAGGAAGCACGACATACAAAATTCTTCGCACCGCACCTTGTCCGTTGATGGTTCTTTCAAAACCTGAACTAAAATTTCGTGCCATTCGTATTTTATTTCCAACCGATTTCTCGGAACTTTCTCAACTCTCGCTTCCCTATCTTTTCAAATTAGCCGTCGATTACGGTGCCGATATTCACCTCGTTCATTATCGCCAGTTGCACAACGCCGTCTCCAAAGACCCCGCGCGCGACCTTGAACTCATTAAGCGCAGTGCCATCTCGAACCGCATTCCCGCCAACCGTATTTTTACGAACGACGACATTAAAGGCATCACTCCCGGCGCGGCGATTCTCAAATACGCCAAAGAGAACGCCATCGACTTGACGATTCTTTCCGCTCATGGTGCGTCGGGCTACAAACAGTTTTTTCTTGGCACGACTGCCGTTGAAGTCTCCAGCAAAAGCGAATCGCCCGTGTTGCTCATTCGCAAAATGGAGTTCTGAGATACCATTCAACTCATACCGAAATTGATTAAGAATGCGAAGGTTTTAGAGCGACGTCGTTGACGGCGTAGCGACAGTCTCCATAAAGCCTGATATATACAGGCGGAGTTGGATTGCTTTGTCGCTTCGCTCCTCGCAGAGTAACCGACAAACGTTATCCTTTTCAAATCATATTGGTATGAGACATTGAAATAGACCGCCGACGCAACGGCGTTTGCGTCTCCTTGCTTGACCTTCGCCGCTTATTCGTCAGTCGCTTCTTTTGCGAGTAAGGCGAGCATTTGTGCGTTTTCGGGGTGCGCTGGCAGTTGGTCGCCAAGCGAAAGTCCGCTAATGTATTTGAATTGAATTGCGCCGTTTTTATCGAGCAGAAATTGAGCGGGAAGCGGCGCGCCGAGTGCCGCCCCAAGCCCATATTGCTTGAAGACACGCCACTCCGAATCGGAAAGCATCACGAAGGGATAGGCTTGTTCGGTGATGATTTGCTTCGTCATCTCGATGTTTGTGGAAGAGACCACGACTACGTTTCCACCCTTTTCAAGAAAGGCTTGGTAATCTTTTTTGAGGTTGTTCAAATGAGGAAAGCAAAGCGGGCAGAAAATTTTGTCGGTGAAAATTCTCGTAAAGACAAGTAAGAGTGGCTTTCCGCGAAAGTCCGAAAGTTTGTGAATTTTGCCGTTTGCGTCAGGCAATTCAAAATCGGGTGCGATTTCTCCGATTTGAAACTTATTTTCGGCGAAGCGCGGCACGAAGTTCGCAACGAAATTTGCATTGATTGGATTGATGGAGTCAAAAATCGACGGCATTGGAACAGATTGATTTTGTAGATTGGATAAGGCGTTACGGTCATTCCAAAGAACGATTAAGAACGTGCGATTCGTTTCCGAATAGACTTCTGCTTTCACGCGTGCAATAACCAACCAATCACCATCAGTGACGATGAAAAAAGAGCGATACACGAAATCCACGCTTCCTAAAAAAATTTGCGAGAATTGCAACCGCCCAATGACGTGGCGCAAAGCATGGGCGAAAAATTGGGACGATGTGAAATTCTGCTCCGACCGCTGTCGCGCCGAAGCCAAACGAAAACGAAAAACTCAAACTTTAACGCCTCAATGAAAAGTAAGTATGCCAAACAACCTTCCGCAATGGAAGTGGAAAACCTCATCTATGAAGTCGCGCTTAATCGTGCTTTGATTTTGATGTTGCTTGAAGAATTGGAGAAAACGAATCCGGGTTTGACCGAGCGCATTCAAGACCTGCTGAACGCTGAATCACAGCGCATTTATGGGCTTGTGTCACAGTTTGTTGAAGAGCCTTCGCCATACTACGCACCGCTTTTAGAAATGCGCAAAACCCACGACGATGCCGATAAAGCGGCGGAGATTCTTAAAAGCCTTTTGAATGACCCCGAACCACCAACAAAACCAAAAGGCAGAAAGAAACGATAAGCGTTTATGCTTGCAAGGCTGGCGACTTCGCCTCAACCAAGACGCCGACCGCCCCCGCAATCATGCCGTTTGATATGATGGGCGAAAAATGCAAATCGACTTGCGACTCGGCAAGCGTGAGCGATGTTGCAACCGATTCCCCCGACAACACCTGACGAAATGCGGTAAGCAGTTGCGGATACTTGCCACAAAGTTCATAGATAGACTTCCCTTTTGAAACCGATGCCGTAAGGTCGTGTCGGTCAGCCGATTTGCCAAAGATGGCGGTGATAACGCCTGCATCGTCAAAGGCAATGAGCGTAACGGGAATGGCGTTGAGCATCGGCTCAATGTGCTGTTTAAACTCGCTATGCTCGCTCTCAATGGTGATGCGCTTGGTGATGTCCATGAGCACCGTGAGCACGCCAAGCGGATTTCCAACTTCGTCGTCGAGACGCGAGATGAACATCTCCGCTATTTTTTGTTCGCCGTCAGGCGTAAGATATTTGATTTTGCCGTCCCACCGTCCGACGCTTTGAAGTGATTCCATTGCGGCTTTGCGCTCTTTTGAAGACGCATATTTGTATTTCATGATTTCGTCGGACTTTTTTCCCAGTGCCTCGCGCGCAGGCACGCCATGAAAAACTGCCGCCGCTTCGTTCCAATATCGGATTTCGCCAGAGACGCTCACCATCACGACAGCAAGATTGAGCGCGTCGAGAATCGCCGATTTTTCCGTCAACAGTCGCTCTTTGGCTTTCAACTCTTTTTGCGCCTCGTGAAGTTTGGCTGATTTTTCCTGAACACTGCTTTCTAAAATTTTGACGTCGCTTTCAAGACGTTCGACTTCTCGGTCGGCTTGCTCCCAATCGGCACGCAGTTGCGAAATGGTGCTTTGGGCTTCGGCGAGTTCGGCAACGAGTTTAGCGAGTTCGGCTTCAAGTTTTGCTTCCTTTTCGGGGTTGCCTTTCGGCTGTGCTGTAAGGGTTTGAATGGTTTGATTTGCCTGTGAAAGTTCTTGTTCGAGGTTTTGTCGTTTATTTGTTTCTTCGTCAAGTTTTGCGCGAAGGTCGGCAATTTCTTTGGTGAAGCGTTGGGCAAGGGCTTGCGCTGATTCTTGCGCCGCTATCAATTTTGATTGAAGGCTTTGTTTTTCTTCTTCGGCACTTGCCAGTTCGGCTTTTGCGCTTTCAATTTTTTCAGAAAAGATGCCAGCATTGGTTACTTGTTCATTGAGCACGGCGTCGTATTGCTTGAACATCGCTTCAAATTGAGCGAGTTGATTGCCTGCATTTGCGACGGCGTCGCGGAGTTGATTGCCGGTAATGAGTGCCTCTTGAAGCTCGATGCGCAGTTGCATTTCAGCCTCTTGGGCTTTGTCGAGCTCGTTCATCAATTCTCTTTCGCGCCCTGCTTTTTCCGAGAGTTCGGCTTTGAGTTGTGCGTTGATTTGTTGCCCTTCCTCGTAAGCAATGGCTGAAAGTCGCGCTTGTTCTTCCGCTGTCTTTAAGGTTTCCGTCATCTCGTTCAAAGCTTGGCGCGCTTGTTCAAGTTGCGATTCAAACTCCAATAACTCTGCTTTCAGACGCACATTTGTCTGTCGCTCTTCCTCGTAAGCAATGGCTGAAAGTCGCGCTTGTTCTTCCGCTGTCTTTAAGGCTTCGGTCGTCTCGTTCAAAGCTTGGCGCGCTTGTTCAAGTTGCGATTCAAGATGAGCGTTTGCTGATGCGTTGCTTTGAAGCGATTGGAGTTGAGCGCGAGTGAGGTCGAGGGCGTTTTGAAGTTCGAAGTTCGTTGCGTTCAGCGTGGCGACTGTATCGGTGAGTTCATTGATTTTTTTCTGCATTTCTTCTATGACGACGGAGGTAGCGGCATGGCTCGGCGTATCGGGCGAGGCAGGTTTGTGCGGTTCTTTTTCGGTCGTTGGCGCTGGGTGCGGCTCATCTTCAAGGAACGGCGACTGCAATCGCGCTAATTGCGCTCGAACCGCTTCGAGATTTTTCATGAAGTTTTCTGACAGTTGCGGGGCTTGCATCTGCGGGTTTGAGACGGGTTTATGACTTAAAACTTCCCGAATTGATGCGGACAGGAATTTCAAATGTGACTTAAACACATAATCCGACGCGCCGTTTTTTAAGGCTTCTGCAATAACGGCTTCATCGGTAATTTTTGAGAGCACAATGACAGGAATATGAATTGATTTGGATTTCAAGTAAGCAATGACATCGCTCACGGTTTTGCGTTTTTGAAGGGCGTATTCGCAAAGCACTAGGTCAAAGGATTGTTCTTCCAACGCTTCTTCAAATTCTTCAAACGACTCGACGTGCTCGATATCGGGGTTGAGTTCGTCGCTTTTGAGCGTCATCCAAGTCAGCTGCGCGTCTAAGAGCGAGGTATCGAAATGGAGAATGCGAATACTCATCGTTGTTAGTTTTTTCAGAGTTTATTCAAAAAGTGCCTCAACGAATTTTTGTCGGTCGAAGAGTTGCAGGTCGTCAATTTTTTCGCCGACGCCGATATACTTGACGGGAATGTTGAGTTCGTTTGAAATCGCAATTACCACGCCGCCTTTTGCTGTGCCGTCAAGTTTGGTGAGAATCAACCCTGTTACGTCGACGGCTTTGGTAAATTCTTTGGCTTGATTGAGTGCGTTTTGTCCTGTTGAGCCATCTAAGACGAGCAAGACTTCGTGGGGGGCGTCGGGCAGTTTCTTTTTCATCACGCGCTTGATTTTGGCGAGTTCTTCCATCAAGTGCGTTTTGTTGTGCAAGCGTCCAGCAGTATCGACCAGCACCACATCAACATCTTTTGCGATAGCGGAAGAGACGGCATCGAAGACGACGGCACTGGGGTCGACGCCTCGCCCTTGCGAGACAACCGGCACGCCGGCGCGTTCTGCCCAAATTTCTAACTGCTCGGTGGCGGCGGCGCGAAATGTATCGGCGGCGGCAATTAAAACTTTCTTTCCTGCACTTTTGTAGTTGTATGCCATTTTTCCAATGCTTGTCGTTTTTCCAACGCCGTTCACGCCAACAATCATAATCACGTAAGGCTTTTTAGGAAGTGGGGCGTCAAAATCTACAACTGTAACCTCGCGTGCGTCGCGCATCAATTTTTGAATTTCATCGCGGAGCATTGCACTTAATTCTTGCTCGCTGGTGTAACGCTCTTTTTTAGCCCGCGCCGAAATGGCTTCCACAATTTTCAGCGTCGTTGGCACGCCTACATCTGCCGAAATCAAAATCTGCTCCAGCTCCTCTAAAAACTCATCATCGATTTTTGTTTTGCCTTTCACAAGGCGAGAAATTTTTCCGAATAAATTTTCTCTCGTTTTCGCAAGACCTTCTTTGAGTCGTGAAAGTTTGAAGGCGTCAAAAAAGCCCATGTTGGTTGTGCTTATGAATTTAAGGTTATCAAATTTTCTGCGAAGGCGACGGCGCGCGTGGCAAGTTCCAACGCTGTTTTTGCGTCAACTTCAAATTCAACACTTTCGTAGCGCATCTCGACGGCAAAGTCGTTGAGTTTTGATACATCGTTTAACTCTGCTTCAACTTCAATGCCGTTTGCCGCAAGCAATTTCAAAATCTCTCCCAAATCGTGCGTTCTCGGAAAATGAATGTTCTGATAAGCGAGCACGGCTTTGAGTGCCTTCTCTACCGCTTGTTGCACATTGAACCCAATTCCTTCCATATCGTTTGGGCTGACTGCAAAGAGCGTTTCGGCTCGCTCTTTATCTTTCTTGGCTTTTTCCAAGAGGGTTTTCGCGACGTCTTGGTTGGTTTTCATTTCCGCAGGGTTGTTCGCAATTCGCTTTGCTGATAGGTCTTCGTAAAGCATCGCGCCTTCGTCTCTGATGTTTCGCCACAGCCCGACCGTTACGCCCTTCATCGCTTCATACTCCGATTCGTGCTTGACGAGCAGTTGAACTTGCACAGGCAACTTCGCCATTGCCGATTTCAATTTCATTCGCTCTTCTCTCAAATTCGCTTCGTCTGAAAGCACTACGAGCACATCGTAATCGCTTTCTTCGTCGTAATCGCCTCGCGCTCGCGAGCCAAAAAGCATCACCTTTACAGGCGACGACGCCCGACAAACTTCGGCGAGAATTTGCGATTCAAATCCATCAAGCGCGATTTTGTGCCCTACTTGACTATCTTCAATTCCTTTGAAAGCCAAAGCCATCTTTTTCGTTATTTTGTCTGAATATAAAACTTCCTTGTGCAATGTCATTTACACGCATCTCTGAAATCGGAGAATTTGGTTTGATTGACCGACTTGCAACCCTCATTCAACCCACCGAATCTCAACTTTCCACGCTCAAAAAAGGCATTGGCGACGACTGCGCCGTGATTGAACTTCCGAACGGCAAATTGCAAGTCGTTTCAACCGACCTGCTCATCGAGCAAATTCATTTTGATTTGCTCACAACGCCGCTCGAGCATTTGGGCGTGAAGGCAATCAGCGTCAATGTTTCGGACATTTGCGCCATGAACGCCAAACCGCTTTATGCGACGATGAGCATTGGGCTTTCTAACAGCATTTCGGTTGAAATGGTTGAACAGCTCTACAGCGGTGCGGCACGGGTTGCCAAGCAATATGGCATTGCGATTGTTGGCGGCGACACGTCGGCGAGCATTACGGGGTTGGTGATTTCGATTACGATTGTCGGCGAAGTCGACGCCGATAAAATCGCCTACCGAAGCGGCGCAAAACCGGGCGATTTCATCTGCGTTACGGGCGATGTCGGGCGGTCGTTTGCTGGCTTGAAAGTGCTCATGCGCGAGCGTCAAACCATGCTCGATACCTTCGCGGAAAATCCCGATATGGATAAATCCACTTACAAACCCGATTTGTCGGAGTATCAAACCGTGATTGAAAAGCACTTGCTTCCCAAAGCGCGCGTCGATGCCGTGAAGTTTTTTCATGAAGCGGGAATTGTTCCAACCTCTATGATTGATATTTCAGATGGCGTCGGCTCTGAACTTAAACACCTCTGCCGAAATTCACAGACAGGCGCATTGATTGAAGAATCCAAACTGCCGATTCTTTCCGAGACGCGCGAAGTTTCCGATGAATTCGAGGACGACGCTACCACCTACGCGCTCTTCGGCGGCGAAGACTACGAACTGCTCTTTACGCTCTCACCTAACGACTTAGATAAACTCTCGCCGTTCAAAGACGTCCACATCATCGGCAAAATGCTCGATGCTTCCAACGGCGTTAAAATGCGCGACCTCTTCGGTGCCGATATCGATTTGCAAAACGCCTCTGGCTTCCAACACTTCACCGAAGAAGAAGATTTTTTTGAAGACGACGAACACCATCACAATGGACATGACCATAGCGGGCATAGACACAATGGACACAATCACGATAAAGACGATGAGGACGAAGATATTTGGGGCGAGCGTAAAAATTAACCTCGCTATGCCTAACGCCGTTACTTAAAAATTTCTTCCAAGCGCAGTTCCACGCCAGAGGCTTTGTCGGTAATCAAGCCTTTGGTGAAGGTCTCCGTCGGTGAATCAGGATAAAAGATGTGAACGGTTTTCAGCGGCGGAATGATAATCCAAGACGATTTGACGCCAGCAGGAAAATAGACGTCGCGAATTTTTTCCACAAGGTCGTTGAGTATCTGATTCGGTGAAAGAATTTCAATTGTTGTAATCGGCGGGGTTTTCATTTTTGCCTCGTCACGCTCCCAATCATATTGCATTTTCTCATACAAGCATACATCAGGGATTTTGCTTGCTGTCGGGAATTCAATCGTAACTTCGTTCATCACATCGTATTGCTCTTCAAAAGGCATCAGCAACAGATTTAGCCGATGCTGAATTCTTGAATGGTTTTTGCTTGGCATGGGCTTTCCACGTTCAAGTTCGTATTGAGAGAGCGTTTGTTGGGTTTCAAGTGCGGTGGTTTCCATCGTGCGTTTCGGTTTAGGTTATGCGCGAAATTCTCAACGGGTGAAACATAGTCAAACGGACGGGTTCTCGCAATTGAGGGCGAAGTTTCGTATTATTGGTTCTCACAATGTTTCTTTTTCAACTCTGCAAAAGACCATCGTCAAGCAGTAACTTCATTAACTTTTTCACACCGTTAGTTATGTCAAAAATCAAAGTCGGTATCAATGGGTTCGGTCGGATTGGTCGCCTTGTCTTTCGCGCCATCGCCGAGCAAGGGCTTCTTGAAAACGAAGTCGAGGTTGTCGCCGTCAATGACCTTGTTCCTGCCGATAACCTTGCGTATTTGCTCAAATACGATTCCATACAGGGGCGATTTGCGCACAGCGTTACGAGCGAAAAATCCAGCCCGACGGTTGCCGAAGACGACATGTTAGTCGTCGGCGGTCATAAAATCAAATGTCTTGCCGTCAAGGAAGGTCCTGCCGCGCTTCCATGGAAGGAATTAGGGTGCGAGATTGTGCTTGAATGCACGGGCTTATTTACTGAAGCAGAAAAAGCCAAGGGACACATTACGGCGGGCGCGAAGCGCGTCATCATTTCCGCTCCGGCGAAAAATGAAGATATTACTATCGTGATGGGCGTCAATCACGAAAAGTATGACCCTTCTAAACATGTCATCATCTCGAATGCTTCTTGCACGACGAACTGTCTTGCGCCCGTTGTGCATGTATTGCTCAAAGAAGGCTTCGGCGTTGAAGAAGGCTTAATGACCACCGTTCACTCCTACACGGCGACACAGAAAACCGTCGACGGTCCGTCGAAGAAAGATTGGAAAGGCGGACGCGCGGCGGCAATCAACATCATTCCGTCAACCACAGGCGCGGCAAAGGCTGTCGGACTTGCCATTCCCGAAGTCAAAGGCAAACTCACCGGCATGAGTTTCCGTGTGCCAACCCCGACCGTTTCCGTCGTCGACCTGACCGTGCGCACCGTCAAGGAAACTTCTTACAAAGAAATTTGCGCCGCCATGAAAAACGCCAGCGAAACTTATCTTAAAGGCATTTTAGCCTACACCGAAGATGAAGTGGTTTCCAGCGATTTTATTCATGATGCGCACTCGAGCATCTTTGATGCAGGTTCAGGCATTGAACTCAACAGGCGCTTCTTCAAGCTCATTAGTTGGTATGATAACGAATGGGGCTACTCGAACCGCGTCGTTGATTTGCTCAAATACATCGCCGCCAAAGGCTGATGATGCCGACTGTTTCACCGCTTTTCAGTTCAAGCCCTCTTTTGTATGCCGACGAGAGAGGGCTTTTTTTAAAATGAACCAGCCACAAGGAGCTCTGCGATGATTCACATTGAAAAAATTCTCTGCCCGATTGATTTTTCTCCGCCGTCGCGAAATGCACTTCGTTATGCAAATGAATTTGCCAAAGCGATGAACGCTAAAATCACCGTGATGCATGTTATCCAGCCCCAGCCGATTACCGCTGATGTCAATGTGCCCTATGTGCCGCTTGAAGTTGAAATCGAGCGACACGCCAAAGACGATTTGGAAAAGTTCATTCAAGAAGAAATCAGCCCAGACATTCTGGTTGAGCGCGTTATTGCTTTCGGGTTGCCGTCGGATTGCGTGATTGCACAAGCAAAGAAGGAAGATGTTGATGTGATTATTCTCGGAACACATGGACGGTCGGGCATTTCGCGCTTGCTCATGGGAAGCACGGCTGAAAATGTTATTCGCCACGCTTCTTGTCCCGTTTTGGTGGTTAAAGCGTCGGAAAAAGAGTTTATCTCTTGAATGCCGTTCTTCGTTCAACTGTTTTTTTCCTGAAAGTCCGTTTCGTATTTTTCTCACAAATCATTAACCACTTTAATATGTCTTGGTATAAGCGAGAGCGTCCTTCGGTGCTCACCGAAAAAAAGCGCGAGATGCCCGAAGGGCTGTGGTGGAAGTGCGATGAATGCGGCGCGATGATTCATCGCAAGCAACTGGAAGACCATCTTTACACGTGCCCCAGTTGTGGCAATCATTTTCGAATTTCACCTCAAAAGTATTTCGAGATTCTCTTTGATGGCGAAAAGTTCGAGGAGTTTGATGCCAGTCTTCGTTCCGCCGACCCGCTCAACTTTGTAGATACGAAGCGATATGTTGAGCGCATTGAGAGTACGATTCAAAAAACAGGTTTGAATGATGCGTGTCGGAATGCGGTCGGGACGATTTCTGGGCGACAGACGGTCGTTTCGGCGATGGATTTCGGCTTTATCGGTGGCTCGATGGGTTCGGTTGTGGGCGAAAAAGTCGCACGCGCGATTGATAAAAGCCTCGCGCTCAAAGCCCCGCTTGTGGTGATTTCACAATCTGGCGGCGCACGCATGATGGAAGCGGCTCTCTCGCTGATGCAAATGGCAAAAACCGCCTCTCGTTTGACACGTCTTCATCGCGCGGGCATTCCATATATTTCGTTGATGACCGACCCGACGACGGGCGGCGTTACGGCATCGTTTGCTATGCTGGGAGATTTTAATCTTGCCGAGCCCGGCGCACTCATCGGCTTTGCCGGTCCACGCGTCATCAAAGAAACCATTCGCCGCGAATTGCCCGATGGATTTCAGCGCGCTGAATTTCTGCAAGAACACGGATTTATTGATAAAATCGTTCATCGCCGAGAACTCAAAGAGACACTCTCCCAGCTCTTTGACCTCATTTGCGATTAACCCGACCGATTAGCTATGAAAGTTCGACTCATCGGCGTTCCACTGGATTTAGGTTCGGATTATCAAGGGGCGAACTTAGGTCCTGCCGCTATTCGCATTGCTGGGTTTCAAGAAAAGATTGAAGAACTCGGACACGAGGTTTATGATGACGGCGACCTTGCAGTTCCGCCACGCAAGTCGCTTCCGGTGGGCGCGCCGAATGCTAAGTTCCTTGACACGATTCAGAAAGTTGCCACTGACCTTTGCGAGCGCGTCTGTCAAGCGTTAAGCGAATCGGCGTTTCCTGTCGTGATTGGCGGCGACCACGCCATGGCAATCGGCACAATTGCAGGCGTTTCAAAATTTTTCAAACAGCGCGGGCAAAAAATTGGATTGATTTGGATTGACGCACACGCCGACATCAACACGCCTGAAACCTCGCCCAGCGGCAACCTTCACGGCATGCCACTTGCAACCGTTCTCGGCATGGGACGCCCTGAACTTGTCAACATCGGCGGCACTGGCGCGAAACTTTTGCCCGAACACGTCCATCTCATCGCGATTCGCTCGGTCGATAAAGGCGAAAAAACTTTGCTCAAAAAAATGGGCGTTAATTTTTACACCATGACCGATATCGACAAGCGTGGCATTCAAGAAATCATCAGCAAAGCCTCTGCGCATTTGGTTAAATCCGTCGACGCTATTCACATCAGCCTTGATTTGGACGGCTTAGACCCCGACATCGCGCCCGGCGTTGCCACACCCGTCAAAGGCGGGCTCGATTATCGCGAAGCCCATCTCATCATGGAAACCATCGCGGAAACCGGCAAGCTCGCCTCTATGGAAGTTGCAGAGGATAATCCGATTTTGGATATTCGAAATCGCACGGCGGAAACGGCAGTCGAACTTATCCAATCCGCACTGGGCAAACGCATTGTCGATTAACTTCAACAACCTTCTACCAATGATTATCTACCAATGATTATATTTATCGACGACGACACGCAGATTTTAGAGGTTCTGGAAAGTTTTTTCAGCGACCTCTACGAAGTCAAAACCTTTGACCAGCCATGGCAAGCTCTGCGTTTTATTGAGGACAATAAAAAACTCGTTGAAGTCTGCGTTACCGATTACAAAATGCCCACGGCTAACGGCATTGAACTCGCCAAGAAAATCCGCGCCGTCGACCCCAACATCATGATCATCCTTATGTCGGGCTTTGTTGATTTCCCAACGATTGAGGAGCATTTGAAATCGCGCTTGATTTACCAATTCATCAACAAACCTTTCGTTTTGGAGCGCATGGCACAAACGATTGAAACCGCAAGCAAAATTTATTTGAAGAAAATTTCTCTTTCATAACCCGTGCGTCTGTCCTGACGCCGATACACTTTTCTACTTCAATTAAACTGCATCTTAAACGATGAAAAACACACGACTCTTCACGCTTCTGCTTGCATTGCCTTTGCACACGTTCACTTTTGCACAGGCTCAAGAATCCAGTCCGACAAAAACACTTGAACAACTGATTGCTGAAAAGAATGCTCGGACACCTGCGCAACAAAAAATTGAATCGAATGTCTTGCAGAAAATTTCTGCCATGCGTGCCGCTGGCTTGACGATGCAAAACGCCCAAATGCGAAATGCATCTCAATTCAGCGATAAACACGGCGTTCAGGTCGATGCACAAGGCAGAATTTATGTGTATCTGCGCCCTGCAAAGACGACCACCTTTGAACAACTTGAATCCATCGCCCTTCAAAACGGCGGAGTGCTTGGCGCAACCAATGCCGAGTTCAAAATCGTGCAAGCGTGGATTCCTTTTGAGAAGTTAGAAGATGTTGCAGGACAAGCGGCGATTGCCTCTATTCAGCCCGTCTTGCGTCCCGTAACGCAAGTAGGCAGTGTGATTTCACAAGGTCGGGATAAATCGCGCGCCAACACGATTCACACGCGCTACAACGTGCGCGGCGGAGGCGTCAAAGTCGGCGTGCTTTCCGACGGCTGCGACGGGTTCCAACAATCCATCGCGTCTGGCGATTTGCTCGGTCTGCAAGTAATCGATAACAGCGCAGGCGGCGCCGAAGGAACAGCGATGCTTGAAATCATTCAGGACGTCGCGCCACTTTCCAACCTTGCCTTTGCAACAGCATTCGGCGGCGTTGCAAGTTTCATTAACAACATTCAAGCCCTTGCCGACGCCGGGTGCAAAGTGATTACCGACGACGTGCGCTACTTCGGCGAACCCGTCTATGAAGACGGTCCGATTGCGCAAAAAGTCGACCAAGTTGCAACCCTCAACGACGTGGTTTATACATGTTCGGCAGGCAACAACAACCTTGAAACCTATTCCACCGACCTCTATGTCGCCATGGCACCTGTAACCTTACCCCAACTCGTCGGCACAGTTCATAACTTCGGAACACAAGCCTCGCCTGACGACAACCAAACTTTCACGGCACCGACCAGTGCTGGCGTTTCCGTTGAACTTCAATGGGCAGATGCCTTCGGCGCGTCGAGCAACGACTACGACCTCTACATTGTCAATGCCAATAACAACACCATCGTTGCCAGCGGCACGAGCACGCAAAATGGCACACAAGACCCGCTGGAATTTGCAGTGCTTAGCGCAGGCGGCACATTTCGCGCCGTTGTGCATTTGAAGAGCGGCAACCCGGTTCCGTTCAAAATTTTCTATCGCTCGTTTGCAGGCACGGTTGCCATTAGCCTTTCATCACCGGCGGCACCACAAATTGCAAACACTGGTGGGCATGCAGGCGCAAACGGAGCCTTAGGGTGCGCGGCCGTCAACGGCGGCACAACCGCAACGACAGGCTCGCCCTCCGTGATTCGCAATTATAGCGCGCGCGGTCCTGTAACCATCTACAATGGCGGTTATCCTAACCTGCTCGAAGTTCGCAACAAACCCGACATTACGAGCTTTGACGGCGTGCGCGTTACAGGTAACGGCGGATTTCCAACCGTCTTTGACGGCACATCGGCTTCGGCACCGCATGTGGCGGGCATTGCGGCACTGATTCGCTCCGCTAACCGCACCCTCACGGCGGCACAAGTGCGCAACGCGATTCGCAACACGGCTGTGGATTTAGGCGACGCTGGCTTTGACCCCGTCTTCGGATTTGGACGCGCCGACGCATACAGTGCCGTAACTTCCGTGCTGGAAGGCACCGCGATTTATCAAAACCTAAATCTCCTGTCGATTCCCGATAATGACACAACAGGCGTTAGCGTTACGCTGAATGTCGCCGGCTCTGGCACGGTGAGTTATGTTGCACTTAGCCTCTCGACGACGCACGCGCGTCTGGGCGATTTAGTCGTTACCCTTCGCTCGCCAACAGGCACGACGCGCACGCTTGTCAATCGCTCTGGCGCAACGCCCGGCGGCTCTACGGCGCAACGCGCACATATCGCGCTTGAAAATCTTGCGACGGTTTCAATCGGTTCAACCCAAACCAACACCAATCTCATCGGCTACTTCCGACCTGCACCTGATAGTTTTGCCTTCTTCGGCGAAGCCCTTGATGGCGATTGGGTTGTTACGGTTTCCGACCGCGCGGCGTCGAACACCGGCGCACTTCAGCAAGTTGGGTTAATTATCAATGCGACCCCAGCACTTGCTCCGCCCGTGTTTGTTTCTACGCCGCCGACCGTCGTAGTCGGAGGTTCAGTTTATACCTACACGGCGATTGCGGCGGGCAATCCTACACCGACCCTCTCCTTGACGACCGCGCCACAAGGCATGACGCTTAATTCTGCAACTGGGGCGATTACTTGGAACACGCAAAATGTTGCCTTCGGCACGTATCCCGTTGTGATTCAAGCGCAAAATTCGCAAGGCACGGCTACACAAGAGTTCAGCATTACCGTGCGCGCCAGCGATTGGACGCGCCAAACACCTGCTCCACAACTTGCCAACTTCCAACTCTACGAAGTCGCGCTTGCCGGCGGCAGTGATACGCTCAATATCTGGGCAGTCGGTTCACAGTCGCTTCAATCCGGTCCGACGCGCGTGATGCGAAGCACCGACGGTGGCAACACTTGGTTTAATGCCACAGGAAATCTGACCACATCAGGCAGAGCCTTCACAATTGGCGCGGCATCGGACCAAATTGCGGTGGTCGGCTTTGAAAGCGGCGCGGCATTCCGAACCACAAACGGTGGCACGACTTGGTCGCCCGTTACTTGGCCTCCGCCTGTCAATAGCTTTATGAACCGCATTCTCTTCGTGAGCCCAACTGTTGGCTATGCACAAGGCGACCACGCCCCTGCACCCAACCTTCAATGGCCCGTCTATAAAACCACCGACGCCGGCGCAACTTGGACGCTCACGAATACGCCCAACGCCTTGCAACAAGGCACCGAGATTGAGTATGGACAAAATTCTGGCATGTTCTTCCTCAATGAAAACGTCGGCTGGTTTACAGGCGTGATTGGCAGTAGCCCGCAAACTTCACCCTCGCGCGTCTATCGCACAACGGACGGAGGCAACAGTTGGTCGTTCAGCACGCTTCCACAAGGCACGGGCTTCAATATCAACATCGCCGCCTTTGATGCCAATAATGTGTTCGTGATGATGCAACAAGCCGCTCCGACCGTCCGACGCTCGACCGATGGCGGCGCCACGTTCGTCAATCCAACGCCCGGACTTTCTACGATTCCAACCGCAATTGCCGCACGCCCGAACACCAATGAACTCTATGTAACGACCACGAACAGTATTCTTAAATCTACTGACGGCGGCAATACTTGGACGCCCGAAGCGATTCCTGCAACGATTACGAACCTCAACTTTCTCATCTTCGCCAACGAGCGAAACGGCTGGGCTTGCGGTGCAAACGGCATGATTGTCAAATATCAACCTGCGGCGACGTCTTCCGTCGGCGGCGGCGCAATATCGGAAAAGCCTTCCGCCTTCAAACTTATGCAGAACTATCCGAATCCGTTCAACCCTGCGACGACCATCACTTATCAACTCGCGTCGTTGAGCGATGTGAAGTTGGAAGTCTTTGATGTGCTTGGCAGAAAGGTTGCCACACTTGTCAACGCGCGCCAATCGGCGGGCGTACACAGCGTTACTTTCAACGCGTCCAACCTTGCCAGCGGCATTTACTTCTATCGCCTGCAAGCCGGTTCATTTCTTGAAACGAAGAAAATGATGCTCGTCAAGTAAGAAGCTTGAAGGTGAGAGGTTGAAAGTTGATTAGGGATTCTCTTACAAATTGGGGCGGGTTTTGACACTCGCCCCTTTTTGTTTTGTTTCACCCGTTTCGCACTTATAGATGTGCTGTTTTCACATTGCCTCGCAGTGCACGAAGCAATTCTTCCACCGAGCGTGATACGGAATCTGCTTTTTGAGAAAATGATTTCTCCATCACTTTTAAGTTTGCCACAGGATTTTCGCGCAAAACCTTGTAGTGAATAATCGCCGATTCAATCGTCAGGCGTAAGGATTCGCGCGGAAAGGGTTTGACGAGATAGCGGTATACGCTTCCTTCGTTAATCATTCGAATGGCTTGTTTGGCATCTTGCGAGTTGGTCATCAGAACTGTTACAACGGTTGGATATTTATCCTTGACGGCAATCAAAAAATCCGAGCCTTCAATATCGGAGAGCACGGCATCTGCCACAACGACGGCGATGTTATGGTTCGGGATTAGATTAAAGGCTTCTTTGGCACTGGTCGTGATGTGGGTTTTGTATTTCGGCTCAAAAAAGGCTTTGAACTGTTCTAAATGTTTTGCGTTGCTATCGACGAAGAGCAGTTCAAATTCCGAAGTTGATTCTGCTTGCGAGAGTTGAAGCGACGGAATGGCAGTCGCGGCGGGTTTGGCAACCGTTATCGCGCGACGCTGTTCGGCGACCGTGCAGGCAAATCGGACGGTCTCTTTAAGTTTTTCAGCGTTCCAAGGTTTGTTGATGTATCGAAAAATTTCGCCGACATTGACCGAATCGACAACGGCTTGTAAATCGGCATAGCCCGTCATCAAAATTCGGATAGAATTTGGTGAGATTTCTTTTGCACACCTCAAAAAGTCCACGCCCGACATGTGCGGCATGCGCTGGTCGCTAATAATCACATCTATCTGATGCTGTTTGAGAATCTCTAATGCGTCTGCACCGCTTTGCGCCGTTAAAACGGTGTATTCATCAAAGAGAATACTGAGTGATTGCAGAATCAGGGGTTCATCGTCAACGAAGAGAAGCTTCGACTGCTTTGACATAGTGAACGTTAGTTAGCATTGACAAGAGAGTTTAGCGGGCTGAACAGTTGCTCAACCCGCTTTTTTGAAACCTTGCGCGCGTTTTATTCGGCGAAGGGTGAATCGGCAAAGGGCGAACTTGCACTTTGCTTCATGGCTGGTATTGATGCAGTCGCACTTGAAACGGGTAATGTAATTGTAAATTCGGTTCCGCGTCCCACTTGACTTTGCACATCGATTTTTCCACCATGCTTTTCAATGATTTTGTAAGCGATGGAGAGCCCAAGCCCTGTGCCTTGCCCGACGGGCTTTGTAGTAAAGAACGGGTCAAAAATTTTTTTCAAGTTTTCGGGCGGTATGCCTTTGCCGTTGTCAATGACCTTGATAATCACCTGATTGCCTTGCGCCATCGTTTTAATGGTAATTCGTCCTGTGCGTTCATCGACGGCGTGCACGGCGTTGGTGATGAGGTTCAAGAAGACTTGGTTCATTTGAGCCGGGAAGGCTTGCACCAGCGGCAAGGGCGAAAATTCTTTAATGACTTGAATACCGCCTTTGAACATGTGTCCAGCAATTTTGAGCGTCGACTCGATATTTTCGTTGATGTCAGTTGGTTTGAAGTCGGCTTCGTCTAAGCGAGAGAAGTTTTTGAGGTTGAGCACGAGGTCTTGAATTCGGTCGATGCCTTCGATTGAACTGCGGAAGAGGTTGTCGGATTCTTGCCAGACTCGGTTCTTGACTTTTTGAGCCATGTTGTCGATTTGGGAAAGAAGCATAGCCACGTCGTTTGGACTGCCATACATGATTTGCGAGCGCAGTTTTTCATAAAGCGCGACGAGTTCTTTGGTCTCTTTGTTTTTGGCTTCGAGCATTTCTAGGTTGTTCTTGACGAATCCGAGCGGCGTGTTCATTTCGTGCGCCAAGCCGGCGACCATTTGACCGAGCGACGACATTTTTTCCGTTTGCATCATCATGACTTCGTTTTGGCGCGATTCTTCGCGCAGATGCGAGAGTTCCGTGACGTCCATCACGAAGGTTACTTTTTTCGGCTTGCCGTCTGCTCCGACGATTCGCGCGGCGTCGGCAAGAATGGTGAGCAGTTTTCCCGAGCGGTGAACGGTGTTCCATTCCCCGCGAATTTCCTTATAGCCTGCAAGGTATTTGTCGTGCAAATCGCGCCAGAATTGTTCTTTTTCAGGTTCAACAATCATGGTGAAAGGTCTGCCGAGCATTTCGGCGGGTTGGTAGCCGTAGATGTCGGCGTAGGCTTTATTGACATATTCAAAAATGCAATCTTGATTGGTGATACAGATGCCGAGCGGGGTTGCATCGATGATGGTTCTCAGGCGCGCCTCGCTTTGTCTGATGGCTTCGTCGACACCTGCGCCGGAGGAAATTGCGGTGGGCGCCGGAGAAGGTGCAACGGGCGCAATTGGCTGTCCACCTTGTCGCATTTGCAGTTTTTTGAGCCATTCATCGTAGCTCATTGGCGGCGGTTCGCCATTTGGGGCTGTCGGTGAGTGCATCGGGGCACCAGAAGCAGGCAGTTGAAGTTGTTGCATAAACTGCTGTGCCGCAGAGGCAAACTCTGATGCCAGCATACGCGGCGAAAGGTTCGGCGGCAGTTGCCCCGTTTGTTGCGCCCTCATCAACTCCTCGAGCAATTCCATTTGCTCAATAGATTTCAAGGCTTTTTTAAGCGACTTTTTGATTTTTTTGTAATCCAGCATATCTGTAACAGTTTGTGGTTGGAGCGCGCAACACTTCTCTTTGCCCGCTCATGAAGTTCGATCTTGTGAGTTGCCGTATTGAAATGACTACGGCTTCATTAAGCCCCATGAAACTAACTCAATTTACCTGTAAAGGCAAACCATGTGCCAAAGTCTCAATCATTGGAAAAAATGTTGCTTCGCTTGTGATAAAGTTACTTTGGTGCACAATTTTCGCCGATTTTGGGAGAAAATACGCCACGCATGTGCGCTCGTTTAGCGTTTATCGCTTCTCTCGGTTGTATTGCTCCAAACGTGCTTTGGCTTGACGCTTGAAGTAGGCGTCGAGGTAAGGGTAGCGTTCTTCGGCTTTGAGGCAGGCGTTGAGAGAGCCGAGCGCGTCGCGGTGGTTGCGAAGTGCGAAGTAGCACTCGGCAAGTCGGTAGTAGGTCATCACTAAAAATTCGCCTTCCAATTTCACTTGAAGCAGATAAAGCAAGGCGCGGTCGTAATCGCCTTCGGGCAGTGCGCCGTAGAGCATTTTTGCAAGAAAGGATTTAAATCCGCCCAACTTCAAAAGTTCAATGTTCATTGTGGCATAGATAAGCGAGGCGATGATGTTCGAGGGGTCTCGTTTGAGAAGGCTGTCGAGCTGCGGTTTGTAGAAGTTGAGGGTTTTGACGGCGGAGTCGTTGGGAAGAAAATGCGTCAGTTCAAGGTGATGCGCCGCCGAGAGAAGCGTGTCGCCGCTTTCACGCGCAAGTTCTAATCCCTTTGCGAGCGCGGCTTGTCGGAAGAGGGTGCTATCGGGATATTTGAACGAATAGAAAAAATACTGCCGCGAGAGCTCACGGCGAATTTCTGCTTTGAGCGAATCGGGCGAGGCGTTTAAGCGCAACTCCAACGCCGTTATCAAACTATCTTGCGCGAAACTCCCCGATGGAACAAGCAACAACAGAAACAGCACGCGCATCATTTTGCAAGGCTTTGCACTTGTGAAAGCAGCTCGCTCGCCGAGCGATAAACAATCGGCAAGAGTTCGCTATGTGCATACACCACCGTTCCCTCTTCATCAATGAGCACGTAAGCGCGTTGCGAGACACCGAAAAAACTCAATGCATCATATTGCTTGGAAACGGTTTTCTCTTTGTCGCTTAAAATCGGAAACGGAAATTGATACTTCTCCGCAAAATTTTTCTTCGACGCTGCACTATCGGTGCTGATGCCGAGAATCTGAACGCCTGCTTCTTCAAAAGCAGAAAAATTATCCCGATACGAGCATAGTTGCGCGGTGCAGACGGGCGTATTGTCGCCGGGATAAAACACAAGCAACACTTTCTTGCCTTTGAATGAAGAAAGCGAAACGCTTTTGCCGTGTTGGTCGAGAAGCGAAAAATCAGGAGCTTTTGTGCCGACCGCAATCATTGATGTTTGTTGATTAAATTATGCAATATCTCAATTGCGTAACTTTGTGTTGCATTTTTTCAGTTTCAAATATGCATCGAAACAGCATTTTTTTCTTTCTCGGCTCGGTGATTTTGCTCGGCATTTTGGGCGCATATTCGTTCTGGGAACTCAATCGCCATGAGGGCTTGGTCAGGGAGTATTACCGCGACGGCTCGCTTCGCTCCGAAGTCGTCTTCAAAAATGGATTGCCCGACGACACCGTGCGCCTCTACTACAAAAACGGCAACCTGCGCCGCATCGCCTACTTCAAAGACGGCAAACAGCAAGGACGAACCCTTAGCTACTATGAAAATGGAACGCTCAAAGCCGATGAATACTACAAAGACAGCATGCTTCATGGACACTGCAAATTCTATGACGCGAATGGCAATCTTCAATGGGAAGCCGAGTTCAAAAACGGCATTATTGTTCCAGGCACGCGCAAAGACTATACGAAATCCAATTAGAACTTTCTATCTTTGAGTTCCACTATGGCTACGCTTTGAACCATGCACTTCGCAGTTAGGGTTCTCGATGTTCAAACAATTCAAACTAATTTGTCATTCAACTATTCAATATCTGCTACGCCTCAATGTCGTTATCCAAAGTTCGTTCTGCACTTCAATCACTCACCTATCATCAACCCTATTTCATTCCATCGCTTTGGAAAAATCCATCTTCGGAAGACCTAACAGCGATTGAGGTTTCGCCGAAGGGATTTTTTACCGAAGTGATTGATTCCATTCTCGCGTCTCCAAAGGTGGAGATTGTGCCGACGGAAAACGGCGAGTGGTCGCGCACGGCGGTGATTTACAACCTTTTTCCGCGCTTGACAGCGGCCTTCGACCACAATCAAAATAAGCGTATTGATGTGATGCAGACTGAAGCTCTGCGCGAGACAGGCACGTTTTTGAAGTGCATCGCGCTCTTGCCCTACATCAAATCGCTTGGCGCAACGGTCGTGCATCTGCTTCCGATTACTGCTATCGGAAAAGATGGCAACAAAGGCACACTCGGTTCGCCTTACGCGATTAAAAATCCCTACAAACTTGATGAACGCCTTGCCGAGCCTGCGCTGAATCTTGATGTTGAAACGGAATTTGCCGCCTTCGTTGAAGCGGCGCACCACTTGGGCTTGCGCGTCGTGTTGGAATTTGTGTTCAGAACTTCTGCAAAAGACGCCGATTGGGTCAAGGAACACCCCGAATGGTTTTATTGGATTGATAATCGCTTGCAAGACCGAAGCCCGCAACATCGGAGCGGACTTGTCTATGGCAATCCGATTTTCTCGCGCGACGAACTTGCCATCATCAACGCCAAAGTCAGCGCAGGCGACTTTCGCAACTTGCCGCCGCCGAGCGACCTTTATCGCTCCTTCTTCACCGACACACCTGAAACCGTGCAACTTATCGGCGGACGATACATCGGCAAAACCAAAGACGGGCGCGAGTGCCGCATTCCGGGCGCATTCGCCGACTGGCCTCCCGACGATACCCAACCGCCATGGAACGACGTCACTTATCTCAAAATGTATAACCACCCCGAGTTCAACTACATCGCCTATAACACGATTCGCATGTATTCGGCAGAATTGGCTCAACCCCAATTCGTCAACAAATCACTTTGGCAAAAAATCATCGGCATCATTCCCCACTATCAAGATGCCTTCGGCATTGACGGCGTGATGATTGACATGGGGCACGCGCTTCCTTCTGAACTCAAAAAAGAAATGGTGCGCGTCGCTCGCGCAAAAAATCCTGACTTCGCATTTTGGGACGAGAACTTCGACATCACCCATAAAAGCGTTGCCGAAGGCTATAACGCCGTGATGGGCAGTCTTATCTTCGTGGGGCATCAATTTGATGAGCTTAAAAAGTTTCTGATGTTTTTCGCTCAACAAGGCGTGCCGATTCCCTTTTTCGGTTCAGCAGAAAATCACAACACCCCACGCAACGCCTCGCGATTCGGTGGCGGCGAAGCCGGCGCGAACTACTCCAAATTCATTTTCGCCGTCGCTTGCGCTTATCCAACCATTCCCTTCATTCATTCGGGCATGGAACTTTGCGAGTGGTATCCAGTCAATACCGGCATCGGCTTTTCGCCATCGGATTTACAACAATTTCCATCGGATAAACTTGGCTTGTTCAGCGAAGAGCGTTACAACTGGACGGGCGGCAATGGTGCCGCGCCAATCATTCCGTTCATCAGGCGCGTGCTCGAAGTGAGAAAGAAATATGAAAAACTCATCACCGACCCCTCGCCGAATACGATTACATTTTTGGAGATTCCCAACAGCCCCGTGCTGGGCATTGTGCGGAGCGGTTACGGCAAAAAACTGCTCTTTCTGGCTAATGCCAATCCATACCGCATTACGGAAGTTTCCGTGCCGCTTCAAAGCCCAAAGCAGGAACTCAAAGAGTTGATTTCTGGAGAACTTCATCGAATCGCCGATAATGTGCTTACGGTTCGGCTCGGCGCGGGCGAAAGCGCATGGTTTGAACTCTAATTCGTTTATAACTTTTTTCTTTCATCTATGTCCTTTCTTACCATTGGTTCGGTCGCGATAGACCATCTTGAAACGCCGTTTGAAACGCGCGACAACGTTTTGGGCGGCGCAGCAACGTTCATCAGCATTACGGCGAGTTATTTCGTCGATAAACCCATGCTCGTCGGCGCGGTCGGCGAAGATTTCGGCGAAGAAAATCTCAAAGTGCTCAAAGAAAAAAACATCGATCTCTCCGGCTTGCAAGTCGTCAAAGGCGGAAAAACCTTTCGCTGGCACGGTCGCTACCACTACGACATGAACAATCGCGACACCATCGACACCCAACTCAACGTGCTCGGCGACTTTAATCCGTCTCTTCCCGATGCGTTCAGAGATGCAAAGTATATCTGCCTTGGAAATTTAGACCCCGTGATTCAGCGTAATGTGCTCTTGCAAATTAAATCGCCGAAACTCGTGGTTTGCGACACCATGAACTTTTGGATTGAACGCAAACTGCCCGTGCTCAAAGAAACCTTGAAGCTTGTTGATGTGCTGATCATCAACGACAGCGAAGCGCGCTTACTTGCACAAACCCCAAATCTTGTCAAAGCCGCTCGGCTGATTCGCGCAATGGGTCCGAACATTCTCGTCATCAAAAAAGGCGAACATGGCGCACTGCTTTTCACGGAAACCTCTATTTTTTCCGCACCCGCTTATCCGCTCGAAACCATCGTCGACCCAACGGGCGCAGGCGATACGTTTGCAGGCGGATTCACGGCTTACCTTGCCAAAGTCAACCAAATCAACGACCAGACGCTTCGCAAAGCCGTGCTCTACGGTAGCACAATGGCAAGCTTTTGCGTCGAAAAATTCGGCACGGAAGGCTTGCTCAATTTGAGCCTTTTGGAAATTGACGACCGCTACCGCAGTTTCTTGGAACTCAGCCGAATCGACGAATGATGTTCAAGCCCGGCGATGTGATTTCCTTCGTCTGTAAAGACGGTTCATTCGGCATGGCGAAACTTTTGCGCATTGATACGCACCATGAGTTGCCCGTTCCGCAACCCGTCTATCACTTCTTGATTTATTCGTTGCGCAACCTCTTTCCGCCAAACGCGGCATATCTGCCCGACGCCAAAGTCTTCATTCCGCACTTGCCGATTATGGAAGCAGGCGTCAAGCAATCGGGTGCAACGTTCATTGCTTACCAAGATGTTTCAGAAGCAGAACTTGAAGCCTACGCGATTTGGAAACAAGCCTTCTTTGCAGGCGAAGCGGGCGTTTTCGAGCTCACGATTGACGAAGCCGTCTCAATTATGATTGAAGCCTTGAAGATGATGCCGAACACATCATAAAGAAATTGAAAAGACTTCGTAAATTTTATCCAATCATTGCCCTTGTAGCTCAGATGGATAGAGCAAGAGTTTCCTAAACTCTGCGTCGGCAGTTCGACTCTGCCCAAGGGCACCAACTAAAAAAACAACCAGCATGCCTCTTATTACGATTACACTTCACAAAGGCAGAACCTCTTCAGAAAAACGCACGATTGCTGACGCAATTCACGATGCCCTTGTTCACTCTGGCGTTCCTCAACATGACCGATTTCAACGCTTCCTTGAGCTCAATGCCGACGATTTCATTTACGACCTGACTTATCCAAACCTTGCTGACGCACGAAGCGAGAAGTTCATCATCGTTGAAATTTTGCTTTCAGTCGGACGAAGCGTGAAGCTTAAAAAAGAACTTTTGAAGACCTTGGTTTCAAATCTTAAAGAACGCGCCTCAATTTCGCCAAACGACGTCATGGTTGTTTTCAAAGAGACGCAATGGGAAAACTGGGCGTTTGCTCGCGGCGAACAACTTCACATTTGAAAGGAATTTTCCAACATGCACACCGTTTTAGTTGTTGATGACGACTCTCTACTCGTTGAGTTTATGAGCGAAGCCATTTCACAGGAAGACTATCAGGTTGAAACGGCATCGAGCGGCGCAGAGGCACTTGAAATGGCTCGCGCCTCTTCTCCCGACATCGTCTTGCTCGATTACCACTTGCCCGACATGAACGGTCTTGAAGTGCTCAAACAGTTGCGCGCGCATGACGATGGCGTGCAAGTGCTCATGCTCACCGGCTACAACGACGTGCGCACCGCCTTCGAAGCCATGCGCAACGGCGCGGCAGATTACATCTTGAAGCCTTTCGAACTCGATGCGCTCAAACTCACGATTGCCAAAGTCGCTGAAAAAATTTCACTGCGCAATCAAATCCGAATTTTGAGCAGAGAAACCTTGCGTCGATACACGGAATCCGAGTTTATTCTCTGCCCTTCTCCGAAGATGACGAAGGTCTATGAACTCGCCGCACAAGTGGCACAAACCAACGACACAACGGTTCTCATCTTGGGCGAAAGCGGCTCGGGCAAAGAGCACATTGCTAAGTTCATTCATCACAGTTCGATGAGAAAATCACAGCCATTTGTAGAAATCAACTGCGCCGCCATTCCGGAAAATTTGCTTGAAGCGGAACTTTTCGGCTACGAGCCGGGCGCATTTACGGACGCACGAAGCAAAAAAATCGGGCTGTTTGAATACGCCGATGGCGGCACGCTCTTCCTCGATGAAATCGGCGACATGCCGCTTGCCACACAAGCCAAAGTGCTGAAATTGATTGAAACCAAAACCTTTCGGCGCGTGGGCGGATTGCGCGATATGAAAAGCGACGTGCGCATCGTTGCCGCCACGAATCGCGACCTCGCACGACTCATCAACGAAGGCAAGTTTCGGGAAGATTTATACTACCGCTTGCAAGTCGTTCCGATTGAAGTGCCACCGCTTCGCGAGCGTCCCGAAGACATTCTTCAACTTGCCGATTTCTTCCTCAAAAATTTCAGCCAAGCCATGCGCAAACGCTTGGAGTTTTCCAGCGAAGCCATTGGTGCCATGCTCGGCTATGGTTGGAAAGGCAACGTGAGAGAACTTAAAAATGTGATTGAACGCGCGGTCATTATCACGCCAAATGGTGAGCGCATTACGCCTCAACATCTTTCGCTGGATACGCGCCGTAAAGCCGTAGAACCAACACCTTCTCAATCACCTGCACCGCTCTCGGCTTCGTCCAAAGAAGAAGCTCTGCTCGACTTTGAAATGCCGTTTTGCTTGCGAGAGCATTTAGAGAACATCGAGCGCAAATACATTCTGCACGCACTTGAAAAAACCGGCGGCAACCAACTTCGTGCCGCCAAACTCTTAGGCATTGAGCGGCATGTGCTTCGCTATCAGATGAAAAAGTTAGGCATTGCCCTCAAAGATGAATCCGCTCATGGAGGATGAGGAATCGTGAGCGGCGTTCCCAAGATTTTCCCTTTTTTCTTTTCTGAAATCGTTGTTTATTGCGTCGGAATTTCAACGCGCGCTTTTTCAAACCGACTCAAACGATATCGACGCACATCTACGAGTGGACTTCGTTATATTCTTTTTCAACTTGAACTTTATTTTGAACTCGTGAAACGGTTTTCATTTTTAGCGGCGATTCTTTTTGTTTCACCCTCTTTTCTGCTTGCTCAGCCCGAAGCATACAGCCACCCGGAACTGAACTGGAAGACGATTGAGACCGAACACTTTACGGTCAGTTTTCATGACGGCGCGGAGCGTTCAGCGCGTCTTGCCGCGAAAATTGCCGCAGAGGCGTATCCCGTCATCACGTCGCTTTACAAGCACGACCCGGGGAAAGTCAATATCGTCATCAAAGACACGGACGACTACTCCAACGGCGGCGCGTATTTCACCGAAAATAAAATTGAGATTTGGGCACCCTCGCTTGAATTTCCGTTTCGCGGTCAGCACCAGTGGCTACGCGACGTGATTACCCACGAATACACACACATCGTAACGCTTACAGCGGCGATGAAGGTCGGAGCGTTTATGCCTGCTGCGTTCATTCAAGCCTTCGGCTACGAGCCGACACGGCGCAACGATATTCTCTACGGGTTTCCGAATCGCCTTGTCTCGTATCCGATTGCGGGTTTCAATGTGCCGTTCTGGCTGGCGGAAGGCGTCGCACAGTATCAACGCCCCGAACTCTGCTACGACACTTGGGATAGCCATCGCGATATGATTCTGCGGAGCGATGTGTTGGCGGGGAAAACGGCGTCACTCTCGGAAATTTCAAACCCTGTGATTCGTCCCGGCTTCGGTGGCGAACAGTGGTATAACTACGGCTTCGCCTTCACGCGTTACCTTGCGATGAAATACGGCGAATCCTCACTTGAACGCTTGATAAAAAACTTCGCCTCAATTTCAAACTATAATGTTGAGGCTGCCCTCGAAGAAACTTACAACAAGCCTGCCGAGACCATTTACGCCCAGTGGAAAGCCTACCTTGCCACCGATTACAAAGCCCGAACCCAAGCCATTGAAGTAAAAGCCGGTAAAATTATTGAGCACGAGGGCATGAACTTTTCGCCCATCTTTTCCCCTGACGGCAAGAAGATGTATTACATCTCCAACGGCGGCGCAACCATCGGCGGCTACGGCATTTTCGTGCGCGACTTGGGGAAAGATAGCTCGTTCAAAACCGCCAGCCGACCGACCGTCAAAGACGTTTTCGTCAATCATCGCACTTCCGAATATGGCTTATGCAAAGCGTGTGGCTATCACTTCTCCGAAAGCCAATCGCTCTTGCGCGGCGTCTCATCACGACTTGCCATAACGGCGGACGGCTCAAAACTCCTTTACTCCAAATACACCGGCACAAGTTGGAAAGTCCAAAAGTATAACGACCTTTTCATCTACGACATCAAGAAAGACGAAGAAACGCGCCTCACCTACCAAAAGCGGTTAGAAACGCCCGCGCTTTCGCCCGACAATCAACGCTTTGTTGCAGTTACGCAAAAAGACGGCACTGAAAATCTCGTCGAAGGCAACTTCACGACCGACACGCTCCGCCAAAACTTGCGCCTGCTCACGCAGTTTAAGAACGGCGAGAAAGTGCTCACCCCGATTTACTCCGCCGATGGCTACAAAATTTTCTTCGCACTTGGCATTCGCAATCAACGCCGATTGATGTCGCTCGATCGGGCTTCGGGCGAAATCTCGCCGCTGACCGAAGCGATTGACGAAAAAAATCCTTACCTCACGATTGACGAGCGCGACCTTTCGCTCACGCCCGACGGCAAATACTTGCTTTACGCCTCTAATGCAACAGGCATTTTTAACCTCTATCGCTTAAACCTTGAAACCCGACAGTCGGAACAACTCACCAATGTGCTTACAGGCGCATTTATGCCCTCAATGGATAAGTCAGGCAAAATCGCTTACGCGCATTTCACGCATACTGGCTACAAACTTGCCTTGTTGGATTCCGTTCAGCCCGTTCAAAATCCGAACGCCGTTTATCGCAAAGAACCGACGCTTCTGACCTTCGAAGGCACAAAAGCCGATGCGCCACAACTTGCCTCACTTTCTTCACGATTTTCAGATGTGAGAACGGAGCGCGATTCACTTTACAAGCACTTAATTAAATACGACGATAGCGTCGTTCCGCAATACGAGGCACGCGAATACACCAAAATTTTCTCTACCGTCAATGTTGTGCCGCTGATTCGTTTTGATGCTTACACCAAACCACAAGGCGGATTTTGGCAAGATGCATGGCGGGCGGCGAAGTTCGGGGCGGCGTTCAACTCGTCGGAAGTCTTAGGTCAGTTCAATTTATTCGGCGTCTTTGCCCTTGCACCCGGAAGCAACTTTCCTGACGGCGCGCAAAACCCTGTTACGAAAGTCTTCGAGATGGAGCGCGACGCCTACCTTTCGCTTGAATACACCGACCAAACGATTCTCCCCGCCTCAATGCTTCCGAAGTTTTCGCTTGATGTCTTTCACATCACGCGCAATGTGCCACAAGCGGGTCAGTTGGGCGGATACACGACCGATCTCAGCCCTGCCGATAGTGCGTTCTACAATGTCTCCTTTGCCGCTACGCAGTTCGAGCTTTCGCTTCGATTCCACATTCCGATTAACAACCTTTTCTTTCAAGCCAGCTCGTTTCGCACGACCTTCTCGCTTGGGATTTACAGTTCGAAAATCAACTCGTTCTTTTGGGAGCCTCTTGGTCAAACCCTTCCCGCCAGTAGCGATAACTACTTCATCGGAAGAACGGCATCGCTCTTTTGGAAATTGGATTTACGCGCGCGCTCGTTTAATCAAAACATCAACCCCGTTGGATTTCTTTCGCGCGTGCGCTTGGATTACGAAAACAGCAAACTGCAAACGGGCAACGAGTTTGTAGAATCCAACCACACATTTCGCCCGCTTTACGACCACTACCGCTTTGTGCGCCTGACCGCCGACCTAAATTACTACTTCCCGCTTCCGACATGGAGTCCGCGCTTTCAACACACGCTTTCGCTTCGCACCTTCGGCGCGTTCAACTTCGGCAACGAGACGGATTTCTTCTTTCACAATTTCATTTCAGGCTTAATCGGCATGCGCGGCTACGAGTTCTTTGCGATTGGCGGCGACCGTGCGGCATTTGCACATCTCGAATACCGCGTTCCGATTTTCACCCATCTCGATGTGCAGTTCTTCCATCTCTATTTCAACCACCTTTACTTTTCGACTTACTTCGACATTGGCGCGGCGTGGGGCAAAACCATGCCCTCGCTCAATAATTGGCGCAAAGACATCGGCTTCGAGCTCCGACTCGCCTCAAACTCGTTCTATGCCTTTCCAACCAGCATTTTCATCAGTGCCACTTACGGCTTAGACCGATTCGACCAGCCACTTCGGCGCGGCTTTGAACAACAAGGCGGACAGAATTTTGTTACCTACGGACACCAGTGGCTCTTTCACTTCGGCATGCTCTTCGACTTCGATTTTCTCGCCGATGAAACCGTGCGCGGCGCACGACTTCTGCTTCGCTAACGTTTAACTCACTTGGGTATGAAAGTCTTTCTGCTTGTTTTGCTTCTGACGCTCTCTCTCTCCAACACTTACGCCGAAGACCCCAAAAAAGCCTTAAAGCGCGAGCGATTGATTTCATTTTTTTCCAACAATTCAACTTACAAGCACGCTCGATATGCTATGCCAGTGCTTTCACTGAATCGTCCACTTATCATCGACGGTCAGCGCGTCGAGTATGACGATGCTGGTCTGATTTCTCCTTCTGTGTCGACACAGGCTCTACGCACGCCTTTTATCGGTATGGTCTTTTCAGCGATTGTGCCGGGTGCAGGAGAGTTTTATGCGGAAAGTTACTGGCGTTCGGCACTCTTCTTCGCCGCTGAAGTGGCACTTTGGACAGTAGCCCTTCACTACCGCAATAAGGGACGGCAAGGCGAGATTGATTTCGTTGCCTTTGCCGACGGGCTTGCGCCAACCGGTCCTGGCTTTGCTAATGACGGACGCGCACGCTGGGACGCCGTCCGCTTCGCAGAACGCATGTCGGAAATTTATACCACCGAACGCTTCCTCAATTCGGGACTTGTTCCAAACGCCAATCAAATTCGACAAATGGCGGCAGAACTTGGTACGCCTGAACGCTTGAACGAAATTCGCAATCGCGACTATCGATTCCTCAACGCCTTTGAACGCATTGCCATCTCCGCCGCCAATAACGCTACGCTTTCGCACACACTTCCGCCTTACGGCGACCAACAGTATTACGAACTCATCGGCAAATACAGCGAATATGCCATTGGTTGGTATGATTACGACGTAACGCGAATGGATAATCGCTTCGAGATTCACTCCCGTTCTTACTTGCAATACGCCTCAATGCGCGGCATGGCAAATCAAAATTTGAAAACGGCGTCGAACTTTTTTTCGCTTGTTGTGCTTAACCACGCGCTTTCTGCACTTGACGCCCTGATTGCCGTCAATCAATACAATGACCGCATTCGCACCTCGCTTCAATTCCAACAAGACGCTATGATGCAGACGATTTACCCGTCAGCCTCCGTCGCCGTCTCGTTTTAACCTCTCCCGCCCCGTTCATCGACTTGACCGTTAAGCGCACGGCGCAATCCCCTTGCGCTATCTCCCTTCACGTGCCACCCACACGCACGGATTTGGAAAACTTCCGAAAAACGCTTAACCGCACTTAATTCTTTGATAATCCTTTACCTTGTTCCCTGTATGAACAAAGAAGTCCTCAACCTCACGGTTGACCGTTTTTCAATCGTTAAACAGTTCGGCGCTTCGGCATTGCGCACGCAAGGCGACGCATTTCTGCTTGTGTCGGGCGATATGTCGGGGATTCAAGATTTTATCTTCAACATCGCTACCGATGACAAGGTCGCGCGCTCGCTGAAAGGACGGTCGTTCTTCGTTCAACTGCTTTCCGAAGTCTGCGTTCAACTCATTTCCGACGAACTCTCTCTCGACGACTCTCATCTCATCTTGAATAGCGGTGGTAATTTTCTTCTTCTTGTTCCTGCTGAAAAGGAAGAACAACTGAAAGCCCTCAAGAAAAAGATTGATGATGCTTTGAAAGAAGAATCGCTTTATCTCGCATTGGGCTGGGAAAGGTGTAGCCGCGAAGTGCTTGAAAAAAACTTTTCGGAAGTATTGGACAAAGCAAAGGCTAAATCGGCGTCGGCGAAAAAGAAAAAGTTTAATTCCCTTTCTGCTTCAGAGGTTTTCAAGCCGTTTCCTCAACAAAATCAAGATAATCGTCATTACGAATCACTCACCAATCATCTTGTTTCAGCCAAAGGCTATGTCATCGCTAAATCTCAATCATCAAATTACACAAACTGGCAAAAGCCCTTAAATGGTGTTGGCTATGAAGTAACGTTTGTAGAGCAACCCTCAAAAAATGCCGTTGAGTTTAACCCAAAAATCCCCAACAACGATTGGAAATCATATCGCTTTGCCGTTAAAGATTTACCAGATATTGATTTTGACGGACTTGCTCAAAATGCCAAAGAGCGCACAGGAACGGAAAAACTTGCTGTTCTGAAAATGGATGTGGATAATCTTGGGGAACTTTTCAAAAAGTCGCTTCCCGACCATCAACGCTCGGCAAAGGAAATCGCTAAAATCTCTCGTGCACTTGCGCTTTTCTTTGAAGGCGAAATGTCAGTGTTTCTAAAAGAGGAGAAATACAAAAATGACATTTATCCGATTTTTTCAGGCGGCGATGATTTCTTTATTGTTGGCGCGTGGGATAGCGTGTTTGAGTTTGCAGAGTTTGTTCATGAGAAGTTTAGGGTATTTGTAAGCAATCACTCGGTTCTAACACTTTCAGCGTCGCTTCTCGTCATTGATAAGAATTTTCCCGTTGCCCGTTTTGCACCGCTTGCCGATGAGCGGTTGGACGATGCTAAAATATACGGCGGAAAGAATTGTATCAATGTTTTTGACATCAATCTTTCTTGGAGCGACTTCAAAGCGGCAAAAGAAATGAAAAATAAATTGGTCAGATTGATTATAGACCTTGACCAGCCAAGAGCCATTATTGAGAAAGTTCAAAAAAGTTCTGCGGGATTGAAAAAAATACTTTCAACGGCGGAATCAAAAAAGAAAATTGATATTTCACGCGTTTGGCGATTGGCGTATTATCTAAAAGGAAAAAAATTAAAGGATGAACGAAAAAACCTTGAGGTAAAAAGGGTGTTTGATGAAATCATTCAACAATTTGAGAGACTCATATTTGGCGTTTTGAAGGGAGAAAAAGTAAATCCGTTACTTGTTAGCGTCGCGGTCCGTTGGGCGGAGTTTGAAACACGAAAAGAAATTGAAACTGAACAAGAATCTTAAACTCAAATCAATTATGCCATATCAAGGAAAACAACAAGGACAGCCCAATCGCGGCGGTGGTGGAGGTGGAAATTATGGAAATCCACAACGCAGTCAAGGTGGAGACTTCAATAAGAAAAAAACCGATGAAGATTTTCGGAAAGATTATATGCAAGTATGGGGCGAACAGTTTAATGAAATCCTTAAATCCGAAAAGACGGATTACAACAAATACATTGAAACATTAAAAACGTATATCAAAGGAAAATTTAATGAGCAAGGAAATACCGATTTATCTGCCTCTCAATTAAGAAATATTTTCTTTGATGTCCGTAAGGTGCAAAAATATAATCAGCTTTACCCTCTACGTCCGAAGTTAGCTTATGCAGCTGGTCGTGCTGATAAAAATGTAGTGAAAGAAGTAATGCAACTCTTTGACGACCTGATGGCAAATGTCAAAAACGACGACCAACTCAAATCTTTTCAAGATTTTTTTGAAGCAATTATCGCCTACCACAAATTTTATGGAGGAAAAAACTAATGAAACTCACAGGGAAAGTATTTATTAAAGGCAGAATCAAACTTGAAACGGGCATGCGCATCGGCGGCTCAAAATCTGCGTTGGATATTGGCGGCATTGATTTGAACGTCATTAAAACCGCAAAGGGTGTGCCTTACATTCCGGGCAGTTCGCTTAAAGGAAAATTACGCGCAATTCTTGCCCGCGAAGAAGGCAAAGACGATGTGAAAGACGACACAGAAACAATTAATCAAATTTTTGGAAGTATTGTCAAGGATAGAGAACAACTCTCTCGCCTGATTGTCCGAGATGCTTATTTAGATGTTGAACATTTCAAGAACCAAAACTTTCAGGATTTAGAGCTTGACTACACCGAAACCAAATGGGAAACCGCGATTGACCGAAAAAAAGGTTCAGCGAAAGGTGGTTCGTTGCGCCAATTAGAACGCGTTCCCGCTGGGGCAGAATTTGAGTTTGAAATGGTCTATAACGTGTTCAATGATGAAAAAAAGACAGCCCATCTGACTGAAATCAAAAAAGCAATGAAGATTTTGGAAGATGATTATCTCGGCGGACAAGGCTCACGCGGATTCGGGAAAGTGAAATTTGAACAAGTGGCTTTTTCGGAAAAAACAATTGAAGAATACAAAGGAGAAAATAAAGCGAAGACATTAGAAAATTTTAATTGGTAAATGATGAACGCGATTTTACTATATCCAAAAGATTACGCACAATTCCGCTTGGGCGAAGGCAGTTTAGACGAATCGGGCGAAGTCTTGCACAGCGATACGCTCTTTTCCGCGCTTGCCAATATCTACGCGCTCGCTTTTGAGAAAGCCGATGAGTTTGTTCATCATGTTGAAACGGGAAAACTTCGATTTTCATCTGGGCTTTTTGGGCTTGAATTTGTTAAAGAGGAGAAGCGGATTTTCTTCGTTCCAAAGCCTGAATTGAATTATGAAATTGACGAGAATAATAAAGAGGAAAAGAATAAGAAAACTAACGAGCGCAAGAAAATTAAGAAGGTTCAATTTGTTTCGCTTGGCGTATTAAAAGAATTGGCAAAAAGAAATAACGATACTTTCAAACTAAATTTAAATGAATATGTCATTATTGGTGGAAAGTTTTTGACAAGGAAAGAAGAAGTCTCAAATGAACATTTAGAAAGCGAAAAGTTTATCTCTATACAAACCGCGCCGAAAGTTTTTGTCAGAAAAGAAGTAAAAAAAGATGCATTCTATCACGAATCGAATCTTCAATTTCTCCCAATTCAAATTGAGGGCGAAACGATAGCGAAAGGATTTTTTTATTTTTTGTTTGAGCATTCGTTAAGTGAAACCGAACTTCAAGAGTTTCAAGCGGCTGTGCGGCTTTTAGCCGATGAAGGCATTGGCGGTAGTCGTTCAACGGGTTGCGGTCATATTGAAGAAGTTAGGTTCGAAGAAATAGCGATTGAAAATAGCGGGCAATCGTTTTTAGGGCTCGCGCTGGTCTCTCCCAATAGCGATGACGAATTTCAAGCGGCTGTGCAATACGACCTAATAATGAGAGGTGGAGGTTCTATGGGCAAATACGACAATTACAAAAATCATCGCAAACGCGCTCGATTTATTCGTGAAGGCGCAATTTTCAATTCAGCCGTGCAGGGAAAATTAGTTGATATTTCGCCCGAAGAAAACGCGCTTCCGCATAAAATACTTCGTAATGGAATTAACTTTTCAATCCCGTTCTAACGATGCCCAATACAGAAAAACTCCGCACTTGGCAGGTAACGCTTACTACGCTTTCGCCGCTTTTTATCGGTTCGGGAAAAACCCTTTCGCCGTATTCGGATTTTATTCAAGAAAGAAATACGCTCATTTATCTCAACCAAAAGAAAATTGAAGAAGCGATTTCTGGTAAACCTGAGCTGATAGACGAGTATGTGAAGGAAGTTCGCAAAAAAATGAATAATACGACTTCCGAAGTTTCTCTCAAAGATTTTATTACTACGCGCTTAAAACTCTCGCTGGAATCCGTTACTCTTCGCAAAGTTCCCCTTATTGGAACTATCGGCAGACAGCAACTCCGCCAATTTATTGCAACGGCGGGAAGACCATTTATTCCTGCCAGTTCACTCAAAGGGGCGTTCAAAACCGCAGTTCTGTTTGATTGGCTTAATAATGCCCCTGACGGAAAACAAGCACTTCAAGAAATACATATACTTGCATCTAAAAATGAAAAAAGGCTGATAGACATTGACATTACGCAAAGATGCTTTGGCGGTATTTCTGAGGATGAATTTCGCTTTTTGCATGTAGCGGATTCAGAAATCGTAAATTTTGAGAAGCTGGAAGCAACAGAAATAAAGCGTGTTGCTTTGTCTGGTAAAGAATCATCAGCGATACCACTACCCGCTGAATGTCTTATTCCAAATACAACGGCAAAATTGATGATTACAATTCAATTGCCAACACAAAAAGCTCGTCTTAAATTTTTGCATGAACAATTCTTAACACAATTATTTTCAAAAGTAAAAATTTTTTCAGAGAACATAATTTTACAAGAATTAGATACTATGGACGGTAATCAAGATTTTAAGTCTTTTTTCAACTTTTATGAATCGATTGAATCACAACTTAAAAATATTAGAGACAATGAAGCAATTTTAAGACTGGGCGGGGGAAAAACTTATTTCGACAATTCAATTGGTCTCGCAGTAGACGACGATGATTCTGGCGAACATTTGGAAAACTTTTTACTAACTATGAGTATGCCTAAATTCTGGTGGAACTTATCCAAAAACCCGCACCGCAGTCATGAAAAACAATCGCCCGTTTCAACCAATGGGCTGGGTGAAACTAACCATCAATGAATAAATGGCTCTTATCGAAACCAACATCACGCTGTCCAATCCAAGCGATGCAACGCTTGATGCCGTTACGGTTTCCGCATTGGTGGATACCGGCGCGTTGCACTTATGCGTTCCCGAACATATCGCCTTGCAATTACGTCTGAACGAATTGGAAAAACGTGAGGTCGTTTTAGCCGACGGTAAGCGGCAACTCTGTTCCTATTCAGGTCCCGTTAAAGTAACCTTTCACAATCGGAGTTGTTTTGTCGGCGCATTGATATTGGGTGATTCCGTTTTATTGGGCGCAATTCCGATGGAAGATATGGATTTGGTCGTTCAGCCTGCGCTTAGAAAAGTAACCGTCAATCCGCAAAATCCGAACATTCCGCTTTCAACTGCAAAATAACATATGATACAACATCACATCGTTACCGTTGGCATTAGCCTTCTAACTAACTTTGAGCGCGAACACAAAACCACACGCGCCCAAACGCTTAGCCGACACAAGCAAATTTTAGATTTTATCTCCGAGAATCCGACGAAAGCCTGTGCGGAACTCAACAGCCTTAATGCGAAAACCAAGTTTGTAGAGAATAAAAAAACCGTTGGCGTTACGCTCGTCTATACCGATACGCAATTCGGTAAATTTTCCGCGACGATGATTAAAACCTTTTTAGAGCGCGATGGATTTACGCCGATTGAAGTTAAACTCGGCAACCTTGCCGTGCCGAAAGAGGAATTGGACGCGAAAAAAGCGCAAACATTGGCAAACAAAGGTCTGAAAGAACTGCAAACCAAACTCAAAAAGCACATCGAAAAACTCACGACGAAAACGCCCGACCTGAAAGTTTATATTAACGCCACCGGCGGATTCAAAGCGCAAGTCGCTATACTTTACGGCTTGGGAAAAGAATTAAACATTCCCGTCTATTATATGCACGAAGAATACCAAACGGCGATTGAATTGCCGTAACAAAATCAATTCGCATAGTGAAATGAAAATTCTAATTCTAACCGTTGGTGGTTCCTGTGCACCGATTATTACTTCAATTCAGCAAAATAAACCGACTTATCTGGTTTTTATTTGCTCCAATGATTCACCTGACGGAAATACAAAAGGAAGTTACGTAACTGTAGAAGGACAAGGTTATGTATGCGGGCAAGACCCTGAAACTAAAAAACCTAATCAAAAAAACATTTTAATTCAAGCAAATTGCGAAAACACACCACGAGAAGTTCATAAACTTGATTTCGTAGATAACTTGAATGAAATGTATCAATTTTGCTTAAAGAAACTTCATGAACTTCGTCAAAATCATCCGGAAGCGGAAATTATTTCAGATTACACGGGCGGCACAAAAACAATGTCCGTCGGTCTTGGAGCTGCTGCAATGGATGTAGAAAACATAACAATTTCCCTTGTCAAAGGCGCACGAACAGACTTGGTTAAAGTCCTTGATGGCACTCAGTCAGTGGGGCTTTCTCGTCTAAATCTTGGGTTTCTAAATCGTCAGAAGTCTTTTGCCAAGGGATTTATTGCTCAATACGACTATTCAGCCGCTTTGAATTTATTCAATCAATTGACATCAATATCAGACTTACCCGATAATTATTCAAAAGAATTGATTACTATTTCCACTTTCTGTAAAGCATTTGACGCATGGGATAAGTTCAATCATATTGAAGCATATCGCTTACTTAGTTCGCTTAAATCTGACTATTTGCAATTTTTAACCGTCGCTATTCAATCTCGTGCGCTACTTGATAAGAAACTAAAAACCGACGCGCTTCCAAATTTTAAGCCCATCACTATCTCGCATGGATACGAGTTGGTTGAAGATTTACTCCTGAACGTAAAGCGTCGCGCTCAAATTGGACGGTATGATGATGCCGTTGCTCGTCTCTATCGCGCATTTGAACTCTTAGGTCAGCTACGACTTGCCATAAAATTCAACTTAGAAACAAGCGATATTGATTTAAATAAACTTCCTAATGAAGCCTTGAAAAAAGAATATGAGCAAAAGAAAAATTCAAAAGGAAAAATTGAAATTGGAGCAACCCAAACTTACGCGCTACTAGACAAACTTGGCGACGAAATAGGTCAAGATTATAATACATCAAAAAATAAGATTTTGAATCAAGGACTTGGTGTTAGAAATCTTTCTATTTTGGCGCACGGCTTTAAGCCGATTTCAAATCTAGAATATGAGGAAGTGAACGATGTTTTAGGTGGGTTTATTGAGCAATCACTAAAAAAGCTTATGAATGGCAAAAAATCATTTGCAAAGCAGTTTCCAACCGTCTTGAATTGAAAGCCTTCACCACCGCATCTTAAAGCCCTCGTAGGATTCTTCGTTTAAATGTTTGGTGAGGCATTAGGAAACGGCGTGCTCGAGCGAGCGGGGGTTTCTTCAATGTTTTTTCCAATTAGGGCGGGCTTCAAACACGCCCTTTTGCGGTCGTGCGTCCCTCAATAGGTCGGGAGGGAGCGGTCGATCTGCGTCGCCCAAGCGTTGATACCGCCGACGACGTTTTTCACGTTTTTGAATCCGTTTTGACGCAGAATCTCGCAGGCTTGCGCCGAGCGTCCGCCCATTTTGCAGTGGACGAGGATTTCGGTGTCTTCTTTGCCTTTCAGTTCGGCAAGGCGGTTCGGAAGGTCGGGAAGCGGAATCAGCACCGTTCCATTGAGTCGAACGATGTCCCATTCATTCGGATTACGGACATCGAGAATAAACGGCGTTTCACCGGCGTCCAAGCGGGCTTTGAGTTCTTGAACGGTAATTTCGTTTGGATTGCTGTTCACGGTCGGGTTCTCCTGTTTAGATTTAAGTTCAGCGTTGTCGCGGTGGTCGTTGGCGGGCATGCCGCAGAAGGCTTCGTAATCGATGAGCGTTGTAACGCTGGGGTGGTCGGAGCAGACGACGCAGTCAGGATTTTTCTTCAATTTAAGTTCGCGGAATTTCATTTTGAGCGCGTCGAAGAGAAGCAAGCGGTTAATCATCGGCTCGCCAATGCCCGTGATGAGTTTGATGGTTTCAATGGCTTGCATCGTTCCAACAACGCCCGGAAGCACGCCCAAGACGCCGCCTTCGGCACAACTCGGCACAAGTCCGGGCGGCGGCGGTTCGGGATAAAGGCAACGGTAGCACGCGCCTTCGGGAAGTCTGCCATTGGTGGCTTCGCGGCTATTCGCCCAAAAGACCGAAACTTGCCCTTCAAATCGGAAAATACTGCCATAGACATTCGGCTTGCCGAGCAAGACGCATGCGTCATTGACAAGGTATCGCGTTGGGAAGTTATCCGTGCCGTCGACAATCACATCGTAGTCTTTCAAAATCTCTAAGGCATTTTGCGAGGTGAGCGGCGTGTCGTAAGTAACGACTTCAACGAAAGGATTAATCGCGTTGATGGTTTCTTTGGCAGATTCGGCTTTGGGCTTTCCGACGGATTGCGTGCGGTGCAAAATTTGCCGTTGAAGGTTGGAATAATCGACGACGTCGAAATCTACGATTCCGATTTTGCCGATGCCCGCCGCCGCAAGATACATCGCAAACGGTGAGCCAAGTCCGCCCGCGCCAATCATAAGGACGCTGGCGTTTTTCATTTTCTTCTGTCCTTCCAAGCCAAATTCGGGAAGAATGAGGTGTCGGCTGTATCGCTTGACTTCTTCGTTGGAGAGCGCGACGTCGCTCTCGACTTGCATCTCGCCGAAGGTTGCGACTGCGCCGCCCGCAATCGACGGCACGATGATGAGTTCATCGCCGAGCCGCACGTCGGTTTCAAGTCCTTTCAAATCCTTGATGTTCGAATCGCCTTTGTAGACATTGACAAACGAGCGCAACTTGCCATCATCGGTATAAAGATTTTTTTTGAGCGAGGGATATTGGTCGACGAGTTTCGTCAAGGCTTCGCCGACGTTGCGCGCAGGAACTTCAACGACCTCGTTCCCGCCCGTGTATTGACGAAGTGCAGTTGGAATAATGATGCGTGTTGCCATTTCCTATTTCGGTTAAAGTTGATGAGATGATTTCAAAGTTGCTTAACGCAAATCCACCATTCAGACGTTTTCCCAAATCATTTATGCAGACGCCTCTTGGTGATGATGCAGTTCAAATTTGAAGAGCGTCGTCGATAAAAATAAGCAAAGACACAGCGCGATTCCGCCGACGATGTATGGCGCGTGATAATCAAGCCCGTAAAGCAAACTGCCCGAAACGGGACCGAACATTCGCGCTAATGAGCCGATGGATTGCAAAATGCCGAGCGTTTCGCCTTGTTCGGAAGGATTGGCATAAAGCGACACAAGTGCGGTATTCGTCGGCGTGCAAAAGCCGTTGCCCATCGCCACGAGTGCCAGCACGAGTAAGCCGAACGACATGAGCCAAAGTTCCGGCACAAACGGCAACAGTCCAATCCCAAGCATCATCAGCAGAGAGCCACCCGTCAAGACTTCGCGCTCGCCGAATCGTTTGGTGAATTTGCCAATCAATCCGCCTTGCACAATCACCGACACAACGCCGATGAACGCAAAGAGAAATCCGATGGCTTGCTCCGTCTGTGCATAATGCTCCTTCCAGAGCAACGGCACGGAAATCTGCATATTCACAAAGGCAAAGGTGAAGCAGAAATTCACCACGAGCAGGCGCGCAATCGCTGGCTCTTGAAACGCCTTTGAAAAACTTTTGACCGAAAAAAATCGGAACTCCGCGTGCGCCTTTTTTTCTTTGAGCGATTCGGGCAAAAAGAAGTATGCAAGAACCAAATCGAGGAGCGTCAACGCCGCCGCCACATAGCCCACCGCTTCAATGCCGACTTGGGTTTTAATCGCGCCGCCAATCGGCGGCCCCAACACAAACCCCAGCCCGAACGCCGCGCCCAAAATGCCGAGTGACTTTGAGCGATTTTTTCTATCTGTTATGTCCGTGATATAGGCTTGTGTAACGGTAACATTCGCCGAGCCAATCCCCGCCAACACCCGCGAGATGAACACGAACCAAAGCGAATGCGATTGCGAGAAGAGAAAATACGAGACGACCGACGTCGCAATGCTAATCAAGATGACGGGTCGGCGACCGATTTTATCGCTAATCCCGCCCCAAATCGGCGAGAAAAAAAATTGCATCACGGAATAACTGCCCGCAATGATTCCGATTTCAAGCGGCGACGCGCCAAGCTCACGCGCATAATTCGGAAGCAACGGCAGCACAATCCCAAATCCAACAAGGTCAAGAAAAACCGTGAAAAATAAAATGACAAATGGCGAGCGTTGCATGGTGAAGTTTCAAATTTCCCGAAAATACTCAATAATGAGCAATGAGTAACGAGAAATGAATGACAAGGTATGCTTACGCAGTTTGAAAATCTGCTACTGGAAACTCTGCCTGGCATTCGTTGAAAAATGGAACGCAGATGAAGCAGATTCAACACGTTTTCACCGATTCAATCTCAACTCTTAACGCCTCATGTTCAAACGCGGTTTTTATGTAACTTCACGCAATAATTCGCTAATCCTTTTTTTGAGAATGCTATGTCAAAAATCGTTTTAGATTTTGAAAAGCCGCTTGTGCAGTTGGAAGAAAAACTTGCCGAAATGCGCGCCTTTGCTCAAAACAATAATGGACGCACCAATGCCGAACTCGCAAGTGAAATCGCCGTGATGGAGCGCAAAGTCGAAGATCTCCGCGCCTCAATTTATCGCAATCTCACGCGCTGGCAACGGGTTCAACTCGCACGCCACCCTGAACGCCCTTACACGCTCGATTACATCTACATGATTTTTCAAGATTTTATGGAAGTGCATGGCGACCGTGCTTTCGGCGATGACAAAGCCATCATCGGCGGATTCGCCAAGCTCAAAGATGCAAGTGGGTTCTCGCAAAGTGTTGCCGTCATCGGTCATCAAAAAGGTCGCGATACGAAGTCCAATCTCTACCGCAATTTTGGCATGGCAAATCCCGAAGGCTACCGCAAGGCGTTGCGCATTATGAAACTGGCGGAAAAGTTCAAGAAGCCTGTCATCACCTTTATCGATACGCCGGGCGCGTTCCCAGGCATTGAAGCCGAAGAGCGCGGACAAGCCGAAGCCATCGCACGCAATCTCTTTGAAATGTCCAAACTTGAAACGCCGATTATTTGTGTTATCATCGGTGAAGGCGCGTCGGGCGGCGCAATCGGCATTGGCGTGGGCGATAGAATCTTGATGCTTGAAAATGCGTGGTATTCCGTCATCTCGCCTGAAAGTTGCTCGTCAATTTTGTGGCGAAGCTGGTCGTTCAAAGAGCAAGCCGCCGAAGCCTTGAAACTGACCGCACCCGACCTCATCGAGTTCGGCATCATCGATAGAATCATTCCTGAACCGATTGGCGGCGCACATCGCAACCCTGAACAAACCGCCAAAACCCTCAAAGACGCTTTACTCGAGGAACTCAAGCCGCTGCTCCAAAAAGACCCAAAGACTCTGGTTGAAGAACGCATCGAGAAATTCGGCAAAATGGGCGTGGTGAACAGTACTCCATGATTTTTTTCATCGCCCCGCACCCCGACGACGATGAGCACTCATTTGCACCCCGAAACCGTCCGTCAAAGAATTGATGTCTAAATTCCCGCTTTATGACTTCGTTGCCGCCCTATAAGTTGCTCCAAAGGCTCTTCGCAAAAACGGAGAGCCTTTCTTACTTTTGCCCATTTTGAAACCATGTCGTAACTGTCTTCTTCAAAAAAACCAGTCGTAAAAGGAAACGCACCAACATTCTGCATCGGCGATTTAGAGAAAACTGTTTTGCTCAAACAAGGCGACCGATTCATCATTACCACCAAAGACGTGCTCGGCACCTTTTACCGCGTTTCAACCACCGACAAAGAAATTGCTAAAGACGTCCGCCCCGGCGACAGAATCTTGATGGACGATGGTCTCTTGGAAGTGCGCGTGCTGGAAAAAAACGATACAGATGTTATTACCGAAATCGTCATCGGCGGCTTGCTCAAATCAAAAAAGGGACTGAACCTGCTGGGCGTGAATATGTCCGTCCCCTCTCTTTCTGAAAAGGACATTCAAGACGTCTATGCCTCTGGCAAATATCCGATTGAAACCGTGCGCACCATGTTGGAAATCATCACGAATGTTGAATCGAGCGAGAATTATAGCCTGCTTGCTAAAGAGCGTTACGCCCTTGCCCATCACCTTGTCTGGGGCGTTCAAACCATCTACACTGAAACACTTACTTCAACCGATGAAAGTTTCAAAGCCATTGAAGCGCGCTTGATTGAGCATGGTCTTGTTCAGTATGGCAACGTCCTCGTCTACACAATGGGCATTCCCATCTTGAAACACGGCACCACCGATACGATTAAGGTCAGCAAAGTCGGGGCATAAAAATTTATTGTAGGAAGTAAGTTGGCGGATTTATCTCTTCTTAACGCGCTCAATGAGTTTGACCAGTGTAGACAAGGCTTCGTCTCTTTTGAGCGCAGAAAGTCCAATTGTTGCTTGCTTATCTAAAAAGAAAAATTCGGCGACATCCTCCGGTGCCCAAGCGCGTGGCAAATCTTGCTTCGTAACGCCCACTAAATAAGGCACTTCGAATTGGCTTGAAATGTGGTCTAAAATCTTTCTTGCTTTGATAAAACTGCTTGGATTATCTCCGGGCACTAATAAGAGAAATCCTAATGCCCCTTGCATCAAGACTTCCCACATGAAACTAAATCGCTCTTGTCCTGGCGTGCCAAACAGATGAATTTCTAATCCATCTACGCGCAACACCCCATAATCCAGTGCTACGGTCGTCGGTTCGCCTTTTTCTTCCGACATGTAATCCGTCTCTACAAGCGGCACATCAGAAAGGGAGCGGATAAAAGTTGTTTTACCCGCACCCATCGGTCCTGTAATCACGAGTTTCATTTTTCCCTCATCGTTCGTCTATCTACGCCGCTGTTCCCATCATCTTACGAACCCCCATCCATATCCGATTCCATACATTCGCTTTTTCTTCAGAAACCATTGCCATATCTATAACTCTATACACTTCCACAAATCCTAATAACCGCATTCGATGTAGATAGTAAGCAGTATGCTCCAACGGTTGCGATAGCACCTCGGCGAGCTTTTCTACACTAATTGGTCTTTGAAGATAATACTTTGCCCTTTTCCAAAACGTTTGCAATTTTTCTTCTAATACGACACTTTTTATTTCAGCATCGCCTCTAACAACAAATCGAGTTTTCGCATCAGGGAGAACCTCTCGATACTTTTCCCTCTCTTTTTCTTCGGATATTTCCGACGCCATTACTTCGTCTAATGACCAGTTCAACCAAGGTTGAACTTCGGCTACTTGAAATTCAAATGCTCCATCTTGTTGTCCCTTAACGAGTTCTCTCAATAATGCGCGGGCTTCGTCAGGCGTTAGGATTCTCTTACCCTCTCTTACTTTCTGAATTCGTCCATCAGAAAGAGAAATGTAAATCGCCCGATGCGACGGCACCACGACCTCTAATACGCCTGTTTTTCGACCTAATAGGGAAAAAAGTTCTGAAAAGGGGAAGTCTTGTAAGTTTCCGAATACAGCCATTGTTAATTCTCTTGTTTTGATTACCGTTTTACGCTTTTACCCTAACACGTGTTCCAATTTCGTGGCGGTTGAGCGGGCTTCCAGTCGCATTAACCCCAAGTTCGTTCCTTGCGGGGCTTGCAGTGCCATCACGCCCTTGTTTCCAATAGCATACACCAACAAATACCCGCTCTTCCCTTGTATCATCACCTCTTCCAGTGCCGATAACTCCGTTACCTGCGCTATTCGCTTCCCTAAACCTAACGCCGTCGCCGACATCGCCGCCACACGCGCCCCTTCTGCTTCTGGCAAATCCGTCCCTATTGCCAATCCATCTACCGTCGCGACCATCACCCCTTTTATCTCTGGCACCGCTTGGCGCAACAAGGCAATCTCCATTTGAATCTGCTCTTGCTTCGTCATTGTGCTCCTCCTTTCATGGCTTTTGCGACGCGTTCAAGTTCTACATTTACCATCTGTTCCATCAATTGCTCGCTCATACCGCTTCCTTCTTGCAGGACTTTCAAATACACTCCCATATATCCTTCTGAAATGGACGCTTCGGTCGTCTTGCTTAATCGCACCAACGCTTCTATGAGGGCTTCGCCTTCTTCTTTGGACAAATTGCCAATCGCGCGACTCTTGACAAGGTTCAAAATATATCCCCACGCCGCAACCATCATGTTGTTCTTGACCTTGCGCTTGACGTGGAGTAGACCTACACCGGTTATCCAGTCCCAGAACTTATCATCGTTTGAGCCTTCAACGACTTTTTGCCACCACTGTTTGAGGCTGGCTTCGCGTTCAGGTCTTTCTCCGTCGTGGAAAATGGCTTTCGTGGGTGCGTGAGCAAAGAGCGTGTCGTAGAACCCTTTGACCAACTCATCGCTCATTGAGAGCAGGAATACTTTGTGTTTGGCAATCGCTTGGGCGTCTTCGGCGCGGAACCGCCATTCGGGCGGCATCTCGCCTATTATGCGCTGGCGCAGCTCGCTGATGTTCATTTTTTGTTTCCTTTCTTGTTTTTTGTTTCTACAAATTCTCCCTCAAATAGTGTGCCACTTTTTGCTTTTTTCTCATACCTGCATTTTTATTCCCTTTTCTGACTGTGAAAAAGTTAAAAAGAATCGTCTGTGGTGAATTTTGTCCCAAGATGTAAAAAAATATCCAGATTTCAATTTCGCACTGGTAGAATTAGAATTATTTCAATCCCACATTGGTGCAATTAGAATTGCATGCCCGCCCGCTTGCCCGCCCGCCTGCATACCGATTTCAATCCCACATTGGTGCAATTAGAATTTGCTTGCTTGCAGGCGGCGGGGCAAAGAGAAGTTAGATTTCAATCCCACATTGGTGCAATTAGAATTTAATTCTTTTCGTCCATTTTTAGCCCCAAACTTGAATTTCAATCCCACATTGGTGCAATTAGAATCGTTCGGCGCAGAATACAGCGGAAATTTCACCGCCTAATTTCAATCCCACATTGGTGCAATTAGAATGGTTAATTTTTTCCACCCTTGTCCAGAATTCTCCACAATTTCAATCCCACATTGGTGCAATTAGAATGCACGGCTTTACTTTATTGAGTGTGAGCGTCGGTTGAATTTCAATCCCACATTGGTGCAATTAGAATGCTAAAACAGGCGCGAGGGACATCTTTGCAGGCTTCATTTCAATCCCACATTGGTGCAATTAGAATCGACTCTGGCGAAAAATCCAGAGGCGGATTTAATCCAATTTCAATCCCACATTGGTGCAATTAGAATTCACCGTCGGGCAACTCATCGAGAACACGCTCGTGAAGATTTCAATCCCACATTGGTGCAATTAGAATTTTCGGTGAATTAAGCGCATCGCTTTGCGCGGGTTATATTTCAATCCCACATTGGTGCAATTAGAATCGGTTTTTATTTTGTTAGCGACGGTAAAAGCGCAAATTTCAATCCCACATTGATGCAATTAGAATTCGGCTAC